>Ga0326597_10007423_pt1 | contig 14928 bp, 12 predicted proteins | sample RVTome_12_FD_203789 | JGI IMG/M metagenome (GOLD analysis project Ga0326597, IMG submission 203789) | Soil microbial communities from uranium-contaminated site in the Upper Colorado River Basin, Wyoming, United States - RVT100D185 | ecosystem: Environmental > Terrestrial > Soil > Contaminated >... | reverse complement strand
GATCGAGGAGCGCGCAAAGGCCAGGGGACTCGGCGAGTACAAGGACACCCACGGCCTCGCAAGGCAACTCGACGGCCTCGTCGACCGCTACACGATGAACGGCGCGTTCCGTGACGGCGAGTCGATCGCGCGCGAGTGGGTCAAGGACAGCGCCTACTCCGGCAACTTCGAGCCTGACTTCACCTTCGACACCCTGCGCGAGCGCGGCTACCAGCGCTTCAAGAACTGGGGCATTGGCGCCCTCGCCCGCAGCCAGGCGTCCGACATCAAGGAAGACGACACGCACACGGCGTTCCGCTGGCACGTCGAGAACAAGGTGCCGTACCCGACGCTGACCCGGCGCGCCCAGTTCTACATCGACCACGAGTGGTTCTTGGAAGCGGGCGAACAGCTGCCGTGCCACAAGGACAACCCGAAGCAGGGCGGCGATTACCCCTTCGAGATGACGAGCGGTCACAACCGCTGGAGCGTGCACTCGATGAACATCGTGAACCGCGTGCTCCTGGAGACGCACCGCGGAAAGCCCAACATCGTGATGAACCCGGACGACGCCGCGCGCCTGGGCATCGAAGACGACGAAGAGGTGGAGGTGTCCAACGACATGGGCGTCTTCATTACGCCCGTGAAGTTCTCACCCGGCGTGCGGCCAGGGCAGATCGTCTCGTACAACGGCTGGGAGCCCTACCAGTACAAGACCTGGAAGGGCGCATCCGACGCCGAGACCGGGATGGTGAAGTGGCTGCACTTCGCCGGCGGCGAGGGGCATCTCCGCTACTGGCCGATGCAGTGGCAGCCGGTACCCTTCGACCGCGGCATCCGGGTAAACGTATCGAAGATCGACTGACAGGGAACGTCACTTGAATCCGCGCGCGGGCGCTGATGGAGCGCCCGCGTAGCGGATGCCCTGCCTCAAGATGTTTTAAGGGCCTCCGAACCACCTGACGGTCGAGGCCGCGATCTCCAGCTTCGCCCGCACAACGACATCGGCGCACGCGGTCAGCCAGCTTGTGGCCTTCCCGATGGTGTTCCTCGGCGGCTCCTACTTCCCGATGGACCCGCCGTCATTTCCCCGCCCGGTCGTCGAGGCGGTCCCTCTAACCCACCTGAGTTATGCCCTGCGCGATACCGTGAACAACGGCGCCTGTCGCGGCGCCGTTGTTGGTGGACTGCCTTGTGTTGCTCGCCCGGGCAGCTGTCGCTTTCTCGGCTAAAGCCTGCTCTTCCGCTGGCAATAGATCACGCGACGATCGCGAGAGTCCTACCGCCAAACTGGTCGAGCTTGCCGGGCCTTGCCTGTCAGCTGCCGGCTGCGGCAGCGGCCGGGTACTTCTCCGGCGCGGCATCGAACGTTGCGCGACAGGCGTCGGAGCAGAAGTACAGTGTCTTGCCTTCCCTGTTGACAGATGACGCAGCGGTGTTTGCCTGCAGGTCCTTGCCGCAAACCGGGTCCTTGCCCCCCAGCAGCGCTTGCAGGCCTTCGACGTTGATACTTGATGTGAACATATCGCCCTCCTTCTCGTTCTTCATCAACCGTAGGGCCCCAGGCGCGGCGAGTAAGTCAGGCGGTAAGGGACGATTACGTGGGGTGCGCCCCGACCGTCTGCCGCCTCTTGTCCGCGTTATCGCTTCCTACCGGCTGATCGTTGCTGCTTGTGTCCCGGCGTGCGCCTCGGCGAGGTCTCGCTCGCTTTTGGCGCCGCCGAGTTGCGGGAATGCCAGGTATGCGCCGACAACGAGCGCCAGGTACGACCAGTAAACAACTACCTGGCTGATCGCTGGAGCCGAATCGTAGCCGACGAGCGTGTGCAGGTACTTTCCGACCGAAGACTTCACCGGCAGGGCGCTCTCCGTGTCCCAAAGGTGGGCGCCAAGGTTGGGGATGATCGTTGCTTCGTTCAGAGCGTGCAGCGCGTTCGTCAGCAGTCCCGCCGCGATGATCATCAGCGCGACGGCGGAAGCCGTGAAAAAGTGGTGGATCGGAATTCGCGCCGCCCCGTAGTAGATCGATACGCCCACCGCCGCGGCCAGAGCAAACCCCGCCAGGCCGCCGGCAGCGAACATGAGGTCGGAGTCGCCACGGGTCGATCCCGCAAACAGGAACAGCGACGTCTCCACGCCTTCGCGTCCGACAGATGTGAACGCCAGCAGGCTCAGCGCCATCACCGATCCGCCGGATAGTCCGCCGGATAGCGCGCGATCCACCTTCGCCCGAAGGTCGCTCGAGATGCCGGCGGCCTGCCGTCTCATCCAGAACAGCATCCACGTGAGCACCCCAACCGCGAACAGCATTGTGAAGCCTTCAAACGCCTCCAGCGCCCTCCCATCGAGTTCCCGGGAGACGAGTTTGAGACCGGCCGCGAACGCCAGCGAGAGCACCGAGGCGGCAACCACGCCCGCCCAGATCGAACGAAAGTGACGCTTCTCCCCGGTGGTCCTCAAGTAACCAAGAAGGATCGTGATGATGAGGGCCATTTCGATTCCCTCGCGGGCCGTAACGAGGAAGGAGAACGTCATGCTACTTGCCTCCACTGTCCGGCGGTCATCGAGTTTCCGATGACCATACCTTCATGGCATTAGCGTGACCTAAGACGCGGCCTTTGTTAATGTCACTAATCCCTGATCTTTGGCGGCAATCCGCCGGACATCAGAAGGGTACTGCCCCACAAACGGCGGAGCGAGGTCAGGCGACGCCGTGGACCGGCACCGGCCACTCCGCAGAGGCGCGCTCCTCGCGGGTCCCCGGCTTGACGCCGATCTCCGCGTCGGTGAGGTAGCAGGCCGGATCAGGAGCCAGGAAGTCAGCGAAATAACCCTCTGCCCGCGCACGGAGGTTGCCGTTGCACATGCCCAGGAAGGAACAACTGGAGCAGCGCCCCTTGATGGGCCGCGGGTTCGCTCTCAGGGCCACGAGCCGGGGGTCGGAATTGCTGGTCCAGATCTCGCTGAAGGGCCTCGTCCGGATGTTGCCGAGGTGGTAGTTCCAGGACGAAGGATCGACGTGCACGCCGCCGGCAGGGTCGATCGACGAAACGGCGATCCCGGACTGGTTGCCGCCGTGCCACACCAGCATCAGGCGGACTTCGCGCTCTCGCGCGGGCTGGCGCCGGGTTACCCGCTGCAATAGGAGGATCCCGTCGGCGGCGTTGTCGACGGTGCTGATCTCCTTGCCCGCGCCCAGCATCTGGAATTTCTCCGCCCGGTCGAAGACGTATTCGACAGCGCGCCGGGTCTCGAACGGCGCCTGCGCCAGGCACTGCATAGCGCTCCCGCGACCGGCGCAGGCCAGGTGATGGATATGGCACCGGCCGATGCCTTCCTCCTGCAGCAAATCGAAGACGGCCGGAAGCTGGCCGATATTCCCCGCGTGCATGGTGAAGCTCAGCCCAACTCGCGTGCCGAGGTCCCGCATCAGTCTCAGCGCCCCCAGGGCAGCGGCATATGCCCCCACCGAGCCGCTTGCGCCGGCCGGGACGCCTTCGATCCACTCGAAGCCAACTCCGACATGCACGAACCCGGCGGCGGCGATCCGGCGGGCGGTGTCACCGTCGACGCGCGTGCCGTTCGTCGAGAGGACGCAGCGGAGCCCGCGTGCCCGGGCGTGCGCGACCAGGTCGAAGAGGTCGTCCCGCAACAGCGGCTCTCCCCCGGAAAACAGCACCGTCGGCACGCCGAACCCGGCAAGGTCGTCCAGGAGCGCGCGGCCCTCATCCGTTGTCAGTTCGTTCGCATAATCCGCGGCCGCCGGACGCAGGCGGCAGCGAATGCAGTCCAGGTTGCACCGCTGAGTCACATTCCAGACCACGACCGGCTTCTTATCGGTCGAGAATTGCAGGAGGTGCGAGGGCAACCGCGACGAATGCCGCCCGTATCGCAGGGCATCATCAGGCGTCGCCGTCCCATCAAGGAGGCGGGAGACGGAGAGCATCAACTAGGCGCAGTTGTAAGTGTCGATCACGCGCCGCGCCGCGCCGAGCGACAGGACTTCGTTCGTCCCGTCCTCGATCATCGACGCGCGGGCATCGCGGAGGAGTTTCTCCACCAGCATGCCCTTGGCCAGGCCCAATCCACCGTGCAGCTGCAATGCGTCACTCGATACGGTGAAGGCGGCCTGCGTGCAGAAGACCTTCGACGCCACCGAGTATTGGAGCGCCGGCGGCACCGTGACCGAGTTGTACGCCATCGCCGCGCGCGAAAGCTGGCGCGCTGCCTCCACGCTGATGAACATGTCCATCAGCTTCAGCTGAACGGCCTGGTGCTCGCAGATCGCCACGCCGCCCTGGACGCGTCCGCGCGTGTAAGAAAGCCCTTCCTCGAACGCAGCGCGCGCCACCCCGGTGAAAATGGCTCCCATGCCGGCGTTCGCGCCCGCGAGGACGGACTCGATGATGAACGGATAGGCTTCCGTCGGCACGAGCATGTAGTGACGCGGGATGCGCACCTCGTCGAAGAAGATCTCGCCCTGGTTGAGGGCGCGCTGGCCGAGCTTGTCGAGCGGCTTGCCGCGCGTCACTCCCGGCTTGTTCAGCGGGATGATGGCGACCGCGCTCCCGGCCGCTCCCCTCGAACGGTCGACGCCGAGGAACGTCAGGGCGTGCGTGGCGATCGTCCCGTTCGAAACCCAGGCTGACTTCTGGCCGCTGATCACCCACTCATCACCGTCTTCACGGGCGAAGAGGTCGAACGCCGTATCGGGGCTCGAAAACTGCGGGTTGCCGATGAGCAGGCTGTCGGACCCGTGCTGCGGCTCGGTGATCGCCCAGCACCCTACGTACTTTGCCTCGCGGTCTTCGGAAAACGGCCGCACGATCTCGTCGATCAGCGCCGGATTTCCGCCCATGGCGGCGAAGTTGAACGGAAACGGCGCCACCCCCAGCGCAATGGCGAAATCGGCGCTGGCCCATCCCAGCTCCTCGGAGTAGATGTGCCTCGCAAGGGGCGAAAGGTCCACGCCACCCAGCGATTCCGGCAGTCCCGAGGTGTGAAACCCCAGTTCATATGCTTTGCGGAATACCCCCCACAGGGTCGAGCCGCTGGCGATCACCTCTTCCGGCGATAGCTGGTCTAGCTCTGCCGCTGCCGGCCTCAGGACTTCGACGCCGAAGCGGTGCACCTGCTCCTTGATGTTCGATTCATCGAATGTCAGTTGCTTGTTCAGTTCGAGGTAAGTGGTCATCGCGGTTCCTCCGTCCAATTCGGCCTAAGAGCAGTGTCCGGCGGCAGGCCCAATCTCTCCATCCGGCTGCCACCTGCGCGTCTGTAAGGGTTTTCCCTACAGCCCGCAAAGGCGGCGCAGGTTACCGGGAATCTGGTCGGCGACAGCAGGGTCGGGTTCCGGCAGCGGGATGGCGTTGTAGGTGTGCCAGAACAACACCGGGCCGCGCAGGCTGCCGCTCCGTGAGAGGTCGATCAGGGCGGACATCGACTTGGCGTTGTACACCGGGTCCAGGCGAAGACCCTCAAGGTCTTCGACTCGTTCCTGCGCCGCTGTGCCGGCGGCGCTTTCTTGTCCGAACCCCGGTCCAATCCAGCCCCTTTCGATGCGCAATCCGTGGAGCCCGATGTGGGCGGCATCGCGCTCGCCGCTTTCGCGGGCAATGCGTCTCGCAACCCCGCGGGCGAGCCGTTTGACGGCAGGGCGCCACGTGGTCGGCGCGCGAGTGGCCGTGACCGCGACGATGCCGGTGTCGAGGCCCGCCAGGCGCAGTCCCGCGAGAAGGCCGGCCACGGTGCCTCCGGTCCCCAGCGGAATCACGATCCAGGCCGGCTCCGGGAGTTGTCCGGCGCGCACCTGGTCCGCCAGCTCGAAAGCCGCGTCGGCGTACCCCAGCGAAGCGAGCCCGCTGGACCCGCCCGGGCCGAGGAGGTACGGCATTCGCCCGTCACGCAACCGGTAGCGCGCGATGAAGTAAGGCGCGACGACCGCCGTAAGCGGATAGGAGCGGGTGTAGTGAATTCGGGCGCCGGTGGCGGCGATCTGGAGCAGGGTCGCCACGTTCTCGGCGGATGGTTCCTCGTACGCCAGCAACAGCGACGTCTGGAGGCCAAACTTGCGCGCGTAGATTGCTGTCGCGAGTCCGTGGTTCGTGCCGATCGTGCCGGTCGTCAGCACCCGCGTGGCGCCCCTCTCGAGTGCTTCGGCCAGCACGAACTGGAGTTTGCGTGGCTTGTTCCCGCCGTACACCGTGCCAAAAAGCCCGTCGTTCTTCAGCCAGATGTCGGTCCGGCCGAGGCTCTCCGAAAGCCGCTCAAGCCTGGAGACCGGGCTCGGCCCATCGCTGAGCTGAACCCGCGGCACGCGTCGCCCAAGACGCGGAAAGCGCGCCGCGAGCGGCCAGTCCGCCGCGGGGTCGGCGCGGGGCGGAGCGGTCACTGCCAGCCGAGTGCCTGCCGGGCGGCTGGTGTCATGCGGGCAGGCCCCCACGCCGGTTCGCGGACGAGTCGCACCTCGACCTCAGCAAACCCAAGCTCGCTCACCCTGGCGCGGATGTCCGCGAGTACCTGGTCGGCCAGCGGGCAGTCAGGCGAGGTGAGGGTTACGCCAATGGAGGCGCGGTTCTCGTCGGCTTCGACCTCGGAAACGAGTCCGAGGTCCACGACGTTGACCGGGATCTCCGGGTCGTAGCAGTCGCGAAGCGCGTTGAGGATGCGTTGCCGCGGTGACGGGCCGCTGGTCGCCGAGCCGCCGAACTGTAGCGCTCCGAGGTCGGCGACGAGCACGCTGATGTCGACACCGTGCATCTCGCAGGCCGTGCCCAGGGTAACGCTCGAGGCAACCCGCGCGCGCAACTCCGGGTCCGCGAGTGGCTTGAACCCGTAAGCGATTAACGTCTCAAGCGACCCGGGGACCTCGCGGATGACATCGGCGACGATGCTGCTTGCTGAGACAGCGTAGGACTGTCCGGACGCGCGATCGGTGACTTGCATGCTGTGCTCCTCCCTGTGGCCGCGTGCGTGACGCCGGCGAGGCGGCCGCACTGTCCGCATGATGTTGTACGCAAAGACGATCAGGGCGGCGAGGCCAATCCCCCCGGCAACCCCGATGTGATCGAAACGGAAGGCCGTGGTGCCCCACGGCACGAGGGCGTGACCCACCCGCAGGACGGTCGCAATGTTAATCAGCGCCCAGGCGATCGTGACCAGCCTCTCGCTGAACAGCTTCTTGCCCGCGAATGAGGGCAACGCTCGCGAGCCCACGCCGAAGATCATCTGGGTCACGAAACCCAGCGCCAGGGCGTGCCTGGCCGCGCCGTTTTCAAGGAAGTCAAGACGAAAGTCGCCACCGGCGCCCCTCGTCGCGAACCAGGCCTCGATGGCAAACCCAATGACGAGCCAGACAAACGCGGTGCGGATGAGACGTTCGTGCGGTCCGGGCGCCCCGCTGGTCGCATCCCGAACGGGGAACCGGTGGAGGTTGAGACCGAACACGAACAGCAGCACCCCAACAGACATCGCGTAGATGCAGGCCGCAGGCAGCCAGTCCGGCTGCGACCAATCGGAGTACTCGCCCAGCCAGCCACTGCCGACGCGGGCCAGCAGCCCGGCGTTGTAGATGATCAGCGCCGGCGTGAAGTAGCGCGCCTGGGACGGGCGCAGGTTAGCGAAGTGAGGCAGCACCCGGATCGAAACGCCCATCACGAAGAGCGTCACGAAGCCCAGCAAGTACATATCCAGCAGCGGTGCATCACGCGTCGCGCGGAGGACCGGGAAGCGGTCGCCGGCGATCTCTGTGACGAGCGCGAGGTTCATCACTGAAGCAGCGACGAACCACGCACCTCCGGCGAACAGGTAGCGGTCGAAATTCATGCGCCGGGCGGTCGCGAGGGTCGCCGCCAGGACGGTGAAGAAGGCCGCAGACCCCGCGAGCTCGACGGCTCCGGAAACGACGAGGAGGGCCGCCATCGAATCCCCGTCTGCCCACGGTTGGCTGAGCGCGCGGAGGACGGAGCCGGCTGCGAGGAGCCCAATGGACAGCAAGGCGAGGCGCGGGACGCGCAGCTCGACGTTCTTGAAGCGCGGCAGAACATGGTACGCAATCCCCACGATGAAAAGCCCGAGGAATCCCACCAGCTGGAGGTGGCCGTGCGCCTGGATTAGCGGGGTCCAACGCGCGCCCAGCCCGACGTCTCGTGCCCCGCCCAGGGCCGCGAGGATGCCCAGCGGAAAGCCCCCGAGCGCCGCTATCGCGATCGATGCGGCGACGGCGACGGCATACAACTGCAGAGGCTGCCGGGGGCGTTCTTCCATCAGCGGGACGGGCGCGGCGCGGTCCCGGCGCGCGGCGAAGTCGTTCAGCTCACGCAGCAGGGCATCCGGATCAGCCTGGTGCACGCGCGCGAAGAACGCGATGGGCTCGATGGGGCCATCGGGTCCGCCGCACCCCGCGATCCCGTAGTCCGCGAATACCGCGTCGATGCCGGGGTAACGCGCTACCGCCTCCCTGACTGTGGTGTGCGGACCGATCGGCGGAACGCCCGCGCTCGCTTGTGCCATGGTCGTTCCGGTCTAGGAGGGCGCGCCTCCGCTGACGGGGGGTATGATCGCTAGCTCGTCGCCCGGATACAGGTAGCACTCGCTCGCGGCGTACTCCGCGTTGGCAGCGAACAGCAGCCGTCCTTCCATCTCCCGAAACGCCGGAAACCGGTCACAAAGCAGCTCAAACGCATCTCTGACCGTCAGCGGCCCCTTCACCGGCAACAGGACCGTACGGGACCCGGCGATTTCGGCCGCGCCGGCGAGTAAGCGAAGGGTCACGGCGGAGGGACGGGCCTCCGCCGTGACAGGCAATGGGTTGCGCGAAGTTGTTACCACTTGATCTCGGCTGGGTCCCGCGCGAACGGGCCCAGGGCGTCTTTCCATTCGTACAGGATCAGGGCGTCCATCACTTCGGAACCCTCGCCGCGGCGCTTCTTCGCGATCTCGGCCTTCAGGTTGGAGAGCGCGCCGTGCACTTCCTTGCCGAACAGCGACTCCAGGTATTCCGGCGGGATGCGGTCGCCCTTCTCGTTGATACTGCCGTCGGCGTTAAGCGGCGCCGGGGATAGCGGCGGTACGTAGAAAACGTTGGGCTTCGTACCGAACTCTGCGTGCAGAGGCACTGCAACCTTCCAGTCGTTCACGAAGCGGTGCACGAGGCTCGTCTCGTCGTCGATGAAACCGATAAAGACTGCGCGCCCCGGGCACTGGCGGACGCACGCCGGCGCAACGCCCTTCTCGATGCGCGGGAAGCAGCCGATGCAGTGCTGGCTGACACCGCGCGCTTCGTTGAAGTAGACCTTCTTGTACGGGCAGGCGCCCGAGCACTGCTGGTTGCCGCTGCAGGTGTCCTCGTTCCGCAGGACCAGCCCGAACTCCTCGTCCTTGAACAGTGCGCCACTGGGGCACGCCTCGATGCAGGGCGCGTCCGTGCAGTGGTTGCAGAGCCGGGGCAGGTAGAAGAAGTAGGCGTTCGGCCATTCGCCGCCGCCCTCGTCCTCGTCCCAGTTCGGGCCCCAGTCCTTGCTGCCCGCGATCTTCTGCAGGTGTACATCGCGGCCCTTGCCGCCGTGCAGCACTTCGTCGTAGTTGTAGTCCCAGCCGCCGCCGAACTCGTCCTTGGTCGGCACCTTGCCCGCCTGCAGCTGGCCGTTCTTGTAGCCGCCGCCCATCGTTTCCCAGTCCTTCGGCGTGCCGCGCCCGGGCTGGGTGTTGACGGTCATCCACCACTGGTGCTCGGTACCGGCCTCGCCCTCATTCCAGAGCACCTTGCAGGCGACCGAGCAGGTCTGACAGCCGATGCACTTATTGAGGTCGAAGACCCAGGCCAGTTGTTTTCCCGTTGCGTTTCCGTTCTTTGCCTTTGTTGCCATAGTCCTCTCCTTAACTCGCCGCGACCGGCATCTTGATCTTCTCGACTGAGACTGCCACCGCGCGGTCCACCGGCACAGGCTGCCAGTGCCACGGTCTGTATTGCAGGTGGCCGTATCCGCCGGCCATGTGCAGCCACTTCACCATCCCCGGCTCCACGTCGCCCTGTGCGAACCAGCGCTTGTGCTGATAGGGCTCGAAGCCGTTGTAGACGATGACCTGTTTGGGGCGCACCGAAGGCGAGATCTTAACCGCGATCTCCATCTCGCCGGCGCCGTTGACGACACGCACGTACTCGCCGTTCGCGATGTCCTTCGCTGCCGCGTCCTGCGGGTTCATGAACATGAACGGCTCGCCGCGGTGCGTGTTCTGGATGACGTTGTTCGTCATGTTCATCGAGTGGATCGACCACCGCGGGTGCCCGCTCGTCAGGCGGAACTCGAGGTCGCCGCCGTGGTTCGGGTTTTCCTTGTGTACCGGCAGCTGTTCGCCCGCCTCGATGAACCAGTCGTGGTCGATGTAGTACTGCGCGCGACGGGTTAGCGTCGGGTAAGGCATCTTGTCTTCCGTGTGCCAGCGGAAGGGGTTGTGCGTCGTGTCTGGCTCGATCGTCGACGCCTGGGCCACGCCGAACCCGGCAATGCCCCAGCCTATCGACCGCATCGCCCCAACCTCACGCAGCTTCTCCAGCGAAGCGTCCTCCGGCAGGATTCCGTAGACGGCCATGTCCTTCAGCGCCTCGTCAAACTCGACTTCCTCGTTGCTGTAGAAGCCGTTGAGGGTCAAGCGGTCGTAGGCGCCCGCCAGGGAGACCGACGCCCCGTCCCGGTTCTTGACTTCCGTGATGCCGCGCTCGCGCGCCCGGTCCTCGATCGCCTTGACGAGCAGGTGGCCGATCTGCCGGTCCGACTTGGCCTCTCCCGGAGGCTCCACCGCCTTGTCGATAAAGACGAAGTTCAGGTGGTGCGGCGACGGCATGCTCTGGCCCATCTTCTCGTAGTGCTGTGCCGCCGGAAGGATGTAGTCCGAGTGGAGACCGGTGGTGTTGATGCGGAAGTCGATCGAGACGATCATCTTCAGCTTGGGCCACAGCTCCTTGAGGAGTTGCGTCTGGCCACCGCGATGCCTGCGCAGCATGTTGCCGCCCGCCTCGATCAAGACACGTGGCTCAACGTCCGGCCACACTTTGGCCATCCACTTGTCCCACCACCCCTTCTCCATCGCCTCGTCGTAGTACTCGTCGAAGGTCCGCTTCATGGTGGGGTCGGACCATTCTTTGTTGTTCCAGCGCTCCTTGTAGCCGAACTGGTGGTACCAGAGGAACGCCGGCGGGATCATGCCTCCCATGCCGGCGACGCGGGCGCCGCCCATCTCCTGGAACCGGTTCAGGACCATCTCCAGCGTCATTGTCGGATCGTCTTGCGACATCATCCGGCGCATCGAGATCATCTGGCGCTGGAACTCTTTCGCTGCTTCCTGGCCGGGCTTTCCCTTCGCCGAGAGGAAGGAGAATCCGTCGAAGCCGAAGATCGACCAGGAGCGCGTTCCCGTTCCCTGCTTGCCCCAGTTAGCCGTCAGCCCAAGGAGCAGCGCCATCGCCCGCTCCATCAGGTCGCCGTGGTAGTACTTGCCAGAATTCCAGCCACTGAAGATCTTCGTCCGCTTCGTCGCCACCTTCCGGGCGAGCGTGCGGATCATGTCCGGGTGTACCTGGCAGGTCTCGGCGGCCTTCTCGGCCGTGTAGTCCTTCAACTCTTCCGTCAGCATCTGGAAGACCGTCTTCACCTCGACCTCTTGGCCGCTCAGGAGCTTCACCATGAACGTGCCTTCAAGCGCCGGGTCGCTGCCACCCATGGCGAGTGTGCCGCGCGGCGCCGGTACGGCCTGCCTCTGTCGCGTGTCGTACCAGAAGAACTGGTCGTCGCGGTCGCCCATGTTCATCTCGGGCCCGCGCAGGAACTTGCCGGTATCTGTTCGCACCAGCAGGCTCAGGTCGGTCTGCTCTTGCACGAACTTTTTGTTGTAGAGCTTCTCGTCGATGATCACCTTGCACATACCCAGCGCCAGCGCTGCATCAGTGCCGATCCGCACCGGGATGTGCGCGTCCGAATGGATCGTCGACGGGCTGTAGTCCGGGGCGATTGTGATGACCTCGCCGCCGTTGTATTTCGATTCAAGGGTGTAGTGGAACCAGTGAATGTTCGTGTACACCGGGTTGCAGTGCCAGATCAGCGTCAGCTCAGCCAGGAACCAGTCGTCCATCGACGAGACCGGGTTGAACTTGCCCCAGGTCATGTAATACCCCGGGCTCCAGTCCTGGAACTCCGCGTTTCCGTCGGTGAGCGGCGAGCCAATCGTCCCCATGTAAGCGCGCGACGGCGCGGCGCCCGGCTCCGGCGTCATCAGGGTAAGCACCGACTCCGGCCCCTGGTCTTCGCACGCGTCCAGGATCGCGTCCGCGATATCCTTCAGCGCCACCTCCCAGGACACCGGTTCGAACTTGCCATCGCCACGCTCCCCCACGCGCTTCAGCGGCTGGGTGACTCGGTCGGGGCCGGTGTGGATGTAGCCCCAGCAGGCGCCCTTCTGGCACCCCATGGGGTTCATGTCCGGCACTCCCTGCTGGATCACCGGCAGCATCCCGCCTTGCTCCTCGCGGACGATCTTGCCGTCCTTGACGTAGACCCGGAACGGACACCCGCCCGGATAGCAGTCGACGGAATGGCTGCCCCAGGTGACCTTGTCCCACTTCCAGCGGTCGCGGTAGACCTCGGTCCACGGTGCCCCGTTGACTTTGTTCTTCTGGCTCAGTGTCATGTGCTGCCTCCAGCTGCGTGTATATGCTGGGCGCCCTTGCGGCGCTCGATTGGAGTATGCGAACCAGGCAAGAAGGCCGACAGTCGGGTAGGCGGTCTTTGTGATGTCCGGTTTTCCCCTACTGATGGCGGCGCGCTGTCAGGCCCGCCGCTCGATCAGGAAGGAGCAAGAACACGAGGGGGCAGGGCCCCGTCCGCCGGGCGTATCTCAGCCGGTTACAGGGGGCGGGCGGGGTCGGGCCCCGCTACGCAGAATACTGCCGGTTAGGCCGCGGCCACCGCGTCGTGCCGGCGCGCCCAGTGAGTGTCGGCGAACCGGTAATCATCGGTGGTGTTCATGTTGAACGAGCTGAGTCCCTCGGGATCGAGTTCCAGGCAACGACTCTCCGCCACGTACCTGACACGCAGCCGTGACAGCAGGTCACGCATCGAGCGTCCGCCCAGGCGCAGGACTGACTGGAGCGTAGGCAGGCAGTCCCGCGAATACGCTGCGTGAAGCGGCTGCGGGATCCCGGCCACCGGAACAGCGGCATCGCAATCAACCACCGAACTGGCCAGGTGACGGAGCAAACCGCCGTTCAGGAACGGCATGTCGCAGGCGACGACGACGGCCACTGGATGCGAAGCCACGGCGAGGCCCGCCGCCAGGCCGGCGAGCGGCCCAACCGCCCCGGGCGAATCTGGCACCCAGACTGGCGAAAGGTTTTGCAGGCGCTGCGGCGCGCGATCGGCCGCGGCGATGATCAGCTCATCGCAGACCTTCGACAGAGCCCCGGCGGCGTGCTCGAGTAAAGTCCGGCCGCCGAGGTCGAGCGTGGCTTTGTCGCGACCCATGCGCCTGCTGGCGCCCCCGGCCAGGACGATGCCCGTCGCCTTCACGACCTCGCCTCCGGGATTCTTCCGGCCCGCGGACTGAGGGTGAAGCGGGCTGCCAGGAAATCCGCCACGCCGGCAGCGTCGTCAAGATCGAACTGCGGCACCTGGTAGTCGAAAGGCTCGTCGCTCACGATCGCGATAAGGTCGTCCAGCCTCGCGGTCAGCACGTGGCTGTGAGCCCGTCGAGAGACCTCGATCTTCGAGGCCGCGGCGCCCCGGTATCCTTCGGTCAAGACGATGTCGACCCTGTCCGAAACCATTTCGACCAGGTCGGTGAGAGTCCTCTCTACGTCCGGGCGCTCGATCAGCGCCATCTTGTCCTTCGAAGAGATGATCGTTACGTCGCTGCCCGCCTGCGTCAGCCGCCACGAGTCCTTGCCCCGATAGTCGATCTCGAACTTGTGGGCGTCGTGCTTGATGGCCGCCACGCGGAACCCGCGAGACTTGAACTCGCGGATGAGCTTTTCGAGGAACGTAGTCTTCCCCACGCCGGAGTTACCGACGAAGCTGACTACTGGTTTCATCTAACTCTCCGATCCAACGCGGGCCTACCGTTGGGCGTACGCTAAGCGGAGACCGTTGCGCTGTCTGTCGGGCCGATGGTGATGCCACACGTGAGGGAACACCCCACCTCCTGTCGGCTACTCGCCCGGGACGAGGTAACCCCGCTTCAACGCGTAGCGTATCAATTCGGAGCGGTGGTGAAGGTCCAGCTTCTCCATTATCCGCTGCCGGTATGTGTCCACCGTCTTCGGGCTAATCACGAGTTGTTCGGCGATCTCGTTGTTGGTGTAGCCTTCCGCGGTCGCCTTCAACACTTCGCGCTCGCGGTTCGTCAGGGGCTCCTTTTCGTCGGCCTGCTTGCCGCCGCCCCGGAGGTATTCGCCCAGCAGCTTGCGGATCGCCGAAGGATAAAGGAAGACTTCGCCGCGGTAGACGGTGCGAATGGCATCGATCAACTCCCGGTCGGCGGAGCTCTTGTGAACGTAGCCGGAAGCGCCGGCCTTCAGCGTTCGGAAGAGGTAATCCTCGTCCGCGTGTACGGTGAGGATGACGATCTTCGCCGGCAGCCCAAGCTCATGGATCTCCTCCGCCGCTTTCAGCCCATCCATCTCAGGCATCGAGATGTCCATCACCACAACATCGGGCCGATAGGTCTCGGTCAGCCTCACCGCGGCCCTGCCGTCGGATGCTTCGCCCACGACCTCGAAGTCTGGCTCCAGGCTCAACAGCGCCCTTAGCCCTGCACGCAACACCTGGTGATCGTCCGCAAGGAGTATTCGGATCTTCGTGGCTGTCTCTGTCTGTGTCATGGCGCCCTCCCGGCACTTCCGCGTTTGAGTCCCACCGGCACGTGCGCGGTGATTGTCGTCCCTCGTCCCCTTGCGGATTC
>Ga0326597_10007421_pt1 | contig 14930 bp, 14 predicted proteins | sample RVTome_12_FD_203789 | JGI IMG/M metagenome (GOLD analysis project Ga0326597, IMG submission 203789) | Soil microbial communities from uranium-contaminated site in the Upper Colorado River Basin, Wyoming, United States - RVT100D185 | ecosystem: Environmental > Terrestrial > Soil > Contaminated >... | reverse complement strand
AAGCGTTCCGCTCAGGTCGGATGAAAGCTCACCCGTGTCGGTCATCTCCTTCAATACTTCCGGGAACTCGCCATGGATGTGCTTCATCAAGTCCTTCTCAAAGCGAAGCACGTCGTTAACCGGAAGGTCGTCCAGGTGGCCTTGGGTACCGGCGAAAATGCTGACGACTTGCTCGGCTAATGAGAACGGAGCGTATTGCTGTTGCTTGAGCAACTCCACCATACGCTGGCCACGGTCAAGCTGCGCTTGGGTGGCGGCGTCGAGTTCGGTACCGAGTTGGGCGAACGCCTCCAACTCGCGGAACGATGCCAAGTCCAGTCTAAGCGATCCGGCGATTTTCTTCATCGCCTTCTTTTGTGCGTTCCCGCCGACGCGAGAGACGCTGATGCCCACGTTTACAGCGGGTCGCACGCCCGAGAAGAACAAATCGGGTTCAAGGTAAATCTGACCGTCGGTAATCGAAATCACGTTGGTCGGAATGTAGGCCGAAACCTCTCCCTCCAGCGTCTCGATAATCGGCAGTGCCGTCATCGATCCGCCGCTGTTGGGGAAGCGATGGATCCGGTACTTGTCTTTGTCGGACATCGTACTCAGCCACGCTTCCGCACGCTCCAAACCACCGGGGCGGTGGTACAACCCATCGGCACCGTCGGGACGTTCGTCCTTGGGCGCATCCACACCCTTCGGATGCTTCACGATCACGGAACGATCGTTTGATTCTTGCGGCGTATCCTTGGGGACAACGGCATACTCATCGCGCAATTTACAACTGCGTTCCAGCAAGCGCGAGTGAAGATAGAACACGTCACCGGGATAGGCCTCACGACCCGGCGGACGACGCAGCAGGAGTGACAACTGTCTATAGGCGTGCGCCTGTTTCGTCAGGTCGTCATAAACGCACAATGTCGCACGACCCTCGTTGTACATGAAGTACTCGGCCATGGCCGCGCCGGCATACGGCGCGATGTATTGTAGTGGGGCAGGGTCGGACGCCGATGCGCACACGACAATGGTATAGTCCATCGCACCCGCTTCACGCAGTTTCTCAACCAGCGCCACGACCGTTGACGCTTTTTGCCCCACGGCGACATATACGCAGATCACGTCGCCGCCCTTTTGATTGATGATTGTGTCTACCACGATGGCGGTCTTGCCGGTTTTGCGGTCGCCGATGATAAGCTCTCGTTGGCCTCGACCTACGGGAATCATGCTGTCGATGGCTTTGATGCCGGTCTGGAGCGGTTCGGTCACCGGCTGCCGCTCGACAATGCCCGGCGCTTTGAATTCCAAAGGACGACGCTCAGGCGTTTCCACCACACCCATGCCGTCAAGCGGGCGACCCAGTGGGTCGACCACGCGGCCGATCAGCTTCTCGCCGCAAGGCACACTAAGCAGTTGCCCGGTACGGCGAACTTCGTCGCCTTCCTTAATGCCCAGGTGGTCGCCAAGGATAACCACGCCGACGGAGTTGTCTTCGAGATTGAAAACTTGCCCCATGGCGCCGTTTTCGAACTCGACCTGTTCCTCGGCCATCGCATTAGACAGACCGTAGACCCGGGCGATGCCGTCACCGACTTCGAGCACTTTTCCGACCTCGGCGACGTTGATTTCGCCTCGGTACTGTTTAATTTCTTCGGAGATGACAGACGCAATCTCATCGACTTTGAATTTCATAATTCACTTATTCCAGCTTCAATATGTTTCGAACCGTTTCAACTATGCCTTTTCCCTGTGGCGGCCGTAGAATCTCGATCGCGTGTCGGCCACCCACGTCCGCCACGGGGGGCTGACGCTACTTTGGCCGCCAAGTTCACATGTCAACGTCGCGCTCCACAACTTACGTCGCAATCGCCTCATCAAAATGCTGCCTGCCGCCGTGAATTTCCCGCGATGCTCGATCCAACAGCGAATCGCGGAGCCGTTTTAGTCGTGTCGCAACGCTGGCATCCAATTTTTCATCGCCGATGCGCAGCACCAGTCCGCCGATTAGCGATTCGTCCACTTCCTCGATCAAATGAACGTCGCGGCCCATTCGCCGCGACATGGCGTCTTTCAATTGGCTGCTCAACTCTTCCGTGAGCGGCGAGGCGCTTTGCACGCGGACTTCCGTTCGGTTGCGCAGTACGTCACGCTGAAGACGGTACTCCTCCGCCACGGCCGAAATCAGCCCGAGGCGACCCTTGCGATTCATCACTTGCAGCCCATCAACGAACAAATCAGTTCGCTTGCCGCGAAACACATTTTCGAGCATCTCGCATCTGGTCTCGACGTCTACGATCGGGCTGGAGACGAATTCGTGCAGGTCGGTGTCATGTTCGACGCAATCCCCAAAATTGCGTAGCTCCTCGAATAAAACCTCAACGTCGCCCTGCGATTCTGCTAACTGCAGCATGGCGTCGGCGTATACTCGGGCAATGGCGAATCCCTTGACAGACGTAACGGCCATAGTCAGTTAGCGTTCCTTCCGTTACCATCGGCGGTTTGCAGTTCCCTAATCGAATCGGCGATAAGACGCTCATGCTCCTTGGCATCGAGCTCCTTATGGATAATGCGCGAAGCGACGCTGGTGGCCAGCTCGGCGCCCAGCGAATACAGATTCTTGACGGCCGTATCCGTGGCGACACCAATTTCCCGCTTGGCTCGTGCCAACATGGCGTCGGCATCTTTGCGGGCGTTCTCCGCAATCTCTCGCTGCACCACCTCGGCGTCGCGCCGTCCTTCTTCCACGATGGCCGACGCCTCGCTGCGGGCGGCTTCGATTTTCTCGGAATACTGCGCCAGTTGCGCCTTGGCTTCCTCGCGATCCTTTTTCGCCTGTTCAAGCGAGTCGCGAATAAAATCCTCGCGGCTTTTCAGCGCGCCCAAGATGGGCCCCCAGGCGAACTTGCCCAGAACGACCAACACCGCGGCGAACGTTAGCAGGCTCCAGAGAATGTTGCCCAAATCGCCGGTAAAAAGCGTGGGCTTTGCGGTCCCCTGCGAAGCGATCACGGGGGTGGCCGCCCCAAGTAAGCCGGCCGCCGCGGCGACGATACAGATTGCTCGATCGAATCTCATAGTCTCATTCCGTTCCATCACTTCACTCATTTCGCTTGTACCGACGCGTGTAGCACCAGCTACGATTCGCACCGCGGACGGACAAACTTCCTCAACTTAGGCGCCGCCTGAGGACCGGCTTGCTCACTCTAGATTCCAAGCTGCGCCGGCCTCCATGCCGCAGAATGTCCCCGATTAGCTATCAATACAGCCGTCAGGGACGCCAACTCTACACTTATCCAACAAAGCCTAGCTCGCGATAGCGGCCAGAAAGCATCCCAGCACCGCAAACAGCGTCGCACCTTCAATCATGGCCGCCGTGATAATCATGGCCGTGCTGATTTGACCGGCAGCTTCCGGCTGGCGAGCCATCGATTCGACTGCGCTACCGCCAACCCGACCGATACCGGCCGCACCGCCCATGACCACCAAACCGGCTCCGATCGCACCGCCCAGGTTGGCGGCCGTCTTGCCAGGAAGAAGCGCTCCCGTCCATCCACCTCCATCGGCGGCGTGATCCTGCGCCATAGCAGGTGTCGCGATGATCAACCCCAAACCGCCGAGCATCAATACCAACATAAACTTAGCTCTTACCTTACTCATCGTCTATCGTTCCTCGTAAACAAGGCTGTCCATGGGGAAGAGTCAGCCGAATGTCATCGCCATCGCAGTCACGCCTTACGACCCGAGTGCCCCACTGCTGTCCGGGCATGGCGAATAAAGATCTATAGTCCGTCGCGGCGCTAATGGGCGGCCGCGTGCGCCTCATGACCCTCGTGATCCTCCTCATGGTCATGGTGGAACACCACGGCCTGAGCGATAAACAGGGTCGTCAAGAAGGCGAAGATAAACGCCTGCAAGAAAGCAACGAAAACCTCAAGCAGATTGAACGCCACGCTCACCAGAACCACCACGATCCCGATTCCGGTCGCGGCGCCGGCGCCCATGGCGGTGTAACTCAGTCCAATGAAACTCAATAAGACCGCAAGCAATACGTGACCCGCCACCATGTTGGCAAAGAGTCGAACGGTCAAAGCGAAAATCTTGGCAAATAGCCCGATGATTTCCACCGGTACCAGCAACGGAGCCAACCACAGCGGACCCGGGCAGAAGTGGGCGATGAAATGCGTCCCGCCCAAAAGCAAACCGTTGATCACGATCATCACCAGCGTACACAACGCCAACGAACCCGTGACCCAAATGTTGCCCGTGGCCGAACCGCCAAAACCGTGGTGGGCGTCGGGGAACACGTTATGCACCAAACCACGCGTCACCGGTTCCAACGGGAGCAATCCAAGCAAATTGATAAAGAGAATGTAAAAAAACGCAGTCCAAATGTAGGGAATGAACCGATCCGTATGCTGTTGAAGCACCGGGCGCGCCACCGTATCACGTAAGTAGGCACAGATCGATTCGAAGAAGTTTCTAAAGCCGCGCGGGGTCATATCCGCAACCGCATCGCCCGTTCGGGGCACCCGCGCACACCTCGGAATGATCAACACCAACAGCAACATGGCAATGATTTGCATAATGATGTGGTTGGAAAGCAGGATGATTTCGCCGCCCGGAGTGAAAATGCTATCCGACGTCCCCAGGGAAATCTTTTGATACACCCATTGATATACGTGGTCGAGTGCGCTGCCTTCGGATAGTAGGGCTTTATTCATTCGGTTGTTCTGTAGTCAATCTTTTCGTCAGTCGAATGGCAAACGCTGTATCAACAATCAACAGCGGTAGATAGCTCATCGCCACCCAGCTCGCAAACACAACACGTGGGAACCAGCCCGATAGCACAATCGGCGCGACCAATGCCAGCACCACCAGAAATCGCAATCCGGTGGAAATCAGAATGCTGCTCGCCTGCTCCGTAGAGGGCCGAAACGGCGCCAACGCCAGTGGAACGGCACCGACACAGCTCGCCAACCAACTAACCAGGCATCCCGCGATCATCGCGGGCACAGCTTCCACACCGGCCAGCTTCACCGTCGGCCAATACCCGGCCCCGGCCAAAACCAACACCAACAAAAAGGCAGTTCCAACCAGCTTGGCATACGATCGCCAAAAAAGTCCGCCGCCTTCGTTCATCACTGATCCGACCGTTGATCCGACTGCTCATCGCGGTCGCGTCGCCGATCCGAAGAATCCTCAAACGCCGAATACGAGGCCTTGATCAAGTTATACGTCGAACCGATCAAGCCCAGCGTCGCGCCGGTTATTACGCCCCACGGATCGGTGCCCCAGTACCAATCAACACTCCAACCCAAAAAAGCGAATACACCAAATCCTGCGACAAAATTAAACCCGAGGCCATAAGCGCGTGCCATGTTTAGCCGGTCCCGCTTGTCGCTGGGCATCGGGCACCTCAGAAGCCTGCCGGACTTTGTACCCAAACGGTACAAACCCGGTCATAAAAGTAGACGCGACTCGCGCGCCGATTCCACTCCTCGGATGCGCGGCGGGCTTCACCCGTCCGCGTCTTGCCCATCCATGGGGGCGAGCAGTCTAGCAACCCACCACTTGGGATACAAGAGGCAATTCCAATGTAATTGTTGGCTTTTCTGCTCCGACGGCTGTGTGGAGCACCAATCCGACCATCGCGTGCATCTGACTTTGCCGAAAACGAGCATACTCCAGGTTCAAAGCAAGGCGGATTGGGGTACGTGACACTTTCGGCGAGGTCTTCGGGAGGGCGAGCCTCCCGGCGAGCAGTACGAAGTGTCGATTAACGATCCCCACACGCGGGCATTTCGCTTAGAACCTATCCCAGAATTGTGTGGCACCGGCATCTTGCCGGTGTATTCACGGGCTGGAAGCCCGTGCCACACTTGAAATTGGAATAGGCTCTTAGCCCGATGCGCGGCGTATTCTCGCTGCCCTGTTGGGGCACACTACAACAGCCCAGGGCAACGCCCTGGGATCGATGGCCCGACTCAGCGCGAGCCCTGAAAGAGCGGCATAGCATTTTTCCATCCTTTCAGGGCTTACACGCCAAGGTGTCACCTGTTCCCAGGGCGTTGCCCTGGGCTGGTCTATGACACCCCTTTGGGTTTTTCGATAATGCTGCTGATCATACCTACCAAGGAACACGCCTGCTTGCCGATTCTGGCACACACCCGGCGTATTGCCACGAGTAGGCCTTGCCGCCAGACGCCGTCCCGGGTACGGATAAGCACGATGATCAAGCACTTGGCCATCGTGGGAGCTACCGGAGCCGTCGGACGCGAGGTATGCACGCTTCTCGACGAGCGAAATATCGCTTTCGACGCCCTTTCGCTGCTGGCTTCCACTCGAGGAGCAGGGACCAGGATTCCCGTTGGCCGTACGGAGCGGGTTGTCCGGGAAATAAGCGACGGTGCCTTCCAAGGCGTGGATTACGCCATATTCAGCGCCGGCGGACAACAAAGCAAACGTTGGGCTCCAATAGCGACTGACGCCGGAACCGTGGTGATCGACAATTCGTCCGCCTATCGCATGGACCCGGCCGTTCCGCTCGCCATACCCGAAGTGAATCCGGGCGACCTCACCGGCCACCAAGGCATCATCGCTAACCCCAACTGCTCGACCATCATCATGAACGTCGCCGTCTGGCCGTTGCACCGGGTCAATCCGGTTCGTCGAATGGTGGTCAGCACGTATCAATCCGCCAGCGGCGCGGGGGCCTCGGCCATGGAGGAGTTGGAAACACAAACCGCCGACCACCTGGCCGGTCGTGAAGTGGTGCCCAACGTGTTTCCCCATCCGATCGCTTTTAATCTCTTTTCACACAATACGCCCATCGGTCCCGACGGTTACAACACCGAAGAACGCAAAATGGTGGACGAAACGCGGAAGATTTTCCATGAGCCCGAGATGCTCATCACCGCGACGTGCATTCGGGTGCCGGTGCTTCGGGCGCATAGTGAATCGATCAACCTGACCTTTGAGAGCCCCATCACGCCCAGTGAGGTGCGCGCGATTCTTTCCAGCGCAACGGGTATCAAAATCGTGGACGACGTCGGCGGCGGACGCTTCCCAATGCCCATCGACGCCTCGGGCCAAGACGATGTGCTCGTTGGCCGCATACGGCAGGACATCAGTCAACAAGACGGACGCGGCATCGAAATGTTCATCGCCGGCGACCAACTCCGCAAAGGTGCGGCCCTGAACGCGATACAGATCCTAGAGCTACTCACCCTGTGAAATGGTTCGCTGGTAACCCATCAACCCCGAATCTGCGAGTTAAACCAATCCGCTGCGTGGTAGTGTTTGGGGGTCGTGACCGTTTAGGCGGCTTCATCGCGACGGTTTATTGTAGCCTGAAACGCTTACATACAGCCGTAGCAAGCGAAGCGTCGCCCACGGTAAGCATTCCTATTTCATTCTACCCTGCACGGGCAGTATAAAGGTTTCTTTGCGCCCGCAGCAGAAACTATGCAACCCTTTCAGGGTCGGACGGCGGCGGGTGGCACCATCCGGGGGCGGCGCTCCGCTTGCCCCCGTCTACTATAGAGCAGGCCTTCAGCCTGCTAGATCACTCCGCCGATTCTGTCACGCACGCTAGTGTTTGCCGCGTCGGGGCCGGTCCGCAACGTTCGCTTTCACAAAAGCCGGTAATTCCCGTTCGGGTTTGGCGGATGACTTGCCGGTCAACTCGTTAATCCGTTGGTTGCGCATCGGCCGGAGCAAGTATCACTCATGGAAGTCTCGCTACGGCAAGGTCAACGAACACAACGCGCAGGTGCCTCGCGATCATTGGCTCGAAGACCTGGAGAAGCGAGCCATCGTGACGTATGCCGGCGAGCACCCCGGCGAGGGGTATCGTCGCTTGACGTACATGATGATGGACGCCGAAATCGTTGCGGCGCTTCAGCTTTCTACATCCTACCAGAGGTACCCCGCCATTTCTCGCAGGAGTGAGAACCCTCGAACACGAGGCACTGGAACGTAAATTGCTAGTTGTCCAGCAACACCCCAAAGGGCCGGTGTAGCCTCTGGAAACACGGTTTCCCCACGGGCGCTGGTGAAATGACTCTTCCAGGAACGGATTGGCGGTGCGGTGATGATGGAAATCACGATTTGTGGCCGGGGTGGGCAGGGGGGAGTTACCCTCGCCAAACTAATCGCCACCACGTACTTTCTCCGTGGCAAGTTCGTCGGGGCGGTAGTTGCGGAGGTTTTCGATGACGACGGCGTGGCAGGTCTTGAAGCGCGGGTCGCCGTGCGCGACGCCCTGCTCGTCCACGTGGTAGAGCAACTCGCGCGGACGTTTCGGGTATCGCCATTTCTTCTTTTCATTGTCCCAGACTCGATCGCGCTCGATGCCGACGCCGAGGGCGGCCTCGACGATGCGGCTGGTGATCTGCTTAACGCGCTGCTCGCGCATGCGGTCCAGGCTGATCTCGCCGGGGACGCAGAAGCGCCTCCAGCTGGAAGGCTTGCTTCCCACCAGCGTGAACTTGATCACGTAAGCCCTCTGTTGCCAACGAGTCAAATCCATCCGGCATCCATCCACGACAGAACCACGGCACGTACGATCCAAGTCGCGGCCTGTTGTTACCTGTACCCTGACGGGTTTTCAAGTATCCCCGATGCGATCGCTACATGTAGAAGCGGTACTCAGGTCGCATTGGCTGTTTGGGGCCGAGTTCTGCCAAGACTTGCCCCACCTTTCGCGAGAATGCGACGGTAATTGGCTCACTGCAAAAAAAAGCGGCGGTGTTCCAGTTCATTTTTGTGAGGGAGAGAACTTCTTCGAGCACGACATTCCACGGACTATCGCCATGGTGTTCAACGATTTCCAGCGGGCGCGGAACACGAGCGCCGGGATATGTACGTAGGTACGGTACATAGCCGACCGTGTACAACAATAGTTCCGAGTCGCTGAGTTTGACGTATGTACCACGCAAGGGCGGGTACTCGCCGCGTCTGTAAAACTGGATCCCGTGCCAACCAAAGGCCACGAAGTCGTGTTGTGGAACCAATTCACATGCGGATGAGAGCCCCGCCACCTCCTCCTCCCAATAGCGTGAAGTCTTGTGGATGACGACTCGGTTCGGAAGACTGCCGCGATTCTGTCGCTTGTAAAGCTCAAGCACGCCACGCATCAGGTCGGCGGCCCCTCCCTCGTCTAGGTGAGGCGACTTTCCGTCCCGGGACTCGTCCCACTCAAACGATGATCCCCGGAGGACGTATCCGTCTCCTGCGGACGTGAAAGCTTGGGCCATGGCCGTCCGAATGCGTGGATTCGTCCCACCAACGTCCCTGTAGAAGGCGATGCCAACGAAGCAAGTGTCCGGGGACACGTCAGAGAGTCTCCACGGCGAGCCACCAGCTTTGTGGTAGAGCGCAGTCACGAAGTTCCATGCTCGCGTCGCAACGTCCTGGCTTGCGGCATCTCGTGATGAGCCGTCCTCCACCAAACGCAACGTCCGTGGCCACACAAGCTGCGTCGGAATCCCAAATCGCATTGCTTCCGCCTTCAGGCCGCGACGAAGGTTCTGATACTCGCCGACGTCGTCCTCTATGCTGAGAGTCGGATCCATGGCGCGAAACAGGAACTGCTGCCCTGATGCAACGTCCGCTCGCGCATTTCGCTCTGCCTTGCTTATTCGCCGACGTTTCACCTCCCCCGCTTGCGTCACCAGCACTGTGCACAGGTCAATAACATCTTGAGGTATGCAGCACAGGATCACGTGGGGATTCGGATCCCGACCCGTCAGGACTTCGATCGCCTCGACATACAACTGAACGATTCGGCTCACCCGAACATGGAAATTCGTTTCGTGAAGTGCAGCATCGATATCCTTCCCGTTGATCGCTTGTCGCCATGCGTCTCCAAAGCGCAGGTCACATTGAAACGGGTGGTCACGATTGCATCCAGGGAAATGCGGGTTCTGAAGCGGCTCTCGCCCATCGTTCATTACACAACTGCCGCACGCCTTAAGCCATTGCTCAGCATCAGCAATCATATTCGCAGGGCCCACGCAACCTATAGCAATGCTCGTGAGCACCGGATCTCGTTGACCGGTCAAACTGTACGGCCCGTACAACCCAAGCCCGGTCTTTGGGTCGATATGAGTGTGTTGGCCGCCAAAGGCAAGCAACGGCTCCGAAAGAAGGCCGCTCTCAAACAGGGGACTGTGCTGCGACCGCCTCGACCGGTCTACCTCTCGGTTCCTCTTACGCATCAGCTGACTCCTCCGTTGCGGAGGAACTCTCTCCTTCGGTCTTGTTTAGCGTCTCGTCATCCTCGTCGCCTTCACTTCGCAGTTCAATTTCGATCTGCTCCTCCTCCAGAGCGATCCGGGGTGCGGCCTCGTCTAATGCTCTCAAAACATCCCGCTGATCATCCGCGATGCCATATGCGATGCGCACGAAGGCGGGAACCGTCGCGACATCCATAGTCTCTTCCCCAACCCTGATCGCAATCAACCGCCCCGGTCCACGCCGGAGAATGCTGGTCCAGAAGCGCACGTGGTAGAGCACGGAGAGATTGCGCTCCCTCGCCGTCCAGCGATTAACGACGCGGGCAACGTCGGAGCCTCCCTTCACCCGTTCACCGTCGTGCGTCAGCAGCCATGACGGTGAAATCTGCACAAAAAAACGCGAAGCAAGGAATACTACACGGATGACGGCTGCTTGATGCAGCCAATGGACGATCGCCTCCCCCTGCAAATACGGCTTTGTCACCGTGCGGTTTGCCTCATTGCGAAACGGCTTCCACTTGACAACACGCTCTGCACCGTTGTCCGCGGGAAAATAGAATCGAGAGCCACGCGTATAGTTCTTGTCGATCAGCAGACCGCAGCTCATCATGTGGCGATCGAGGCTCATGTTCAATAGTGATACGACCACACGGCGGTCATCCTCATCGCGGACGGCGTCCAGCACTCGCGTTGATTCCATAGATTCTTGGTCGACCACCGAGGCCAGCCGCGACTCATCCGATTCCAGATCATGGAAGCTCACGATCCTACCGCCGACGACACGGAATGCAGGAACGAGGGGTCGCTCTTCCCCTGCATCCAACTGCGACTGCTTGATGATATCGCGCAACGCAGCCTTTGTTGGTAGGGTATGAGTTCCGTCGAGCCTCGCGGTACAAAGGTCCGACCGGATCGGAGCCTCATAAATGAACGTGGGCATCCGCTCAACCGGGAGCAAGTTGCACGAGAGATTCTCCTCAACAACATCCGGATCGCCTTCTGGTACAGCCCGTTCAGCGAGGAGCGTCGTGCGGTCTATACGCCCGTTCGACCGAATAAGCTGGCCGCGGTACGAAATCGGGCGAGGCAGAGGTTCATCCCGGAGTATCGCAACCAGGCGACGCAGATCAACGTCGTAGTTGCTGCCCCGCATGTCCAGCGACAGGAGGTGGCGAAGTAGCATTGGTACGTACGGGCAGTCAGCAGCAAGAACCGGAATGACCCAGTTCCTTCGATTGTCTGGGTCGCGATGCAGAGCAGCATGCCATTCCGCATCCGTCCAGCCGCTCTCACTGTTGAAATAGGCCGGAGTCAGCACCAACACGATGAAGCGGCTGCACTCCAAGCCCTGGTTGATCATGCCAGGAATGCTTTGGCCCGGTCGGATTTCCGCTTCATCCAGCCACACCGAAAGCGTGCGATCACGATGCGGCGTGGATTCAAGGTCAGCTGCGAGCCGACGCACGAAGGGCTTATCGACGCCCCTGTGCGACAAGAAAGCGTCTCGTTTCGACGACGCAGCGATCTCCGTTGTTCGATCCGCTTGTTGGGCGTCCGGTTCGGCTTTCACGTGAGCATTCCCCTGAATGCTTTGTGCAGAATCGACGGAAGCAAGACATCGAGTTCGGCGGCGGTCTTCTTCTGCAGGGTCTTGGGGCGGTTCGCCGTCTCGTCGCCGGGATCATTGCGAGCGAGGTTATGCTCAGGATTGGGTCGCGCAGCTTCTGCCATTACTCGTCTCCCGTTTTTGCATTCAGATAAGAACATAGGGCTCCAGCGACGCCAACGATCAGCAGCGTCTCGGCCCATTCGAGCTGCCGGGATTCTCTGCCGTGACGACCTTGTTCGGAGGCGAAGCCCCATAACTTCGCGGCCGCGTCATCCACAGGCGGCGGGAGCAAGCCGGGGCATTTTTTTATGATGTCGCCGAGTGTCCGCCTCTCGTCGCCGCTGACTTCACGGGCGACGCTCTCCAGCGCGGCCATGGCATGATGGACGGCGCCGGACAGGTCTGGTTTGGGGCGACGGGACAAGTCGGCGCGAGCCTCGCGAAACTCCTGGGCAGCAATCTGGAACCCAGATTGCTCCAGCTCTACTTCCGTCGTCCCCGTTACTGATTCGAGCGTTTCTTCTCCGTGGATTTCCAGCACACCATCGTTCAATCGCCAGCCGATATGTTCCTCGTCGAATAATCGATTGATCTCAATCTCATACGGATCCAGTCGATTATTCTCACGTTCAGCTTGCGCACAAGCCTCAACGAAGTCGTAGAATTCATACCATTCGGCGTCGTACAAGAGGCGTTGCGCTTCGTCCCAAATGTTCGGGTACGCCGACCAGTTGCCTGGGTTGGGGCGGACGCGTCGAATGCGACAGATGATGTCGCGAATCCAGCCGGGCGATTTGTCTAGCTCGTCATGAAGAAATGAAACCACCGCAACGCGGAGTCGTTCGGGGGCCTCATGGTAAAGGAGTGGGCCGGCGCTCCGGTCTTGGAACCCATATCTACGCGAGAATCGGTCTACAGATCCCGCCATCACAGCTCTCCCTTGAACGCCTTGTCGAGAATGGAAGGGCGCAAGGCGTCAAACCCCCAGTACCGTCGCACCGTCTGCAAAATCTGATCCAACTGCGAAAGGCTTTGTGGCACAGGCTCCATGCCTCTCAGCATACCGCCAAAGCAGCCGTCCGGCGAGTGGTATCCGCCAGAAGACGCTGGGAATCAAGCCTCTGGTCGCGTTTCAACCAAAAAGCATTCACGAAGGATGTTCGGTATGCCTCGCTCGCGGTGAGCGTTGATCCGCCTTCGGTGCTGAGTGCCCCATCCTTCGCTTCTTGCGATGGGTGGAGAACGGACTAAATACCAGGGCTGTCATGCGGCCGATCCGTCCCCCACCCTTGCTCCGCAAGAATGGGGCACCGGTCGCCTTGCCGGCTTATCGGCTGGCCACGGCACTGCGTGGTTCGCGTTGATCGCGACGAGATCGGCGACGGTTGTTTTTGCCGGCGAAGCCATTTCTGTGCCTGTTGCTGTCACCATTCTTGGGAGTGGCCGGACGTGTGTCGGTATTGATTGGCGCGAAGATCACCTTCGGGGCGACGTAACCGGGAAGATCCGCCGCGGGTAGCAGCGGGGTGCGAATCAGGCGTTCGATGGCCCGGAGGTTGCCGTGCTCATCACCGCTGACAAAGGACAGCGCCGTTCCCGTGGCTCCGGCGCGGGCGGTTCGACCTATGCGATGTACGTAGGTCTCCGGCTCGGCGGTTAGATCATAATTGATGACATGAGAGATATCATCGATGTCCAACCCTCGGGCGGCGATATCAGTGGCCACCAGTACACCGGTTCTGCCCGATCGGAATGCGGCGAGTGCCCGCGTGCGGGCATTCTGACTCTTGTTGCCGTGAATCGCGGCCGCCGAAACACCGGCCTTGGTCAGATGGCGGACCACCTTGTCCGCTCCGTGTTTGGTGCGCGTGAAGACCAAAGCCCTGGAATAGGGTGTGTGCTCCAGAATACTGCATAACAGGGTCGGCTTTTCCTTTTTCTCCACACGATAGGCCCAGTGCTCGATGTTTTCCGCCGCAGAGGAAACCCGCGAAGCTTCGACCGAAACAGGATTCTTCAAGATGTCCGCCGCGAGAGTTCGAATAAGAGGGGGCATGGTGGCCGACAGCATCAATGTCTGCCGCCGATTGGGAACCTTCGCCAGAATCCGCCGGATGTCCGGCAAGAAGCCCATATCCAACATGCGATCGGCTTCATCCAACACCAAGACCTCGACGGAGTCGAGCCTGATGAGACCGTCAGCCATGTGGTCAAACAGGCGACCGGGAGTGGCGACTAGGATATCAACACCACTACGCAATGCCCTGGCCTGGGGGTTCTTGTTGACTCCTCCATATACGACGGTGTGCTTCAATCCGAGGAAACGCCCATAAGTCGAAAAGCTATCCGAAATCTGTTGGGCCAGCTCGCGAGTCGGGGCCAACACCAGAGTGCGAATTTTTCGCAAACCGGTCCGCCCGCCATTGTTGCCTTTCGGTGCCTGGCCAAGGCCCAAGAGTTGTAGAATCGGCAGGGCAAATGCGGCCGTCTTGCCCGTTCCGGTCTGGGCACATGCCAGAACGTCGTTCCCATCGAGTACCAGCGGTATTACCTGGGCCTGGATCGGCGTAGGGGTGTCATAGTTGGAGGCACGAACGGCCTCCAGAAGCGGCTGCTTTAGCCGCAGATCTTCAAATCTCATGTAAACATTCTTTCTGGGGTATCTACAGGCGGGACGTGTCAAACGCGCGGTGCATCTGCCCAAGCCATCAATGCCTGGCTGTAATCAAGCTTTCTTTATCGCCATAAAACATGGCTTAAAGTATCCTACGGGCCAATGGCCTGCTTGTCAACTCCCAATTATTCATGTTACGAAGGAGTCATCACGGAGTACATTCGGCCCTGAGATCCAGGTTACCACAGTCATGGGATTGGTGGCCGTGCCCACCCTACGGAGGTTCTTGGTGGACAGCGCCAGCCCTACGGAGTTTTTGGTGGGCCGTGCCCACCCTACGGAGGTTCTTGGTGGACAGCGCCAGACCTACGGAGTTTTTGGTGGGCCGTGCCCACCCTAATGTCATGGAGAGGCTGTCCCCCGTACGCTTTCGCGTACGTGTATTACGGCGTTATTTCACGCCAACGGTCTTTTGGAGGACAGCCAT
>Ga0326597_10007420_pt1 | contig 14930 bp, 13 predicted proteins | sample RVTome_12_FD_203789 | JGI IMG/M metagenome (GOLD analysis project Ga0326597, IMG submission 203789) | Soil microbial communities from uranium-contaminated site in the Upper Colorado River Basin, Wyoming, United States - RVT100D185 | ecosystem: Environmental > Terrestrial > Soil > Contaminated >... | reverse complement strand
CCTCGCCCGCGAGGGTGCAACGTCACCACTTCACCACGACGTTCGCGAGGGCCCGACGGCCCAGGAGGTCTCCTCCGAAGCTCTCCCAGTGGTCGCTGTCGAAGAGGTTCGCGACGTTGACGCCGATCCCGATCCGGTCGTTGAAGTAGTAGTTCCCGCGGACGTCGGCCGTCTCGTAGGCCTCGACGTCCCCCTGGAACGGACCCACCGACCAGCGAAATTCGTCGACCCAGCGCAGATCGAACGCGAAGTCCCACTTCGGGACGGCGTAGGAGACGCCGGCCGCGAGCTTGTTCTCCGGGGTGTTCGGGAGGAGCTGGTTCGCGAAAGGCGAGCTCTGGTCCTGGATCTCGAAATCGAACCAGGAGTAGGCGAAGGACAACGTCCAGTCCGGGAGGAAATAGTAGTTTAGACCGAAGTCGATGCCCTGGGTGTTCACCCGGCCGAAGTTGGTATAGGAGCGGGCGACGAAAACCGGGGCGCCGTCGAAGTTGTTCGACAGGATGGCGAAGAGCGAGGCCGGAAGGCTCGCGCGGAGCGCTCCCACGAGCGCCTGGGGCGCGGGGTGGTTGGACGGAGGCTGGTAAGCCCCGAAGTCCGGGTTGGTGCGGTTTCCGAGGGCGTCGAGCTGCGGGATGAGGTCGGTGATGAACTCGTCGTTGCGGGCGTTGTAGTAATCGAGCGTCAGATACGCTTTCTTCGCCAGGATTCCCGCGTAGCCGATCTCGAACATCTTCGTTTTCTCCAGCGCGAGGTCGTCGTTCCCCACGGCAAGGACACGGGTGGGGGAGCCGAAGCCGCAGTCGACGCCGAAGGGCGTGCAGGCAGCTCTCTCTATGCCGGCGAGATTCACCGGAGCCGCCACGTTCGCCTGGAGGAAGAATTCGGAGTAGTTCGCGACCTGGAAGGCCTCGTTGTAGGTGAACCGGAGACTCGAGTCGTCGTTGAGGTTGTAGACCAGAGAGGCCTTGGGGGAGAACTGGGGGTCGTGGAGCGTGCTCTCGTCGAACCGGCCGGCGAGAACGATCTTCCAGCGCTCGCCGAGGCTCCAGTCCACCTGCCCAAAGGCCGCCCCGTTGTCCGAGCTCACCGGCTCGAACATCAGCGTCTGGAGGCCGGTCGTCGGGTCGGCGCTGTCGATGTCGGTATGGCGATAGGAGCCGCCCACCACCACGCGCACTTTGTCCTCGGCGAGGCTCCAGTTGGTCTGACCTTCGACGTGAGCGTGATAGGTGTCGAGCGCGAGGTTCGATCCGGAGCTCAGCGCGAGCTGCTCGGGAGCGTCCCGCCCGCTGTAGTAGGCGAGGAAGTTGAACCGCTCCGCGTTCCAGTTGAATCGGGCCCAGGGACGCTTCACGTCGACGAGCTGCACCCGGCCGATCCCGGTCTGAAAGGCCGGGCCGGCGACGTCCGCGTAGCCGCCTTCGAAGGTGAGCGCCATCCCGTTCTGAAGGTATTTGTCGAAGCGAACGCCGCCGAAGAGGATGTCGTCGTCGTTCTCGCGGGCGAGAGGAACGGCTTCCTGCGGAAGGCAGTCGACCTGTCCCGCGGTAGCGCAAGGCACGGAGTACTCCGCGGCGCCGCGCCTCGAGACGGTGAAGTCGCCGGAGTTGCGAAGTCCGCCCACGAGCTTGACGTACCAGTCGTTTCCGAGCGACTCCGCGAGGCGGAAGTCGAGGTTCACGGTGTCGAGCTCGCCTCCGGTAAAACGGACGAGTCCGCCCTGGCTGTAGCGCGGCTGCTTGGTCGTCATGTTCAGGACGCCGCTCGAGGCGTTGGCGCCGTAGAGCGCGGCACTCGGACCTCGGACGAGCTCTACCGTCGCCAGATCGTCGAGCGGAAACGAGATCGAGGCCCACTCCTGGGCGCCGAGGAACGGAACCGAGGGGTCCCGCCCGTCCACCAGCGTCGCGACCCTGCGGTTGAGGGAGCTGTTGAAACCGCGGGTGTTGAAGTTGAAGTCGTAGATGCCGCTCTGGGTCACCTCGGCGCCGGGGGTGTATTCGAGGAGCTTCGGCACCTGGCCGTGGGAGGCGGACTGCTCGATCTTTTTCTCGTCGACCACGGTGACCGCCGACGGCGCCTCCACGATCCGCTCGATTCTGCGGGACGCGCCGTAGACCGTGAGGGTCTCGGCGTATCCGACCACCCAGTCCACTTGCTGCTCGATCGAGGCGGACTGCCCCGCCGTGACCTGGACCTGGTCTTGGGTGACGACGTTCGTGCCCAGAACGAACGTCACCGAATAGGTGCCCGCGGGGACGGCGGAAAAGGTGAAGATCCCGTTGGCATCGGTGATGTCGGTCAGAGACAGCTCGTTCACGACCACGCTGACGCCCCCGACGGGCGTCCCGTCTCCATGGACGACGCGGCCTTCAATGCGCCCCGTCTCGCTCTGGGCTGCCGCAGCGGCCGAAAGCGGAAGGAGGCAGGCAATGAGAAACGCCAATTGGGCTCGATTAGTCATGGGAACCTCTCATCGTGGCTGCGGGATATAGCAGCAATGTCGAGGAGAATCAAGGCGCCTGGTAGACTTAAGGCATGAAGAAAACTCAATCCTGGGTTCTGTCTCTGGCGGTTCTGGCCCTGGTGTCGTTACCGTCGGGAACGACCGCGCGGGCACAAAGCGAGAGCGAGTCTTGCACCAGCTTCACCCCGCTCGAGCCCGACCCGGGGCCGGAGCTCGCCTACTCCTTTCCTCTCCACTACGGTACGTTCGCTGACGTGGAAGTGGGCGCCCTGGACAATAGCGCAGTGCAGCTCGAGGTGACGGTTTTCGAGCGGAGTGCGATCAAGGACCGCCGCATCTGGATCCTCGTCCCGGGGCGGGTGGAGCTCCTGACCGAGATCCTGGACGTCGAAAACCTCTTCGAGATCGGCTCGCCGCTCCTCGTCCGCATGACCGCGTCGGGCCCGTTGAGCGCGATGCTGGTCCGAGAGTGACCCGGCCTCAAAGCTCCCGTGCCCAGAGGTTGCGGTAGCTGACGGGATTTCCGTGGTCCTGAAGCGCCAGAGGGGCTTTCGCCGGATGCGGCTGGTACTTCGGCTCCCCGATGTACGTCGTCGTGCCCTTGACCTCCACGTGGTTCTGGATGAGGACCCCGTTGTGGAGCACGGTGAAGGTCGCGGCCCGCTCGAGGCTTCCATCCGGGCGGAAGCGCGGCGCCATGAAGAGGATGTCGTAGCTCTGCCACTGACCCGGCGCGCGTGACGCGTTCACGAGAGGGGAGTGCTGCTTGTAGATCGATCCTGCCTGTCCGTTCACATAGGTCTCGTTCTCGTAGGAATCGAGGACCTGCACCTCGTAGCGCTCCATCAAGAAGATGCCGCTGTTGCCGCGGCCCTGACCCTCGCCCTCGACGGCCGCAGGGGACCTCCACTCGATGTGAAGCTGTACGTCTCCGAAGGCGCGCTTGGTGACGAGGCTCCCGGTTTTCGCGACCACGGTCACCGCGCCATCCTCGACCTTCCAGATCGGCTCGCGCCACTCCGCGAGGCCGCTTCCGTCGAACAGAACGATGGCGTCGGAGGGCGGGGCCGTCCCTTCGCCCGATCGAACCACGGGAGGAACCGGCGACCAGACCTCGGTCGCCTTGGGGTCGCCTTGCTGAACGGCGGCAGCCACCGCCAGAGTGTAGATGAGAACCGCGATTCGTGGAGTCATCTCCCCTCTCTTCCCCCGGCCGAAACGGGAGTAACATAGCGCCCCCGACGGGAGGAGGGAAGTCCATGCCGGAAACTAGAAAGCTCCGCATGGGAATGGTGGGTGGAGGTCGCGGCGCCTTCATCGGGGCGGTGCACCGGATGGCGGCGACCCTCGACGGCAGAATCGAGCTCGCGGCGGGTGCTTTCAGCTCCGACCCCGAGAGGTCGCGCGCCTCGGGAGAGGATCTTCTCCTTCCCGAAGATCGCGTCTACGGCTCCTATGCCGAGATGATCGAGAAAGAAAGAGCGCGTCCCGCGAGCGAGCGCATCGATTTCGTCGCCATCGTGACTCCGAACCGAGAGCACTTCCCCGCGGCGCGGACGGCGCTCCTCGGCGGTTTCCCGGTGATGTGCGACAAGCCCCTGGCCCTCAATCTCGCGGAGGCCCGCGAGCTTCGCGCTCTCGTGCGGAAGACGGGGCTTCTCTTCGGCCTGACCCACAACTACTCGGGCTATCCGATGGTGAAAGAGGCGAGGCACCGGGTGGCTGCGGGGGAGGTAGGGCGGATCCGGCGGGTGGTCGCGGAGTATCCGCAGGGATGGCTTTCGTCTCCGCTGGAAACGACCGGGCAAAAACAGGCCGAGTGGCGGACCGATCCCGCACGCGCGGGCGCGAGCTGCTGCGTCGGCGACATCGGGACGCACGCCGCGCACCTCACCGAGTACGTGACCGGCCTTCCGATCGTGGAGATCGCTTCGGAGCTCACGACGTTCGTCGCGGGAAGGGCTCTCGACGATGACGCGAGCGTTCTGCTGCGCCTCGGGGAAGGCGCGCGCGGAGTGCTCTGGGCGAGCCAGGTGGCCATCGACGAGGAGAACGGGCTGAACCTTCGGGTCTATGGGGAAAAGGGGAGCCTCGAGTGGAGGCAGGAGGAGCCCAATACGCTTCTCCTCAAGTGGCCGGATCGGCCGCGCGAGGTCCTGAGGAGCGGTGCGAACTATGGGAGACTTTCTAAAGAGGCTCTCTCTGCGACGCGGCTTCCCGCGGGCCACCCCGAGGGGTACCTCGAGGCTTTCGCGAACCTCTATAAAGATTTCGCGTCGGCTCTCCTCGAGGGCGGAGAGCCCGACGTTCCGACCGTAGAGGACGGCGTGCGCGGGATGGCCTTCATTGAAGCCTGTGTGGAAAGCTCGAGGGCCGGGGGTCGTTGGACCAAACTCGAAGGGCTCGAAGGAGGTGCATCATGACGAGACCCGTAACGATCTTCACTGGACAGTGGGCGGACCTCACCTGCGAAGACATGTGCCGGCTGACGCATCAGCTCGGCTACGACGGAATCGAGCTCTGCTGCTGGGGCGATCACTTCGAGGTTGACAGGGCGGCCAACGATCCGGGCTACGTCGATCGCAAGCGAGAGCTCCTCGAGAAGAACCAGCTCCAGGCATTCGCGATCTCGACGCATCTCGTGGGACAGGCGGTCTGCGACAACATCGACGAGAGACACCGGAGCATCCTGCCCGATTCCATCTGGGGAGACGGCGACCCCGAGGGGGTCCGGGCCCGAGCTGCCTCGGAGATGATGCGGACGGCGAAGGCGGCGAAGGACTTCGGAGTCCCGACGGTCGTGGGATTCACCGGCAGCTCTGTATGGCATCTCCTCTACGCGTTCCCGCCGACCCCGCAGAAGATGATCGACAGGGGATTCGAGGACTTCGCCCGGCGATGGATCCCGATCCTGGACGAGTTCCAGAATCTCGGAGTGCGATTCGCTCTCGAAGCCCATCCCACCGAGATCGCGTTCGACATCGTGACCGCCGAGAGGGCGCTTCGAGCCGTCGACGACCATCCGGCATTCGGTTTCAACTACGACCCGAGCCACCTCGGCTACCAGGGGGTGGACTACGTGGAGTTCATCCACCGGTTCGGCGATCGGATCTTCAACGTCCACGTGAAGGACGTCGCCTGGAGGAAGACCCTCGGCCCCTCGGGCACGTTCGGGGGCCATCTCGACTTCGGCGACCGCCGCCGCCAGTGGGATTTCCGCTCGCCCGGACGCGGGGACATCGATTTCCAGGCGATGGTGCGCGCGCTCAACCAGGTCGGCTACAAAGGCCCGCTCTCCGTCGAGTGGGAAGACAACGGAATGGACCGGGTCCACGGTGCGCGCGAGGCCTGCGAGTTCGTGAAGCGCATCGATTTCGACTCACCCCGGGCAGGTTCTTTCGACGACGCCTTCTCGAAATATTAGCGGGAGAGCCACCACTTCATGGTTTTCGACACCAGCTCGCTCGCGTCCTGCTGCACGAAATGGTCCGCGCCGGGGACGGTGACCAGCGTCAGATCCTTCTCCAGCCACTCCCAGGTGTCGTTGAGCCCCCCCGCGAGGAGTGCCTGGTCCGCAAGCCCGTGGAACATGAGCACCGGCATCTGCGCTTTCGGCAGCGGCGGCGCTGGGGGAGGCTCGACCCCCGGCTGAACTCTCGGATAGTTCGCCTTGTAGATATTCAACATCGCGGTGAAGTCCGACTTCTGGAACGCCTCGACGTAGCGCTTCCGCGCCTCCGGATCCTTCACCCAGCCGGAGAGCGTCTCGGGCGTCATCGGCATCCCGAAGAAGACGTCGGGAGCGGAGGGATCCTTTTCCTGGAACGTCCGAGCGTAGGCGCTGTTCTCGTACTGCTTGGGGTTCGTCAGGAGCTCGCGGGTGAGGCCGTTCGGATGCGGGAGATTCAGGATGACGAGCTTCTCTACCAACTGCGGCTGGGTCAGAGCCAGATACCAGGCGACGGCGCCGCCCCAGTCGTGTCCCACGACGACGGCCTTGTCTTTCCCCAGGCGCCGGATCACCGCGGCGACGTCTCCCACGAGACGGGGCATGGCGTAGCTTTCTACGCCAGCGGGCTTGTCGCTCAGGTTGTAGCCCCGGAGGTCGATCGCGACGGTCTGGAAGTCGCTCGACAGAGCCTCCATCTGATCGCGCCAGCTGTACCAGAAATCGGGAAACCCGTGGAGCATCACGACCAGCGGACCCTGGCCCAGGCTCGCGTAGTGGATCTTCACTCCGTTGCTGTCGGCATAGCCGTGCTCGACGCGGTCGTAGACGTCAGAGGCCATCGCGGCTCCCATCAGGAACAAAAGAACGTGCATCAACTCTCTCCTTCATTAGTAGTGCAATAGTGCTGCGGGGGCCCCACCCCCACGGCATCGGCCTTCTCGGCGCATTTGGTCTAGCGCGCGCTCACTCCTCGTTCGCGCGCTGTCCTCCGCTCGCAGGCTCGCCGCGGACGGCGGGCGCGCCGGGCTCCCGCCTCCGCCTTTCGGGCTCCGGCGCGGTTTCGACGAAGCCTTGGCGAAGTCGAACGCTCCGCTCGCGCAGGCTGCAGATGCATGTTCTCAGCAGCCCGCGTCGATCTCGATGCGGCCGGTCTCCTGGATCTCGATGCGCTGGCCCGTCCGGAGCCGGGCGAAATCCTCCGGGGAGACGGCGAGGATGGGGATGGGTTTTTCGTACATCTCGTCGGCCACGATCGAGGCGAGAGCGAGAAACGCGTCCTCACCGCGGCTCACGATGGCGGCCGGGGCGGTTCCGGCGCGGATGGCCTCGAGGAGGATCTGGGTCGTGGTGCTCGAGCCCTTGGTGAAAGGAATCGCCAGGACTCTGCCGGCCGCGCGCTCTCCCGAAAGAGGATGTCTCCGGTCGAGGATCTCTCCCGTTTTGGGATCGTATCCGCCCCAGAAGCTCAGCGGCTCGGAGCTCACGAGGGCGATGCCCACCGCCCGCCCGCGAACGACGGCTCGGGCCTCGATCGAGAGATGGTAGGATGAGGCCGTCATGCTCGCGCTCGCTTTGCTTCAGATTGCGCTCTCACGCTACCCCATTCTCGATTCCGGCGTCCAGGCTCATTATCTGTCGAGCTACGACCGCTCGGGGGGAAACGACGACGGCTTCGACGGCACGTACTCGGCTCTCCACGTCGACGCGAAGGGCGAGCAGGTGATCTTCGACGTGAAGGAGCCGGGGACTCTCTACAATCTGTGGTTCACGAGCCGGGTCAACGGATGGAGCCCTCTCGGGAGCGGCCGCATCCGGTTCTACTTCGACGACGAGGCGAGTCCCCGCACTGGGGCCAAAGGAGGATGCCATGATCGACGGCAGCGAGCTCGATACCGCCGAATTTCCTCTGCCGCTCAAAGACGAGGAACCACCGCGGGAGTTCTCGTCGCAGGTCCGCATCGACGTGGCCGCGCTCTCGGACAAGGGGAGAGTGCGCGAGCAGAACGAGGATCACTTCTTCGTGGCCCGAGCAGGGCGTCACCTCACGACGCTCCTCACGAACATTCCCTCGAGCGACGTTCCGACGCGGTTCGAAGAAACCGGCTACCTGATGATCGTGGCCGACGGCATGGGGGGCCACGCCGGAGGCGAAGTGGCGAGCCGGATGGCGATCGCCACCCTCATCAACATCGTTCTGCACGTGCCCGACTGGATCCTTCGCCTCGACGAGGAGCACGCGCAGAAGCTGATGGACCGCGCGGCCGAGCGTTACCGGAAGGTTCATGAAGCCCTCCAGGAAAAGGCGAAGCTCGATCCCAAGCTTCGAGGTATGGGAACGACGATGACCGCTGCCTATAGTCTCGGCGACGATCTCTTCGTCGCTCACGTGGGAGACTCGAGGGCGTACCTGTTCCGCGACGGAAAGCTGCAGCTCCTGACCCACGACCAGACGCAGGCGCAGCTGATGGCGGACATCGGGATGATCCCGCAGAAAGAAGTGGCGCGGCACCGGCTCCGCCACGTTCTCACGAGCGCTCTCGGCGGCATGGAGAAAGCGGTCAAGGTCGACATTCAGAGACTCAAGCTCACCAACGCCGACCGGCTTCTGCTGTGCACGGACGGGCTCACGGACATGGTGGAGAACGAGGGGATCGCGCGGGCCCTCGGAGGCGTAGAGTCCTCCAATGAGGCCTGCCGTCAGCTCGTGGACCTCGCGCTCGAGAACGGGGGCAAGGACAACGTTACCGTGGTCCTCGCGCGGTATTCGATTCCCGAAGCCTGATCCTCCGTCAATAAAGCTCACTCGAACCGAGCCACATCAACTGGATTCCGACTCCGCCCGGCGGTAGGGTGGGGCTTACCGCGAACCGGGCGTTAGCGAGCTCGAGGGTAACGGTGCGGCCCGCGAGGATCCCCACCGCGGCGCCGAAAACCACGTCGCTCAAGTAGTGCTTGCCCTCGTTCAACCTCGAGGTCGCGACATATCCGGCCACCGCGTATGCGGGGACTCCGACCTTCCAGCCATAGTGGCGCTGCAGCACCGTGGCCGTCGCGAACGTGCCGGAAGCGTGGCCCGAGGGAAACGAAGCCTGGTTCGAGCCGTCGGGACGCTCCCTTCCGACCACGAGCTTCACGCCCAGGGTGAGAGACTGCGTCACCACCTGGGCACGGACCAGGTCGCGCCCGAGGAGCTCGACACCCTGACGATGGAAAGCTTTTCCCAGCCCGTACGCCGCAAACGCTCCTCCCACCTGAGCCAGGCTGCCCCCGAGGTACTCGCCCGCCTCGAAGACTCCATCGACCGCGGTCCCCCCGTTGAGCTCATTGAGCTCCGAGTTGAATGCGCTCCCGGCGATCTCCTGGTCAAAACGCCCGGCGCCCCAGGCCGCGCCCAGACCCACGCCGAGGGTCACCAGATTCTCTCGGGTCGTGAAGACGTTCTTGAAATCGATCCCGATCTGACGCACGAGCCGCGGACGTTCGGTCTCCTTGTTTGGCTCAGCCCGAGCGGTGGCCGAGAGCGAGAGAAGCAGCGAGACGAGAGGCTGAACCCTCATCGCATGCCTCCCTCCCTCCGGAAGCGGACCGTGAAACAAGAGCCTTCTCCGAGCCGGCTCACGGCCGTGAGCTCCGCATCGTGGAGCGTCGCGATCCGGAGCGCGATCGAGAGCCCCAGACCGTGGCCGCCGGTCGTGCGGCTTCGCGACGAATCCACGCGGTAGAACCGATCGAAGATCTTCTCGAGCGCATTCTCGGGAATGCCCTCTCCGGTGTCGGCGACGCTCAGCTCGGGGGGACCCTCGCCGCGAACCGAGACCGTGATGCCGCCGGCGCTCGTGTGGGCGAGGGCGTTCTCCAGGAGGGATGCGATCATCCTCCGCAGCGAGGGGTCGTTTCCCATGACCTGCACGGGGCGCTCGGGGCCTTCGAGCTTCAGGCTCAAGCCTTTCGATTCGGCGTCTCTTCGAAACTGGCGGCAAACGTCGTCGGCGAGGTCGAGGAGATCGATCTCGGACATGACCACGGCGCGCCCGTCGAACCCTTCGCGCGAGAGCGCCAGGAGAACCTCGACGAGCTCGCTCAGTCGAACCGCCTGCGCATGGATGTCCTCGAGATCCGCGCGGTACCCTTCCCCGGTCCGCCCGTGCCGCAGGGCCAGCTCCGCCGTGGTGCGGATGACGGTGAGCGGGGTGCGGAGCTCGTGAGAGGCATCGGCGCTGAACTGTTCGATCCGGCGGACGGAGATCTCGAGGCGCTCGAGCATCTCGTTGATAGTCAGCGCCAGCCGCTCGAGGGCATCTCGAGTCGGCGGAGCCGCGATTCGGCTCGAGAGGCTCCCCACGGTGATGCCGGCAGCGGTTTCGGCCATCTGGTCGAGAGGCTTCAGCGCGCGGCGCGCGATATAGAAGCCGCCGCCGGAGCAGAGCACGAGGGCGAGGGGAGCGGCGAGAAAGAGCGCGCCCGCGAGGCGCTCCCGCACCAGCACCAGAGTCTGAAGCGAGCTCGCGAGACGCACCTCGTAGGATTGGCCCAGGACGGAAGTATCCTGCGTCAGAACTCGGTAGGGAACTCCGTCCCAGTCCACCGTGTCGAGGCCCGAAACGACGTCCGCCTCCAACGGAACTTTATCGATAGGGTCGATGGGGTACACGCGCTTGCCTTCCGAGTCGCGCACCCGGGCGAGATGGCTCTCCGGCAATGCCGTGATGTATTCGACGAGATCCTCCTCGACCTCTTCCGGCCCGTCAACCTCCGACGCAACGACGTCGACCAGACGCTCGAGCCGGTCGACGAGGTGCTCGTCTACGGCGGAGCTCACGGCGTAGCTCACGGCGAGCCACAAGGCGAGCCCGAAGATGGCGTAGCCGAGGAACAGCATCAGGGAATACCAGGCGGTGAGGCGAACCTCGAGAGAACGCCAGGCGATCACTGGCCGTTCTCTTTCAAACAGAACCCGATGCCTCGAATGGTGTGGACCAGCGGCGGGTCTTCGGCGGAATCCACCTTTCGCCTCAACGTGCCGATGAACACGTCGACGGTGTTGAGCTCGACGTCGGCCTCGTGACCCCACACCGCCGAGAGGATCGCGTCCCGCGACTGCACCATACCCCTTCGGCGCATCAGGAGCTCCAGCAAACGGAACTCTTTCGGAGTCAGGTTGAGCTCCCGCGAACCCCGCCGGACTTCATGGGACGCCGGATCGAGGGTGAGGGTCCCGACCCGGAGGATGGTCGGCACGGGAATGGGGCCGCGCCTGGCGACGGCGCGGATGCGCGCGAGGAGCTCGTCGAACGAGAACGGCTTCGTGAGGTAATCGTCGGCGCCGAGGTCGAGCCCGTTGACGATGTCCCTCGGGGCATCCTTCGCCGTCAGCATCACGATCGGCGTCCGGCAGCCGCGCTGTCTCAGCTTCCGCGCCACCTCGAAACCGTTCAGGTCCGGAATCATCACGTCCAGGATCACGACGTCGAACGGCCGCGCGAGAGCGAAGTCCAGGCCCTCGGGTCCATCGCCAGCGACGGCGGTGACGTGGCCCTCCCGCTCGAGTCCGCGCTTCAAGAGCGCGGCCATGCGCTTGTCATCCTCGACGATCAGAATCTCCACGAAATCAGTTTATAGGACCCGCGCCGAAGGTGAAGACCACGCCGACCTCCGGGGTCCAGTCCGTCGCCTTCGACGTGAGGCCGAGGCCGTTGTTGAGCTTTACGAAGATGTTGCGAGTCACGTGCCACTGCGCTTCCGTGATCAGCGAGACCTCGTCGGTGTTGCCCTCGATCCCGGCGTAGAACCGCCAGGAGGGCGAGACCCGCTTGAGGTACTCGAAAGCGTACTCCCCCAGGTCGAAGTGGCTGGTAGACGCCTGGTCATAATCGATCGCGGCGCGCACCGTCAGCGTGCCCCAACGGAAGCCCCGGGTAAGCCCGGTTCCGAACTTCAACTCCCACCCGGGAGTTCCGATGAGGACTTTCTCCTCGTTGTGGGGAATGACGAATTCGAAATAGCTGAAGAGCTCGGGGCGGCTCTCGTTCTCCCTCTTCCATCGCCACCGGAGCTGGCCCTCGACGTCTCCCAATCCCGATTCCTCGATGTTGAACGGCAACCCCGAGGGGTCATCGGGGGATTTCTCGAACGACCCGAGATTCCGGCGACTTCCATTTCGAAGGCCAGGTCGTCGGTGAGCCCGTAACCGAAGAACAACAGGCCCTCGCTCGCACGGTACCGCCCCCGGTAGTCCTCCAGGCCCACGCCGCCAAACTCATCCGGGTTGTACTCGAGGTCTTCGTCGCGGTAGTACTCGAAGAAGGGATAGAGGATGAATTCGCCTTTGCGAATGTAGGTGCCGAACATCGACGTCGCGACCCCCGTGCCCCGATCCTTCAAGTACGTGGGTAGGGTGGTTTGGGATGTGGTTTGGGACGCGGCCCTCTCTTCGCCGAGACCCCAAGCGATCAGCGCAACGAGTCCGATGAACCGGGTGTACCTACGCATGGTTGTATTCTCCTTTCCGCGGGGTGAACCATGCGTCGAGTTTAGAGGAGCGGTTTGAAGATTCTCTGAAGACCTTGTCAGGGTCGATGCCGAAGCACTTTCCCGGGTAGCGAACCGGTCATCTCACCGTCAAGGATGACGATATCGCCGTTCACCAGGAGGTGGTCGATGCCGACGGAGTAGGAAAGGGGCGCGGTGAAAGTCGCGGTGTCGCGGATCCGCTCCGGGTCGAAGACGATGACGTCGGCGGCGTAGCCTTCCTCGATCCGGCCACGCTGCGGAAGGCGCAGGATGCCCGCCGGGAGAGACGTGAGCTTCCGGATGGCCTCGGGAAGGGCGATGACGTTCTCCTCGCGAACGTACTTCGCCAGGATACGAGGAAACGCTCCGAAGCCGCGGGGGTGCGCGCTCGCGACGCTCTTGGGGTTGGTCGGTTCAGTGTCGTTGTCGAAGGCGATGAAGGGCTCCTTCATCGCCAGGTGCTTCTGCCCCTCGTCCATGCTCTGCGGGCAAACCCCGGTGCCGCGGGCGGCGACGAGCTCGAAGAAAGCGTCCCACACGTCTTTCCCCATGTGCTCGGCCGCCTCTTCGATCGAGAGCCCCACGACCGCGGGATCGGAGTCGGGCCCAACCTCGGTGATGAGGACGTTCCCCCAGTCCTTGCCGACGTGGCGGTACCAGTTCTCCCAGTCCGAGGTCTCCTCGACTTCCTTCCGCAGTTCCTTCCGTACCATTGGATCCGACAATGTCGCGAGGAATGCTTCTTCACCCTTCGCGTAGTGTCTCGGATGGAGAAAGGAGCCGAGACCGATTCCGTTTCGAATATAGGGGTAGATGTCGGCGGTGACGTCCATCCCGCTCCCGATCGCCTCGCGGATGCGGGCGAGTGCTTCGTCCATGAGCGGCCAGTTCTCCTGACCCGCGGCCTTGAGGTGGTAGATGTGGACGGGGATCCCGGCCTCTCTCCCCACGCGCAGTGCCTCGTCGATCGCTTCGAGGAGTGCGCCACTCTCGTTCCTCATGTGGGTGAAATACACGCCGCCGTGGCCCGCCGCCACCCTCGCGAGCTCGATAATCTCCTCGGTCTCTGCGTACGCCCCCGGGGGATAGATGAGGGAGGTCGAAATCCCCACGGCCCCGGCTTTCATCGCCTGCTCCACCAGGCCCTTCATCTTCTCGAGATCGGAAGGCGTTGGGGCGACGTCTTCGTCACCCAGAACGATGCGGCGCACCTGCTCCGCGCCGACGTTGTGAACGACATTGAAGGCGATCCCTTTCGATTCGAGGACGCGAAAATACTCGTCGAAGGTCGTCCATTTCGCATCGAGCTCCCCCTGCGAGAGATCCGCGAACGTCCGCTCGTTTTGAGGCGCGAGCGATCCGCCTTCCCCTGCCATCATCGTCGTGATTCCCTGCCGCAGCTTGCTTTCGGCGCTCGGAGGGTCGGTGACGAGGGGGAGAGAGCTTCCTCCCATCATGTCGATGAATCCGGGGGACACGATTCGGCCCTCGGCGTCGATGACGCGCTTCGCCCGGGCGTCCTCGAGATCCCCCACGGCCGTGATGGCGCCGTTCGAGATGGCGACGTCGGCGCGCGTTCCGGGCGACCCCGTCCCGTCCACGACGGTTCCGTTTCTAATGAGGATGTCGTACTCCGGCGGGGGAGCCTGACAGGAAGCGGTCAGAAGGACGGCGAGCAGGATTGTAGGGCGCATGCAGGTCACCTCGCGAACATCATCTCGCTCCTGGGGGTTCCGAGCGCGCGATGATAGCATGCCGGACGATGAACGCTCGGCATCGATTCGCTGCCTTTGCCCTCTCGGTGTTCGCCGGCTGCGCGACCTCGGGCCAAACACCGGGCCGCGATCAAGTGGATGAAGGCATACGCAGCCGAACGGGTCTCGGGCTCAGGCCGGAGGAAACCGAGCGCCTCGCTCCCGCCGGATGTGTCGCTGGCCGATGGACTGGCACCCGACGAAGCGGTCGCCATCGCTCTCTGGAACAGCCCGGCGTTCGAAGCCAGTCTCGCCGATCTGGGGCTCGCCCGTGCGGACCTCGTGGATGCCGGACTCCTGAAGAATCCCGTTCTCTCGCTCTTGTTTCCTCTCGGTCCGAAGCAGCTGGAGTGGACGCTCCAGTTCGCGGTGGATGCTCTTTGGCAGCGACCGCGACGGGTGGCGGCGTTCACCCTGAACGCCCAGGCGGTTTCTGAGCGACTCGTCTCGCAGGGACTTTTCTTCGTCGCCGAGGTGCGGCAGGCGTACGTGGATGCCGTCGCCACCGAGCTTCGCGCGGCTCTGGCCTCCCGCAACGCCGAGCTTCTGAAGCGCATCGCGGAGATCACCGACGCGCGGCTTCGGGCGGGGGACATCAGCGAACTGGAAGCGAGCGCCGCTCGCAGCGATAGTGCCCGGGCGCAGGCGGCACTCCTGGCGCTGGAGCACGATCGGGATGCGGCGAAAGTTGCCTTGATCTCCCGAATAGGCTTCGACATGGCCCCGGACGAGCTTCGCTTGACGC
>Ga0326597_10007419_pt1 | contig 14931 bp, 18 predicted proteins | sample RVTome_12_FD_203789 | JGI IMG/M metagenome (GOLD analysis project Ga0326597, IMG submission 203789) | Soil microbial communities from uranium-contaminated site in the Upper Colorado River Basin, Wyoming, United States - RVT100D185 | ecosystem: Environmental > Terrestrial > Soil > Contaminated >... | reverse complement strand
GGGAGTGAATCGGAAGTTACCTCACCTAGGCAACGCAGGCCGGGGAGTGAATCGGAAGTTACCTCACCTAGGCGACGCAGGCCGGGGAGTGAATCGGCAGGTCCAAATCGCGGAGTGGTTCGAAACGCTTTCGCGGCGTTTCGATCGCGTTCGGGTCTGCTCTGGAGATTGGTCGCGAGTATGCGGCCCATCCGTGACGCACAGGCACGGGTTGACCGGAATATTCCTAGATCCTCCGTACTCCGACAGTGCAGGCCGAAAGTCAGATCTCTACTCGCAAGATAGCGCCAGCGTCTCGCACGCTGTCCGAGATTGGGCGGTCAAGCACGGGCAGCGTAACGACATGCGGATCGCGTTGTGCGGCTACGACGGAGAGCACGACATGCCTACCTCGTGGGAGTGCGTTGAGTGGAAAGCCGCGGGAGGGTACGGCTCGCAAGCGCAAAATCAGGCCCGCGAGAACAGCACGAAGGAGCGTGTTTGGTTTTCGCCTGCGTGCTTGACGCCATGCCCACAAGCTGCTAAAATCTAGCGGGCATGAATGATCTGAAAACGAGGCTTGACGGCTGGCTCAACACGTTGTCGGGCCTTGGCGGCCCGAACGATCGGAGTCGGGCGACTGCGTATCAATCCACCCAGCTCTTAGGATATCAGACCTCGCTATCACTGTACGACCAGGACTGGCTGGCGCGTAGAATCGTGGACGTGTTCCCAGAGCAGGCGCTACGCCGAGGGTTTCGACTGAAAGAACCTAACGCGCAGGTGATGCAGCGTTGGGGGAAAATCAACACGAACATCTCGCACCCCGACGGGTTGTTCCAACACGCACTCAGCATGGGGCGTCTTTGCGGAGGAGCAGCGATTTTAATCGGTGCTCGGGATTCGCGATCGTTCAGCGCGCCGCTGGCAGACGGGGCACAAGTCGATTGGATTGATGTAGTGCTGCGCGGCAACTTGCAGACGGTCAGCGCGATCAAAGATCCCTCCGATAAGGATGTGGGAATGCCGGACCGGTACAAGATCACCGGCGGGCGTCGGCGGGGGCTTGAAGTTCACCACTCTAGATTAGTGATTTGTGAGGGGTTGTTTCAGGCGGCATCAGATCAAAATATCGCAACGCAAACCGTGCTGGAAGGCCCGCCTGAATGGCCTTGGCAGAGCGTTCTGGCGCCGGTGTTTCAAACGCTAGCCAACTACGGTTTGAGCTGGGCGGCTGTCAGCCATTTGATCCAAGAGGCTAGCGTCGGCGTGATGAAAATGCGAGGGGTCACCTCCATGATCAGCCAGGAGGATCAATCAGTTGCGGAAGCCCGGCTTAGATTGATGTCCGTTGCGCGTTCAGTTACTCGCACGATTTTCCTCGACTCCGAAGGTGGTGAAAGCTTCGAGCGTAGCAACGTGAGCTTTTCGGATTTGCCTCAGCTCATGAGCGAAATGAACAAGTTGATTTCCGGCGCCTCTCTCACCCCGCTAACGATCCTGTTTGGCTACACCCCGAGCGGATTGAACGCGACCGGTGAAAGCGATCTCCAACAGTTCTATGATCGGATCGAAGCCTATCGCACGGCGTTGAAACCGAAACTGGAAAAACTACTCTCGTTGGTAGCGGGGGCGCCCGTCGAAGTCGAGTTTGATTCCCTGTGGCAGCCGACTGATTTGGAGCGCGCAGATCTTCAGTCCAAGAAATTTGCGTCGTACAAGACGCTCTGGGATATGGCCGCGCTCGAAGGGGGAGAGATCGTGCTTGCGTTGTCGGAGCAGGGACAGCTCGGGATCGATTTGCCGCCGGAGACAGTTGCACGAATCAAAACCGATCTAGTAGCAGTGAAGGAACCGAATGCCCCGACGCTTCCGACCCCCGCCGAGATCCCGACGAATCCGACTAGCTCCGGGGCTCCCGGACAGGATCCTGAATAGAGCGGTTCGTCAAATGCTCGCGCCGCTACGACAGGCGCAGGCACTGATTCTCGAAGCGTTGCTCACGAATGCACGGCTCGACGCCGGCGAAACGTTCGTGTTGGAAGAGCTGCGCGCACGGTTGGCGTTGCGGTTCGATTTAGATCAAGTGGACAGGTTGACTCGGGAGTTGGCCCAACAGATTGATACGGCTACTTCGCATGAGCTAGCAATGCATCTGAGCCCAGCGCAACGGACTGTTAGCAATCTAGTAGCGCGTAACGTCATTGATCAGTTCCGAACGCGGAATGTAGCGCTGGTTCAAACACTGGTTGGTAAGCAGTTGGATGATCTCAAGGTCACGCTGGCGAAACCGGCGAACGTCAATTTGCACCCCAGTGCGTTACGACCAGTGCTGCAGCAGCGTTTCGGTGTGTCTGCGTCGCGAGCCGAACTTTGGGCGAGGGATCAGACGCTGAAACTCCACGGCCAGATTACGGAGCAACGCTACCAAGCAGCCGGCGTGACCGAATACATTTGGACGTCGAGCGGAGATGAGCGGGTGCGTGAGTCTCACGCAGATCTCGACGGGACTCAGCAGACTTGGGCGAACCCGCCGGTCACTAACGACGCAGGCGACACGAATAACCCGGGTCTCGACTACGAGTGCAGGTGCACAGCCTACCCGGTGATTTAATCACTTGACCTTTAATTTAATTACTGATAGAATTTCCGAACGTGTCTCGTGTAACTCGTTTGGATAAGGGTCGACTCGGCGCCGGACGCACCGGCGCCGGGTCGTTGCGTGCACCCGCGCACGTGGCGCGTACGGGAGTGCAGGAGTATTTGCTCCCTGATGGTACAGTGCGCCGAGAGTATCGGCCTGCAGATAGTGTATTTCACGAAGACAGCTTAGCGTCTCTGCGTTCCGTGCCGGTGACGCGCGGGCATTCGACGAACGCGGTGGACCCTACGAACTGGGCCACGCACGCTGTTGGGTTCGCGTCCGATCGGGACGCAGCGAAAAATCAGATCGACGGTGAAGACTGGATTTTAACCGAGCTAATTGTCTCACACGCGGACGCGGTTGCGGCGGTTGAGAAGCGCGATCTGGTCGAGGTTTCCGCAGGCTATTCGTGCGAATTGGATTTTACCCCGGGCGTTGCCCCGGACGGGCAACGATACGATGCCGTGCAACGCGACATCAATTTCAATCACATTGCGTTGCTTCCCGCCGGAGGTGCCCGGGCAGGCAGTAACGCACGAATTCGCCTTGACTCACAAGGGCATCAAACGGAGCAAGACATGGTCAAAGTAACGGTTAACGGGATCGAATACGATCAAGGCAGCAAATCCCATTTGGACGCGATTGCAGCTGAGACTAAGCGTGAAAAAACGCGAGCCGATGCCGCGGAGGCGAAGATCAAGACGCTCGAAGCCGACGCAGGCGCTGCTGCAGCAAAGCTTGCTGCCGCAGAGAAGGCCCGCACTGACGCTACCGCGCAGACCTCTCCGGAAGCGGTCGCGGCGCTGGTCGCGGATGAGTTGGCGTTTCGCACCGACGCGATCAAGCTACTCCCCGCGGAGTATGATTTCGCGAAAAAGACTCGGAGGCTCGTCAAGCTGGACGCGATCGCGCATTGCGCTCCCGACCGCAAGCTGGACGCTACCGCGACCGACGCTTTCGTCGACGGGTTTTTCGCGAATCTCAGCCCCCCTCACGGGGCGCCTGTCGACTCAGCTGAAATCAAGACTGACGCAGATTGGGTCAAGTCGATCAACGGAGGCTTTGCTGCCTCGTTCGGAGTCAAGTAATGTCCACGTTTGAAATTCGGGAGTCGATTTCGGAAGGTCGTCGAGGCCTTGCGCAAATGATCAACTCTCGCGACTGCGGCCGGGCTGCTGCTGCGTTGCCTGCTGGTGTTGTGGTTGTGCCTTCGAGCGAAGATGATTTCGCGATCAAGGTTCCTGCGAGTGCCGCGGACGTTGCGAAAGCGCTCGGCGTGTCGGAGTATCTGGCGCTATCCGAGGAAGCCAGCGCGACCAACGAGTACGCAGAGGATCAGGTCGTCAACTACGTTCGCTCTGGGAAAATCTTCGCGATTTCCGAGGAATCCGCGGCACGTGGTGGAGACGTTTACGTCCGATTCGCTGCGAAGGGAGCCAACACGCAGCTCGGTGCGGTCCGCACCGATGCCGACGGCGACGGTCCGGAAACGGTCGAGGTGACGATCGTCAGCGATGACGACGGAGCAGTGTTTCACCTGACGATCAACGACACGCTGTTTGAGTACGTTTCTGGTAGCTCGGAAACGCAGTCTCAAAAGGCGACCGCGTTTGCCGCACTCGTTGACGCGGAGGATGGTTTCGGGGCTGCGGCAGTTGCTGCGGTGGTCACGATTACACCTGTCTCCGGTCAGGCGGACGTGACGGACGCTTCACCTGACTCGCTTGCAACGTGGGAATACGGAGCAGATGCGGACGCACCCACTTGTGCGCTGCTCGTTGGTGCGAAATTCGACAAGGCCTCAAGCGGCGCGGGAATCGCGCTACTGGATCTGAAGTAACATGTCTACTGCCATCCTAAATCAAGAACTCCGCAAGGTCACTGCCCGCCGCCGGCACCTGTACCGGCCAGCGCAATTTCGTACGATTCTCAACGTGGTTCCCGAAGTGCCCCCGCACGTCGAGAAAATCGAAATTGAAGTCATCGACTCGTTCGCCAGTATCAAGCCGATCCAGTACAAGGGGGGGCAGCTCCCCACGCCGACCGTGCAGCGCCAAAAGGCGGTGTTCACGGCAGCGTCTTTCGGGTGCGGATTTGAAGTGATCGACGAGGAATTGACTCGCGCTCGTGAGACCGGAACGGATCTGTCAGCGGTAAAGGCGCTCGCAAATGCGCGAGCCGCGGAAGAGCTGCTTGAAACGATCGCGGCGCAGGGTGACCCCTACGGTCTCAACCTCGGTGGGTTCGGCAACAACGCTGAAGTTGCCGCGTCCCCCGTCGTCGCAGTGACCAAGAGCGTTGGCGGAACCGCCTGGACTACCGCGGGAGTGACCGCGGAGGAAATCGCGCAAGACGTGATTTCGCTAGTCAACGGGGTGCATCTCGCAAGCAAGCAAATTTACACTGCGGATACGGTCGTTGTCCCGCTTGCTCGCATGATCCACATGGTGCAGGTCACCAACTCGTTCGGGCGCTCGGCGCTCGACATGGTTCAGAAGGTTTATCCCGGAATGCGGTTCCTTCCGTGGGGTAAGCTCGACGCACTGGGCGCGGGTTCTACTCCTCGAATGATCGCGTTCGCGGCTCGGTTCCCTGAAGTTGCCCGCTTCGTGCTGCCGCAAGAGTTGACCGAGCACACGCCAGTGCCGATTGCGTTTGGACACATGGTCCCGCAGAAAATGACCGTCATCGGTGCGATCGTTGAACAGCCGCTCGGCGTGCGCTACATGGACGCGATCTGATGTTCAAGGCGCCGCGCGGTGTGACGCTCGGAGGGGATCTGTTCCCTCCGGGCGCGGTCTTCACCCCACCCGATCAGTATCTGGACGGGTGCTTGCACTTGGCGGAGTGTGGGGTGCTCGAAGTTGTCGACGCATCCGAGGCGCCGAAACCAGTCAAGCGAGGTCGCGGCCGCCCGCGGAAGGTTCCGTTGCCCGAGCCCGAGCCTGAGCCCCCTAGCGATCCATTCGAGCCAGTCTGATGTCACATGGTCGACGTTCGCGGTATGCAGGAGCGGTTCCCGGAGTTTAAGGAAACCGATTTTTTTCAACTCAAGCGCGCACTCGAGTCCGCGGACCGATTGGTCAGCGACTCCTGGGACGTGCTGCGAGACGACGTGGTGTACCTCACCGCGTGTCACACGATCGCAATTTCCCCCGTCGGCAGGGCAGCGAATCTCACCGCTAAGGACGGGTCGAGTACCTACTCTACTCGGATATCCGAGCTAGCAATCGCGCATGCTTGCGCAAGGTCGCGTATCGTATGATCACGGATCGCGCGGATCGCGATTACGCCGCGTCGCTGAACCTGCCTGCATCCGTGTCGGTTGAAATCGGCATCTTTGAGCAGGACGGCGGTGAGGCAGCTGAGGGGCTGACCGTGGCAGCGCTCGGATTTATTCACGAATTCGGCGTAGGTGTCCCTCAGCGTGCGTTCCTTCGCGGTTGGTATGACTCGCACTCGAGCGAAATCGAAACCAGGTTTCTGCAGATTCTAGCAGGGGCTCCCACCGTACAGCAGGCGTTCGATCGTTTCAGCCTGTGGGCGCAAGCCGAAATTCAGAAAGGTTTTTCGTCGCCTCCGTTGAAGGGGCTTTCGGAGGAAACCAAACGCAAAAAAGGTAGCTCGACCCCGCTAGTAGACACGGGCGCGCTCAAAGCAGCTGTGCGCGTGAAGGTGGTGGGCGCGTGAGCTGGCGGGTCAAGCGCGACGCTATTCGGCAGGCCGTTGCAATGGCTGCCGAGGTGAGCCCCGGGACCGTGGTGTGGCACACCGAGGCCCGCCCAGCTGCGGATCCGCTCGTGATCTGCGACATCGTTGCCGTGTCCGTCGAACACGACTCACGTGAAGCCCGTGTTTTCAACGGAGCAGATAACCGGCTTGACCGCACTAGGTCAAGTGTGCTACGATTTACCGTGAGCTGTAGAGTCGAATCAATCCAGCCGGACGCGGTTTTCAAAATTGAAGACATTCGGGCGGGGCTTGTGCTGGACGCGCAGCGCGAGTTTTTGCGCGAGCACAGTATCGCGTATATTGGTCAGCTGGGTGCCGTGCGTGGAGTGACGATTACCTCGCAGCAACGTGCAGTGTCGAGCATGCTCGCTGATTTCGAATTCCGCGGAGAGTTCTCTCGCGCCGAAACACAGATTCCGTTCGTCGAGACTGTCTCGGGATCGATCAACGGCGAAACTGAATTTGCAGGAGCAGTCTAAATGCCCGACGTAAATGACATCGTAGTTGCCAATCTCACGATTGCAGATCGCGTTCCGTCTGCTTCCAATTTCGGGGACATCATGCTGTTCGCATTCCACGACAATTACGTGGGTGCGCGGGAGTACGCTTGCGCGCCAGCGGGGTTGAGTGCGATGGCTGCAGACGGTTTCGCGTTGACGTCGAGTGCATACCTCATGCAGTCCGCAGCGACCCGTCAAAATCCGGGTGTTGCTCGTACGAAGGTTTTTGCACGGACCGCGGAGAACGTTCAGGAATATTCGCTTACCCCGGCATCTGTAGTCGTTGGTTTCGAGTATGCTTTCCGCGTGGGGATCGGGGCGGATTTTACCGACGTTTCTTATGTTGTGCAATCGGGGGACGCTGTTGCAGACGTTGTGACCGCTCTGCAGACCCAGCTGGACGCGATCTCGGGAGTCGACGCAGAGGACGACGTGACGCACGTAACCGTCACCCCGACGGCCGCAGGTGCCCGAGTCTACCTCCAGGGAGTACCCCGGCAACTGACCGTGCTGGACGAGTCCCCGAACGCCACGATCGCCACCGACTTGGCAGCGGCTGCGGTCGACCACGATTTTTACGGCTTCGCAATCGACTCGACTTCTCAAGCCGAGTTGGAGGCAGCCGCGGCTTGGGCGCTGACTAACGGCAAAATCTTTATCGGCAACACGCTCGACACTATTGCAGAGGGCTCGGGATCGACTGACGTGGGTAGTGTTATCGCTGCCACTGGTAATCACTACGCAGCGACGCTACGCTCGGACGACCCGGTCTCGTACCCGCATGTAGGCCTGATGTCGCGACAGTTCAGCCGCGATCCGGGGTCGAGTAACTGGTATCTCAAGGACGTTGTCGGCACGGTTCCCGACGCCTGGACGGCGGGTGAGTACGCGAACCTGGCCGCAAAACAGTACGTGACCTTCAACACGATTTCGGGCTTGCGTGCGAGCCTCGGATCCCGCGCGGCTAGCGGTCGCCCGCTAGACGTGACGCGGGGTACGGATTGGCTGAAAGCGATCGTCCAGACCGAGATCTTGATTCTGCTGGCGAATACGGAGAAGGTCCCGTTTACGCTGACCGGACTATCTATGGTCGAGTCAGCGATTCGAAAGGCGGCTGCGCGCGCCGAGCGTAGCGGCGTGCTCGCTGAGGGGTGGGATGTAATCATGCCCGTGTTCGCGGATATCTCGACGGCCGATAAAGCTGCGCGCACTCTCGCGGGAATCGAGCTTAACGGCCCGCTACAAGGCGCCATCGAAATCGTCAATCTCAACATCAATCTGAAGCTGTAAGGATTTCCGCATGGGCAACCCATTAGCTGTATATGACTCCAACGCGGTCGACTTGATCTTGGGCGTTATCCCAATCTTGGACGGGCGCGCGGAAGAATTCGTTACGCTCGAAGCCGCTGAAGAAGCCTATGTGACCGTCGTCGGGGCGGACGGTAAGGTCACTCGGTGTGCGACGAACAACCGGCTGTACAACGGTATGATCAAGCTTCTGGGGGCGAGTGAGGAAAATCAGAAGCTGACCGCGCTCTACCATCTCGACCGCAACGCCGCGAACGGCGCAGGCATCGGCGCGTTCTTGCTCAAGGACAACAACGGAGCGACGTTGATCGCGGCCGAGCAGTGCTGGATCACGAACCTCCCTGCGAAAGCGTTCGGCAAGACGCTGGCTGATGTCGAGTGGCCGTTCAGCCTGGTCGCACCTGCGGGCGCGCTGTTCGTGGGAGGCAACTAGTGCGAGATGATTTCGAAGTCAGCGGAGTAAACTTTCAGCTCTCCCCGCTGAAACTCAAGCAGGCGTTGAAGGGTCAGCACATCCTATTGGAGTCGATTCTGCCTGCGATTGCAGGTGCTGCGAATGCCAAGGAAGTGCAGATCGATCTAAGTTCGGCCGTGCAGGGCTTGGCGCGTCTCCCGGAATTGATCGACGTGTTCCTCGGTGCGTGCCGCGTCCAGCTGCCGCAAGGCTGGGTCGACCTATACACGTTCCGAGAAGATGTCTTCAGGCGCAAGCCAACGCTGTTGCTGGCTTGGTTGGTTCAGTGCCTCGAAATTGAGTACGGGGATTTTTTAGCCGACGCTGGCCGCGACCGACTCACGTCGATGGGGACGCGCTTCGAATCCCTGATTTCGTCGATTGGCGGATCTGGAGAATCGCCACCGACGCCCGAATCAAAGACTCCCTAGCCGAGATCCTCGAACACTGGTCGATATGTCAGCTGCACGAAGCCCACATTATTCTGGATGAGTTAGATCGCATCGATAAGGCTCATCGAAAAAAGCATGGCCCTTAGAGATCTCACAGTCAAATTCACGCTGAAGACCGGAGCCGCCGGCCAGCGGTTGCGCTCGTTGAATGCGGGCGTGAGCCGTCTGACGCCTGTTGCTCGGGTTGCGCGTGCTGGCGTCGATCGTCTGTCCAGGGCGATAGAAAATTCGGGTCGATCTTCCGCTGCAGCGGCCGTACAGCAGAAAAGGCTCACCAGTCAGTTTCAGGGTGGGGCTCTCGGGGCTCTGCAAAAATATGCGGGCGTGCTCGTAGGTCTTTACGCGGGATCGCGGTTGATTTCGGGGATCACCGGGTTCATTGATCGTCTGACCGATCAAGGCGACCAGCTCGATAAGATGTCACGACGTGCGGGGTTGAGTGTCGCGGCGCTACAGTCTCTCGAACATGCAGCGACCCTGTCCGGCGCGTCGTTAGAGTCGTCCGTGAAGGCATTGCAAAAACTGCAGGTGAACATGTTCGAGGCCGCCAAAGGCACGGCCATGCAGGTTGAAACCTTTAAGGATGCTGAAATCGAATGGGAGAACGCAGACGGTTCTCTGCGTTCAGTCGATGACGTGCTCGGCAGTGTGGCGGATGCGTTAAACGGGACTGTAGACCCAGCGCGGCGTTTGGGGCTGGCCACGCGATTGATGGGGAAGGGTGGCGCGCAACTGCTGCCGATGTTTGAGCAGGGGGCTGCTGGCCTAGCGGAACTGCGCGCCGAATATGAGAAGCTTGGTGGAGGGTTGTCGCGGGAAGCGATTCAACAGGCTGCGGACTACAAAGACACTCTGCAGCGGTTCAGCGTCGCAGCTCTTAGCGCGAAGTCGAACATCGCAGTGTTTTTACTACCTGCGCTGACCTCGCTCGTCGAGTTCTCCACTCGGGTTTCGACTACGTTTTCTCGTGTGTTGAAGGACACGCACCTGTTGGCGTCCGGGCTAATCGTGCTAAGTGCCGCGCTCGCCAAGCTCGGGATTGCTGCGATCATTTCGAAATTTGGGGGGTTGCGTAAAGCGATGGTTCGGCTGACTGCCGTGGCAAAATTGGGAGCGAAGGCCTTCCTGTGGATGCTGATACTCGCACTTATTCTCGACGATATCATCACGTTTTTGCAAGGCGGTGACTCCGCTCTCGGGGCTTTTATCGATAACATGTTCGGGGCCGGCACTGCCGCTGAAGTCGTCAAACAAATCAGCGAGTGGTGGGACGACGTTGGCGAGTCCGTGATGGCCGTGGTCCGCACGGTGATCGAAATCGGAGCACAGATCGCAGCAACCGTGATCGTAATTCTCGGATGGCTTGCGGCGCTCATCGGCGGGAACGACGAGGCTGCCGAGAAAATGGAGCGCGCGTTTTTGCGCGTGACGGAAGGGATCGGTAAAGCGATCGATGACGTGTTCGAATTCCTGGGGTTGATTGCGCTCGAAGCCGTTGAAGAGGTGATCGCGATCTGGGACGATCTAGGCGAGGCTGCGGGGCTCGTAGCGGATAGCATCGCAGATGCTTTCTCCGATGCCTGGGGTTCGGTCGTGGAATCCGCTAACGAAGCTTGGTCGAAAGTCAAGGGGGTGATTTCAGATATCACGTTCGGGCTCGTCTCGGCGGACGCTGCTGCCCCCGCGACTGCTGCGCCTCGACGACCCCCCGGTGCGGGTGGCTCGGTGCAGCAGAACACGTTCAATCAGACTGCGCAGGTGACGGTCGGCGGGGGGGCTGCGAATCCAGGGGCCGTTGCTAGGGCTGCGCGCTCAGGTACGCTACAAGCCCTCGGCAGAGATCGCCGAGCTATCCTCGCTGGAGTGTCCGGCTGATGTCCGATTGGTTTGACTCCGGTCAAGTGGGCGCCGAAGGGTCGCCGTCGCTCGTACAGTGGGAGGACGCTGCTGGCGTTCTGCATTTGCTCGACGCAGATCTAGTGCTGACTGCTGCAGACGAGCGCACGTCGGAAGCAACCGAGCACGCGATCGAAACCGGAGCTACTATCTCAGATCATGTCATTCAAAAACCGAATCGCATGGTGTTGCAAATCGCGCAAACTCAAACCCCGATCGTCGCACCCGATTCGAGATTCGCTGAACGTCCGCACCAACTCGAAATCCGGGAGAGTGAATTTCGACCAGGGGGTTTGCTCGCGTTGACGTCTGCTGCTCGCAGCTTCGTTTCGGGACTGTTTGGCGGGGCTCCGGGCGCGATCGTGGTTCACACGCTGAGCGCGGAAACTCCCGTCGATCGGGTGAATGAACTGCATGACGAGTTGATTGATTTGCAGCAGCGCGCACAGTTGATCACGGTCGCGTATCGCGGTCGCAGACACCCCGATCAACTGATCACGCGAGTAACGTTGACGCACGAGCCTCCTGCAGGTCTCGGCAAATTCGCGGTTGAACTGATACAGATCCGGTCCGTGGCCACCCGCGCAGCGCTGGGGGAGGACGCGCTCCCAGACCCTGCGGATTTGCGCATCACCCCCGCGAAGAAAATCACCAAGCCGAAAAAACCAGAGGACGCCCCCCAGAAACGCGAATCCTATTTGAAAAAAATGGGTGGCTTGCTGCTAGGGGATTACTTGTGATCTTCTCGATTCCGCTACCCGCGGACGGTACTCCGTTCATTCAACAGCAGGTCGAGCTGGACGGAAAGAGTTACGATCTAGATCTCAAATACAATTTCCGCTCTGGGTCTTGGGTGATTTCCGTGTCGTTCGAGGGCGATCCTATTGTGAGCGGCCGGCGGTTGACCATGTGCATGAACGTGTTTTTGCGCGCGACGCATTCGAGCACCCCTCCCGGAGCCTTGATCCCGTTCAACGATCTGGACGGGCTGACTCCGCCAACGCTCGACACGCTCGGTCAGGTAGTTCAGCTGTACTATTGGGACGCTGAGGAGGTCACGACATGACCGAGCAGCGTGGGCGCGAGTATCGACTGACCGTAGGCGACGTGCTAATCGAGTCAGCTGACAACGTGGACCCGTTGCGCGTAGCGTTTAGCGTTGAGCGCGACAAGACCTCTACGCCGAACAACGCGCAGATCGCGATCTTCAACTTAGCTCCCAGCACGCGCGAACGCATCGCAGCACTGCCGCTGGTGCCCGTGCAGTTGGAGGCAGGGTACCGAGATTCGATCGGTCGCATTTTTCTCGGTGCGTTGCGCTCTGTCCGCGTGGATCACACCCCCCCGGACGTTGCCCTAATCGTCAGTGGGGGAGATGGTGAAGACAAGTTGCAGACTGCGGTCGTGAAAAAAAGCTTCGCGCGGGGGACCAAACTCGTGGACGTGTTGTTGCAGCTAGTAAAGGCAACTAAACTAGGGGTTGGGAACAGTAAAAAAATCGTTCCTAGTTTTACTAACGGTGGTGACACGCTCGCCCATGGGATTACGTTCGACGGAGGGGCGTTCGATGAGCTGTCAGCGTTCTTGCGATCGTGCGGGTACGACTGGTCGTGTCAGAGCGGGGATGTGCAGATCACGCAAATCGACGGGACGGTTCCGGGCTCGGGTCCGCTGCTGTCCGCTGATACAGGGTTGATCGGCACGCCAGAACTAACGCAGGAAATCGAAAACGGTGTCACGAAAAAACGGGTTGTGGGCAAGTGTCTGCTCGTCCCGTATTTGCGTCCAGGTATTGCGGCGAAAATCCGTTCTGAGAAAATCGACGCTACGATCAAGATCTTGAAAACGAAACACTACGGCGACACTCACGGACAAGAGTGGTACGTAGATTTCGAGGGAGAGCCGCTGTGACCGAGGATCGTGCAGACCAGCCGCACTGGCCGGAGATTATCAAGCGCGCAATCGAGGTACAGCTTAGTCGGCTGCAAACAAGCTTGCCGGGCCGGGTGGTCACCTACGACGCGGCCGAGCAGACTGCTGCGGTACAGCTCACTGTCGGGGATACTCCGCCACTGACTGACGTGCCCGTGAGCTGGCCGAGGGGTGGGGGGTATTTCGTACACGCACCGTTGACTGCCGGCGATCATGTTTGGGTGCATTTCTGTTCGGAGGATTTCAGTGGGTGGCGCGAGCAGGGCACGCAACAACCTCCGCGCATGCTGCGACGGCACGGGCTCTATGCGTACGCCAGCCCCGGCGCGTTCGTCGACGGGGACGAGTTGCCAGACCTGCCGGGACATTTCGTGTGTGGCAAAGTCGGCGGACCGCAGATCCATATCGACGGCACGGATGTGCGCTTGGGCGATGATAGCGCGAGCGATTACGTTGCGCTCGCGTCCTTAGTGCTGGCCCGACTGACCGCGCTCCACACCGCGTTCGACGCGCACGCGCACGCTGTATCAGGCGCGTCAACGGGCCCCCCTACCCTCCTACTCGGCCCGCCTGCAGCGGTAGCAGCGACCGTCACCAAGGCAAAATAATGGCAGGCTTTCCGATCGAAGGTGACCTGATTTTGAAACCCGACGGGTCCGGGTTCGTGCAGCCGGTCACGCTCGCAGAGCGGGTGCGCTCCCGGATTTACGTCGGGCTCCACACGTGGCTCGGAACGTGGCGCTACGATCGACGCAAGGGGATCCGATATCTGGCAGACGTTTTTCGCAAGGGGGCGCCAATTCAGTTGATTCAACAGATTTTCACTGAGTTTCTGTTGAGCGAGCCGGACGTGATTCGCGTGGACAAAATACTATTGAATTTCGAGCCAGTATCGCGTATACTTAGCGTGGACTATACTGTGGCACTTTCCGACGGCTCCAAACTCGTGTCTACTGTGCAGGTCTCGTTGTGACGTTCGGGGTACTGGAGACGGGGTTCAACCGCAAGCGCTTCGAAGATCTCGATACCCAGATCCGTGAGCGGCTCAAGACGCTCATCGATCCCGGCTTCGTGCTCGATGAGCGCACGTGGGAGGGTAACCAACACGCGATCGTCGTGGATGAACTCGCGATCATGTGGGAGTTGCTCGAAGTCGCGTACAACGGCAACGACCCGGACTCGGCCGACGATTTTCTGAGCGTTGCCTTGGCAGCACTGACCGGAACGCGGCGCAAGCTACCGACGAAAGGCGTCGTTGACACCACGATCAATCTCGACGCTTCCCAGGCTTTCGCTGCAGGGGATTTGATTGCGTTCGTTGCGGGCGACGAAACCAATCGTTGGGTTAACCGGGACGCAATCACTAGCACAACTGCCAGCAACTATGCGGCAACGTTCGAGTCGGAAGTTGCCGGAAGCCAGGCCGTTGCGGCTGCGGGGACCTTGACGCAAATTGCGGCGGCCGTGTCGGGGTGGAACTCAATCACGAACGCTGCGGACGCAACCCCCGGAACGGATCTGGAGACCGTTGATCAGCTCAAGGTGCGCAGGGTGCGTGAGCTGAGTGCCGCAGGTTCGGCAGGCCTACATTCGATCGTTGGGAAAGTCAGCGCACTTTCCGGAGTACTGTCAGTCGTAGGCGAGGAAAATACGCTGCCCTTTTTCGCTGGGGGTCTGCCTCCGAATAGTTTTCGGATCATCGTTTGGGATGGCGAGACGCCTGCAGCCGATGATGACGAAATCGCTCAGATGATTTTCGACTCGAAATCTGGCGGCATCCAATCGAACGGGGACGCGTCCGGGACAGCGACGGATGCGGGGGAAGAACACACCGTCAATTTTCAGCGCGCCGGAGTCGTTCCGATTTATGTTGCTGTGACCGTCGAGGGTGACGTTGCGGAAGCCGACGTAAAAGCCGCGATCGTAGCGGCAGGGAACGAAGGCAGACAGATCGGAGATGACGTACTGTACCGCAAAATTACTTGTGCCGCGTTTATCGACGGTGTGACGAACGCCCCCGATTTCACGATCGGT
>Ga0326597_10007418_pt1 | contig 14931 bp, 10 predicted proteins | sample RVTome_12_FD_203789 | JGI IMG/M metagenome (GOLD analysis project Ga0326597, IMG submission 203789) | Soil microbial communities from uranium-contaminated site in the Upper Colorado River Basin, Wyoming, United States - RVT100D185 | ecosystem: Environmental > Terrestrial > Soil > Contaminated >... | reverse complement strand
GTTCACGCAGACCCACTACATCAACCCGGCGTACGAGCGCGTGTGGGGGCGCACCTGTCAGAGCCTGTACGACAACCCGGCGTCGTTCCTCGAAGCCGTGAGCCCCGAAGACCGGGACCGCGTGCGTGCGAATGCGTCCGCTGTTCAGCAGGGCCGCGACCCCGGCCCGATTGAGTTCCGCATTGAGCGGGGCGACGGGCAGCTCCGGTGGCTTCGAACGCGCGCGGTCGCGATTCGCAACGAGCACGGCCTCGTCTATCGCATTGTTGGCGTCACACAGGACATCACCGACGGGCGTCGCGCGCAGGAGGCGCTCATGGAGAGCGAGGCTCGGTTTCGTCTGCTCACCGAGGCCTCGTTTGACGGTATCGCGATTTCGGAAAACGGCGTGCTCATCGAGGCGAACGAAGGGTTTGCGCGGATGTTCGGATACGAGATGGATGAGGTCATCTCGCTCCCTATCATCGACTTCATCGCCGACGAATCAGTCGAGGTGGTCATGGCCAGGATTCGTGACGACATCGAGGGCATCTATGAACTGGTCGGGAAACGAAAGGATGGCCGCAAGCTCTACCTGGAAGCGGCGGCACGCCGACACTATGTGAACGGACGCTCGGCTCGCATCACCGCATTACGCGACGTCACCGAAAAGCGCAGCCTCGAGTCGCAGTTTCGGCAGGCGCAAAAGATGGAGGCGATCGGCCGATTGGCCGGCGGCGTTGCGCACGACTTTAACAACCTCCTCACGGTCATCACGAGCTATGCCGAGATGTTGCTCGAAGACAGCGCGCCCGCGGATCCACGCCGGGAGAACCTCACGGAGATCCGGAGCGCGGCCGAGGCGGCGGCGAAACTGACGAATCAGTTGCTGGCGTTCAGCCGGCAACAGGTGCTCGCGCCAGAGGTGTTGAGTGTCAACGACGTGGTGGCTGGTGCGGAGAGAATGCTGCGCCGTCTTATCGGCGAAGACATCGAGTTCGCGACCGTCCTCGACGCTGACGCCGGACGCGTTCGTGCGGATGCCGGTCAGATCGAGCAGGTCATCATGAACATGGCCGTCAACGCTCGCGATGCCATGCCGGAGGGCGGCCGGCTGACGATTGAGACGGGCAACGTCGATTTCAGTGGGGCGCCCGGCGATCACTTTCCGGCGAAGCCTGGACCGTACGTGATGCTCGCGGTAACCGATTCCGGCCTGGGAATGGACGACGAGACCAAGGCGCGGTTGTTCGAGCCTTTCTTTTCCACCAAGCCGCCGGGCAAAGGCACCGGCCTCGGGCTCGCCACGGTATACGGCATCGTGAAGCAGAGCGAAGGCTTCATCTGGGTCTACAGCGAAGTGGGAATGGGAACGACCTTCAAGATCTACATTCCGCGCGTCGAGCAGACGGCCGACGCGCGGGCGTCGAGAGTGCCGGGCGAGCCCCGTGGCGGCGCCGAAACCATTCTGCTGGTCGAGGACGCGTTGGCCGTGCGCACCATCGCCCGGCAGATCCTTATACGGTCAGGGTACCGTGTGCTCGAAGCGGAAAACGGCGAGAAGGCGGTATCGCTGGTGGTGAGTCATGAGGGCCCGATTCATCTCGTGGTCACAGACATGGTGATGCCGGACATGGGCGGTCGCGCGCTGGTTGAACGGCTGGCCGAACTGAGGCCGACGATACGGGTCGTGTTCATGTCGGGCTACACGGACGATGTGGTGCTGCAGCGCGGCGCCCTGCGGCGCGGCGCGCACTTCATTCAGAAACCGTTCTCGCCCGATACGCTTGCCCGCAAAGTGCGCGAAGCGCTCGACGGACCGTCCATTGGGTAGCCAGGCCGGTTCGGCTCCGGGCTGATCCGCCGCGACTACATTCCGGGAGCCTTCACACGGATCGTCATATGAAACGCCCCGGTGTCACCATCTTGCTTGTCTGCGTCGCCGCATTGGCCTGCGCCACCTCACCCAACGGAACGGGCGCCGGCGCGAACGGCGGTGCCACCGCGCTCGCGCACGATGTGTCTTCGCACGCCGGACACGACGCGGATGCGTCGCATCGCGCCGCCGAACTCGCGTTTCTCTTCCCGGACGGCGACGACAAAGGCTGGTCGAAGATCGAGAACGGGATGGGGCAGCACGACGCTCCGCCCGATGTGCCTCTCGTCCTGCTCCCTGCGGCGACGCGCACCGAACTCCTGCGCCAGCTCGCGCTGACGCTGGAGGTGGTCAAGCGACTGCCGACGGCGAAGGATGCTGAGGCCGCCGGCTACCGTCGCACCGGCCCGTTCATTCCCGGCCTCGGCACGCATTACGTGGGTGGACGCACCAACCGGACGGGAACTCTGACCGACGCCGACATCCTCAGTCCATCCACCATTATCTACGATGGCCTGAAGCCAGACTCGCCAATTGCCGGGCTGATGTATGTGTCAGTGTCTGCGAGGCCGGACGCAACGCCGGAGGGATTCGCGGGGCCGAACGACCGATGGCACTATCACATGGGCGTGTGCATGGTGCGCGGTTCGTCCGGCACGCAGGAGGTGCTCGGTTTCGACGGGAGCATCACCGAGTCGAGCTGCCGGTCCCAGCGTGGCAATTTCCTGCCGGTCACGCAGCACATGGTCCACGTCTGGACCGCGCCTGGCTACACGAGCCCCCTCGGCGTGTTTTCCAACGCGAATCCGGCCATCCGGTGTGCGGACGGGACGTATCACCAGGACAAGAGCGACATCACCAACACCTGCAAGGCGCGCCAATAGCAGGTCGCTGGCGCGCACGCTTGACACATATATCGGCTGGCTATATATAGGATGGTAATGATCCCAGCCACCATCAAGCAAGGCAGTGCGGAGCTCGTCATTCTCTCGCAGCTCGCCGGCGCTCCGCTACACGGGTATGAACTCGCTCGCCGCATCGAACGGGAAAGCGGGGGTGCGCTCAAGTTCACGCTTGCCTCCCTCTACCCATTGCTCTACCGGATGGAGCAGCGCGGCTGGGTCCGCGGCAGTTGGCAATCGCTGCCGAGCGGCAGGAAGCGGCGGTGCTATGCGCTGACTCCCAAAGGCCGGAAGCAGCTGACGCCGATGCTGCAGGAATGGGGCGCGTTCTTTCGCGCGTTGAACAAGCTCGCGGGCGTCGGCCGGGCGTAAACAATGACCCCCGTCACGCCTCCCGGCATTCACACGCCCGATTGGTGGGGGCTGACGAAGAGTCGCCTCCAGGGACTGCGACTGCCACCGGCGCGCCGCGACGAAATCGCCCTGGAACTGTCCGAGCATCTCGAGGACGAGTTCACGCTGCTCCTTCGTACGGAACCGCCGGACGTGGCCGAACAGCGCGCGATGCAATTGCTCGACGAGCGAGACGCGCTGGTGCGAGAGATTCACAACGCTGAACAGGAGGACACCGTGACGTACTTCGTGCGCCTTACTCTGTGCGGGTTTGCGACCGGCGTTACTGCCGCGGTGCTGATTGCCGCGGGATTCGGTCTGACCGGAGTGACCCTCCTCGGACTGGACGCGTTTGCCCGGGTGGACCAGGTAGCCCGATCAAATGAAGTGCTGACACCCATCACGTTCATGGTGGCCGGTGTCTGGATCATGTGGCTCTACAGCGTGATGCGAGCGCGATGGGCCGGGGGGCCGCGCACGGCCGGGCTTGCGGCCGTGGCTTTCGTGCTGCTCGGTGCGATCGTGACCCTGGGGTGGAACGCATTCCTGCCAGTAGACATCGCGCTCGCTTCTGCGGCATACGCGGTTCCGGCATGGCTGCTTGGCACGCTCGCCGGTGCGCGACTCTACGATCTCACCGAGCGCGCTCCGGCTCCCACCCTCCGCGAATCGTAGCCGGAGCCGTTTCTGTGACATTGACAGCGGCGGCGGCGTGCCCCAGCGTTCGGCAACCCACCGACCTGCAGGAGTTCGCTCCGATGCCAACGTCCCGCGTTCTGATCGTTTTGACGGCGTTCGCGCTTGCCGCGTGCGCGGACGACGCCCGCACGCCGACCGCGCCGTTCAACGCGCCGGCCGGCGTGGCGCTGCAGCAGGGCGGCGGGCAGCAGGCCGCCGGTACGTACATCGTCGTGTTCCGCGATGGCGTGACCGACGTACCGGGACTCGCGCGGCAATTGACAACGGCAGCTGGCGGGGAGCTGCGCTTCATCTACGAGCACGCTGTGCACGGATTCGCGGCCGCGCTGCCGCCGGCGGCGATTGCCGGGCTCAGCAACAACCCGAACGTTTCGTACGTCGAGGCGGACCAGCCGGTCTTTGCGATTGCCACGCAGACGAACGCGACGTGGGGCCTGGATCGCATTGACCAGCGCGATCGGCCGCTGAATGGCACGTATGTCTACAACGCGGACGGCTCTGGCGTGCGGGCCTACATCATTGACACTGGGATCCGCGGGACTCACGTGGACTTCGGTGGCCGCGTGTCCGGCGGGTTCACTTCGATCCACGACGGCAACGGCACGAACGACTGCAACGGCCACGGGACGCACGTGGCGGGCACGGTTGGCGGTGCGACCTGGGGCGTGGCCAAGAACGTTGCGCTGGTCGCGGTGCGTGTGCTGAGCTGCAGCGGATCGGGCACGACGAGCGGCGTCATCGCCGGCGTGGACTGGGTGACGGCCAATCACGTGAAGCCGGCGGTGGCGAACATGTCACTGGGGGGCGGCGCCAGTTCGACCCTCGACGCGGCGGTGAACAGCGCAGTGGCGGCGGGCGTGACGATGGCCGTCGCGGCGGGCAACAGCAACGCGAATGCGTGCAATTACTCGCCGGCGCGCGCAGCGTCGGCGATCACGGTTGGTGCGACGACGAGCAGCGATGCACGCGCGTCGTATTCCAACTTCGGCAGCTGCCTCGACATCTTCGCGCCGGGTAGTTCAATCACCTCGGCGTGGTCAACCAGCAACACGGCGACAAAAAGGATCAGCGGCACGTCGATGGCGTCGCCGCACGTGGCCGGCGTTGCCGCGTTGTACCTGGAAGGCAATCCGGGCGTGTCCCCCACGTCCGTCACGAGCGCGATTCTCGACAACGCGTCGCTGAACAAGGTGTCGAGCGCGGGTAGCGGCTCGCCGAACCGATTGCTGTATTCTGGCTTCATCGGCGGCGGCGGCGGCGGCGGCGGCGGCGGCGGTGGCGGCGGTGGCGGCGGTGGCGGCGGTGGCGGCGAGACGAACGCGCCCCCCACGGCGGCGTTCACGTTCAGTTGCACCGACCTTACGTGCTCGTTCAACGGATCCTCGTCGAGCGATGCCGACGGTACCATCAGCTCGTATCAGTGGACATTCGGCGACGGGTCGAGCGGAACCGGCGCAACGCCGAGCCGGACGTACGCCGCGGCCGGGACGTACACCGTCACGCTCACGGTGACGGATGATGACGGCGCGACGGGCGGCACCTCGCAGTCGGTGACCGTGACCGCGCCGAGCAGCGGCATTACGCTGGCGGTGACGGTGTCGAAGACGCGTGGTGTGTCGTCGGCGCGATTGACGTGGAGCGGCGCGACGTCGAGCGCGGAAGTCTACCGGAACAACGCGCCGCTCGCGACGGTCACAGGCACGTCGTACACGGACACCATCGGCCGTGGCGGCGGGACCGTGACGTACCGCGTGTGCAACGCGGGTACGTCGACGTGCTCAAGCAACGTGAGCGTGACGTACTGAGGTCAGTACCCACGACGCACGTCAGCGACCTTCGCCGCCGGTCGCGGTGCCGATCAGTTGCGGCCAGTTGATCACTGCGAACACAACCGTAGCGGGTTCCGTCCGGTCGACGAGCGGTCGCGTCATCAGGAAGCGTCCGTCGGGGAACACATCGTACGCCGCGTGCCACGGGTAACGCGCATACACATCGCGGAACAGGGTGTCGCGGCGCGTGACGCGAAGCGTCGGTTGCTCGCTGATCGTCGCCGCCATCATGTGCGTCAGCCCCCGGTAGTACAGTGTCGCGCCGTCGGTCGACCATATCGCTTCGTCGCCGCCGTCGATGGAGACGGGAACGCGGGGGCCCGGATCCGGAATTCCGACCAGGTACACTTCGCGCCGCCCAGTTTCTGTTGAGGTGTACGCGAGCAGCCGCCCATTCGGTGAGACGCGCGGCGACGTTTCAAAGGCCGCGGTCGCGACCAGCGGCCGCATAGCCGCGAGAGAATCGGTGGGCGCGATGAAGATGTCGGGATTGGATACACTGCCTCCGACGCGGATTGCGGACCATCCGCGCGCCGGTCCGAGGCTCACCTCCTGAAGCTGCGTCTGACCGGCGGCCCAGGCCGCCGACGCGTGCACCAGGGGCTCGGCCATCCGATCCCACGGACGCGAGCGGATCTGCAACGTGTCGATGCGGTAGCGGACGTAGACGATGCGTGATCCGTCGCGTGTCCACTCACCGCGAATGCTGTTGGTGTCCGTTGTCAGCTTTGTCGTGGATCCGGTGGCGATGTCGTAGACCCACAGATCGCCGGTCGTTGCGCGGGGATCGATGCGGACGGCGATCCGCCGCCCGTCTGGGGACACGCGCGGTTCCTTGTAGTACGCCACGTCTCGTGTGAGCTGCTGTTCGCGGCCGTCACGACCGACTGCGAACATCGCCCCCTGCGATGTGAGCGTCTGGCCGGCGTGGTACGCGAGGGTGCCGTTCTGTGCGACGGCGAAGCCGGTTGCGCCGCCAGTTCCCTGCCACACATCCTGAAGCAGCAGCCGCGCTGGCCCGGTGACCGCGCGCCGACGCAGCGAAAACGGAGCGGCGTACACTTCGCCGCCGGGGCGGCCGAACACAATGAACCCGGGTTCAGCGTAGTGCGCGTTGGTTCCCTGGATGCCCAGTTCGCTGAGTTCGCCGGTTTCGAGCGACACAACGCCGAGCTTTGAGGAGTCCAGCACGGCGGCCCCCCGCACACGGTAGGTCACCAGGGCGAATTCACCACCCGGGAGCACGTGTGGCCATGCGACGCTGGTAATGCGTCGCGCGGTGTCGGGCCCGACGAGGCGGCGCCGTTCGCCGCCGTCACTCGACGTGAGCCAGACCGCGCTGCCTCGAGAGTAGAGCACGCGCCCGCCGTCGCCCCAGCTTGGCGCGAAGCCACTGTCCGCCAGTTCCTTCGGAGCGCCGCCAACGACGGGCACCTTCTTGATGGCGCTGGTGCCGAAGATGATCCACTCGCCATCGGGTGAAAACGTCGGCGATGTCGCCGAGTCGGTCCCGCGGACGCGCTCCGCGACAGGGTCACCCAGACGTCGCAAGTAGACCGCGCGTACCTCGCCGGGCTTTTCGGCCACAACGAGCATCTGCGTCCCATCGCGGGACAGCGCAAGTCTCGTCCCCCCGCCGCCTGTCACGGTCACGCTCTCGGGAAGCGAGACTTCAAACCGGGCAGGCACCGGCGCGTCGGGCTCCGGAGCCGGGGTGAGACGAGGCAGCACTGCGGCACCGACCGCCAGAGCCGCGATGGCCCACGCCGCCAGTTCGCGTGCGCGCGAGCGTGGCGCGCCTGTGGCTGCACCAGATGCGCCAGCGAGCGATGGTGACGTCGGTGCCGGCATTGTCACCGGCCGCGCGCCCGTCAGTGCTTCGGTGAATTGCGCAGCGGTGGCAAACCGGTCCGCTGGGAGCTTCTCGAGTCCGTGCAGTACCGCGGCTTCAACGTGCTCCGGAACCGCCGGACGCGAGGCACGGATACCGCGTGGGTGATCCGTCAGCACCTTGGCGATGACGGCCTGCACTGTACTGCCCGTATGTGGCGGATCGCCAACAAGCATTTCGTAGCAGATGGCCGCCAGCGAGTAAATGTCCGTACGCGCATCGAGCTGCCGGTCGCCGGTGGCTTGCTCAGGGCTCATATACGCCGGCGTGCCGAGCGAGAGACCAGTCTGCGTGATGCGCGCGCCGCCTGCGTTGCTTACGGCGAGCGCGATGCCGAAGTCCATCACGAGCGGCTGGCCCTCGTGCATCAGCACGTTCTCAGGCTTGAGGTCACGATGGATGACGTTGTGCCGGTGCGCGTAGTCGAGCGCGCTCGCGATTGCCGCGGTGATGCGCACGGCTTCGTCTACCGGGAACTGGCGCTCACGCTCGAGCCGCTGCCGCAGGGTCTCTCCCTCGACGAACGGCATCACGTAATACAGAATCCCGCCCGTCTCGCCTGAATCGAACAGTGGCAGCAGGTTCGGGTGGTGCAGGTTGGCTGTGACCTGGATTTCCGTCAGGAACCGCTCGGGGCCGAGCACGACGCCCAGTTCCGGCTTCAGGACCTTGAGGGCGACCTTGCGATTGTGCCGGATGTCGCGCGCCACATACACAGTCGCCATGCCGCCTTCGCCGGCGCGGCGTTCGATTTCGTAGCGTCCGGCCAGGGCCGTGTTGAGCTGCTCGGTGGTGTGCATTGGGTCCAGAAAGTATAGCCGCAATGGAGGCTTCCGGCCGCGATCGCATGGTGACGGTGCTGGTCATCGGTGGCTGCATGTTCGGCGCTCCCGTGCTTCGGAGCGCTGCACTGCGACTGGCGCGCGCGCGGAACTGAGCGCTACTGGGTCGGCGCGGCGAGGACCGCACAGCGGGCGATCCGCTGGTTGCCGACAAGCCACCCGACGGCCCTGGCGCTCAGCACGTAAAGCGCCCACCCGAACTCGCCGTCAACGGCCCCGGTCAGCCCGTCAGTGCCGTGCCTTGGCAGCGGGCCGGCCATGACCGCACGATAGTAGGCGGAGTCGGCCGCCGTCTGCAGCGCCTGGCGACGAAAACTCGACAGTGAGCCGGACGCCTGTGACGAGGGTCCAAAGACAAGCTCCCGCAGATTCGTGCAGGCTGAATACCCCATTTGATGGACATAAACCCACCGCATGCTCGTGGGCAGCGTCGTGTCAGCGAGCATCCGGCGCGCCGTTGCGCGCGCGAGAGTCCCGACCCCACCCTGCGCAGCTGATGTGAACGCACTGCTTCGCCGGTCATCCTCGCGTTCCGCCCGGTAACGCGCGGAATCACGAGCTGCGCGCAGTTGGTCGGCCAGATCCACCCGGCCAGTGACGCGAAACAGCGTCTCCAGACGGTCGAGGCCGGTGCGTGCGATGCCGGCTCCAAGGGTGGCTTCGACGGGACCGATACCCCGGTCCATGAGGCCAAGCCCGAACGATATCTGTTGCCTCAGCAATATCTCCGCGGCGTCACGCCTGCCACGCCAGAGGTACAGCGCGGCAACAGCGGTGCGTGCGTGGGTGGCGTCCATCAGGTTCGTGAATCTCGCGACAGCGACGTGTTGTGACGTCACGGAATCGAGGATCGACACCACATGACGGCCGCCAACGATGTCCGGCGACGATGACCGCGCCGCAACGCCGAACAGACCGAACGCCGGATGCCTCGCGAGGCGCTCGAGATACGCCTCTTCGACCGGCGTGAACCCTCCGCGCACGGCGCGCCGGATCAGCGAATCACCGTACGCCGCTATGTTCTGGAACGGAGTACTGTCGCGCGGCACGAATGGCTCCGGCACGAGCATTTCCGGGCGCCGGATGGTTTCCGAACTCCAATCAGTTGTGCCGACATACGAGAGCGTGTGGTACGCGGCGCCTCCAACGTCGGGAGTAATTGCCGGCTCCGCCGGAACGCCGTACGCCCGCCCGACTTCGGCATCCCGGATGCGTGCGCTCGAGCCGAACCTGAATGTTGCGGCAGCTGCGTAGATCCCGGTGCCGATTGGCTGGATCACCGCCAACCCGGCCACGCCGAGCAGGGCGACGATCGTCAGCGCGAGCGCGAACGATGCGACGCGGGCGGCAACCCGTCGGCGGCTCACTGACGCGTGGTCTTGCCGCGCACGATCCGGATCGAGGTTTGCGTACCATGCGGCCACGACGCGCTGGCTGGTCCCCAGTGGTGTCGCTTGCCCCGCCGTGCGATCAGGAGCGAGCGGTGCGTCGCGCCCACCGCGTCGCAGGTAGCGGACCGCGATGATGAGCACCAGCGACGGCAACAGTACGACCGCAAACGCACCTCTGGGCGTGACTGCTCCTCGAGCCGCGAGCTGGGCAATTGCAATCAAGAGCGGCAGCGGAAGGATCGCCGCGACGAAGCCCAACGACGTCGCCCACACACGGTTGGAGCGCACGCGGGCCCGGGCGGGTGCGTCGAGCGGAGCGTAGTCCTTGCTCCCGATGATCACCGCGCCGGTATCGCCGCGCGTGTCAGCGACGGTTTCGAGGATCGTCGACCAGGTATAGCCGAGGCGCATGCCCGACCTCGCCTCCCGGAGCAGGTGGCGCGCGGAGTTGACGGCGCGAAACGCCAGGATGACGCCGGTTCCCGCCGCGAGCTGCAGCAACCACATCGGCAGCGCCGTCTGTTGGTCGGGGTTCGTCAGCAGCATTGCGAGCACTGCCGCTGAGAGCAGACCGGTCCCGACACCGAGGCGGCGGCTCACGACCGGCAGGCGTCCGACGATCCCCTCGAGTCGCGGAGGCGGCCACTCCACCTGGGCCTGTTCGCCGGGCAAGAGGCGTCGTGCGATCTGTTCCGCGGAAGGGCGGCCTTCCGCCTCCTTGGCCAGACAGCTCGCGACGAGTTGGTCAAGCTCGGCGTCGACGTCCGCGCGCAGCTGGGAAACCGGCGGCGGCACATCGCGAAGGTGAGCGGCAACGGCTTCCTGCGCGGAGCCGATCTTGAACGGCCCGCGCCCTGTCAGGATCTCATACGCCATGATGCCGAAGCTGTAGACATCCGATTTGTCTGTAAGCGGCTCGCCCAGCAGCTGCTCTGGCGACATGAAGAACGGCGTGCCGGGACTCATTCCGGTTTGTGTGAGTCGCGGTGATGTGTCAACGTCCAGCGCGCGAACGGCTGCTATTCCGAAGTCGGACACGACCGCGCGTCCGGTTTCCGCGTCCTGCAGAATGTTCGCGGGCTTGATGTCGCGATGGATGATTCCGCGCCTGTGCGCAGCGGCAAGCGCTGAGGCGACCTCGCCGAGTACCCGCCGGGCATCGCGAATGGCGAGTGGCCCGGCAGTCCTGAGCCGGTCTTCCAGGCTCTGCCCTTCGATGAACTGCATGACGAAGTACGGCGTTCGATCAGGCAATTCGCCAACGCTGTGCACGGAGATGACATTCGGATGCGATACCGCCGCGACCGCCTGGGCTTCGCGCTCGAAGCGCGCGCGGGTAGTTTCGTCGCGCGCCAGCGCCGGCAACATCACCTTCACTGCCACCAGTCGCCGCAACGCCGGCTCGCGCGCAAGGTAGACGCTACCCATTGCGCCCTGACCCAACTGCCGTACCAGCAGATAGGTCGGATGGAGGGCCTCGCGAAGCATCGGCGCCAGTGCGTCGTCGGCGCCGTTCGTCGGATCGCTCGCGAAGGGATCTCCCGCCATGGCGACTCAATTGATACGTCCCAGCCGGACGTTGCAAGGCCGGGCTGGCTCTGACGAGAGGGTTCGCACGCGGCAGGTTCATGGCTCGCGACCAGCGACGCACGGTCCTCGCTCCGATTCTTGCAGCGAGCGCACTGCTGGTCGGTTACCCGGTTGCCGGCCAGGCCTCTGTCGAACGGGATAGCGCCGGCATCAGCCTCATCGGGAATTTCTCGCGAAATCGCGCGTTGAACAAGCTCGCGGGCGTCGGCCGGGCGTAAACAAATGATCCCCGTCTCGCCTCCCCGCATTCCCGCGCCCGATTGGTGGGCCGTCAGCGCTGGGGAACGAGTGCAATTGCGCGGAGCGGCCCACCCGATCCGCCCTCGATCTTCATCGGGAGCGCGATGACCGTCGCGCCGGTCGGTGGGAGTCGATCCAGATTCGTCAGGTTCTCGAAACCGGGGACGTTCGCGGTGCCTGCGATGCGGTGAACCTGAAAGTCGGTTGAAGCACCGTGGTCAATCGATGCCACGTCGGCACCGAGCGCGGCGACCCGCCTTTCTTCGACGAGGAGCCGAGCCGCGTCGGCGCCGAAGCTGGGGAATTGGAGCTTTGACGCGTCGCCGGGCGTGTCGTCGCCCAGGTATGCTCTGCGGTCGGGCCAGTGCCGGCTCCAGCCCGTCCGGAGCAGTACGATGGTCCCCGCGGCGATCTGGCCGTGCTCACGTTCGAATGCCGTCACGTCGTCCACGGTGAGCTGATAGTCGGCAGTAGCCTTCGCGCTTACGTCGATCACAACCGCAGACGCGACGAGCCGGCTGAGTGGAATTGCCTCGGCTGCCTGACCGCCCTCCGCGAAGTGAATCGGCGCGTCGAGGTGCGTGCCGCCGTGCTCAGGTGTGCTGAGCGAAAACGACGAATAGAAGTAGCCGCCAGGGGTCATTCCCCACGCGAGTGAATCGTGGCGAAACGCCGTGGTTGACGTCGGCCAGTAGATGGTTTGCGCATTGAATGCATGCGTGAGGTCAACCATCTCCGAGTTGGCCAGGTCGATGCCATCGCCCGCGGCGGGGGCGCACGCTGATGTGGCGAGCAGGATCAGAGCAAGCGGCTTCCGCATCAGGGTTCTCCGGGTTTGAAACGCGCAACAAGAATGCCGTCGCGAATCGGGACGATGCTCGCGCTCCATTGCGGGCTTCGCGTGACGAGCTGAGTCAGCTCGCGCACGCCGGCCGTGTCGGCCGACTGGTCAGCGGCGTCAAAGATCCGTCCAAACCACAGCAGGTTGTCCACGAGGAGCAATCCGCCGGGCCGCAGCCGCTGCTCGATAACGGGGAGCGCGGCTGGGTAGCCAGACTTGTCGATGTCGTTGAAGATCACGTCGTACGGCCCCGCCGCGGCGCGCAAGGCGGCGACCGCCTCGCCGACGTGGAACTGCACGATGTGGTCGAGTCCGAGCGCGGCGAGATGTTTACGTGCGCTCCGCGAAAGGTCCTCGTCCCAAACCACGTGGTGCACCACGCCACCACCATTTTCGACTACGGCACGAGCGAACCACGCCGTGGAATAGCCAAACCCGGAGCCGAGTTCGAAGACCGACCTCGCGCCTGTGAGACGAGCCATCAGGTAGCAGAAGTATCCAGCCGCCGGGCCAATGATGGGGAAGTTCGAGCGCGCCGCGACCTCCTCCATCGCCTGGAGTTCGGCGTGCCGCGCCGGAACGAGGCCGTCGAGGTACGGGGCCATGCGTTCGTCGGGAATCACGCCGCGTGAAATCAGTTGCGCGCCGCGACGACGGGATTGCGGAGCACCCCGACGCCCTCTAGCTCGACCTCGACGATGTCGCCGGGTTTCATCGCTCGTGTGGTGCCGGGTGTGCCGGTGTAGATCACATCGCCGGGTTCGAGCGTGACGTACCGGCTCACGTAGCTCACGATGGTGTGTACGTCGAAGATGAGATCCTTCGTGCGCTGCGACTGTACCACCTCGCCGTTCAGGCGCGTCTGAAGCAGGAGGTCGTTGTAGTTGAGCCCCGTCACGATGTGTGGGCCGAGTGGCCCGAACGTGTCAGACGCCTTGCCGCGGAACCACTGAAGGTCGTTCGCCTGCCAGTCGCGTTCGCTGACGTCGTTCCCGATCGTGATGCCGAATATGTACCGGCCGGCGTCCGCGACGGAGACGTTCGTCGCCCGGCTTCCAATAACGACCACCATCTCACCCTCGTAGTGCAGGTTCTTGGCGTCCCGCGGGTAGACGATGTTCGCGCCGGGGCCAACGATCGACGTCGGGAGCTTGGCGAACAACCCTGGCTCGGTGGCGGCGGAGCGCGTGCCGAGGTGGGTCTGATAGTTCAGGCCGACGGCGATGACCTTCTTGGGCTCGCACGGAGCGAGCAGGGTCGCCTGAGCCAGCGGAACAGTTCGTCCCGTCGGACGCGGAGAAGCGAACAAGTCGCCCGACAGTTCGCGGATGACAGTGCCCTCAAGAAGGCCGTAGGAGGTGACGCCGGCTGCGGTGTAACGGACGTACCGCGTGGTGGTCTGCGCGTCGGCGCTCGCAAACGCGAACGCGGCGAACGTCAGTACGATGGCTGTTTGGCGGGGCATCGTGTCTCCGGGCGGGGGGCGCCAACGGCCTTACGATACGGCCCTCGCCGGGATCGCGATACCTGCCGCCCGCCGCAGGCTAGCCGATGACCGTAACCCTCACGCGGACTGTTCCGGGCCCAATAAGGTCGATGGCCTCGGCGGCGCGCCGGGACACGTCGATGATACGCGATTTGGTGAACGGCCCGCGGTCGTTGATTCGCACCTCGACCTCCCTGCCTGTATTGAGGTTCCGGACGCGCACGCGCGTTCCGAACGGGAGCGACGGATGGGCCGCGGTGAGCTTGCGCATGTCGTACGTCTCACCCGAGGCGGTTCGGCGGCCGTGGAAGGGCTCTCCGTACCACGACGCCACGCCCGTCTCGGACCACCCGCGCTGCGCGACGCCACGCGCGGCGGGCGCTCGGTGTGCACTCGCGCATGCGGAGAGCAGCAGCGCAGCAAGCGCGATGAGGGCAGCGCCTGAGCGGCGGATTCGGCTGTAAGGCATGGGCACGGTAAAGTCTCCCCGGTTGGTGGGGCCTCACTGGATGACTCGCGGTTTGGCGTTTGGTCACCGACGTAACGGCCCGGGAGCCGCGCGTGACGGCCCTTGGGACGGGCCGCCTGGCTGCGTGACGGGCAGCACAGACAGCGAGTCTTAATTCGGACGCCGAGTAGGCGTTTGCCCGATGGTGTGTTGTTCCAATTGGCCGAGATTGCTTGGCGTTCGGTGCTCTACCACACCATCACCCACTTCGTTCGTTCGGAGGTTCCATGCTCACACGAGTCGTTCGGGCGGTTGCATTACTCGCGTTTGTCGCAGTCGCTGCGGGCGCACAGCGCAGCGCGGCCACCAGTAAGGGTGCGTGGCTGATCAGTGGCGGCGCGTCGTTCGCGCAGCAGAGCGGCGACTTGTATGAGAATGGCGCAGGCGACGGGGTTACCACGATCTCGCTGCTCCCCAACGTCGGCTACTTCGTGATGCCGGGGCTGCTCATCGGCGGCTCAGTT
>Ga0326597_10007417_pt1 | contig 14932 bp, 14 predicted proteins | sample RVTome_12_FD_203789 | JGI IMG/M metagenome (GOLD analysis project Ga0326597, IMG submission 203789) | Soil microbial communities from uranium-contaminated site in the Upper Colorado River Basin, Wyoming, United States - RVT100D185 | ecosystem: Environmental > Terrestrial > Soil > Contaminated >... | reverse complement strand
AAATTTCTTTGAACTGGCTGGTTCTGGTTAAATTTTCAGCAATCTCTTTTGGGTCAGCCGAAGGTGAAAGCTCTGATAATTTCTCTTTGCCTAAATCGGAGTGAGCGAAAAAGGAGAGCTTCTCTTTGAGCTTATCGAATTCTAAAACTTTTAAGCTATGTGCATCCATAGTCAATTATGGTCGATAATAGTATACTCAATGATGGTCAAGAATACTATCATCTTTGAGTATTGTTGACCATTATAATTGACTAATATTGACCATAGAAGCAGAATCCAACTAACGTCGGCTCTACTTAAATATATACAAATGCGGGGAAAAAGAAAGTCGTAGTTTTGGCTTTACAAAATTCACGAAAACTCCGCAGACCCACGTTGTCCTCAACGTGGGAATAAGTGAAACCCAGCTTGAGGGCAAGCTGGGTCTACTACTAAAGGGAAGGACAAAAGGAGGGGTTTTGGTTTTGAGAATCAAGCACCTTAGGAAAATGAAAAGTGGAAAATAAAACCTCTCCCTAGCCCTCTCCTCTTAGGAGAGGGTGTCAAGTTTCCTCCCCTAAGAGAGGAGGATTAAGGCGAGGTCAGTCTATAGTGTCATTGCGAGGACCCTGAGCCTGTCGAAGTGGCCGTGGCAATCTGTATTTTGTTAATACGTTACGTCAGGAGCTCACTCCTGACTGGCTTATTAGCGTCAGGAATAAGCTCTGACACAACCCTGCAGGTGTCCAGTCGTGGTGCAATTTTTCATCGAATGAATCTGAAGTCGTGATATTTAACCTCAGATGGGTCATCATTACCAATGCCGATAAATCCGGGCACAGCATCGACAAAGAATGAATCGACAGGATAGTTTCCAGATTTAAAGAAATCTATTAAGCGACCATCGAACAAAATGTATAAACTATGTCCCGAATCTGAGATTTCAACAGTATGCCATACGTCAGCAGAAAATGTATCATCCACAGTATTGCGGAATAGGTCACCAGAGTTATGCCAGCCATAATAGAAACCGCCCCATTTGACGTGGATTAGAGCCATTTTATCACCGGGGGCCTTTTGAAATATCAAGCCCGTTCCACTTGCACTATCTTGGGGAGATATTCTCCAAGCAAATTTAAAGTTATTACCCTTGAAGTTAAAAGTATATAACCCCTCCCCAACACTGGTATCGATATTCACAAAATGAACGTGGTCAACAGGTAGTATAACGATTGTGTCGCCTCGGACTTCAAATTTACTTTGTGACCCTCCACCTCTGCCATCTTGAGTCCATAACCAGTTTGTGGAAAAGCTAAGTGGCGGACAGCTTTCTGGAACGGGTCCTCCCTTAAAAACATAATTCACCAAATATATCAAATCCGCCAAATCGGTCTGACAGTTAGCATTCACATCCCCAGAGAACCTAATCACGGGGGATGGTCCCCCTTTAAAAAGATAGTTTACAGAATAAACGATATCTCCTAAATTAACCGTGGAGTCATCATTAACATCCCCGGATATGAGAGCTTGAACTGGTGCAACCAGCAAAAAAAGATAGATTCCCCCTATCAGGAGCAAGAGTAAACTTCTTTTCCTTTCTTTACCTTTAGCTAGAGATAAATATGTGGAATTAAAAACCATTCCAGATTAAAATAACTCTTACTTCTTGTTTGTCAAGAAATATTTAAACCTGGTAGTCCCACGTTGTCCTCAACGTGGGATAAAATACTAATCCACATCCACGTCCCAGCCCCGATTTATCGGGGCTGGGTCTCCAAACTATTTAGAAGAAACTTTAGCAAAATTTCTTTTCTTTAGTTTCGCTCTCCTTTTCCGAAATATCTTTCCAGGCGGTCGATTAATTTATGCAATTTCTGTTCGCTGGCCGCCATGGCATCTTCGCTATATTCCGAGGTGGAACCGGCCCACTTGTTTCTTTTGGCCAAAAGTGCTTTTTTGAGCTTCTCTACCATGGAATCGCTATCCGGATGGATAAGCGTGCTTTCCTCATAAACCAAGGGAATCGAAGCTCGCAAAATCGGCGCGAAAAAGGAATTATCCAGAGACCGGTTAAATGAGCCGCCGATGGGCAAAAACATAAGCAGAAACAAAATAAACCCCATGGCAAACCAGCTCTGCAGGAATCCGAACATTCCTCCTCCCAGCTGGTCTATTTTCCCCAGGGGTTGTAATGAGGCGATCTTGTAGAATATAAAGCCCAGGATTTTGAAAGAGAGAAAAACAATCAGAAACAGGAAGACAAAACTCAAAAATGAGACCACCTGCGTTGAGATTTGGGCATGTGAGGTAACCTTAGCCGTGGCCCAATCCACGTAATTGATGGCGATAATTATCCCCAGGATGAATCCCAGAACCCCCATTACTTCCCGCACAAACCCCTTTTTTAACCCAAAATAAATGCCGGGTATGAATCCGGCAATTATGATAATATCAACCCAATTCATATCCCCCTCCTTGCTTTAAAAATTTAGCTAATTTAACTTAGCCGTTACCAGGGAACTGACCAACTTGCCGTCGCTTCGGCCCCTTGTTTTGGGCATCAAGAGCTTCATCACTTTTCCTAAATCCGCTTTGCTGACCGCCCCGGCTTCCTGTATGGCTTGCGTAATTAAGTCAGTCAATTCCTCTTCGGATAACTGTTTGGGTAAATATTCTAAAATTATATTTAATTCCGCTTCTTCCTGAGCTACTAAATCGTTCCTTTGAGCTTGCTTAAACTGCTCGATGGAATCTTTATGTTTTTTGACCGCCGAAGAAAGAACCGCCAGTTCCTCCTCTTCTGCTAAAGAGGATTTTTTTTCAATCTGTTTATATTTCAAGTCAGACTTTAACATTCTCAAGGTGCTTACTCTTATGGTATCCCTTTTTTTCTGGGCTACTGTCAAATCTTGACTTATCTTATCCAACAGACTCATAGTCCGGTAAAGTAATCTCTTTTCTTACTCTTTCTTTTGGCAGCGGCTAATTTCCTTTTTTTCTTTTCGGAAGGCTTCTCAAAGTGCTGGTGTTTCTTGATGTCTGCCAATATTCCCGACCTTTCACAGCTTTTGTTGAAGCGACGCAACGCTTTTTCGAAGCTTTCATCATCTCGGACAATGACCTGCACCATTACATTTTCAACCTCCTTTCGGTTATCTTTTTATTCATCAACTTATTATACGCTCTATTCTTTAATTGTCAATGAAATAATTTAAAAAGATGAAAATTCTTGTATGGGACTAACCCACAGACATACAATGACTTAAAACCCGTACTAAAAGTATCTTTAGAGAGTATGCCATAAAACCCTTGAAAATACAGTATTTATACGGACTTGCGGCGGGTGAAAAACAAGATTTTGTGGGGAAAGGGTAATAATTTAAGGTTAACCCATTTCTCCGCAAAGAGTTAATACCTGGGCAACAAGTACTAACGAGGCAGTTTCAGCTCTTAATCTTCTCGGACCCAAACTGACCGATACTGTTTTGCACTCTCTGGCTCTTTCCAATTCAGAGGAGGTAAAACCGACTTCGGGTCCGACCAAAAGCAGGATATTTTTATATTTATTTTGGAGATTCAGAACTTCTCTTAGGGGCTTGCTATTTGCCTCCAAATTGGCGATTATGGTCAAATCATACTCATGAGTTTTCTGCAAAATTTCATCAAATTCTGTAATTTCATGAATTTTGGGTAAATAACTTCTTAAAGACTGTTTCATAGCTGCGATAGCTACTTTTCTCCAGCGGTTGGTTTTACTCTGGGCTTTGTTTTTTTTCTCAATTTTTATGAAGCTTTTTTCGGTAAGCAAGGGAATAAAGGCGTTCACTCCGATTTCGGTACATTTTTCAATTATTAAATCCATTTTGGTTCCGGTAGACAAAGCCGCTGCTAAAGTTATGTTGACCAACGGCTCATTTTCTTTTCTGACACAGGTTAAAATATCTCCCTCTACCGATTTTTTGGAGATATTTGAGATTGCCACTTTGTATCTATTCCCCAACCCATCCACCACCGGAATAATTTCACCTTTGTTGAACTTTAAAACTTTAGCAATATGAAAGGCCTCTTCCCCCTCGATTAAAACCCGGTCATTTTTAATCTTTTCCGGTGGAGTATAGAAATTAGTTATGGGCTGTTTTTCTAGCTGCAACGGCAATCCATCCTTCCCTCGACTTCGCTTCCACCGGGTCAAAACCACGGGATGGTGAGCTTGTCCCTATAAAAGTAAGGGATGGTCGACGAAGTTGACCTATCGAACCATTTTTCTTTAAGACCTTCAAGATCTCAAATTTGTTGCTCTGTAAAAGATTTTTTATTTTCTCTTCTTCGGAATTTAACAGTCCGGATAGGATTAAAATTCCCTTTGGTTTAATTTTCTCTTTGAGCTGTCTGAAAATGGTGCTAATTTCAGTCAAGTTTAAATTAGCCACAGCCAAATCAAAATAATTCGGTTTAGCTTTGGAACTCAAACTGCCTAACTTTAGCTTTACATTATTAACTTTATTTAATTTTAAATTTTTTCGAGCATTGTCAATGGCATCCGAATCTATGTCCAGTGCTACAACTTTTTGGGCACCTAATTTGGAGCCAGCCATTGCCAGAATTCCCGAACCGGTTCCCAAATCCAGAACCTTGAAATTTGGTTTGACGAATTTTTCTAATAATCTAATGCACATCTGGGTAGTGGCATGTTCACCGGTTCCGAAAGCCATCTGGGGATAAATGTTTATTACGATTTTATGAGTAAATTTTCTTTTCACCCAGGGGGGTTTAACCAATATATTTTGGGTAATTGAAAGCGGCTTAAAATTTTTCCTCCAGTCCTTGGACCAGTCCATCGCTTTAACTTTGCTGATATTAATCATAGGAGTAATTGAGTGCGGGAAAATCTGTCCTAAGTGAGCCAGATAATTTCTTAAGCGCTTAAATTTAAGCAGGTGATGAGAGTTTTCCGGGATAAAACCGGTCAGGATGGTTCGGTTTTGGTCTTCTTTAAGAATTACACCGGCCGAGCCCAATTCAATCAAAAAATTGCTAACCGAATCGGACAATGCTGGGGAAGTGGTGATTTTTACGGCAAAATAGTTTTTCTTTTGGTGAGCTTTATTTTTCAAATTTTATAGCGAAGCATAGTGTAAACTAAAATCCCAGAGAATCTTTGAACTTCTCATAAAAAGACCGGTCGGGTTTAGGGGGTTTGAACTTTTCGGATTTGGCCAGTTCCTGCAACAATTTTTTCTCTTCCGGGCCCAGGTTGGCCGGAGTCCAGACTATAACCCTCACCAACTGGTCCCCGCGGCCGTGGCCCTGTAGATTGGGAATTCCCTTATTTCTGATTCTGAAAACTTTTCCGGATTGCGTTCCCGGGGGGATTTTCAGATTGACCTTTCCGTCCAGAGTGGAGAGAGTGACTTCATCTCCCAGAGCTGCCTGGGTAAAGCTGATGGGTAAATCCAGGATGACATCATTATCTTTTCTTTTGAAAATCGGATGCTCCTCTTCCTCAATCCAGACTATCACATCTCCGGCCGGTCCTCCTTTGGGACCGACGTTTCCGGCGCCCCGAATAGGGATGTAATTGCCGGTGGAAACTCCGGCGGGAATTTTGACTGTGATGGTGCTTTCACCTTTGACCCTTCCCTCTCCTCCACAGGCGGAGCAGGGCTTATCGATAACTTCTCCTTCCCCTCCGCAGTTGCGGCAGGCGGTTATACTCATAAATTGTCCAAACATAGAGCGGCTAACCTGTCTGACCTCACCGCTTCCCTGACATTTGGGGCAGGTTTTCTTGTGGCTTCCTTTTTCAGCGCCGCTGCCGTTACAGGCCGGGCATTTTTGCATTCTTTTGAGCTTGATGGTTTTTTCCACCCCGTTGGCAATCTCCTCTAAAGTCAGCTTCAATCTTATCTGTAAATCTTCGCCCCGCAGGGTCTGCCGGCCTCTTGGTCTGCGGGTGGAAGTCTCGAAAATATCTTCAAATCCGAATCCCCCGAAATCCCGCATGAAAGTCCTTAAGGCATCGGATAAGTCAAAATTGGAAAAATCAAATCCATACCCGCCCGGTCCTGCTCCGGCTTGAGCTCCTGCTCCCATATGGCCAAACTGGTCATAGCGGCCTCTTTTTTCCGGGTCCCGCAGGACTTCGTAGGCCTCGGTGGCTTCCTTGAATTTTTCTTCGGCTTGTTTATTTCCCGGGTTTTTATCCGGATGATACTGCAGCGCCAGCTTGCGGTAAGCTTTTTTTATCTCCTCTTCACCGGCGTTTTTGTCAACTCCCAAAATTTCGTAATAATCTCGCTTAGCCAATTTTTCCCTTTGTGTATTTGGTGTATATAAATCGAACCATTTTATGGTTAGTAAATTGAATCATCTGCCAAAATAAAATATATAATTTTTTACTTCTGTCAAACTTATCATCGGACAGTTAGACTGCTTTCTCTCTATTTCACTTAAACCGGTAACAGTCGCTATGGTGGTCAATCTGCGTGATATACGAAATTCTCTTTGAACTGATAAAATAAAAAGCCCCAATCCTTACAGATCAGGGCTTAAAATTTTCCAGTGGTTATAAGCTTACTTTTTCTCTTCTTTTTTATCATCCTTCACTTCATATTCAGCTTCCACTTCTTCCCCTTTCGGTTCAGATTTAGGGGCAGAATCCTCTGGAGCAGGGGCAGTTTCAGCCGATTTCTGTCTATACATCTCTTCTGCAATTTTGTGAGAAGCAGACGTCATCTCATCCACAGCCTTATCTATGGCTTGAACATCATCAGTTTTCATGGCTGTGCGGACATTTTCTATAGCATCTTCTATTTTCTTTTTCTCATCGGATGAAATTTTATCCCCGTAATCTTTCAAGGTTCTTTCGGTGGCATAAAGCAGGCTGTCGGCTTTATTTCTGGCCTCTACCAGGGCCTTTTTCTGTTTATCCTCTTCAGAATGACTCTGGGCATCCTTGACCATCTTCTGAATCTCCGTTTCGGACAGCCCGGACGAGGACTGCACTTTGATGGATTGCTCTTTGCCGGTCCCCAGATCTTTGGCGGAAACGTGCACAATCCCGTTGGCATCGATATCAAAGCTAACTTCAATTTGAGGAACACCCCGGGGAGCCGGAGGTATGCCTACTAGGTCAAATCTGCCTAGAGTGCGATTATCCAGGGCCATCTCTCTTTCACCCTGAAGAACGTTGACCGTAACGGCAGTTTGATTATCAGCGGCAGTGGAAAAGATTTGTGACTTTTTAGTGGGTATAGTTGTATTCCTTTCAATTAATTTAGTGAACACTCCTCCCAGAGTTTCAATCCCTAAAGAAAGAGGTGTTACGTCCAACAAGAGAACATCTTTTACCTCACCGGTCAAAACTGCGGCTTGGATAGCGGCTCCTATGGCTACCACCTCATCCGGATTGACCCCTTTGTGCGGTTCCTTGCCGAACAAATCCTTGACCAGCTGTTGAACTTTGGGCATACGGGTCTGTCCCCCTACCAAAACCACTTCATCGATATCAGAGGAGGAAAACTTGGAATCTTTCAGCGCCTGTTTACAGGGACCGACCGTCCTCTGTACTAAATCTTCTACCAATTGCTCTAATTTAGCCCTGGTCAGAGTCAAATCTAAATGCCGGGGACCGGAAGAATCGGCTGTGATAAAGGGTAAATTGACATTGGTCTGCAGAGTGCTGGAAAGCTCGCATTTGGCTTTTTCAGCCGCTTCTTTTAGGCGCTGCAAAGCCATGCGGTCTTTGCGCAAATCAATCCCATTTTGCTTTAAAAATTCATCTGCCATCCAGTCGATTATTTTCTGGTCGAAATCATCCCCTCCCAAGTGAGTATCTCCGTTGGTCGCCCGAACTTCAAAAACTCCGTCACCGATTTCCAGAATAGAAATATCAAAAGTTCCCCCGCCCAAATCATACACCGCAATCTGTTCATCTTTCTTTTTGTCTAAGCCGTAAGCCAAAGCCGCGGCAGTGGGTTCGTTGATGATTCTCAAAACTTCCAGACCCGCAATTCGGCCGGCATCTTTGGTGGCTTGTCTCTGCGAATCGTTGAAATAAGCCGGGACCGTGATTACGGCTTGGGTGACTTTTTCACCCAGATAATCTTCCGCGGTTTTCTTCATGTACTGCAGAATCATGGCTGAAATTTCCGGCGGGGAATATTCCTTTCCCCCGGCTATGACCCGCACATCCCCGTTGGGTGGGGCGATGACTTTGTATGGAACTAATTTTAATTCGGACTGGACCTCGGAATATTTCCTTCCCATAAATCTTTTGATGGAGAAAATGGTGTTTTCCGGGTTGGTTATGGCTTGTCTTTTGGCTATCTGCCCGACCAGTCTTTCTCCGGTCTTGGTAAAAGCTACTACGGAGGGTGTAATGCGGGAACCTTCGGCATTGGGGATGACGGTCGGCTGACCACCTTCCATGACAGCCACGCAGGAGTTGGTGGTTCCTAAATCAATTCCGATTACCTTACCCATAAAATCTTTCCTCTATCGGTTAAATTTCAGTGATTGGAAAATTCTTTGTGATTCGAACTAATCCTAGGTTCAGTCTAAAACAAATTCTCCGGTTTGTCAAACAAAAGGGAGATGGTTTAAGAATTACGTTAAAAGACTATTCGGTATCGGCTTTATCTTTAGATTCGGTCGGCCCGGAACTTTTATCCGAACCATTCTTCCCTTTCGCCACCACGACTTTGGAATGCCGGATTACTTTTCCGTTCAGTTTGTACCCTTTGGAAATTTCGTCCACCATGGTTCCCTCGGGCTGGTCGGATTCTATCTGCAAAACCGCCTCATGCAAATGTGGGTCAAAGAGCTCCCCTACCACCTTGATTTCTTCCAATCCTTCTTTGGTCAGAATATCCATCAGCTGCGAGTATATCAGCTCCACTCCGGATTGTAGACTTTTAACATCCGCTGAATTTTTGGCCGAATCCAGAGCCCGGGAGAAGTTATCCAGACTTTCCAGAAGTTTGGAAATCAGCTCTTGGTTGGCGTTTTTGATTAATTGATTCTGCTCTTTGGCGACTCTTTTTTTGTAGTTGTCAAATTCGGCCGCCAGACGAATCAATCTGTCCTCTAATTCTTTATTCTGTTTTTCGGTTTCAGACAACCTTTCTTTCAGAATTTCCAGCTGGGCCGGCTGTTCTTCGTCCTCTGCTTTTTCGCTTGCTTCACCGGTTTCTCCGGCCGGCTCTGAAACTTCCGATTTTTCAAACTGTTCTTTGGCTTCCACTTTTTTCTCCTGTAATTTTTCTTCTCTTTTTTTACCCATTTTCCCCTCCTTTCCACCCGTCGGGCGGACGGGCAATTTTGTATTACTCCAGTTTTTGAAACTTTATTTGGATAAAACTTCGCTCAAAAGCTTGGCTGTATAATCCACTATGGCAATCAGCTTGGAGTAGGGCATGCGGGTGGGACCTATCACTCCCACCGTTCCTTTAATACCACCGGCCTGATAGGTAGAGGTCAATAAGCTGCAGGATTGAATTCCGCCCTGGGGTAATTCTTTGCCGATGGTGATGGTGATTCCTTCCTGAATCCGTTTGGCAGAGATTAATTCCACCAAAAGTTTTTTTTCTTCCAAGATTTGAATCAGATTACCCAGTTTCTCCCGGTCTTTGAACTCCGGCTGATTTAAAATATTGCTGGTTCCCCCCAGATGAATCTGGTCTGTTTCCAAAGTAGCTAAAATGTTGTCGGTTGTATCTAAAAATAAGTGTAAAAGCTTGGGGTCCCCGGAGGTCACCTCTCTTAATCTTTCTTTTTTGCTCTCTTTAATTTCACCTAAAGTCAAACCGCACAGCCGTTCATTCAAAACCCTTTCGGTTTCTTCCAGAGAGGTTTGCTGAATGTCCGAATCTACTTCCAATAGAATAGTTCGCACCAAACCGGATTTGACCGCTAAAATCACCAGTATTTTTCGCTCTGCCACCGGAATCAGCTGAATTCGGGTCAGGACCCCTTTTTCAAAATTGGGGGCTATAGTCACTCCCAATTGCTGGGAGACATTGGCTAAAATTTTGCTGGTTTGCTCCAATATCTCTTCAAAAGCGCTGGGCTGTTCGGATAAAAGCTCATGTTTGATTTTCTCCTCTTCGGCCGGGGTCAGATTTTCAGGCTTCAAAAGCGCATCCACATACAGGCGGTAACCCTGGTCTGTGGGAACCCTTCCGGCTGAAGTATGGGGTTGCTCAATCAAACCTATCTCTTCTAAATTTTGCAGGACGTTTCTGATGCTGGCCGGGGATAGGTCGGTAATATACCTGTCGGAAATCACCTGAGAGCCGACCGGCTCGGCCGTGGAAATATAGTGGTTGATAAGGGCTTTTAGGATTCCCTTTTCTCTGGCACTGAGGTTTTCAAAAGGCATGTGGCTAATATTTTACGTTATTTACCAGCCCCTTGACTAACTGTTTTCAAAATAAATAAGGTTCAAAGGCCTGTCAAGCAGAAAGTGATTTGAACCCAATAAAATAAATTTGTCAACCTTCTTCTGCTGAATTTTTAGACAGTAATATTTTACTCAGACTAAGGCACCAAATAAAAACCCCCTGAAGGGGGTTTTTAACGGGTTTGAAAAAAGCCGCTTAAGCTTTGGTCACGTTTACGGCTTGAGGACCTTTGGGACCGTCGGTAACCTCAAATTTGACATCCTGCCCTTCTCGTAAGGTTTTAAACCCCTGGTCCTGAATAGCAGAGTAATGGACAAAAACATCCTTGCCGCCGCCTTCCGGTTCGATAAAACCGAAACCCTTAGTTTCATTAAACCATTTAACTTTACCTATCACTAACTGTTCACCGCCTTTCTGTCAGATTTAAATAAAAAGCCCACTTGGGCTTGCACTAAGCCAAGTGGATTTGATTGTCGTTCTTAATTTCTTAGCAACCACGATCTTCTATATCCTTACCCAAAAACTACGCTATAATATACGCAAAAATAGGGTTTTGTCAAGAGGAAAATTTGTTGGTATGTGTCTAAAAAGAGGGGAAACCTACTCTAAAAATTGTGTTTTTTAAAGTAATATGAAGGCTCCTCCCTCAAAGAAGAGTGTTCATTTTTTCTTCCAAAAAGGGTAAGGAGAGTTTAGATGTGCCTGTCTAATGGGTCATCCCGAATCTGCTAAATGACCTCCTCGTTTTATCAAAAAGAGAGCTGTGCTTACCGTGATCCCATAACCCAAAAGACCAATTTTAGTAACATGGAATCGGTTTATTCCTGTAGATATAATCTACTAGTATCATAACATCAGTAAAAAACACCTTTTCATCACAGTTGACATCTGCTATTTCTATCTGATCCGGCGCACAGCCAACCTGTGTTCCAAATAAATAGTTCACTAGACACACTACATCTTGTAGGTTTATTCGGGCATCTTCGTTTATATCTCCCACAGAAGTTGCAGCTTCGCAACAGCCGCCTTTCCATTGTGGTATGTAGCCCGCTGCCGATGTTGTGACAAACTGCATCGGCGACCAAATATTAAACTTAGATGTAGTATCCACACAAATTTTAGTCGGTCCAGAAACTGTAAAAACTAGTTTTGCCATTAAATACTCCCCTTTGCCAAGTGGATAACTAATAGAGTCAAAAAATGAATCGTATCCTCCAATTAACAAATGCATTGGGAATAAGCTTGGATCACCGGGATATGCAGGTGTAAAAATATTAACAACTCTTACATTCCAGCTGGCTATGGAGGTACCATTATATGTCGAAACCAGAGAGCTATCCAGAACGACTCCTGGTTTGTCGGTTGTGATGACAAAAGGGATGTAGGCACCTATAACAGAATCTCCAAAAGCAATGTTGTCTGTTTTAAACCGTATTCTTATAACCTGCTTAGTGGCGCCTACATTTATGCAGGTGAAATATAGGGTATCTGGCTGCCCGGGATCCTCATCAACAGTCAGTTTGGAAAAATCTTTATGGAAATCAAAAGCTAAAATGTTATTCCAAGCCGAAATTAGAAGAAAAAAACCGAGTAGTGTGATTTTAATTTTACTCTTCATATTGACCCCCTTGTATAAAAGTTAAGCCAGTAAATTTTTCTAAAACTTGAAACATCTCCTATCCTAAACTTTCTTGCTTTACCTCTGATAGCTTAACTTTACACTCCTCCTCTTATAAAGATAGGACTATAACCTAGAATGTCAAGCTCGAATTTAAAAATTAACTGGAGTAAACCACTTTGCCGTTTACTATTGTGCAAACCACTTTCCCCTTCAATTTCCTACCCCCGAAAGGAGAATTCTTGGATTTAGATTTAAATGCAGAAACATCAACCGTCCAGTTTTGTTTAGGGTCAATGATGGTTATATCAGCCGGAAAGCCGATTTTTATCTGGCCCAAATTCAATTTCAAAATTTTAGCTGGATTAACTGTCATCTTAGCCACTGCATCCGACCACGATAAAATCCCCGGTTCAATCAGTTCCGTAACCACCAATCCCAAGGCAGTTTCTAAGCCAATAATACCAAAGGGAGCCAGGTCAAATTCCACATCTTTCTCTTCGATAGAATGAGGAGCATGGTCAGTGGCTATGCAATCAATGGTACCGTCTTTTAAACCGGCCTTGATAGCCAGAATATCTTTTTTACTTCTTAAAGGAGGATTCATCTTCAGATTGGTGTCGTAAGAGGCAATCAGCTCCTCGTTCAGGGTGAAATGATGCGGTGTTACTTCACAGGTCACCTTAATTTTTTTCTTCTTGGCTTCTCTGACCAGTTCAACTGAACCGGCCGTGGAAAGATGGGCAATATGCACTCTTCCGCCGGTATAAGCGGCTAATTTTATATTTCTAGCCACCATGATCTCTTCAGCCAAAGCTGGAATTCCCTTTAATCCACTGACGGTAGAGGTAAAACTTTCATGCATCACTCCCTCTTTGGACAGAGTCAAATCCTCGCAGTGGTCAATCACCGGAATATCGAACATCTTGGTATACTCCAAAGCCCGGCGCATAACTTCGGAGTTGGAAACCGGTTTGCCGTCATCTGTAATCGCTACGGCACCGGCATCTACAAGTTCTCCGATTTCAGTCAACTCTTCACCTTTTTGTCCTTTGGTAACTGCAGCGACACAGAAGACCCGGCCCGGAGCCAATCTGGCCCGGTCATAGACGAATTTTACGGCTTCCTGATTATCCAGAGGCGGATGGGTGTTGGGCATACAGCAGAGAGAAGTAAATCCTCCAGCTACCCCGGCTTCGGACCCGGAGACAATGGTCTCTTCATCTTCACGACCCGGTTCTCTTAAATGCACATGCATATCAATCAAACCCGGAGTGACAATTTTATCCCAGGCCGGAATTATTTCTCCGTTGCTGGAGGAAACTTTTTTCTGGGAGATTAATTTTTGGGTTTCTATTTTGACAATTTTCCCATCCTGAACATAAATATCTGCCACTTTATTCAAGCCGGAGGCCGGGTCAATCACCCTTCCTCCGGCAATAATCAAAGCAGATTTCTGGGTAAGAGTTGGAGTTATCTTCTTTGGCGAAGCTTTTAATTTATTCAACTTTTCCCTCTCCTCCGGAAAGCAGATATAAAATCGCCATTCTGACTGCCACTCCGTTGGTGACCTGGTCTAAGATTACCGAATAGGGCCCGTCTGCTACTTCCGGTGAAATTTCAACCCCCCGGTTCATCGGTCCCGGATGCATGATGGTAAAATTATCATTCAAGAGAGAAAGACGCTCCTTGGTGATTCCGAATCTGTGGCTATATTCTCTTAAGGTAGGCAGATAACAGCTTTGCTGCCTTTCTAATTGAATTCTCAAAGCCATGACCACATCAGCACCTTGGAGGGCTTCATTTAAGTTTGAGTAAACCTTCACTCCCATTTTTTCAATTTCGAAAGGCAGAAGAGTGGTCGGACCGCAGACAGAGACTTTCGCCCCCATAGTCTTTAAGCCCCAGATATTGGAGCGGGCTACCCGGCTGTGAAGAATGTCGCCTATGATTACAACCTTCAGGCCCGAGATTTTTCCATATTTTTTTCGGATGGTGTACATATCTAATAAAGCTTGAGTGGGATGCTCGTGCGTCCCGTCACCGGCGTTGATGACGGCTGCATTCAGGAAATTGGTTAAAAAATGGGGAGCGCCGGAATAACGATGTCTGATTACCACCATGTCAATTTTCATAGCTTCTAAATTTTTGACCGTATCTTTCAAGGTTTCCCCTTTTTTGACACTGGAAGCATCGGCTGAAAAATTGACCGTCTCGGCTGAAAGTCGTTTTTCGGCTAATTCAAAAGATATTCTGGTTCTGGTGGAGGCTTCATAGAAAAGATTGACAATGGTTACTCCTCTCAAGGTGGGAACTCTTTTGATGGGCCTTTGCAGAATTTCTAAAAAAGTATCTGTGGTGTCCAGGATGAGATTAATCTCATCCTTGGCCATCCCCTGCAGGCCTAGTAAATGTCTGGATTTCAGCTTAACCATCTTACTCTCTTATTGGGTGGAGTCAAGCTCCACTCGTGGTGAATCACTCGTGATGAACCACCCCTACGCGATTTGTCAGCTCCCGTTTTTGATTTATCCGCGCAGGGGCGAAGTTCATCTTCGCCCGTTTTTATAGGTTGAGACAAGTTCAACTCTTAGCGATTTGTTTTGATTTTTTCATCAGATAAACCCCGTCTTCTCCATCCGATTCTTTGGTTTTCACCAGAATCTCTTCATCCTGAGAGGTGGGAACATTTTTGCCGACGTAATCAGCACGAATGGGCAGTTCCCGATGACCACGGTCAATCAAGACTGCCAATTGAATCGCTCTGGGTCTTCCGAAATCAATGATTTCATCTAAGGCGGCCCGGATAGTTCGTCCGGTGAACAGGACATCATCCACCAAAATCACAATCTTATCTTTGACATCAAAGGGAATCTCGGTTTTTTGCACCACCGGCTGCTCTAATTTGACCTGAATGTCATCCCGGTAAAGA
>Ga0326597_10007416_pt1 | contig 14935 bp, 10 predicted proteins | sample RVTome_12_FD_203789 | JGI IMG/M metagenome (GOLD analysis project Ga0326597, IMG submission 203789) | Soil microbial communities from uranium-contaminated site in the Upper Colorado River Basin, Wyoming, United States - RVT100D185 | ecosystem: Environmental > Terrestrial > Soil > Contaminated >... | reverse complement strand
CCTCGGCACGAAGGTTGCAGACCTTTGTGCGGCCCCGGGGGGGAAAGCGCTCGCCGTCTCGGACCGGCCCCTCTATACTCTCGCCGTGGACCGATCGGAAGCACGCCTACGCATGGTCAAAGAAAATGTCGCCCGAACGGAGCGAGCGCTCGGGCTCGTGGTTGCCGATGCGAGGCGACCTCCCCTGCGTGACGTGGACGTCGTGCTACTGGATGCGCCATGCAGCGGCACCGGCACGTTCGCTAGGCGTCCGGACGCCCGCTGGAGGCTTACGCGCCAAGCGATCGGCGATCTGGCGGCGCTGCAGGCGGAGATGCTCGCGGCCGCCGCCGATGTGGTGGCGCCGGGCGGGCTCCTGGTCTATTCCACGTGCACGCTCGAACTCGAGGAAAACGAGGCCCAGAGCGATGCGTTTCTGGCGGCGCGACAGGACTTCCGCGTCGAGGCCACCGACGCCGTGCCAGCGCGCTACCTGGACAGCCGCGGGCGGCTGGTCGTGACGCCTCAGGACAGCGGCTTCGACGGTGCCTTCGCCGTCCGACTGAGGAGGGCGCGGTGAAGCTCGGCGGCTCCCTGGAGCGCCGGCGCGGGCGCCGCCGTCAAGCGTCGGCGCGCGCGGGCGGGCCCTCGAGCTGGGAGATCGACCTCGGTCGCGGCCTCCTCGCGGCCGTCGGAGCGGTGATCGTCGCGGGTTGGATCCTGGGATACGTGGTCTCTACGCGGGTCCTCTTCCCCCCCCCGCCGCCCCCCGGGGACCTCTTTGCCGTTCCCGATCTGCGCGGGTCGGGCATCGCGAGCGCGCGCGAGAGGCTGGCGGGAGCGCGGCTCACGCTCGGCGCGGTGGATTCGCTTCTCCACCCCTCGGTGGCGGTGGGACTGATCCTCGGCCAGTCGCCGCTGCCCGGGCAGGTTGCGCGCCCCGACTCGCCGGTACGGGTGACGATCAGTCTCGGCCCCCAAACGCGGTCCGTGCCTGATGTGCGGGCGCTGGAGCTGGACCGAGCGAGAACCGTGTTGGAGACGAGTGGCTTCGTCGTCACGCTCGATACAGCGGAGTCGGAGGTCGAACGGGGCAGGGTGATCGATGTCTTCCCGCCCCCCGACAGCGTGATTCCTCTGCCATCCCAGATCAGGCTTCTGGTCAGCACGGGTCCGCCGGTGGTCGTGATGCCCTTCGTCCTGGGGATGCCGGAAGACAGCGCGCGCATGCTGTTGGACAGCCTCGGGCTGTCGGTGTCCGAGGTCGAGGAGGTCTTTCGCTTCGGTCGTGACCAGGGCATCGTGGTTCAGCAAGAACCCGCGTCGGACATGGAGGTGGAGCGGGGAAGCAGCGTGCGACTCCAGGTCGGGCGCAGGGGCTCGGGGCTGGGGAACAATGGCCCCTTTGAGCCGTAGCAACTCGGGCACCCGACTGTAGTCGCCAGGACCCCCAGGTCGCCGATGAAACGAAGATTCCTTCGCTCGCCCTATCTGTGGCTCGTGTTCGGGGTCGTCGCGGTCGTCACCTATGCCTACACGGCGCGAGACCGTTACCGACAGGCGGCCATCCTGGCGGGGTCCAGAGCGCCGGACTTCTCCTTCCCATCCATCACGGGCGGGGAGATGCGTCTGTCGGACTTCGACGACAAGGTCGTCCTCGTGAACATCTGGGCGACGTGGTGTCTGCCGTGCAGGGAAGAAATGCCGTCGATGCAACGCCTCTACGAGGCATTCGAGGGTAAGGACTTCGAGATCCTCGCCGTGAGCGTGGATGCTTCGCTCGGGCAGAAGAATGAATCGAGCAGCTACGAGGGCGGGGACCTCGCGGCCTTCGCCAACGAGTACGGCCTTTCGTTTCCCATCCTGCACAATGCGTCCGGAAGCATGCTCCAGTTGTACCAGGCCACCGCCGTGCCCGAGTCGTTCGTCATCGCCAAGGGTGGTTTGATCTACAAGAAGGTGGCCGGACCCACCGAGTGGGACCTTCCCGTAAACCAGGAGCTCATTCGCCGGCTCCTTGACGGCTAGGGCGGGGCGCGGATGCCGAATGCGTTGGTCCGGAACTGGCATCTGAAAATTTCCGCGCTCGGGTTGTCCATCTTCCTCTGGGCCTTGGTGCAGAACGAGCCCCTGGATCAAGAGACCTTCTCGTCGGTCCCCGTTATCATCGATATCGAGGACAGCGCCTGGACGGTCGCCGGTGCCCCGTCTCCGCCGGTGGTCGAGCTCCGACTGGGGGGGCCGGCCCGCGAGATCATTGGTCTGGCGCGTGACGGAACGAGCGTGCGCGTGCCGGTCTCCCTTGTGGGCTCGAGTGACACGACGATCGCGCTGCAGCGCGATTGGGTTCAGCTGAACCGACGTCCCGGGGTGACCGTCGAATCGATTTTGCCGTCGACGGTCCGCGTTTCGTTCGAACGGGCTGTCACGAAGAGCATCCCGGTCTTCATGCGCATCGAGGGTGAGCTGCGTGAGGGCCTCGCCTTGTCGAGCGCGTTGGGCGTCACTCCCCAGGTGGTCGTGGTGCGGGGTCCTGAGAGTCGCCTGGTGGGTCTCGACTCGGTCGCGCTGGTGCCGCTCGACCTCGGGCGCGTTCGCGACTCCGATATCTTCACATTCCCACTCGCGGTAGACACCAGCGGGCTGGCGGGGATCTCGGTGGTGCCGAACGAGGTCATGGCCGGCGTGCGCGTGGAGCCGATGATCACACGTGTGCTTGAGGGGGTGGTCGTGCGCGCCGATGTGCGGGGAGGTGAGGCCCGGGTCACCGTCGAACCGGCAACGATCCGACTGAGCCTCGCCGGCGCACGCACGCTCGTCACCACGATGGACCTGTCATTCTTGCGAGTATCCATCCCGGCGGAGTCGCTCGCCGGGATGGTGGAGGGAGAGCAGCGTTCGGTGCTTGTGCAGGTGGACGGCGTCCCGGCGCTCGTGACGGCAAGGCCCCTGACCGAGGTCGTGACGGTGAGGCGAGCGATCGACCCGCCGGAAGACATCGGGCAGGACCCCTCGTGAGTGCTCGCGCCGGTCCTTGCGTGTTGGGCCTCGAGACGTCGTGCGACGAAACCTCGGCGGCCGTTCTTTCCGGAGATCTCGACATCCTCGGGCACGTGATCCTCTCGCAGGACGTACACGAGGTGTTCGGGGGTGTCGTACCGGAGTTGGCGGCCCGCGCACACCTGCAGAAGGTGGACGCCGTGGTCGATCAGGCGCTGGCACAGGCAGGTATCGGCCTCGGCGACATAGACGTCTTCGGCGTCACCGCCGGCCCGGGTCTGATCGGAGCGCTCCTCGTCGGGGTGTGCTGGGTCAAGGCCTGCGCTTACGGGCTCGATCGGCCTTGGGTACCCGTGCATCACATGGAGGCCCACCTGTTCGCGCCGTCTCTGGAGAACCCCGCCGCCGAGCCCCCGTTCGTCGGTCTCCTCGTCTCGGGCGGCCACACGCTTCTGCTTCATGCGAGCGCTTGGGGGACGTACCGTCTCTTGGGTCAGACCCGCGACGACGCCGCCGGTGAGGCCTTCGACAAGGTGGCCAAGCTCCTCGACCTTCCCTATCCGGGTGGCCCGGTGATCGAGCGCCTGGCGGCTTCCGGCGACGCCTCCAGACACGCGCTGCCCCGCCCGATGCTCGCCAGGAACCAGCGCCCGGGCGACCCGGACTTCTACGACTTCTCGTTCAGCGGGCTGAAGACCGCGGTCGCTCAGCTGGTTCGCTCGCTCGACGCGGATGGCGCGTTGGAGGAAGAGCGGCCGCACGTGGCCGCGGCCTTCCAGGCAGCCGCCATCGACGTGCTGGCCTCCAAGACACTCCGGGCCGTCGAGGAGACCGGCTGCCCAAGAGTGCTCCTCGGCGGAGGCGTGAGCGCGAACATTGCGCTTCGGGAGGACGTCAGAGCCCGCCTGGGTGCGCGAGGTGAGCTCTTCCACTCGTCGCCACGGCTTGCGCTGGACAACGGTGCGATGGTCGCCCGCGCGGCGCGCTTCCGCTTCGATCGTGCGGAGATCGCCGCGCCACACACGTCTGCTTCGTCCGCGCTTCCCTTCCCGGGCCTCATGGCGAGAGTCGCTTAGATCTCATGTACCCTGTCATCTTCGACCTGCCCGACTGGGTCCCGATTCTCGGCGGCGAGCCGATCACTTCCTTCGGGGTCTTCATGCTCCTGTCGTTTCTGACGGGTGGTTACCTGCTGCGAGCGGAGCTCGGACGGTTCGGTCAGGATCCGGAAAAGGCGTGGGATTTGGTTTTCATGGCGGTGGTCGGGGGGATCCTCGGAGCCAAGGGCTACTACATCTTCCTCAACTACCCTCGGCTGGTCAGCGATCCCACCGGGCTCATCTTCGCGCGCGGCGGCCTTGTCTGGTACGGTGGGTTCCTTCTCGCGACCGCCTTCGTGCTCTGGGAGATTCGCCGGCAGAAGCTGCCGCTCGCGCAGACCGCGGACGCGGCCGCTCCGGGTCTGGCGCTGGCGTACGCCGTGGGTCGCATGGGCTGCTTTCTCGTCGGCGACGATTGGGGTCGACCGACCGGTTCCTGGGTGGGCATCCGGTTTCCACAGGGGGCGCCCCCGACCCGCGTAGACATCATCGAGCGGGAGTTCGGCATCACGGTCGACCCGGATCTCGTGGAGCGGTACGGACAGATCGTGCCCGTGCACCCCACGCAGCTCTACGAGGTCGGCATGAGCACCTTGATCTTCTTCGTTCTCTGGCGCATAAGACGCACTCCACGCCCGGCCGGGTGGCTCTTCATGTTGTGGCTCGCGCTCGCCGGTGGTGAGCGCTTCCTGGTGGAGTTCCTCAGGGCGAAGGACGATCGTTTCTTCGGCCTGTTGACGTTGGCGCAGATGATTAGTCTGGCCATCGTCGCCGTGGGGGTGGTTGGGGTCGTGCGTGCTTCCGGCCGGCCGAAGCCAAAGGCGTCGGCAGCGTAGGACGCACCCGATGCTCACCGTGCTCCACGTTTCGGACTTCCAGTGTGGGCGGCCCTTCAGATCAGCCGCCGCCGAGGCGCTCATTCACCTCGCCGCGGAGACTTCGCCGGACATGATCGTCGCCTCGGGCGACCTCACGCAGCGCGCGAAGGACCGGGAGTTCGCGTTGGCCGCGTCGATCCTCGACCGGATGCCGCGCGTGCCGCGCGTAGTGACACCGGGCAATCACGATGTGCCGCTCTTCAGGGTCTGGGAACGGGTTTTTTCGCCCTACCGCAACTGGCGCCGCCGCATCTCCGCCGAGTTGAATACGGTGACGTGCGTTCCGGGCGCGACGTTCGTGGCGCTCAACTCTTCAGCGCCGCACCGGGCCATAGTGAATGGGCGGATCGACGCCGAGCAGGTAGACTTCGCCCGTCGCTCGTTTCGGGACGCTCCTCAAGCCGACATCCGTGCCCTCGTGATCCATCACCACTTCGTGCCTGTCCACAACCGCAAGGGCGGTGAGCCCCTTCCCCGCTCGAGGGAGCTGGTCGCGGACTTCGAGGATATGCACGTGGACTTGGTTCTGGGCGGACACGTGCATCAAACGCATCTGACGACCTCGAGGGACCTCCTGGGAGGAGACGGCCCACCCGGGATCCCGCTGATCGCCTGCGGCACCACGACTTCCTGGCGAGGTCGCGGGCTGGAGGAGGAGCTGAACAGCCTGAACGTGATCCGGGTCCACGCCGACGAGATCGAGGTCGTTCCCCACCTTCTGGCCTCGGGGGGGTCGGTCTTCGAGCCGGCGGATCCGGTGGTCTTCGAGCGCCGGAAGCCTTCGGGTGCGCCCGACGTCTCCGTGAGGGAGGTCGTCCGGTGACGCCCCGCTACCTTCGCGACGAACCGAGCCGCAGGGACAGCGTGGCCGCGGCGCTCGTCTCGGGAGTGGTGGCCGCGAGCGTAGGCCTGGCGACGTTCTACTTCGTCAGGCTCCTCCTGGCCCGCGAAGTCGTGCGTGACGCGCTGGACCGGGAACTTCTGGAACCCGGTTCGGCCGAGGAGTAGGGCCATGCCGCGCGCCACTTGGACGGCCCTGCTGGTGGGGCTGGTGTGGTTCGCGGGCAGCGCCCCGCGAGGATCGGCCCAGGGCGTCGGCCCGCAGGTGCGGACCGTCGAGTTCGTTGGGAACCTCACGTTCCCCCGCGATTCGCTCGAACGCGCGATCGTCACGACTCAGACGAAATGCAGCTCGATGATCATGAGCCCTTTCTGTTGGGCCTTCGACTGGCCTGAGCGCAGGTCGGTGCTGCGTGACCGGGACGTTCCTCTGGACGTACAGCGGCTCGAGCGCTGGTACCAGATGCGTGGCTTTCGCGAGGTTGCCGTCGAGTCGGAGACGGAGATCGAGCCCGACGGCCGGGCTCGGGTACGCTTCACCATCACGGAGGGAAGGCCGATCCTCGCGGACAGCATCAGCTACGAGAGCCCCGAAGGCTTCGTGGCTGGTAGCGTGCTGGAAGGTCTCCCCATCGGTCCCGGCGACCGCTGGAGCACGCTCGCGCTGGACCAGACCCGGGACACGATCGTGCGACGCTTGCAGAATCGAGGTTACCCATACGCGGACGTGCTTCGGCAGACGGTGCTCCCGCAGGAGGAGCCGTACCATGCCCACGTCACGTTCGAGATCGAGCCTGGTACCGCCGCACGATACGGCCAGATTCACGTCGAGGGAGTTCAGCACCTCGATGAGTCCACGGTCCTGCGTACGCTTCCCTTCCGGAGTGGCGACCCCTACCGAGTCGATCAACTCTTCGACGGGCAGGCACGCTTGTTCGGCCTGGACATCATACGCAGCGCCAGAGTCGATGCGGACACCGCGGCGATGCGGGAAGAGGCGATCCCAGACTCCATCGTGCCGCTGTTCGTGCAGGTCAGCGAGGGCGACCCATACCGGGTTCGGGCCGGCGGGGGGCTCAGCACCGCGGAGTGCTTCAACACCGAAGCGCGCTGGACGAGCCGTAACTTCTTCGGAGGCGGACGCGTCGTTCAGCTTCGTGGTCGCCTGGCGAACATCCTGGCTCCGTGCGGCACGGACAGCGGTCATGGAGAGTTCGCCAATCTCACCTGGCTCGCTGCGATCGACTTCACACAGCCGTGGATCTTCTCGACGCGGAACGCGCTCAACACCTCGCTCTTCGCCGAGCGTCAGAGCGTTCCCGACATCTTCATCCGGAGGGCCGTCGGTCTACAGCTTGCGCTCATACGCGCCGTGGGACCGCGCACGCCGTTGACCCTTTCGTACCGGCCGGAGCTCTCCAGGCTCGACGCCGCCGACGCGCTGCTGTGTAGCGGGTTCCTGGTCTGCTCGAGGGACGACATCGACATCCTCTCGGGCGCGCGACGCCTCGCACCCGTCGGACTGAACCTGACCCGTGACCTCTCGAACAGCCTCCTCAATCCCACGGCCGGCTACCGGCTGATCTTCGACCTGGAGCACGCTGCGTCGTGGACGGGATCCGAGTTTCGGTACAACCGGGCTGTGGTCGAGGGGACTTGGTACTCGAGGCTCACCGGCGTCAGCGTGTTGGCCACCAGGGTCCGGGGAGGCTGGGTGGGCTGGGGAGAGTTCGACGCTGGCCAGGAAGAGACCGAGATCGTGCACCCCCAGAAGCGGTTCTACGCGGGAGGCGCGAACTCGGTGCGTGGCTTTGGGCAGAGCCGCCTCGGACCTCGCGTGTTGGCCGTGGATGACCCGGCGCGGCTCTTGTCCGCCGATACGCTGGGTGGCGGAGGCTGCCTGCCGAGCGAGATCATCGACCTGTCGTGTGACGCCAGCGCCCTCGATTCCCGATATCTGGTCTCGCGACCCATCGGGGGCACTCGCGTGATGGAAGGCAACGTCGAGATCCGCTTCACACTCGGCCGGGAGTTCGAGCTCGTGACGTTCGGCGACTTCGGGCAGGTCTGGGGTGCCGATCAGCGCTTCGCTTTGGGCGACCTCGAGTTCACTCCAGGCGTGGGCGTCCGGTACCTGAGTCCGGTCGGGCCGATCCGAGTCGACCTGGGGTATAGCTTCAGAGGGAGCGAGCGACTCTCTGTCCTGACCGAGCAGATCGCTGCGTTCGGCGGATCCTGCGACGCGCTGCCCGACGGTTGCCTGATCGTGGACAGGACGGAGATCTCCTACGTCACGACCGGTGAACTCGCCGTGCTGCCCGCGATCGATTTCGATGAGAACGAGCGAGGCTTCCAGCTGCACCTGTCCATTGGGCAGGCATTCTGATGGACGAAGAAGCGCTGGAGCTGACCCTTACGCCTCGCCGTCGGCGCGCCCTCCTGGGCCGCGTCACGCGATGGGCCGCGTGGACTCTCGTCGCGGCGGCGGTTCTCGCGGTGCTCTTCGTGACGCAGACAGGGCGAGGTCAGCGCGTCGTCGTCGACTACGTGCTCGAGCGTGTAAGGGGCACGTTCGCGGGCGAGTTCAGCGTGCAGGGCGTCCGCAGTCGGTCTCTCCTCTTCGGACTGACGCTCGAGGGGGTACGTCTGGACGCCGAGGGCGGGCGCCGCTTCCTGGAAGCGGACTCTGTGGTCGTACGGTACTCGCTGCTTTCACTGACCATCGGGAGCCCGCGGATCCGGTCGACCACGTTCTTCGGACTGGATGTCGAGATCTCGCGGTATGCGTCGGACGACTTCTCGAACGTGAATCGCCTCATCGCGCCGGGCCCCGACGTCGATACGGCGGCGACGGCACCGCGGACGATCGGGCTCGGCCGCATCGCCGTGCGCGAGGGGAAGCTCGAGATCCTCATCCCCGCGCCGGACGGCGCGGAGGAGCTGACCGTGGCTGGCCCGGACGGACAACGACTGCGCCGTTTGGCCTTCGAGGACCTCGACCTGGATCTGGAGCGCACGGTCTTCCGCAGCGCAGGCCCGGTGATGCTGGATGCTCGGTTGGCGTCGTTTTCGGCGTCGGCGTTCGTGATGCGCGATCCCCTCGTAGTCAACGAGGCGCAGGGTAACCTCTCGTTCGGTGACAGGGGGGTGCGCATCGAGGCTGGCGCGTTCCGCCTACCGGGTTCCTTTGTGGAGGGTGACCTGGCCTTCGGGCCTGCCCGACCCGGCGGTGCCTGGGCGTTCGCGGCCGACTTCCGCTCCGAGGACTGGGCGGACCTGGCCGATATCGGCTGGGTCGACCCACGCATCCCGGCCGGCCGCTTCCGGGGCGCGGTGGCTGTGCGCCTTGCCGACGGCATTCGGGTGGGGCTGAGCAACGTCGAGGTCCAGACCGGGGCCAGCTCGATCGCCCTGGACGGAACGTCTCGCTTCGGGGACGTGATTTCGATGGAGTCCCTGCGGGTGGTCGCCGCACCGCTCCAGCTGGCAGCTCTGGAGCCCTGGCTCGATCGCGAGTTGCCGTTCTCCGGCTCGTTACGTGGAAGCGCGACCCTCGGAGGAACGATCGCGGACCTGGCCGCCACGGGGAGGATGACGTTCACTCCCGAAGATCTGCCCGGTGCGGCCACGACTGCGGATTTCAGCGGCGTCATCCACTCGGGGGCGAACCCAGGCGGGACCTCGCTCCGGGTGCGCCTCGACCCCTTCGACTACCGCGTGCTCGAACCTTTGTGGGCCGCCGCGGCCCGATTGGGAACCGGGCGGGCCACCCTCTCCGTCGAGGGACGGGCCGATGAGGGCATGATGCTGGTGGCGGACGCGACGCATCGGTCCGACCCGACGACGACATCCAGGGCGGTGGGAAGTGGGGTGGTCCGACGGGGCGGGGATCAGACCTGGCTCGTGGACGTCCGTGGGGAGCTGGCGCCGCTCTCCCTCCCGTTGCTCGGTCAGCTCCTGCCTCAGGTCGATCTCCCCGGGTCGGTGCGCGGGCCGGTGCGCGTGGAGGGTCCTTTGACAGATTTGCACGTGACCGGAGACCTGACCAGCGACGCCGGACGCGTCGTGTTCAACGCCTCGGCCGACATGACCGAGCCGGCGGCGGGCTACCGAATCGAGGCGGACGCGGAGGGGCTCGACCTCTCGGCGTTCACGTCGAGCGTCCCGGTACCGTCGGTTCTGTCGGGGCGGATCTCGGTCGACGGCGCCGGACTGGTGCTCGACTCGCTGTCGGGCTCGGCCCGTGTCGCGCTGCGCTCGGCCCACGTCGGGGGGCTGGCCGTCGACTCGCTCACCGCCGATCTGCGCATTCTGGACGGACTGCTGACAGCGGACAGCATCAGGGCGGACATCGCCGGAATCCTCCTGACGGGAAGCGGAAGCGTAGGGACGAGTGCGGACCGTGACGGTGAGGCCAGGTTCGCCTTCACCGGTGAGTCGCTGCTGGGCCTGCGCCCCCTATTCATGGGCGATTCGATTCTCGTCGGGGACACGTTGAACCCTCTCGAGCTGGACGCGTTGAGGGCACGCGGCATCGACCCCGACACGCTCCCGACCGCGATGGACGTACGCATGACGGGAGCGCTCCGTGGCACCGCAGACGTGCGCGGTTGGTTGGGTGACCTCGACCTCGATCTTCTCTTCGACCTGACGAATGGGGCGTACAGTCACAACTCGGTCGACTCGGTGCGAGTCTCGCTGATGGCTTCGGGACTGCCTGAAACGCTCGGCGAATGGGAGGTCGGCGTAGGGGCCCGTGGCATCGTCTGGGCGGACCGCGAGTTCGAGGAGGCTCGCTTCGACGGCACGATGTTCCAGCGTCGCGGGGCAGGCTCGTTGGACTTGGTCCGGCGACCGAGCGAGGGCTACTTCCTGACCGGTGCCTTCGCGCTCGACTCCCTTGGCGGGGAGATCCAGCTCACGGACGCGGTCATAAACGTCGACGACCTCTCGTGGGTGCTGAGTAGACCCACGACGGTGGTGTGGGACCAATCGTCCATCACCGTGGATAGCCTGGAGATCAGGCGTTCTGACGACGACCCGATGCTGCTGACGGCGGCCGGGACGCTGACACGAGGAGGCAACTCCGATTTTCGTATGGTGATGGAGGGCTTCCATATCGAGCAGGCACTGCGGATCGTGCAGCTCGATGACATCGATCTCGTGGGCCACATCGATTTCGATCTCGACATCGTGGGGCCAGCCGAGAGGCCGATCATCAACGCCCGTTTCAATGTGGAGGATCCGAGCTACGGAGCCTTCGCTCTCGCGCGGCTCGAGGGCTCGCTCGAGTATCGTGACCGCTCGGCCGACTTCCGCATGAACGCGTGGGATGCCGAACGAACCGTCCTCACCGCCCAGGGTGTCGTTCCAGTCGACCTCACCCTAACGGAGGTCGAAGAAAGGACGGTGGAGGAGCCGATGGACTTCACTGTGACGGCGGACTCCTTGGACGCCGCGCTGGCGTTCGTTTACCTGAGCGCGCTGGAGGATGTGACGGGCACCGTATCAGCTCAAATGCACGTCGGCGGAACTCCGAGCCGGCCTGAGCCGAGTGGCACGGTCAGTCTGGCCAACGCCGCGTGGACGATCGACGCCCTCGGCGTCCGTCATACGGGAGTCTCTGGCGAGCTTCTCCTTCAGCCCAACCGCACGGTGGGGATCAAACTCGCGAGCACCGGCTCCGGCGTCGCGGCGGGCACGTCGACCGTGTCGGGCATCGTGCGCCTAGAACCGGAGGTCACCAATCCCGCTCTTGATCTCGCGATCACCTTCGATCAATTCCTCGCCGTGGATCGGCGCGACATACAGGCCCGCGTCAGCGGGGATCTGACCCTGACGGGGAGCTATCGACTCCCGGTCACCGAGGGGACCCTGCGCATGGAGGAGACCACCCTCTTCGTCGACGAGTTCGCCCGCAACGTGGGGATCGTGGACCTTCGCAGTCCGCTCATGTACGCGCCGGGCGTGGTGGTCGACACCGCGGTCTTCGTCACGCAGCCGCTCATCGCAGGTCTGAGCAACCCGTTTCTGGACAACCTTCGCGTCGATATCGACCTGGCGGTGCCTCGCAACCTGTGGCTGCGGTCGAACGAGATGAACGTGGAGTTGGGCGGCGACCTGAATATGCGATACGACCGGAGTCAGAGTGATCTCGTGCTGGTCGGAGAGCTCCAGGCACTCCGCGGATCGTACATCGTCCTGGGTCGGACGTTCGAGGTGGATGGAGGGGATGCGTCCTTCCTTGGGCAACCCGGCATCAACCCGACTTTGGACATCCAGGCCCTCACTCGGATCCGGCGGCGCGAGGGAGACAGACTCGAGGTGCGCGCGGCGGTCCAGGGAACCCTGGTCGAGCCGCTCGTCACCCTTTCGACGACGGAGGCAGGCCTCTCCCAATCGGACCTCATCTCGTACCTGCTCGTTGGCGCCCCGAGTGGGGACCTGGGAACGCGCGGCAGTCTGGCGTCGGGTGGTGCCACCTTCTTGACCGGCGAGCTCGTGAACCAGTTGGGTTCCGCACTCGCGCAGGAACTGCCCCTCGTGAACCAGCTCGACTATCTCTCGTTCTCCGCCTCGGGCTCGAGTGGTGATGTGAGCATTCAGGACAACCTTTTGGGGGGCACACAGGTAGAACTGGGTAAGTATCTGACCGAAAACGTCTTCGTGATCTTCGTGCTCGGGGGCCAGAACGCCGCCGCCGCGGACGGTGGGGGCACCCGGTTCACGTTCCGCGGGGTACGACTGGAGTTGGCTGTCGCGGAGAACTTCTTCGTAGAAGGCTTCGTAGAGGATCGTTTCATCCAGAGCACGTCGGGTGGACTGAGCTCTATGGGTCTCGACGGTCCCATGGTGGTCGGCCTGCTCGTGTTCGGTGAGTGGGGCTACGGTTCGCTAAGACAAGACTAGGAGTGGACAGATGCAGACGGTGAAGGTCATCGGCCTGATGACGGGCCTTACGGTCTTGATGGTCGGCTTCGGCCAGTATTTCGGCGGCTCGAACGGGGCCGTGCTGTTCCTCGTGATGGCCGGCGTCATGAACTTCGCCATGTACTGGTTCAGCGACCGTGCGGTCCTGAAGATGTACAAGGCACGCATCCTGAGTCCGGAGGATGCTCCGGATCTCTACCGCCTGGTCGATCGACTGCGTCAGGAGGCGGGGCTGCCCATGCCTACGCTCGCGCTCGCTCCCTCGGAGCAGCCCAACGCGTTCGCGACCGGCCGTAGTCCGGCGCACGCGGTGGTGTGTGTCACCGCCGGGATCGTGAAGCTCCTGCCGCCGCGGGAGCTCGAGGGAGTCTTGGCCCACGAGCTCGCCCACGTGAAGCATCGGCACATGCTCGTGGGGACGCTCGCCGCCACGATGGCGGGCGCGATCGCGATGTTGGCGAGCATCGCGAAGTGGGGCATGATCTTCGGAGGTCTCGGTGGGCGTGACGACCGGGGACAGAATCCGTTCGCGCTCCTCATCATGGTGATCGTGGCGCCGATCGCGGCGATGATCGTTCAGCTGGCGATCAGCCGTCAGAACGAATTTCAGGCGGACGCCACCGCCGCGCGCATCACCCGCGACCCGGACGGCCTGGCGAGCGCCCTCCAGCACATCGAGGGGTTCGCGAGGCAGATCCCCATGGCGGTGAATCCAGCCGCGGCGCAACTGGCGATCATCAATCCGCTGGCGGGCCCGAGGAGACCGGCCTTCTCCGGTCTCTTCAACACGCACCCGTCGACCGAGGAACGCATCGCGCGCCTGCGGGAGATCTCGCTGTAGTCGGGCCCGCCCCCCTCGGATTGAGTCCGCCACCCCGGGTCGATTAGTATTCCGGGCTATGCGGAAGCCCAAGACCAAGACGACGCGGCAGGAGCCGGAGGCTGGCGAAAAGCTGATCGTCCGGGGTGCCCGGGAGCACAACCTCAAGGACATCAGCGTCGAGCTCCCTCGAGAGAAGCTAGTCGTCATCACGGGGCTCTCCGGATCAGGAAAGTCTTCGCTCGCGTTCGACACGATCTACGCGGAGGGCCAGCGGCGGTACGTGGAGTCCCTATCGGCCTATGCGCGCCAGTTCCTGGGGCTCATGGAGAAGCCCGACGTCGACTCCATCGAGGGGCTGTCGCCCGCGATCTCGATTGAGCAGAAGACGGTTAGCCGCAACCCCCGCTCGACCGTCGGCACGGTCACCGAGGTCTACGACTACCTGCGACTGCTTTGGGCCAGGGTGGGGACGCCGCACTGCCCGACGTGTGGAGAGCCGGTCATCCGGCAGTCGGCGACGCAGATCGTCGAGCGACTCCTCATGTTCGACGAGGGCACGCCGGTCGAGCTGCACGCGCCCCTGGTGCGCGGACGTAAGGGTGAATTCCGCGAACTGTTCGAGAAGGCCCGTAAGGATGGCTTCGTTCGGGTGCGCGTGGACGGCGAGACGTACGACCTGACCGAAGTCCCCTCACTGAGTCGCTACGAGAACCACGACATCGCCGTGGTCGTCGACCGTCTCGTCATCCGACCCGCCGACCGTGACCGCTTGGCCGACTCCGTAGAGACGGCGCTGCGCACTGGCGACGGCGTGCTCGAGGTGCTCGAGAACCCGAGGCGCAACGACCCGGCCCGCCACGTCTTCAGCGAGCGATACGCGTGTAGCGGCTGCGGGACGAGTCTTGCCGAGCTGGAGCCACGGCAGTTTTCCTTCAACTCCCCTTACGGAGCGTGCGAGGAGTGCAGCGGTCTCGGAACCCGCAAGGACGTCAACCCGGACCTGCTCACGGCCGACCCGAGCGTGTCGATTCTGGAGGGCGTGATCCTGCCATGGGGGTCTCCCTCCGGGCATCTGCGCCGCTCCGTCATTCCTGGCCTTGCCGAGGCCTACGAGTTCAATCCCAACACCGCCTGGGGGAAGCTGAAGAAGGAGGTCCGGGACGGCATCCTCCTCGGCTCCGGGACGATGAAGATCCGGTTTCCGTACAAGTCCGGCTCGGGCAAGTTCGACGGGCACTACGAGGATCTCTGGGAAGGCGTGGCCGCGAACATCGAGCGGCGCTACCGCGAGACCGATTCCGAGGCCGTCCGCAATCAGCTCGACGACTACATGTCGACGGTGGTCTGCACCGCGTGCGAGGGCAGTCGCCTCAAGCCTGCCTCCC
>Ga0326597_10007415_pt1 | contig 14935 bp, 10 predicted proteins | sample RVTome_12_FD_203789 | JGI IMG/M metagenome (GOLD analysis project Ga0326597, IMG submission 203789) | Soil microbial communities from uranium-contaminated site in the Upper Colorado River Basin, Wyoming, United States - RVT100D185 | ecosystem: Environmental > Terrestrial > Soil > Contaminated >... | reverse complement strand
CGTCGTCGGAGAGAACGTTCACCGTCATCAGGAAGGCGGCGATGATGCCCACGTCGCGGCGATCCGGGGGACGCAGGAAGTCGCCACTCCGGTCATCTTCGGGGTGCTGACGACGGTTGCTGCATTCCTGCCGCTCATGATCTCGCCCGGGACCTATGGGCAGATTTTTCGCGTAATCGCGTTCGTCGTCGTGCTCTGTCTGTTGTTTTCGCTGATCGAGTCCCAACTCATTCTGCCAGCACATCTGGGCCGCATGAGGATCGAAAAGCGAGGAGATGCAAAACCCAGCAGCTCGCGCGCCTCATTTTCGAAAAACTGGCATCGATTCCAGCGCGCGACTTCCGAGAGCCTCGACCGCCTGGCGAAAAACCATTACAGCTCTGCGCTATCGACTGTTCTGCGCTGGCGCTACGCGACGCTCGCAGCTGGTGTCGCCATCCTACTGATCACCAGTTCGCTCGTTTTGTTCGGACACATCAAGATGTCGTTCTTCCCCCCCGTCGAAGGAGATTACGTCACGGCGCGGATCGTGATGCCGCCCGGTACACCCATCGAGACTACCGCTGCAGCAGTTCGCGAGGTCGAATCCGCAGCGCGCCGCATGAAGGCAGCTCTGGACGAGGAATTGAGCGCCGATGGTGATTCCATCGTACGGCACATATTCATGACGGTCGGCGAGCAGACCCGAAGCCAGCATGGCCCCGAATTCGTAAGCACCGGAGGCGGTGACAATCTGGGTGAAGTCGCGATCGAGCTCGCAGGTGCCGATGTTCGTCCGATCGAGGCGAAGGCGATCGAGCAGCGCTGGCGTGACGAGACGACTCCGATTCCGGGAATCGAGGAACTCCGCTTCGATTCGGCGTTGTTTTCCGGAGGAGATGCGATCGACATCGAGCTCGCGGCGGCAGACGTCGCGGCGCTCGAGTACGCGGCCGATCGACTCAAGGCGCGCCTCGCCGAATACGCGGGAGTGATCGACATCGCGGATTCATTCCAGGATGGAAAGCAGGAGGTGAAACTGTCGCTGCTATCGAGTGCCGAGCCGCTTGGAATCACGCTGGAGGATCTGTCGCGTCAGGTGCGTCAGGCGTTCTATGGCGCAGAAGCGCAGCGCATCCAGCGCGGGCGCGACGACATCCGGGTGATGGTGCGCTACCCGCGAGAGCAGCGCCGTTCGCTCAGCGACCTCGACAACCTGCGAATTCGGGCGCCTGGCGGAGGCGAGGTTCCTTTTTACGCCGTGGCACGCGTCGAACGCGGGCGCGGCTATGCGACGATCAAGCGCGCCAATCGCAGGCGAGTGATCAACGTCACTGCCGAAGTCGATGAAATGGTTGCGAACGCGAATGAAGTACTCGATGACCTTCGCGGCGACTTCCTGCCGATGCTGATGGCCGATTACCCGGGTCTCACCTACGACCTCGAGGGAGTGCAGCGCGAGCAGAAGAAGACCTATGAGGCACTTCGCCGCAACGGATTCATCGCATTGGTACTGATCTACGCGTTGCTCGCGGTTCCGCTGCGTTCCTATGGTCAGCCCCTGATCATCATGGCGGTCATCCCATTTGGCGTCGTGGGGGCGATCGCCGGTCATCTCATCATGCGGATGAACCTCTCGATGATGTCGATTTTCGGCGTCGTCGCGCTTTCCGGAGTCGTCGTCAACTCGAGCCTGGTGCTCGTACACTACGTCAATCAACACCGACAAGACGGGCGCACGCTCTCCGAAGCCGTCCGAGCGGCCGGTGTCGCGCGCTTTCGACCGATCGCGCTGACGTCACTGACGACTTTCGCGGGCCTCACACCGCTGCTGCTCGAGCGCAGCGTATCCGCGCAGTTCTTGATCCCGATGGCGATCTCGCTCGCATTCGGTGTGGTGTTCGCCTCTTCGATTTCGCTTTTTCTGGTGCCGAGTCTCTACCTGATCCTCGAAGACGTCAAGCAGCTGGCAGGCCGATGGATCGGAACCATGGGCGGTTCGCTCACGCGCGCGTGAAATCAATCTCCGAATCCGTTCGCCTCATCGCGCAACCCGTTTCTGCAGCTTCTGTCGCCAGCGCTTCCAGAAAAAGGGCTGGACTCCGAGAAGTGTTTGAATTGGAAGTTTCCAGTGTCGTTTCGGCGCCGTGCAGAAAGCCTCGATCGCGTAATGGCGCGCAGTTTCTCGATGTCCGGCGATCAGAGCGCGATGGGCCCAGATCGCCCAGACCTCATCGGTCGACGGCGCGGAGGCGAGGGCGGGGCGTTCCGGAGCGGACTGCGGATCGAGCCCCCGTCGAAGCAGCGCTCTTCGAATGGCCGCGTCCTGCCTGCTCCGAACAGCCGTGCGTTTCGAAAACGTCATGCCGTTGAAATTTTTCCGATACAGGAAAAGTTGATCGGAGAGATTGGCGAGACGGCCGATCTCCGCGAGGCGCAGATGCAGGTCGATGTCCTCGCCTCCATCGGACCCCATCTGGTAACCGCCAATCCTTCGCAGCGCCTCGCATCGATACATTGCCGCCGCGTGGACGAGCGCTCCGCCGTCTCCCTGCAGCAGGCGCGATTCGATCTCTTCGTGGCCGGGACGAATCTCCAGCGGGCGGATCGATCGACCATCGGGGTCGATCTCGTCTACGGCCGTGCCGATTGCCACGCATTCCGGATGGGCTTCCAAATACGCGACCTGCCGCTCGAAGCGCTCCGGATATGAAATGTCGTCGGCGTCCATTCGCGCGATGTAGGTCCCCTGCGCCTGGGCGAGCCCCTCGTTCAGTGTGCTAACGAGGCCCACGTGCGGCGCGACGCGTACCCGGATCCGATCATCTCGCGCGGCGAGATCCGCGAGGATGCGCGGCGACCCATCGGTCGAGCCGTCGTCGAGAGCAAGTAGCTCGAAGTCGTCAAAACTCTGGGCGAGGATGCTCTCGACCGCCTCCTCGAGATACGGCTCCGCCTGATAGACCGGCATCAGCACCGAAATCTGCGGAACTCCATCGGACGGATTTCCCATGCTTCCCCGCAACCGGACCACTCGCTGGGGAAGCCGTCGGCCCCCCTTCGCGGGTGTCTGCGCGACACCACCTCGAGGTCGCGCTCCTAAATGACCGCCGGGTGGTGCGACACCCGGCTCGGGATGGATGTAGCAGCGGAGGGCGCCGCACAGCGGGGTTTATCGGATCCCCATGCGGCGCAACTTTAGGGCGCCCTCCTGCCGGTTGATGAGGTGGGTCGATCGGCCTGGTGTGGCGGACTTCGCTGCGCGACAGGCCCCGAAAGCTGTTGCCCCATCTCGCCGATGAGGGGGCATGCAATCCGATTCTCCGACCCAAGCTGACCTCTCCGAGTCACCGGCCGAGGTCGATCCCACCAAGTCAAATTCTGCGAAAGGCGGGGCGGAGGTCGTCCGCCTCGCGGTGTGTCTGAATACCTATCTCCGCCCAGAAGGGTTGGAGCGGTTTCTCCGGGCGCTGGCGAACGCGACCTTCGCGAACCCTGCACCCCGGGTGGATGTCGTCGTGGTCGACAACGACGCGGAGGGTTCGGCGCGCCGGGTCTGCGAACACGCACGCGACTGGTTTCCCTACGATCTTCACTACGTCATCGAAAAGCGCCGCGGAATCCCGCAAGCCCGAAATACCGCGCTCTCGGTTGCGATCCCGCTCGCCGATTTCGTGGTGATCACCGATGACGATGTGGAGCCCACGCCGGGTTGGCTGGCGGAACTGCTGCGAATTCAGCGGCTATACCGAGCGGATGTGGTGTCCGGTCCGAATCCACCGCGTTTCACCGACCAACCGCCGGCCTGGGTGGTGGAGGGCCGATTCTTCGACAGCCCGCGCCGCGCGACGGGAATTCCGATCGACAAAGCGGCGACGAACAACGTTCTCGTGCGCTGCGCCGCTCTCGAGCGAATGGATCGGCTCTTCGATGAAAGCCTCGGTCTGCAGGGTTGCGACGACACGGAATTCTTTCGGCGCATGGCCCGGGATGGATACCGGATGGTCTGGGCCGATGACGCGATCGTCTACGAGTGCATCCCCGCAACCCGCATGACGCTGCGCTGGGTACTCCAGCGCGCATACCGCCTCGCGAATGGTCGGGGAAATCCAGAGTTGCGGCGCCTGGAAGGCTTGACGCGCTCCTGGGTCTTGGTGAACGGCCTGAAGTGCGTGGCCCGCGGCGCGGTCCATTTCGCCATCGCGATTGCGTTGCGGCAAGGGCCGGTGGCGCGGGTGCACGCGCTCGTGAAGCTGGCTTCGGGCGCCGGCTGGCTGACGGGACTCTTTCGCGTGCGGTACCGAGAATACGCGCGCAGCCACGGGAACTAGAATGCCGGAGTCGACGCCTGAGCTCGAGCGGGATCCCGATCAATCGCGTTTCGTGAGCATCTGCATTGCGACCTGCAGTCGGCCGCAGGGTCTCGCCAATCTGCTTGGCGCGTTCGAAACTCTCGGGATTCCAGCTGGAGTGGCGTTTCAGGTCGTCGTCGTCGACAACGATCCAGCCGGATCGGCGAAGGCGGTCTGCGACGAAGTCGTCGAGCGGCACGCCTATCCGCTGCGTTATCTGGTCGAAAAGCGCCGTGGAATCCCGTTTGCGCGCAATGCTGCGCTCGGGGTCGCGCTTTCCGACAGTGATTTCATCGCATTCATCGATGACGACGAGGTGCCTGAATCCGACTGGCTCTCGGAGTTGTTGCGCGTTCAGGACTACTACAGGGCGGGTGTCGTTACAGGGCCCTGTCTCCCGCAATACACAGAGCCTCCTCCCAACTGGATCGTGGAGGGCGGGTTCCACGAGCGCCCACGGCATCCCACCGGAACGCTCCGCCACGTGGCGTTCACCCATAACGCGCTCGTGCGCGCGGCAGTCTTCGATGGCATCGATCGATACTTCGATGAGTCGATGGCGCTCAATGGAGGAGACGACGAAGAGTTCTTCGCGCGCGTCTTCGCCGCGGGTTTTCAGATCATCTGGGCCGACAACGCGATCGTTCACGAAAGTGTTCCCGCATCCCGCTCGACGGTGCGTTGGCTCGTTCAGCGCGGCTTCCGGGTCGGAACTTCGTCTGCCTGGGTGCAGTTGAAGCATCGCTCGAGCACAGCACTTCGCCTGTTGGCGCACGGCGCCTTCTGCATGGTCAAAGGAACAGCGCTCGCACTCTCGCTTCCCCTGAGCGGTCGCGCAGCCGCCGTGAAGGGGTTGCGCTTGTTCGGCTATGGGCTCGGGCGGATCGCGGGTTCGAGCGGCTACCTCCACCAGGAGTACCGGATCGTCCACGGCGCTTGATCTCGATCTCGAGGGGCGCGCGCCGGAGGAGCAACGAACGGGTCGCCGCGGCGGGCAGAGCCGATTCACCCGCCTTCGTCGTTGGCCGACGTCTGATTTCGCGCGGTCGAGGTTCCCGCCCAGGGCGCGACGCCGGTTCGCGGCCAACTCGCGTCCATGCCCATCAGATCCGCAACCGCCCCCGAGACGCCCCTGAGTGCGGGTTGACCGTCCGCTCTTCCGCGCGGAACGCCCAGGCCGGTTGCCACGAACATCGCGTGACGCGAATGTTCCATCGCAGTTCGGATCCCGTGATCCGACATCACGATGAAGATGTCGTCCTCATCGAGCAGGTTTTGAACTTCACCGAGGCGGGTGTCGATGTAGCGATACAGCTCGTAGAGAAAGTCATCCGCATCGTCTTGCCCCGTGCGCACCGTCTGCGCGAAGTGGGAGTGCGTCAAGATGTCGAGGGACTCGATGCGCAGAGCGAGAAAATCGATCTCTCCGGCCCCGGCAATTTCCGCAGCCGTATCGAATTCTGCAGCAATGGTGCGAAGGTGCACCGCGTCGCGCTCTGAATCCGTTGCGAGCTTCGGCCATCGCTTTCGCTCCTCGTCGTCGAGATCCCGCGAACTCGTAGCAATGGCAAGTCGCCTCCGCAGACCGTTGGGCCCCGTGATCTCACTGTGGCGTCCGGCCTGAATCCCGCCATGGCTGAAGAGCAGATTGGCCGCCGAGTGTTTCCCGGATCCCAGGACGGAGAAGAGATCCTCGTCTTCCGGCAGTAACCACGAGAGCGCGCCGAATGGATTTTCGCCGACGGAAGCGAGTCCGGCGACTTCGACTCCAATCTGATGCACGAGGCCCACGAAGGATGCGCCACCGCGACGCTCCGGCCAGATGAGCGCTTCGAGCGCAGCCGCGGTGAGCGGGGGGTCGCTGTCGAGCACGCCGCGAAACCCGACCGCCAACAGGTTGTCCAGAACCGGAAGCTCGCCGCGGGTTCGCAGGTACTGGACCAGCCGCCAGTCTCCGCAATCGAGCATGATCAGAAGAACCCGTCGATGCCCATCGGCGGGCTGTCTGCGGAGAATCGGGCGCGTTTGGGGGCGCGGCTCGCCCGCCGAGACCGCGACGGATACGACGGCACCGGGTTCCGGATTCACGGTTCCCGACGCGAGCGCGTTCCCCTGTCGATCTCGGTACACCCAGCGCACCGGTGCAACGTCGAGCGGCCGATTCACCTCGACGGCTGAAGAAGCGTTCAACTCGACGACGTGAAAGTCTGCGTCTACGGGTTCTTCTGGCAGCGGAGAAATCAGCAGCGAATCTTGCGAATTGCGACTCGGCAGCGAGAAGCGGATCGTTCCGTGCGGGCGTCCGGCATTTCCCGTATCGAGCGTGCGGAGAACCGCAGAGCGTTCGAGTTCCTCGCGGGTCAATCCGGCGAATGCGAAGCGCTGCTGATAGCGGTCGTAGCTGGCGAGTGCCTCTTCGTGTTCTCCGGCGGCGACGAGGCTCAGGATCAGACGCGTCGCCAACGCTTCGAGCAACCGCTCGTCGATGAAACCATCGGTGTCCACGAGTGCGGCGCGCAGCAGGCTGACGATGCTCGCATCCGGATCGCCGAGCCCTGCAATGCTCAAGGTGAGCGCATAGCGGGCTCGTAACTCCTTCGGATTGCCGCCTGCGCGCGCCCACTCTGCGTAGCTTCGCTTTACGGCTGGCAGGTCGCCGGTGTTGGCCAACGCCATGCCCCTGGTGTCGTACCAGCGCTCGTTCGCGTCGCGGTTTCCCCGCGGCGGGCCCGATCCGAGCACGTCCAGTGCGCGGCGCGCATCGCCTCGGATCAGGTGGCGCGTTGCGAGGCTGGTTCGCATCCGCGTCGCCTCGGCGATTTCCGGATCGATTCGAGCCTCCAACTCTCGCAATACGAGGGCTTCGTCTTCGATGCTCGAGCGGGTCGTGAGTTCCAGGAAGAAGAGATCTCCGTTCGATGGAAACTGCCGTGCTGCGCGGCGCGAAAGATCGGCGGCCTCCGCGATGCGACCCGCGCTCCGGCGCGTCTGGATCAGGTGGACCGCGAGGCTCGGGCTGGGCGACCAGCCATCGGATGAGGGATCTGCGAGCAACCGAGCCATGAGCAACTCGCACTCCGCGCCTCGATCCGTCGCCACCAAGGCGATGCAGCGACACTCCGCAGCGTCTCGGTAGGCGCTTCCGCCGGACGGAAGATCTTCGGTGCGCGCCAGGACAGCGTTCCAATCACCCGATTCCACGGCGCCGCAGGCATCGAGAATCGCGGCATTTCGCTCGGCGTGGCGCACCGAGATGATCCCGATTCCCGCCGCAGTTGCGAGCGCGGCGAGCAGCACGACGAGCCTCCGGCTAATCATGTGCCGCGACCCGATTCGAATTGGAGCTGCAGTCGAAAACCGGACGGATCGGGAGCCGCCTTCGCGGTGATCCGCCTCCAGGGGTATCGGGTTGGGGGAAGGCGCGTGTCGGTCTGCAGCGCGGAAGACAGGATCCGGTCGGCGTCGGCAAAGCGATCGAGGTGGACGATTGCACCACTCGAGTCGCCAAGCCCATCGCCTTCACCGTTGTGTCCGTCGAGCGCTTTGCGCAGGCTGGCCGGATTCCAGCCTACGATCAGCGCCCGCTCCGTCGCGACGTAACAGGGAGCGAGGCCTGGCATGATCGCGAGATCGAGGAGGCAGGCGCCTTCGGCCTCTCCGAGTCGGAAGAAGGTTCGCACGACGGGCCAGGAGTCCTGCAGATTGCCGATGAAATCCTCCATCGCCAAAACCGCCGCCGGGCGATTGGAGAAGTTCAACGCGAGCGCGGTCCGAGGCATCGCCTTGCCTTCCTCTGGAAGGTAGGTCGCGATCTCCCAGACTCCGTCGAGAACGAGGCCCGCGAACAGCTCGCTCTTGAGTCGAAACAAGCGGGCTCCCTGGCTGTCCGAAGGAACCAGCGCAGCGAGATCGAGCCTGCCTCGAGGCCGAACCCGCGCGTGAATGAGCGTTTCGGAATCACTCAACTCGGCGGCTCCAGCCGCCTCGTTACCCGGCAGTGCAAGGCTCGCCAGGCCCTCGGCGGCGGCGTTTGGCAGCCGGAGTTCGAGTTCGACATCGCCGCTCGCCCGGATCGAGAGCGTGCCCAGCCAATGACTGCCGGCGACCGGAGCGCTGACCGCGATGTCCCAACCGTTGCGCGCCTGCTCGAGCGCGAGCAGATCGGCGCTGCCGGTCGCGCAGGTCAGCGCCGCCCAGATATCCGACAACTGGCCGCTCGCTGCGCGGCCTTCGACGATTGGGCAATCCGGAAGGGAGGCGCGCAGCTGCTCGGCCCGCCGCGCCAACGGTGTTCCCTCGAGCCGTGCCACGTCCTCGAGGAGTCGGTCCAGGCTGCGGGTCGTCGCGAGCAGTGCGGTACCGCTCGGCCAGCGCTCGATCGCCCCGATCTCGCCACAGCCGGTGGCGATCCACAAAGCCGATCCGAGCCCCAGCGCGGTGGTCATCAGCGCCGAAATCTCGGAGCGCGAGCGGCTCATGGGTTGGCGCTCTCCTCTCTTCTACACGCATTCCATCGGAGGGAGCCCCGCGGCTCTTGAGGGAAGCGCTGTGTGGGTAAGGCCACAGCGCTCAACCGCCACGCACTCTGCGCCGATACGAGCAGTCCATGGTCAGCGCGCAACTTTTCGCGGAAACCGATGTGAACACTCCGAGAACCACAGGCGATCCCGCACGATCGGCAGTCGGCTCGGCTGACGCGCCGGATGCTTCCCGCGGGCCCGCTTGCGAGTCCCGCTTCGTGCTCGGGATGCGGGTCGATGGCACCAGCTACCGGGAGACCGCCGAGGCGATTGCGGAGCTGGTTTCGGCTGGGGGCGGTGGCGCGGTTTGCGTCTCCACCGTCCACATGGTGATGGAGGCTTTCGACGATCCGGATTTTCAACGGATCGTGAATTCCGCGGATCGCGTGACACCCGATGGCGTTCCGCTCGTGTGGGCGCTGCGGTTGCTCGGCATCGAGAAGGCCGAGCGTGTCTACGGGCCGTCGCTGCTTCCGATCGTCTGTGATCTCGCGCGCGAGCGCGGGCTGTCGGTGGGATTCTACGGTGGCAGCGCCGAGGTCCTCGACGAGCTGGTTCGCCGGATGGGACGGCGATTTCCCGGTCTGAACGTGTCATTCGCCTTTGCCCCGCCGTTTCGCGCGCTCAGCGCTGATGAGGACCAGAAGCTGATCGAAGGCATCGAAGACTCGGAGACGAACATTCTCTTCGTGGGTCTGGGTTGCCCCAAACAGGAGCGTTGGCTCGCTGAGCACAGAAATTCACTTTCTTGTGTCATGGTGGGCGTGGGTGCAGCCTTCGACTTTCACGCTGGAAACAAAGCCCAAGCACCGGCGTGGATGCAGGCGTCGGGCCTCGAATGGCTGTTCCGACTCTGCTGCGAACCAAAGCGCCTGTGGCGTCGATACCTCTACAACAACCCCCGTTTTCTCTTTCACTTCGTTCGGCAGTTGGCCAGGGGTCTCTAGATGACGCACGGTAAGCGCGTTCTTGTCACGGGTGCGGGCGGGTTCATCGGTCACCACCTGACCAGTCGGCTCGTCGCCGATGGCTATTGGGTCCGAGGCGTGGACATCAAGTATCCCGAGTACGAACCGACGCACGCCCAGGCTTTCGAAATCCTCGATCTTCGCCGCTGGAGCGATTGCCTGCAGGCGACGCGCGAAATCGACGAGGTCTACAACCTTGCGGCCAACATGGGTGGAATTGGTTTCATCGAGACCAACAAGGCGGAGATCACCCGCGACAATTCGCTCATCAATCTCCACATGCTCGAGGCGGCCCGCGTCAACGAAGTCAGCCGATTCTTGTTCACATCGTCCGCGTGTGTCTATCCCGGCTACCGGCAGGACACGCCCGACGTCACGCCGCTCGCCGAGGAGCACGCCTACCCGGCGGATGCCGAGGATGGCTACGGGTGGGAGAAACTCTTCGCGGAGCGGCTCTGCCGCCACTACACCGAAGACTACGGGTTGGAGACGCGTGTGGTTCGCTTCCACAACATCTTCGGGCCGCTCGGTACTTTCGATGGCGGCCGCGAAAAATCGCCTGCTGCGTTCTGCCGCAAGATCGCGATGGCCGCCGACAACGACTCCATCGAAGTCTGGGGTGACGGCAAGCAGACCCGTTCCTATTGCTACATCGACGATTGCGTCGAGGGGATCTGCCGACTGATGCGTTCGGACTACGGCGAGCCGCTCAACCTCGGCCAGGACCGCCTGATCTCGGTGGACGAACTCGTCGACATGGTCGCCGAGGCGGCTGGCAAGTCGATCAAGAAGGAATACGCCACCCACAAGCCCCAGGGCGTTCGCGGCCGCAACAGCGACAACAGCCGTCTGCGCCGCGCCCTCGGCTGGGTGCCGCAGACCAGCCTGGAGCGCGGCATCGAGATCACCTACCGCTGGATCCGCGAGCAGTTGGAGGCTCGCGGGGGGGCCGACGACTAGGAGCCTGACGCAAGACTCACGAAAGGGCCGAAAACGTGCGCTCTAACGCAACGACAACACGCAAGAGCACCCTCAATCCGCATCTTGGGTCAAGCTCCTAGCCCGCATTTCTCACAGTCCAGTGTGAGGGCGGGGTTTTCCGGCTGATCAGGCGCGGAATCGGATGAAGAGTGGATGGATCAGCGGTCGGGCTCCGAAAAAATGGGATCGTCGCGTTGTTGGGGAGACCCCGCGCACGCAAGTGCGCGGACTTCCAGCGTCCCCGATGGTGCATCGGGGCGATCGCCGCTGCGAAATTCGCGACGCGGGAATCAGGCCTGTGGCGAGGGATCGGCCTGGAGGTTCCGCAGCACTCGCGCGAAGAGGCCCTGGAGCGGGAAGGCGCTGCTGAGCGCGATGCGAACGCGGCGCACGCTGATCTTCACGACGCCGCTGAGCTTGAGCAGCCGCAGACGAATCGTGTCCACCTGCGCCTTGGCCAGCGCCGTGCCGGCCAGGCCGATGCGGCGCAGCGCCTGCGCCAGCGTGTAAGCCAGCGACGCGATCCACAGTCGCAGCTGATTGCCCCGCATCGTGGCCGTGCTCGTGCGATCGGCAAACATGCCGAGCTGCTGCTCCTTGATGCGGTTTTCCATGTCGCCCCGGGCGCAATAGAGCTTCTCATAGAGCGCCTGCGCGGGATAAGAAGCCGCGTCGAGCGAGGTCACGACGAAGCGCGGATTCGATTTCGTACCGAGCTGCTCGGCTTTGGCCACCACGCGCCGCTCGCGGCTCCAGCTCTTCTTTGTCCGGTAGCGCAGATCTTGAAAACAGCGCGCCGTCTCGCCCGTGCGCTCGGCCTCCTCGCGCACCGCCTGGAGCTCTCCGCCCATGGCCCGCACCAGCCGCCGGTTGCGCGCCAATCCGAGTACGTACTCGACGTCGTTCGCCTCGCACCAGGCCAGGATGGCCTCGCGCGCAAAGCCCGAGTCGGCGCGGATCCAGATCGCCACCTCCGGCCAGCGGGCCCGGATCCGCCCCACGATCGCCTCGAGAGCCTCGACGCTTCCCGCCGAGGCGTCGATGTCGCTGCGCCGAAGCTCCGCCCACAGCAGGTGCTCGCCGCAGAAGATGTACAGCGGCAAGTAGCAGTAGCTGCGGTAGTAGCCGTGGAAGAAGCGACCCTCCTGCTGCCCGTGGAGCGGGTCGTCCGTGGCGTCGAGATCGAGCACGATCCGCGCCGGCGGCTGCGGGTGGGAATCGACGAAGTGGTCAATGAAGACGAACGGGATCGCCTCGCCGTCGTAGACGATCTTGTGGTAGCGCGCCGAGGGCTGCGCCGGCGTGCGCTCCAGCCGGTTGAGCGTGCTCTTGCCCGCCAAGGCGTGGCCTCGGTCGCGCTCCCGGATCCGATGGGCACCCGTCAGGTCCCGCTTGCCCGATGCCATCGCCAGCAGCGCGTCATCCCGCAGCGTGTCGTGGTCGTTGAGATCCTCGTAGCCCTGCACCTGCGCCAAGACGCGCTGGCTAACAAGCTCCTCCACGCTGTGCTCGACCAAATCCTGCCGGCGATGATCGCTAAAGCACGCCGTGAAGCGCTTCAGCAAACCCGTCCGCTCCGCGACCTCCCGAAGCAGCAGCAAACCCGCATCGCTCGTCTGGCGGCCCCCATCGAACGCGGCCTCCACCCGGCGCCCATGAAACCCCTGAAACTCCAGCTGATCCCGACTACAGTCTGTTCGCACCGGGCTGACCCTCCTCTAAACGATTTGTCTTGTAACAACAAACCGTTAGCAGGAGTGGTCAGCCGGTGCGTCCACCGTCTGTGAGAAATGCGGGCTAGTCGATTCGAGCGCCGCCGCCCAATCCGCCAGCCCGAGACGATTCGCAGGGTTTGGCTCAGGATTTGCCGGTTTGTGGACGATGAGAGCAGTGGAGGGCCCCGCTCATCGACGAGCTCCGCGATTGCTGCGGGGCCGATTCTCCTGCAACTGCGAGATCGTCCATGTCCGCTGAATCACGGGATGCAGAAATGGTGATCGCCCCGCCCAGCGGACTGGGTTCCATCGGCTTCAAGGAGTTGTGGGCCTACCGCGAATTGTTCGGGTTCCTGGTTTGGCGCGACGTGTCCGTGCGCTACAAGCAATCGGTTCTCGGGATCCTCTGGGCGTTGCTGACACCGCTGGTGACGATGGTGATCTTCACCATCATCTTCGGCCGTATCGCGAAGCTCCCCACGGACGGAATTCCGTATCCGATCTTCTCCTACGCCGGCCTGCTGCCCTGGCTGTTCTTCTCCCAATCGTTGCAGAAGGCGACCCTCAGCATGGTGGCCGAGCGCAACCTGCTCACCAAGATCTACTTCCCGCGTCTGATCGTCCCGATGGCCGCCACGCTCGCACCCCTGGTGGATCTGTTGATCGCATCGTCGGTCTTGTTGGTAATGATGTTCTACTACCAGATCGCTCCGACTGTCCATAGCCTCTATCTGCTGCCGCTATGTGTGCTGTGGGCGTGGGTGACGGCCGTTGGCGTTGGAACCTGGCTCTCGGCGCTCAACGTCTACTTTCGCGATGTCGGACAATTGATTCCGTTTCTGGTCCAGATCTGGCTCTACGCATCACCCGTCGTCTACCCGGCATCGCTCGTTCCTTCGCACTTCCAGTGGCTGTACGCCCTGAATCCGATGACGGGCGTGATCGAGGGGTTTCGTTGGGCGCTGTTCGCGCACGGCGATCCGCCCGACCTGCTCGTATTCGTGTCCGTATCGGTGTCTGCCGTGTTCTTCGTAACGGGCGGGTTGTTCTTCAAGCGAATGGAACGTTCCTTCGCAGATGTGGTCTAGATGATTCACGTAGAGGGCATCGGGAAGCGCTACCGACTGGGCAAGAGCATTCGTCACGACACCTTGCGAGACGCGATCATGCACCGCGCCCGCTTTGGGAGACGACGCCAGAATCCGATCGATCGCCAAGCCGAAGAACACTTCTGGGCGCTGAAGGACATCTCGTTCGATGTCACCGAAGGCGAGGCGGTCGGAATCATCGGGAGGAATGGCTCTGGCAAGAGCACGCTTCTCAAGATCCTGTCTCGGATAACGCCACCGACCGAGGGCGTGATCCGGCTTCGCGGAAGGGTGGCCAGCCTTCTGGAAGTTGGCACCGGATTTCACCCGGAGCTGTCGGGTCGCGAAAACATCTACCTGAACGGCGCCATCCTGGGTATGCGATGCCAGGAGATCAATGCCAAATTCGATGAGATCATTGCTTTCGCGGAGATCGACAAATTCCTGGATACGCCCGTCAAGCGATACTCGTCGGGCATGTACGTTCGGCTCGCATTTGCAGTCGCCGCGCACCTGGAGCCCCAGATTCTGCTCGTCGACGAAGTTCTGGCTGTCGGCGACGCAGAATTCCAGAAAAAATGCCTGGGCAAAATTGGAGAAGTGGCCAAGAGCGGTAGAACCGTCTTGTTCGTGAGCCACAACATGGCCGCTGTCCAGAGCCTCACGAGTCGAGCAGTTCTTCTATCGGACGGACATCTGGTCGAATGGGGGCGGACGGAAAATGTCGTTTCTACCTATCTGCAACGCGCCTCGGAATATGTCTCGACGAGACGAATGAAGAGCAACGATCCAGAGTTTTCGGTCTCCAGGTTCGAATTTGATGCGGACGCATTCAAACCGGGATTCAACGCTCCATTTCGTTTCGACATCTCCTTCGAACTCGACCGGGATTTCCATTCAATCAACATTGTAATCGAAATCATCAACTCCATTGGCTCGAGACTCATCACCTCGCGCGGCGCGATCAACCTGATTCCCGGAGGTAAATCGCACCTTTCGTTGCAAATTTCCGATCACCACCTCCCTCCCGGTGACTATTCGGTGACACTGGCAATAGGGCGAAATCGCAGGATGCTCGTCTATGAGGAAAATGTCCTTCTTTTCGAAGTGAGCTCAGAGGGAGTTTCCGAGCCACTTCTCATGCCGCAGATCGAAGCCCGAGATCGACTGGGTGCATTCATTCCCATGAAAGTATCCACCTGAGTTTGTTCAATGCCCAGGACCTTCATCATCGGATTTCCGAAGTCTGGTAACACCTGGCTCGTTCGAATGATCGCACGGGCACTGAATATCCATGTGGAGGCATTTCCAACTCCCGAAAAAACTAGAGAC
>Ga0326597_10007413_pt1 | contig 14936 bp, 29 predicted proteins | sample RVTome_12_FD_203789 | JGI IMG/M metagenome (GOLD analysis project Ga0326597, IMG submission 203789) | Soil microbial communities from uranium-contaminated site in the Upper Colorado River Basin, Wyoming, United States - RVT100D185 | ecosystem: Environmental > Terrestrial > Soil > Contaminated >... | reverse complement strand
AGAAAGACGGCGCGACCGTCCACATCTGGTCCGGCACCGACGCCGCACCGGGCGTCTACATCGGGTCCGTCCCGGTGCACCCCAACGAGTCGCCGCCCGACTCGGACACGCTGCTGGGGCGGCTCGGCGTGCGCGCCACGCACTTCGAGTACGACTTCGACGACGACGGCGGCAGCATCACCGGCGCCGCGGCCTCGACGTTCATCAGCGACAAGATCCCGGCGGGCGCTCGCGTCCTGGGCGGGTTCTACAAGGTCGATACGACCGCGACCAGTGCCGTCGACGGCGGTACGGGCTCGCTGGGCATCGAGGCCGCCGGCGACCTGCTGACGGCCGCCGCGATCTCGACCGGCACGACGTTCGACGCCGCGAGCGCGGTCGACCTCCTGCTCGCCACCAATGACACCGTGCTGCTCACCGAGGACCGGCAGGTCATCTTCCGGCGCGCGGTCGAGGCGTGGACCGCGGGCAAGTTCTGGGGCCTCGTGTTCTGGACGATGAGCCCGGAGGTCACTGGCGTCGCGACCACGTAACGCCCTCCTGGGGGGCCGCCTGAGGGGCACAACCTCTCGGGCGGCGCCGGAGCGCGGGGAGCGGGGTCACCTCACGGCCCGCTCCCCGCCCTCCGGCGTCGAGCGCCCCTGGCACGACGCGCTGGACAACCGAGCGGCGGGGGCTGCGCGGAGGTTCGTAGATGCCTGACCAGGTGACGTTTATCGGGCCGGGGTTCGCCATGCTCCCCGACGCCCTGCTGCACGCCCGCGACGTGTCCGACCGGGCGGTCCGGCTGTGGTGCGTCCTGTACCGCTGCCAGGGGCTCCGCGAGGGCGCCGTGCCCTCGCTCGGCGACCTCGCCGGCGACCTCGGCTGCTCGGAGTCGAGCGTCTACCGGGCGCGCCTGGAACTGGAGGATGCCGGCTGGCTCGCGATCGTCCGCCGCGTCGAGCGCGGCGACGGCACGGTGCTCGCCGTCGAGGGCGACCTGCCGCGCGCCGACGGGGGGCGCTTCACCGCGGGCGCGGCGCACCCGTTCGTCTCCTGCCGCTACGTCCTGTTCGGCGACCCCATCCCGGACCCTGAGGCCCAGGCTGAGGCCATCGCGAGGGCGATCCCTGAGGGCATCACGACGCTCGCAGCCCTCAACGCCAGCCCTGACGGCAGCCCTCAAGACCCGGAGGCTCAGACCACCCCGGCGTTCACCGGTGAACCCCCCCCGGCGTTCACCCGTGAACGCCGACCGGCGTTCACGGGTGAACGCCTAAGAGAAACACATTCAGATAGCTCTCTGGCTGAAGCGCGCGCGCGCGAGGCATCCGGCCCCCTCCCTGCCCTGACGGCAGCCCAGACCGGGACGCTGGCGCACCTCGGGCGGTCCGTGCGGGGTCTGGGCTTCGCCCTGCCGCGCGACTGGGGCGCCGTCTGGGTGCTGCGCGGCCTGACCGCCTCGGACGTCGACCAGGCGCTCGCCGAGGGCGCCCACATCACCGCCCCGCGGTCGCGGCTCGGCCACCTCGGGCGGACGCTGGAGCGGGCCGCGCAGGACCGCGCGGCGGGCCGCCCGCCCTGGGCTGGCGCCGTGCCCCGGGGCTCGCGTCGCGAGGGCCCGCCCGACCTCCAGGCGGCGCAACGGGCGATGGTCCCCGGCGCGCCGCGCGTCGACGCCGGCGGTGCGCGATGACCGCCGGGAGCATCGAGGGCCGCCCTGCCCTGCTGCGCACCGCGGGCCGCTCGACGCGCCCGGTGACCGGCCTGCCGCCGCACGACATCGCCGCCGAGGAGGCGACGATCGCGGCGCTCCTGCTAGACGAGGACGCCTGGCGTCACGTCGAGGGCATCGTCGAGGCCGGGGACTTCTTCCGCGAGCAGACCGGCTGGGTGTTCGCGGCGTGCGCTGCCCTGGCGGCGCGCGGCGAGCCGGTCACGATCCCGACGGTCGCGCACGAACTCGACCGCGCCGGCCACCTCGACGCCGCCGGCGGCGAGCCGTTCCTCGCCGAGGTCGCCGGGAAATACTTCACCGCGATCGGCGTCGAGGCGCACGCGCGCATCGTCGCGCGCGACGCCGCGTACCGCCGGCTGATCGCCGCCGCCGGCCAGATCGCCCAGGTCGCCTACGAGGGCGGCCCGGACGTTGAGGGCGTGCTGCGGTGCGCGTCGGACCTGATCGCCGGCGTCGAGACCGGCGAGATGGGGGCGAGCCTCGTACTCGTGCGCGACGTGCTGCGCGCCGCCGAGGACGCGGGCCCGGAGCGCGGCGTCACCACGGGGTACGCGGCGCTGGACCGCATCGTCGGCAGTTACAAGCCGGGCCAGGTGACGATCGTCGGCGCGTTCACCGACGGCGCCAAGACCGCGTTCCTCGCGGGGTCCGCGGTGCGCGCCGCCGACCGCAGCGTGCACGTCGCCTACCTCCCCCTGGAGGACACCGCGACGGAGATCGCCGAGCGCATGGTCGACCACGCCGCGGGCGTGTCGGCCTCGTACATCCGCCAGGCGTCGCTCACGGTCCAGGGGCGACGGGACCTGCTCGCGCTGCGCGCCCAGGCCCGCGCCGTCGTCGGCGGGCTGACGATCTGGATGCCTGACGATGACCACCTGCCGCGCGATGTCACCGCGATCCGCGCCGCGGTCGCGCACGCGGTCCGCACCGTCGGCGTGGACACGGTGTACGTGGACCACCTCGACGCGCTCCCCGTCGCGCGGGGCTTCGGCGAGACCACCGCCGGCGTCGTCGCCGAGTGGATGCGGGAGTTCAAGCGGATCGCGATCGAGTTCGGCGTGCACGTCGTGGTCGCGTCGCAGGTGAACCGCGAGGCCAACCGCGCCGGCGAGACGATCCCGCGCATGGCGCACCTCAAGGAGTCGAGCGCGAAGGAGCAGAACGCGCAGACCGTCGTGATGCTCGGGCTCGCCGAGACGGGCTGGGGCGAGGACCACCGCGTGCTGCAGGCCTACGTCGAGAAGGTGAAGGGGTTCGAGGGCTCGACGCGCTTCGTCGTGACGAACCCCGGCGCGCCGCCCGAGGAGCAGACCTCGGCGCTGTACCTCGACCGCCACGCCGGCGCGGTCTACGAGTGGGGCGCGCCGCCCCTGGTCACGCCGCCGGCGCTCGCCCAGGCCGCGTTCGCGGAGGTGCTGTGATGCTCGGCCGCGACGAACCGACGCGCGGCGGTGGGGGCATCGTCGTCGAGCGGCTGTACGCCGCGCGCCCCGTGCACGGGGCGACGATGGAGGTCGCGACCGTCCACCCGGGCCGGGAGCACCTGGTCGGGCTCACGCGCGAGTTCGCCGTCATCGGCGGCGGGGACGTGTGGTGCTTCACCGTCGAGGTGGTGCGATGAACACCTCGACGCACGGGACGATCTGCGGCTGGTGCCGGGCACAGATGCCGGGCGCGCGGTCCTCGCAGGTCTACTGCTCCAAGCGCTGCCGGCAGGCGGCGTGGCGCTTCGGTCGCGTCGCGCGGCCGCTCGACGCGACGGGGGCGCTCGGGGTCGCGCCGATGCGGTTCGGCTACGCGGACCCGCCCTACCCCGGCACGGCGAGGCGGCATTACGGGGACCGCCCCGACTACGCCGGGGAGGTGGATCATCGCGCGCTGGTGGCGCGGCTGGTCGCGGAGTTCCCCGACGGCTGGACGCTCAGCACCTCTGCCGCGGCGCTGCCCGCGGTCCTCGCGTCGTGTCCCCCTGGCGCGCGGGTCGCGGCGTGGATGCGCGGGGCGCGCGCCGCGCGGTCCTACCGCCCGCTCAGCGCGTGGGAGCCGGTGATCTACGTCGGCGGACGCGCGTACATCGCGCCCGTCGAGGAGCGGCGCGTGGACGCGCTGGCCCATGCCGTCGTCGCGCGCACGACGGACCCCGATCGCATCGTCGGCGCGAAGCCGGCGGCGTTCGCCTACTGGATGTTCGACCTGCTGGGGGCGCTGCCCGGGGACACGATGGTCGACCTGTTCCCCGGCTCGGGCGGCATCACGCGCGCCTGGGCGGTGGTCGAGCAACGGCAGCGCGCGACGCCGCTGCCAGGACTCGCGGCGTCGTCCGCGGATCCGCGCGACGCGTCGCCTCGAGGCGAGCACGACGGGACGGAGGCAGCGTCATGACGTACACCAAGGCGGAGCAACTGAGGACGCCCGCCGTCGACGCCGAGCGGCGGCGGCTCCTGGCGGCGGCGGTAAGTTCCGCGGCGTCGACGGCGCGCTGGCTCGACGGGCTGACGCAGGAGGCGCACGACAAGACGCCGCACGACCTCACGCTGTGCGCGACGCTCGCCGGCGCGTCCGCGCAGGTGAGCATCGCGGTGGACCGGCTGCGCCGCGCGATCCGCCAGCATGACGCCGGGGTGTGGTCGTGATGGCCGCCGCGCCCGAGCGCGTCGGGACGTGCCGGCGCGTCGTCGAGGTCGACGGCGCGGAGTGCGGCGGGAACGTAACGATCGTCACCGTCCCCTACGGCGCGCGCCGCCTCGAGAAAACCCAGTGCGACCGCTGCGGGCACGAGTCGCTCCCGATGCGCGCGCGTCACCTCCGCGCGCTCATCCGCGATCGGGGGCTCAACGATGACCGCGCCTAGCGTCGCGCCTCGCGAACAGACGACGGCGGCGCTGCTGTGCGGCGTCTGCCGCGACCCCGCGCGCCCGATCGACCCCGCGGTCGACGACGTGGACTTCCGCCTCTGCCACCGCGACGGCGCGGGCGAGTGGACGTGGGAGGGCTTCGGGCCTGCGCACGCCGGCGACTGCCGCCGATCACTCATGGCAACCGCCGGGCTGTCCGAGGACAGGCGCCGGCAGGTGCTCGTGTTGCGAGATCGCAGCGCGCGCCAGCGCGCCGGGTGGCACGGGTCCGCCGGCGAGAAGGGACCGGGGCTGTGACGATCGGCATGCTCAATCAACAGGTGGTGACGTTCGCGGGGGATGACCTCGGCTTCGTCGTCAACGACCACGGCGTGATCGACGCGACCGCGTACTTCAACACGGGGGAGTTCATGGCGGGCGGGCCCGAACGCTGGGCGCTCGCCGCGCCGCCGGAGGTGCACGCCGTGCTGCTCCACCACTGGGGCGGCTGGTACGGGCCGCGCCTCGACGCGAAGGCGACGCCCTCGGAGGAGTTCGCGCAGATCGTCGGGTGCGCCCGCGACCACCGCGAGCGCTTCGGCATCGGGCCGGGCTACAGCCTCAACGTGTTCCCCTCCGGTCGCGTGTGGGCGGTCGGGAAACATGGCACGCACCGCGCGCACACGGCGGGCCGCGAGCCGCAGACGCGCGAGCGGTGGAACGTCGTCGGGCGCGCCGTCGCCGTGGCCGGCGACTACGAGACCGAGGACGTGACGGTCACGCTCGCGCGCGGCATCCGCGACGCGATCGCTGAGGTCACGCGCTGGCCGGGCGCCGGGCGGAACCTCCCCGTCTTCGAGCATGGCCTGACGCCGACGGTGGACTCCGCCGGCGTGATGTTCGCCCAGGCCACGCCGTGCCCTGGCCGCAACCTCGCCGCATGGCGCGCCGCGGGCGGGCTCACCCTCAACGGCGCGGAGTCGCACCAGCCGGACCGCTTCGGCGAGGGCTACGTCCAGGGCTACCGCGTGGGCTTCGGGCGCGGCGTCAAGGACGTGCTCGCGGCGTTCGACGATGCGATGGACGCCGGCGCCGCGCTGATCAGCGCGCCGCCCGATCCGCCGGTCGTGCCGGCGGCGCCGCCCGTGCTGACGGCGGTGTCGCGATGACGCGCTTCATGCCGATGGGTGCCAACGGCGTGGCGGTGTTCCTCGACAACGGCCTGTGCGTGGGCATCGCGCACGGCCAGGTGTCGAGCCGCGCCGCCCTCAAGCAACTCGGCCTCAAAGAGGTCGCGGGCGAGGTGAGGACGCGCGGGCGAGCGCGCCGGCTCATCCCCGTCGTCATCCCCGCCTGGGCACGAGCTCTCGAGTACGACGACGATGGTGAGCTCCTGCCGCTCGCGCCGGTCGGGTGGTGCCCCGTGCTGACGGCCTCACGCGCGGCGATGGATCGTGCCCTCGGACGGGAGCCGCGATGAACGCGCTCCGCGCCGACTGGCGCGCCCTCGGCTACTCCGACAACCGCGGGCGGGACCGCACGATCGTCCTGTGCGCCGACTGCAAGGCCCCGCTCGCCGTGCTCACGCAGCCGGCGCCCGGGTCGCGCCTCGTGCCGATGTTCTTCGACACGATCGCGAACGTCGGCCTCAAGCACCGCCCCCAACACCCCGCGTGGAGCGAGCCGCGGGTCAACCTCGTCGCGGAGCGCGACCTCCCCAGCGAGGCCAGCATCGTCAACCTCCTCGGCCAGCGGTGGCGCGAGGTGCTGAAAGGACTCGTACGATGACGAACCGACGGGCGACGCATCAGGAGATCACCACGGCGAGCGTCACCATCCCCGCGGCCACCAGCGCCACGGTGGACGGCGCCGCGCGCATCGACATCGCCCCCGACGTGGGCGACGGGAGCGACATCGACCTGATCGTCACGCGCCTCGCAGCGCAGGGCATCATCCCGACGGACCTGACGATCGTCGCGGCCGGCAGCGTGCACCGCTCCGCGACGATCCCGCTGCCGCCGTCGCTCCAGGCCGAGGTCAACATCCCCGGCGCGACCAGCAAGGGCGTCACGCTGACGGTGCGCAACCGTCGCCAGGCCGACGTGACGCTGGTCATCGAATACCGCGGGCGCGCGAAGGTCACGACCACGACGCTCGCGACGGGGACCATCACCGTCCCGCTCCCGGACGCCGGCGCGCGTCCGGCGTTCTACGACCGCGATGCGGTCGCCGCGAGCATCGCGTATTCGGCGACGGCGGTCGCGGAGCACACGGGGGGTACGGTGCGCGCGACGTACACGGTCCCCGCCGGCAAACAGGCGTTCATCGACGGCGCCGTGTCGTGGGTACGTCGTCGCACGACGCCGGCGGCGGCGGGCCTCGTCCAGGGCAGCGTCGGCGTGTTCACCGCGGCGGGCGTGTTCGTCACGCACCTCGTGTTCAACGCGTTTGTGGACGCGACGGTGAACGCCGCGCGCACTGTCCATCAGGGGTCGCTCGGCATCGCCGCGCCCGGTCAACTCGTGCGCATCACCACCGGCGACGCCTCGACCACATCGAGCGTCGACTACGAGGTGAGCGTGAAGATCACGGAGTTCACAGCATGACCACGCACCGCATCAAACTCCCCCTGGCCGGGTCCGGCGTCGACGGGGACCCCTACCGCGTCTACCTGCCGACCTACAGCAACCTCCGCTTCGCCGGCGACGGTGCGGCGTGGGTCGACGTGCCCGCGGACCTCTGCCCGTGCGGCGACGACGACGACACCTACGTCGAGCGCATGACGGCGGCGTACCCGGAGCACCCGCGCATCGCGACGGCCGCCGTCCTGGCGATGGCGGCCGTCGCGATCGGCGCGCACGACCCCGACGTGTTCCCCGTCGCGATCGAGATACGCGACAAGAGGGGCGCCGTCGTCGCCACCGGCGGGCAACGGCTCGCGACGGGTGAGCACCCGATCGAGGCCGTCGACCCCTTCGGCCCGGGATCGTCGGCGGTCGTGTCCGTCGAGCCGGTGGGGGGCGGCGGCGTGCGCGTCGTGGCGACGCTCGCGGAGTGACGGCGATGGCGGGCTACGTCTACACCCCGGCCCGGGCCGCCGCCCTGGCGCGGGCGCGCGAGAAGGCGCGGGAGAAGATGCGCGCCGAGGGCACGGAGGCGCAGCGCGCGGGCGCACGGAAGCGCCACGCCCAGCCCGCCGCGTCGCGTGCGGCCACGCGCGACGCGGCGCCGGCGCCCGCAGGGACAGGAGCGTCCATGCGGATCGTCGTCGAGACGCCCCCGCCTCCCGCCCCACCGGCCACCCCGCCACCGGTGGAGCGGGATGATACCCAACCCGCGTCTGGTATCATCGCGACAACGCGACCGACGCCGGCGGGCGATCTCAGGCGCGCCGGCGGCCTCGTGCGCCGGCTGTTCGGGAGGTAGTCATGTACGTCACCTGGGCCGGGATACAGGTCGCGGCGGTCATCGCCGCGCAGGTGGACGCCGCCGCCGGCAACGCGGGCCTCCCGCGGAACGTGCTGCGCGCGATCGTCCTCGCCGAGGACCCCTACAACACCGCGCAGGGCGGCGACGGCGGGCGGTCGTTCGGCATCCTGCAACTGTTCACGCAGGGCGGCCAGGGCGACGGCTACACGCCGGCGCAACTGCTCGACGTGGACACCAACCTCGCGATCGGCGTGCCGCCCATCGCCGAGGCGTGGGCGCGCAACGCCGGCCGCCCGGCGGCCCAGCGCATCGCGCGCACCGCCGCGGAGTCGGGGCACCCGCGCGACCCCCTGGCGATGGACCACGGCACGCACCGCGAGCAGGTGGAGGCGGCGATCGCGCGCATCGTCGCGCTCTACGAAACCCTCGAGGCCGAGGACCCGGCGTTGCCCGCCGCGGCGCTCGCCGGCTTCGTGCCGATCATCGAGGGCGCGCGCGTCCAGGACACGATCGAGCGCGGCATCGCCTGGGTGAAGACGCACCCGCGCGAGGCCGCTGCCGCCGCCGGAGCCGCCGCCATCGGGATCATCTTCGGATGACCGCGCCGCGCTTCGACGACGACATCCCCGTCCGCATCCACAACGCGGACCCGTCCCCCCTGCCCGATCCTGGTGCACCGCCGCCCGGCGTGTCCGCGCCGCCGGCTGGCGGTGCACCAGGCGCGGGACCGCCCGCCGCGGGCGACGACGACCTCGACGCGATCATCAGCGAGGAGAACGTCGCCGAGTGCGTGTCGGGGCTGTTCGACTGGATCGCGTCGCGGCGCGGGGAGCACTGGCGGCTGGACGACGACGACGCCGCGAACATCGCCGAGCCGCTGACGGAGGAACTGCGCGACGCCGCGACGACGTTTCCCGTGGTTGGTCGGGTTGTTGGTGCTGTGGGCGGACACCGCCTGCAACTGGCCCTCGCCGTCGGGTTCGTCGTCACCCCCCGGCTGAGGACGGACCTCCGGCGCGCGCGCGAACATCGTGACGCGATATTGCGCGCGGGCCGACCCGCGCCCCCCGTCGCGACGTCGACGCGCGACGCGACGCCCGCCGCGCGTGCCGACGACGCCGCCGGCCTCGGCGATGACCTCGGCAACAAGATCCTCATGATGCCGGTGAAGGAGTGACGATGGCCGACTACGTACCGACGACCGAGACGGGCCGCGCGCTGAAGGCGATCGGCGACGAACTGCTCGCGCAGATCGACTGGAACGCCAACCCCGTGCTGAAGGCCGGGCGCCGGCTCGCGCTGCGCAAGTACGGCGAGACGATCGAACAGATCGACCGCGCGCCCGGGGCGGCGGCGACGGCGCTGCGCCCGCTCGTGCTGCGCGCCGCGCTCGCGATCGGCATCACCGCCGCGGAGTACCGCGAGGCCCTGGAGGGCGTCGAGGTCGCATGACGATCGACCTCGTGCTCACCGGCAGGGACGCGCACCGCGTGATGATCAGCGGGCAGACGCGCAGCGGGAAATCGACCGTTGCGATCGCGCTCGCGAACGCCGCGACGCGCGCGGTGTGGTTCGACGTGAAGGGCGAGAACGATCCGCACTGGCCCGTCGTGCCAGCGTCCGTGTTCCTCGACGCGCCGGCGGACCAGCGCGCGGCGGTCCTCGCGCAGCAGTTCGCCTACGCGCCGCGGATCGTCGTGCAACTCGCGTCGCGCCCAGGGGTGGACGACGCCGCACAGGTCGACGCCGCGGCCCAGGCGGTCTTCGACCTGCGCGACACACTCTTCGTCCTCGACGACGCGATGGGCGTGCTGGAGTCGCGCGCGCCGTACTTCGTGCGCCGGCTCGTGACGATGGGGGCGTCGCGCGGCTGCGGCTTCATGGCCGTGTCGCAGCGGGTCCACAGCATCCCCCTGCTCTTCTTGTCGGAGGCGTCGCACCTCCTCGCGTTCGTCGCCTACGACGACGACGACGTGTCGCGGCTCGTGCTCCACGGCGGCCCGGGGTTCGAGACGGTCCGCACCCTCGCGCCCCGCGAGTACCTGTGGTGCGACCGCACCAAGGTCCCCAGAACGGTGCATCGGTTCAAGCCGTTGCGTCGAGTGGCATAATGTTTACATCCGTCGGAAGGAGGCCCCAGTGGCAAGTGTGAATCTCAGCGTGACCAACCTGGTCATGGTGACGCTGCTCGCCGGGGTCGGGTTCATGGTCGCGCGCGCCGTCTCCAAGGCGCTCGGCCTGAACTCGATCGCCGCAAACATCCCGTCCTGACCACCGGTCCCCTGGCGGATCGAGTACCATCTACGCGCGGACGCTGAAACCGAACCCTGAGAGGAGCACCCCGGCCTCACCCCCGCCCCTCGCGTTATCCACAATCGGGTTACCGATTCTGAGATAGTGCGAAGTAGCGGGCGCTGAGCCGGGGTCCTCCTCCCCACAGAGGAGCACCCGAACATGGCCCTTCGTCTCGTGGACGAACTGGACCAGGAGAGCATCAGCGCCTCCGCGACCGCGCGGCTGAACATCCCTCCGGTCCACTGGCTCGCCGCCTCCGAACTGCACGTGGACGCCACGATCGGCGTCTCGTCCGGTTCCGTCACCGTCGTCAACTCGACGCTCGGCATCATCCCCCTGATCACCCGCATCCGGCTCCTGCTCGACGGCGGCAACACCGTCTTCGACGTGTCCGGCAAGGTGCTCGACTACTGGTCGCACATCGACCGCCCCGGCTCCGAGCGCCTGGCGCTCTCCTCGACGACGGACGACGACCCCTGGGACGCGGTGCTCCGCTACGAGCACGCGCAGTCCGAGGCGAACCCCACCGGCAGCATCCCGCTGTGGCTCTACGGCGCCGCGACGGTGGAGGTCGAGACCGGCGCGGTGACGCTCGCCGGCACCGGCACCGGCGTCGCGGTGGCCGGCACGTTCCGGCTCCAGGCCGAGCAGTACGACCAGCGCTCGCGCTTCGCCGACGCCGTGCGCATGGCCTCCGTCGTGCACCGGATCACCTCGTTCACGCAGACGTTCGACACCACGGGCGCGAAGCGGATCGACCTCAAGGCGTACTTCGGCGAACTGCTGGAGCGCGTGATGCTGCTCGCCGAGAACTCCGGCTCCGACTCCTGGGGGCTGTTCGACCGCATCTCGCTCATGCGCTCGCAGGCCGAGGTCATGGAGCGGCTGCGCACGGAGACGTTCCGCGCGCGCAACCTCCGCAACTACGGCGGCGACGACATCCCCGTCACCGGCCTCTACGTCTTCGACCGGCGGCGCGCCGCCGACAACGACGTGATCCCGCTCGGCGACAAGTTCGTCGCCCCCGACCCGCACCTCGTCACGGAGATCGGCTCGGGCACGTCCCTGTCCTCGGCCCAGGCCGAGGTGATCGTCGAGACGCTGACGCGCGTCAACCGCGACCCCGCGGCGCTGCTCGCGCCGGCGTCGGCGTAAGGCCGGCGCGAAAGGAGGCCGCGATGGACGGGTTCAGTCCTGGGGTCTACTCGAAAGTGGGGCGCGCGCCCGGCCCCACCCCCATGCCGACGGCGGCGGGTCCCGGTTCGTTCGCGGACCGCACCTTCGGCGTGGAGTTCTCCGGGGCCGCCGACGCCTCGACGCGGGGCGTCACCGCCTCGGGCACCTTCGGCGTCTCCGGCCTGGTCACGCTGGCGATGTTCGTCGCCGGGCTGTTCCTCGTGGACCGCTACGTCGTCGACGTGCCGGGCATCGGGAAGTAGGCCGGCGCGTGCCGTTCGGCAACCTGTTCCGCGGGATCGCGAAGGGGGCTCGGGGCGTGTTCCGCGCCCTGAGCCCCGTCGAGCGCGGCATCGCGACGCGGGCCGCCACCTACGGCCTCGCCGGCGCCTACTTCGTCGTCCCGGCGATCGAGGGCGCGACGGGCGAGCAGCTCACCGGCCTCGACGAACAGATCCGCGACGGCGTGCGGGCCGGCTACCGGGCTGTCACCACGGGTGCCTCGCAGGCCGCCGGCGAGGTCGCGGCCAGCGCCGCCAAGGGCGTCACGCAGGGCGCCGCCGCCGGGTTCTTCGGCCTCGACCTCGACGACCCCGCGACCCAGCAGATCGCCGGGCTCGCGCTCGGCCTCGTCGCGGTGCTGTTCGCGCTCTCGCTCATGGGAAAGAGGTAGGTCCGTGACAAGCGAACGGCGGAACTTCATGGAGTTTTTGGCACTGGTCACGATCGTCGTCGTCGCGATGCTCGGCGTCGTCGGGCTGACGATGGCCGGTCACGGCGACGTGTCGGCGATCGCGACGCTGACCGACATCGTGAAGATCGGCTTCGGCGCGATCGTCGCCCTCGCCTACGCCGCGCGCGGGATGCCGCTCGGCGTCAAGCCACCGCCCCCCGGCGGCCAGGGAGGCCGCGGTGCGTAGCGCCGACATCGTGGTCCTCGCGCTGCTCGCCGGCGCCGGCTTCCTCGTGTGGCCGCTGCTCACCGCGCCGTCGCGCGCGGCCGGACGCGACGGCGACGGCACGGCGCCCGACCTCCGCGTGCTCAGCGCCAACGGCGCCGACGTGCCGCGGCACCCGCTCGCCGGCGGCGCCGCCAGCACCGGCGTGACGGACCCGCAGCCGGTCGACGCCGGCATCCCCGGCTTCCCCGCGATCCCCGTCGCCGTCGGCGCGACGGTGACGCTCGGCCCCGGCTGGTGGCTCACCTTCCGCGGCTACGACGACGCCAACCGGCTCGCCTACTGGTCGCTCGGCGACGGCGGCCCCGAGGACACCTACGGCCTCGACTGGTCGCGCCGCCCGCAGGACTACGACTGGAGCGCCGGCTACCCGCAGCGGCCCACCAGCGGCCCCGTGCCGGCGCCGGGCGTGGACTACGACGCCGTCGTCCGCGACGTGCAGGACATCGCGACGTTCGGGGTCACCAACCTTGCCGACAGCCTCGGCATTGGAGAGACCGTCCGCAAAGTCAACTACTGGATCATGTCCGGCCTGTCGCCGGCAGGCGGCGCGGCGCTGCTCAACGGCCTGCGAGGCCTGTTCCGGTGAGCGTCATCGCCAGTTCTACGAGGGCGCGCCCGAACGCGATCACGCCCCACAGCGCGAAGAAGTTCCGCGCGGCATTCCAGCGGTTCGCGCGACTCCACCACGGCTCGTACATCGTCGGCCTCGTTTCCCGCGCGGCGATTCTAGCGCTCGTAGTCGCCGCCGTCGCGTGGGCCTGGGCGCCGGTCCCTGCGGGCTCCGCGCCGTCGCTGCTGTTCTGCCCCGACACGACGTACCCGCGCGCGCTGCGCGCCGTCGGGGGCGGTCACCTCGTCACCTGCGAGCCGCGCCAGGCCGCGCCGGCGCCGGCGGCGGGCTACGCCGACCCGCTGCTCGGCGGCCCGCCGTCGTGGACGCCGATCCCCGTCGTCTCCCGGACGCCCGTCGCGCGCGCTCGGGGCGCGACGCGGGCGACGCTCTGCATCGTCACCAGCCGCCCCGGGAGCGGCTGGCAGGTCGAGGAGTGCGCACGGTGAGCAAGGACAACACCGGCCTCGTGGTGCTCGCCCTGGGCGGCGGCGTCGCCTACCTGCTGTGGCGCGACGGCAAACTCCCAGGCACCCTCCGCGCCCTGCCGCAGGTGATCACCGCGCCGGCCTCGACGCCGCAGGCGATCCTCGACGCCCTGGCCGACGCGATCGGCGTCCCCGCGCCCGTGGGGCCGACGACCGTCTCCGCCTCGCAGCCGAGCCCGACCGCGCCGCCCGCCGCGCCGGTGGGCTTCGCGATCCCCGGCAACGACGAGGGCTTCACCTTCACCGACGGCCCCGACGACGAGCCCGCCTGGTCGATCGGCGTCGACCCGACGCAGGAGGTCTACGGCGCGCACGAGGTCGGGGACACGGGCATCTACGTCACCGATACCGGGCAGGTGGTCCAGGGCACCGGGGTCTGGGTCTAGCACGAGAGGAGGCCAGCGATGGCCGGAGATCGCAAGGGATACAGGTTTCAGAGCACCAGGGGCGGCGTCCGCATCGTGAACGACGCGGGCGAGGTCCGCGTCGCCCCCGGCGGCCTGTCGAGCGGCGACGCGATCCGCGCCGTCGGCTGGGAGGTCCCGCCCGACGACGACGACACGCCGGCCGCGCCGCCCGCGGCGCTGCCTGACCCGCCGTCGTCTCCGCAGGCGAGCGCGACGCGGCGCCTGTCGCCGGCGCGACGCACGCCCGCCAAGCCCGCGGCCCGCAAGCCCGCGGCGCGGACGGCGCGGAAGTAGGCCGGGCGTGGCGAAGCCGAAACGCTACGGGCGCGGCGGACGCCGCCGCGGGCGCTCCACCATCGCGCCCCGCGCCGCCGTGCGCGCCATCAACGCGATCGACCGCGACATCCGGGGCGCGCTGCGGGTGCTGAGCGCGCCCGTGCGCGGCCTCGTGAAGTAGGGAGGGCAGCGTGGCCGACATCCTCGGGAGCGCGGTCCTGGACGGCCCCTCGACGCTCCCCGTCGCGATCTCGCCGACGCAGCCGACGCCGGTCACCACCTCCAGCGGCGGGCCGACGGCGGCCACGGCGCTCGCGCTCCTCCCGGAGGCCGCCGGCGCCGCCGGCGCCGCGGCCACGGGGCTGCTGAACGCGACGGCGACGGTGCTCAACTCGGGCGCCGCGCCGCTGCTGCTCGCCTTCGGGGCGGGCGTCTACATCGTGCTCCAGGCGACCAAACGTCGCCGCTAGTGCCGGAAGGGAGGCCAGCGATGGCGCTCAGGAACAAGAAGGGCCAGTTCGTGAAGGGCCACGGCCCCGTCCGCAAGAAGGCGAAGAAGGCGACGCGCAAGCGCCGCAAGTAGCGCCCGCTCGCCACGCGTACCGCATCGAAGGGAGGGGGCCTGTGCTCCTGCAGAAAGACGGCGCGACCGTCCACATCTGGTCCGGCACCGACGCCGCACCGGGCGTCTACATCGGGTCCGTCCCGGTGCACCCCAACGAGTCGCCGCCCGGCTCGG
>Ga0326597_10007412_pt1 | contig 14938 bp, 13 predicted proteins | sample RVTome_12_FD_203789 | JGI IMG/M metagenome (GOLD analysis project Ga0326597, IMG submission 203789) | Soil microbial communities from uranium-contaminated site in the Upper Colorado River Basin, Wyoming, United States - RVT100D185 | ecosystem: Environmental > Terrestrial > Soil > Contaminated >... | reverse complement strand
AGCCTGGATCGACGAGCAGGTGCCGCAGTGCGGCTTCTGCCAGAACGGGCAGATCATGACCGCCAAGGCACTGCTGAGCCGCAATCCCAATCCCACAGACGCTGAAATCCGCCAGGGGATGGCCGGAACGCTCTGCCGTTGTATGACCTACTACCGCATCCAGGCCGCCATCAAGCGGGCTGCGGCATCGACGGCCACCGCCGACGCCGGTGCGGCGGCCAACACGGGCGGTGTCGCATGACAACGTCCACGCACATTCCGAAACAGGTCGAAGAACTTCTGGACACTCTGGACGGACCCGTCTCCCGGAGACGCTTTCTCAAGGGCTCTGGCCTGCTCGTCGTCGGCTTCAGCGCCGCGGCGGTCGCCGGCCCGTTCGGCTCGGGCGCCGCAGCTCAGGCGGGCTCACCGGCCCAGGCGGCCGGTCCGTATCCCGACCCCGAATTCAGACAGCTCGACGCATGGATCGTCATTCGCGAAGACAGCACGGCGACTTTCTATGTTGGAAAGACCGACTGCGGACAGGGAACCGGCACCGCCTTCCGGCAGATGATGTCCGATGAGCTGGACATTGCCTACGACCGCACCAGCCTGGTCATGGGCAGCACCGACGTCACGGTCGATCAGGGCGGCTCCGGCGGTTCGGATGGCGTCCAGGTCGATGGATGGCCGATGCGGCGCGTTGCCGCCGAAGCCCGCCGCGTCCTGCTGGAACTGGCATCCGTGCGGTTTGGCGTGCCCGTCGCACAACTCACTGTCAGCGAAGCCGTGGTCACCGTGACGGCCGACCCGTCGAGAAGGGCGACCTACGGCGAACTCATCGGCGGCCGACGGTTCAACGTCACCCTGACCGGTGAGAACATCAACGCGACCACCGGTGTGGCACCGGTGAAGGCGGTTCAAGATCTCACGATCGTCGGCCAGTCGCTCCAGCGGTACGACATCCCTCCGAAGGTGGACGGAACGTTGAAGTGGGCCGTGGACGTGAAGCTGCCCGGCATGGTTCACGCCCGCAACGTGAAGCCGCCGATGGCAGGCGCGACACTCGTCAGCATAGACGAGTCATCGGTTCGAGACTTGCCTGGCTTCGTCAGGGTCGTGAGCAGGGGCAACTACGTCGCCGTGGTCTGCGAGCGTGAAGAGCAGGCCATCAACGCATCCAGGCGGTTGAGGGTCAACTGGCGGAGGCCGGCGACGCCGCCGTTCCCGGCCTCTGACGATCTCTTTACCTACATGCGCAACGCGACGCCCACGTCGAGTGACCCGCCAGACGTGGTGGGAGACCCCGCCGGCGCACTCGCGGGTGCCGCCAGCGTCATCGAGGCTGCATATGAGGTCCCGTACCAGGGCCACACGGCCATCAGTCCAGCGCATGCCACAGCTGATCCGTCCGACGGTCAGCTGACGATCTACTCAAACGACATGAAGTCCTACGGCCTGCGAAACGGCGTTGCCGAGTTCCTTCAGATGCCACGCGATCAGGTGCGCGTCGTCTGGATGGAGGGACCTCAGGCCTACGGCCGCACGGCGGCCGACGACGCCGGGTTCGAGGCGGCGTTTCTGGCCAAGGAACTCGGCCGACCAGTTCGGATGCAGTGGATGAGGGACGAGGAGACGGCCTGGGACACCAAGGGTCCGGCCTATACGTTCCGGCTGCGTGGAGGATTGGACGCCCAGGGGCAGGTCGTCGCGCTGGATTACGCCGCCCGGGCCGCCGACTTCTACCATCTCGGCTACAACGAGGCGGATACCGTCCTGATCGCGCAGTTGATGGGGGTCCGGCGTGCCACGCCAGCCGCTGGCCGCGCCCGGTTTCCAACTGAGATGTACGCCATCGCGAACAGACGCACGACGACCGACGTCGTCAGCATGCCGCTCGTGCACGAAACGCCGCTGCGCACGGGAAACCTCCGGGACCCCGATGGGCCCCAGGTCACCTTCGCTTCCGAGTCGTTCATTGACGAACTGGCGACAGCCGCCAACGCCGATCCGGTTGAGTTCCGGCTGCGGCTCCTGACCGCCAGCACCGCCGATGACAGCGGGTTCAAGCGGGCGCGCTCCATCGCCACGGTCAAAGCGGCGGCGGAAGAATTCGGGTGGGACACCCGCCCTTCACCCAAACCGGTCGGCACTGGGAACATCCTCACCGGACGCGGCATTGCGTACGCCTACCGCAACGAGACCGTCGTCGCACAGATTGCCGAAGTCGAGGTCAATCGCACCACCGGTCATGTTTGGGTGAAGCGGCTCGTCTGTGCGCACGAATGCGGGCTGGTCATCAACCCCGAGGGACTCCGCCGGACTGTCGAGGGAGCCATGCTCCACTCGCTGAGCCGCGCGCTCCACGAGGAAGTCACGTTCGACACTGAAAAGGTCACGAGTGTGGACTGGATCTCCCATCCCACGCTGACACATGCCGATACGCCGGCCAGAATCGACGTCGTGCTGGTGAACGGCGACCCCAATCCGAATCGGCCCGATCTTCCCCACTATGGTGCCGGTGAAACGGCGTGCAAGCCGCTGATCGCCGCCGTCGCCAACGCGGTCTACGATGCGACCGGCGTGCGTATCCGTCGCGTGCCATTCAGAGACGCGCGCGTGCTCGCGGCGCTGAGGGCGGCACGTGTGTAGTCTCTGGTCTTCGGTCTTTTGTTGCTCGTGCGCCGTCTCTAGGTAGAACTCATAGGTAGGATCTTAAGCAGTCGGTCCTGACGGGCGCCGGGATCGACAGGAACATCAACAACCTTCATGCTGGGGTTGCGACACCAACCAGCAAAGGAGGCTGCGATGTCCCCCTCAGAGCTTACCAAGGTCCGAGACACCCTGGCACGAGCGCTCTCGGTCGATGCGGTTAATCAACTCGGGCGCGACACGGGGCAGGCCGTTCGGCTGCGGACCGTCACGCCGCATCGGTTGTGTCTCGCCGTGGTCTCGGCGCTCGCCGGTGGCCACGTGGAATCGCTCGCGGACTTGCTGCGCGCCTTCAATTACCACACCGGCGTCCCCGTGGCGTACAAAGCGTTCTACAACCGCCTGGCCCGAGTCGGGTTCGCGCTGTTCATGTGCGGGATGTGTGCCCGGCTGATCGAGCGGCTGCGCCTGCACAAGTTTGAAACCGCGAATCCACACATCGCCGAGGGGCTGATCTGGGCGAGTCTCTGTGCCGCGATCCTCAAGCGCTTCCTGGCGCATGCCGCCCAGCGCGTCGGCTCGGGTGTGGCCGTGTCGACGCGGCGCGTGGCCATGTGCGCGTGGCATATCCTGGAGGAACTGGTCCGGGCGCTCCTGCGGGGCGTCGGCCTGCGGGGCGCCCTCCGACGCGGGCTCACCTACCTGCTCGCGAACGCACGACGGGCCAACGTGCCTCGCGAACACCGAACCGGCCGCCTCCGGGCTGGACTCGAACTCGTAACGCCCGCTTAAGTGATCACCTATGAGGTAGAACTAGCGACCGGAGCTTAAAGACCAGAGACTAGAGACCAAAGACTTCGTATTTCGCCCACCTTACTTCGTGAAGACCGCGGTGCCGCTCTCACTGAAAGGCGGAAGGGGCGGCGATGGCACGCCGGGCGGCAGCCCGGAAATGCTGCACCCTCCGGAGGCCGTATAGGGGCCCGTCATTCTTGAATTACTTGATGCCGTCAGGGAGTAACGAACCACGATCTGGCAGCGAACGCTGGCGCCGCTCTCCGACACGAGTATCGTGTCGCTTTCCGTCAGGCTCACCGAACTGCCCGAGACCGTGCCGGTGACCGAACTGGTCTGAATCACGCCTCCGATCGCGGCGCCCACGGCTCGTCCCGTGAGCTGGTTGCCCGTCTGCGTCAGGATCATTGTTTGCGTGCCACCCGCGACAGTTTCGGTCCAGGTGCCCGTCAGGTTCGTCGTCGACGCCCCAGCTAGCTGACTCACGTTCACGGCTCCACCGGCCACGCTCACCGACCCCGTTCGCGCCGCGCCTGTGTTGGCGGCCACCGAGAACGTCATGGTGCCGTTGCCCCGACCAGACGCACCAGACGTAACCGAGATGAAGCCGGAATTGCTGCCGGCGGTCCACGGACACGTGCTCCCAACGCTGACGGACACGCTGAACGACCCCCCGCTGGAGCTTGCGCTGACAGCGGTCGGTGAGAGCGTCGCCTGACAGCTGTTCGGGTTTGGCGACGGCTGGGTGTCGGCCGGCCCCGTGCCGATCCCACCCACGTGACCGTGGCAGCCGTGCTGCGTGCTCAGGGAGGAGCAGTCGATCGGTGCGATGCCGATCTCGTTCACTTCGACCGAGCCCTGCAGCGCCACGGGGTTACTTGCCGCGCCCGCCGTCCAAGTACCGGTGGCGACCATGTTTCCGGAGAACGTGACGATCCTGTTGTTCAAGGGATAGCCGCAGCCTGACCAGATCGCCGGGCTGCTCGACAGCACCACCCGCCCGCCGCCCGGAGCCGACACGCCACTCTGAATCCGGATCGTGCCACCGCTTCGGCAGTTCGCGGTAAACCCGGCCTGGGCATACACCGGCACGGGCAGCAGCAGACGGAGCAGCGAGGCGAAGAACGTCTCCGGCCGGGTGGATGCCAGCGCTGCAGTCCCCAGACCTGCGCGCAGTGCCGCCTCCAATGTCGTGTTGATTTCCTGAGCCAATGACGGTGCGACCAACTCCATCGTGAACGGTGCCGGGGATGCCGACGGCGTGATGTCGGCGTCGTAGTGATAGCAGCCAGCGCCATCGCCATAGCCCGACACGAAGAGCGTGAGGGTGCCGGCGTGTGTGGCGGTGAAGCTCAGTTGCGGCTCCAGGCTGCCGCCGGAATCGTCGTCCACGTAGGAAGTGCCGCGCTGGCCAACGAGATCCGTGTTCGTCACGCCCGCGACCGGGTCGAAATCGGAATCGAAGTTGATGGTGACGGTCGCGCCCTCTTCGACGCGTCCGATATCGTGTACCTTCGCGACGCCGCTGCCCGCGACGCAATGCTTCGCGCTCGATGCCAGCCCAGCGATCGCCATGGTCTGAATCGGACTCTTCCAGGGCTTGACGGCGACCGTGTCTGGGCTCGACTGCGGCGCGACGACCGCCGCTCCGCTTGCGATCGCACCGGAAGTGGAGTCGATCACCGCCTTGTAGCGGTAACAGCCCGGCCGGCCGTTTCCGCTGACCAGCAGTGCCATCGTGCCGGGTGTGGATGCGGTGAATCGCACGTCCGGATCGCCGAACGCTGAGGTCGACCGGCTCCCGTCGAGGTCGAGGCGGGTCACCGCCGTGGCCAGCGTGACATCCGACTCGAACGTCACGGTGTAGCTGGTCCCGCTGGCAACCCATCCGAGACTGTGCACATTGGCGGCCTGGCCGGCGACGCAGTACAACGCGCTGGAAGGACTGCCGACGATTGCAGCCGGACTGACCTGCGGGCCGGCGGTGACCACCGTCGATGTCTGCGTCACGAACACGGCAAGTGCCGCGGAGGTTGCCAGCGCAGCGAGGGCGCGCCTGCCCGTCATCGGATTTCCACCTTGTAGCTGTAGCATCCGGATCCGCTGACTGCCGCGACGTGCAGCGCGAGATTCGTCGCGGCACCGGCTGTAAAGTTCAGCGAGGGGGCACCGTTGCCGCCGGAATTGTCGTCGACGACAAACGAGGTCGTGCCCGTCCCTGTGTCCAGACTGGTCATCGTGACGCCGGCAATCGCGTCGAAGTCGGTGTCGAAGGTAATCGTGACCTGGCTGCTCTGGTCCACCCGACCGATCTCATGGACGTTCGCCACGAACGCGTTGGAGACGCAATGTTGTGCGCTCGAAGGGGTGCCGGAAATCGCTGTTGGGCCGACGGTAGTGGCGAGCGGGCGCGCAGATACCTCGGAGGAGCGCCCACGCGCTCCTGCAGTCGCCTCGGTGAGCGCGGAGGGCGAAGGAGGGTCGACCACCAGGTTGTACCGGTAGCACCCGGTTTGACCTCGTCCCGTGACATGCAGCACGGCGGTTCCAGGGGTGGAGGCGGTGAAGTTGAGCTCCGGGGTGCCGTTTGCCACCGCGGCGCGTTGCCCGGCCAGGTCGAGTCTGACAACCGTGGCGGTCACGGTGAAGTTCGCGTCAAACGTGACGGTGTAGCCACTCCCAGCCTCCATCCAACCAAGGTTGTGCACATTGGCCGCATTGCCCGACAGGCAGAATCTCGCGCTCGACGCCGTTCCGGTAATGGCTCGTGTGCTGGAGGGAAGATCGCCGAGCGCCGGAGGCGGCGCGGTCTGGGCAAGAAGAAGAATGGAGAACTGCGAGCCGAACAGGACCATCACAAAAGCCGCAACCACCCGTTTCACGATGATCCTCCAGCGGAGAGGGTACACCAGAACAGTGCCCAGGGCCTACATCAATCCTTCGACAGTCTCGCCGTCCGCCGATCAGACCAGAGCGCCACAGGAAATACCGCAAGGCCAGTAGCGTGCTCGCGGCGTTGAGGGCGGCGCGCGTGTAGCTCACCTAGCGCGTCGTCTCTTGACTCGTCATCGGGCCTCAGTTCTCTGCACTTGACCAGCAGCACGGGACAGGGTGCAAGGACGCCGAAGCCCAAAGCCCAGAGTCTTTCACGAGCCACCCTGGTTTCAAAGCGGTTTCAACGAGAGGCCGCCACCCTGGGGAGAAGATGGATGAAGGACACACTGATAAGGACGTAGAATGTCGGCCATGTACCCTGCCATGTTGACGCTTCATTCTGTGTTGCGATGGGTCGTCCTCCTGACGGGACTGCTGGCCGCCGCGAGAGCATGTGCCGGCTGGACCGGTCAGCGACCCTGGACGACCGCCGACCACCGCGCCGGCGTCTGGTTCACGATCGCTCTGGATATCCAGCTCTTGGCCGGCCTGGCGCTCTATCTTGTCCTCAGCCCGCTCACGCAGACGGCGTTTGAGAACATGGCCGCCACCATGCGGAATTCCAGCCTGCGGTTCTGGTCGGTGGAGCATCCGTTCGGCATGATGATCGCGCTGGTGCTCGTGCACGTCGGCAGGGTGCGTATCCGCAAGGCCAGCACCGATGAGAGCCGCCACCAAACCGCGGCCATTTTCTTCGTGATCGCTCTGGTGATAATCCTGTTGTCGTTGCCATGGCCTGGCACACTGAACGCCCGGCCGTTATTTCGCTGGTAGTCGGTGTAGGCTTAAATGTGCCCCTGAAGTCCATTCGCGCCTGGCTGGGCGTCGGCGCACCGGAAAAACACACGTTCGCCGAGAAGCAGAAGTTCGCGCCGCTCGGCGCGACGCTCGAGGCGCTGGAGCATCTCGAACCGGACCGCGCCCGCTATCTCGCCACCTTTGCGTACCTGCTCGGGCGCGTCGCTCACGCCGACCAGCACATCTCTCCGGAAGAGACGAGCACCATGGAAGCGATCGTGAAAGCGCACGTCCAGCTGTCGCAGGATCAGGCGGTGGTCGTCGTGCAGCTGGCCAAGACGAGCAACCTTCTTTTCGGAGGCACCGCCAACTATCTTGTCGCGAGGGAGTTCTCGGGGCTGGCCACACTGGAACAGAAGCTCGCCCTGATGCGGTGTCTCTTTGCGGTGTCCGCGGCAGACGACGTGATCTCACTGGCCGAAGAGGGCGAGCTCCACCGGATCGCGAAAGAACTTGGAATCGATCATTCGACTCTCGTTATGCTGCGCATTGAGTACCAACGACATCTTCCGGGCAGGCCACGCAAGTAGCGCCCGGATCGAAAGAGAGAGACACAGTGCGACACCCCGAGCAACACCTCGACCCGACGAGACACACCTGTCCCCGCGCCGCGATCACCGTCGCCCTCGTGGCGCTGGTTGTCGTCTGCGCGAGCGTGCTTGGACACACCCGACAGGCCTGCTCGCTGGACACGTGGGCGAACGACGTTGTCACGACGTGGAAGGCGCGGGCCATGCTGACCAACGCCCCGTGCTACGCGGGCGTCATTACCTCGATGGACATCGGCCGCACCATGAGGGATCGGGTCATCGAACGGTTCGACGAGATGTTTCCCCGCGCCGCGTACAAGGTCGTCGGCCTGGATCCCGTCAACGCCGCGCTCCCCGGCGTGGACCGCCCGATGGTGGGCGTGATGTATGTCGGCATGTTCCTGCCGAATGGCGCGACGATTCCGATGAGCTCCGCTGCACGACTGATCACCGAGCCCGACTTCCTGATCAGCGTGGCGGATGAGGGCATCAACGACGCGACGACGCTCGAGCAGGCGCTGCCCCATCTCGATCGCATCTATGGGTTCATCGAGGTGCTGGCGCCACTCTTCAACAACGCTCCACCGAATCCGTTCCTGATGCAGGCGTCCAACCTGATGGCGCGATGGGGCGTGATCGGCGAGAGCATCAAGGTGACCCCGACTGCGGAGTTCCTGCGCAGCCTCGAAACGATGACCGTCACGTTTACCGACGGCGACGGCAAGGTACTCGCAAAGCAGCCCGGCTCGTACCTCGGCGTCAACCCGCTGAATGGCGTACTGGTCGTGGTCGAGGAACTGAAGCGTCGCGGCGAGCGCCTTCGTGCCGGCGACCTCATCAGCTCCGGCTCCTACATGCCGCCGATGCCGGTCACCGCCGGCCTGTACACGAAAACGCTATACGAAGGCATCGGCGGGACAACCCTCACGGCCGACGCGTCGTATCGGTGAGTGGCCCGTTCACGCTGACCGTCGTGTCCGAACGCCGGGATCACCCGTAGCATGGCGCTCGGCGCGATTGTCTACAATTTCGACATCGAACTCGCTGACACCGACCGCCACGTCTACGAGACGCTGGCGCTACGGGTCGCGCGTCATCCATCCGAGTCCGAAGAGTACCTGGTGGCACGCCTGCTCGCGTACCTGCTGGAGTTTGCGGAGGGCATCGAGTTTTCGCGCGGCGTGTCAGACCCCGACGAGCCCACCATCGCTGTCCGCGATCTCACCGGCGCAATCAAGGTGTGGATCGACATCGGTACCCCCGATGCCACGCGACTGCACAAGGCTTCCAAAACCGCAGACCGTGTCGTCGTCTACACGCACAAGGACCCAACACAGTTTCTGAAGCAGCTTGTCGGCGAGAGAATCCACCGCGCCGACGAGCTGGAGCTATACGCGCTCGATCGCGCGCTGGTGGGCGCACTCGTCGAGCGCCTCGAACGGCGCGTCGCCTTCAGCCTGTCCGTCACCGACCATGAGCTGTACCTGTCGATCGACGCGGACAACCTCACAGGCGCCGTCGTGCGCCTGAATCGTGACCCCTGAGGCCATCACCTGAGCTTCTCTGAAAGAAGGGGCGTACGCGACGCGTCGACCGGGTACTCGAATCTCATCCTGCGAGCAGCGCCGCAATCGTCTGCTCGTAAATCACCGACAGCGGGCCGATGTCCGCCACGCGCACCCGCTCGTCGGACGCGTGGATCGACGCGTTGACGGGGCCGAATTCCACCAACTCCGCGGAGATGCCGGCGAGGAAGCGGCCGTCGGAGGTGCCGCCGCCGGTGGACAGCACCGGCGTCAGTCCGGTGACGTCGGCGACGGCTCGACTCAACGAGTCGGCCAGCCGCCCTGGCAGCGCGACAAAGGGCAGGCTCGCCAGCGTCCACGCCACATGGCCATCGACACGGTGCCGGTCGAGCACCTCCTGCACGCGCGTCTGGAGCGCCTCGACCGTCGACGCCGGCGAGAAACGGAAATTGAACACCACATCCAGTGTGCCTGGAATCACGTTGTTGGCGCCCGTGCCGGCGTGCACGTTCGACATTTGGAAGCGTGTGGGCTCGAATGACTCGTCACCCCGATCCCACTCGGTAACGGCCAATTCGGCGAGCGCCGGAACGGCCATGTGAATCGGGTTGCGTCCGAGCGCGGGATACGCAATGTGGCCCTGCGTGCCGGTGACGGTGAGGACGCCGTGCAACGATCCCCGCCGCCCGTTCTTCATCGTGTCGCCGAGCCGCGCGTAGCACGTCGGTTCTCCGATGAGGCAGGCCTGGAGCGCAGTGCCGCGCGATCGCAGAACCTCCACCACTGCCGCGGTCCCGTCCACCGCGTCACCCTCTTCATCTGACGTGAGCAGGAGCGCGACCGAGCCAGCATGATCGGGGCACGCGGCGATGAAGCGCTCGACGGCGGTGACCATGGCGGCCACCGAGGTCTTCATGTCGGCGGCGCCCCGTCCGTACAGATAGCCGTCGCGCTCCACCGGAACAAACGGGTCGCTGCTCCAGCGGTCGATCGGCCCAGGCGGCACGACATCGACGTGCCCTGCGAGGCAGACGATCGGATCGGCAACACCGTGACAAGCCCACAGGTTGCGGGCGGCGCCGCGATCGACACGCTCGCAAGCACAGCCCGCAGCGGTGAGTCGCGACGCAATCAGATCGAGGCATCCGGCGTCATCCGGTGTGATCGAACGGCACGCGATGAGGCGCCTCGCGAGGTCGAGCGTGTGCGCGCTCACGTCCGATGCAGGGGCGGAGTCGGCCATCGCGCGTCAGGTCCTCAGCAACGCGTTGATCGAGGTCTTCGCGCGCGTGGCCTCGTCCACCCGCTTCACGATCACGGCGCACGACAACGAGTGCGTGCCGTCGCTCGAGGGAAGACTCCCGGGCACCACGACGGACCCTGACGGCACACGCCCATAGAGGACCTCGCCGGTCGTCCGGTCGTAGATCTTCGTGCTCTGCCCGATGTACACCCCCATCGAAATGACCGAGTGCGCCTCGACGATGACGCCTTCGACGATCTCCGAACGGGCACCGATAAAGCAGCCATCCTCGATGATGGTGGGCGTGGCCTGCAACGGCTCGAGCACCCCGCCGATGCCCACCCCGCCAGACAGATGCACGCGCTTGCCGATCTGCACGCACGACCCGACGGTGGCCCACGTGTCCACCATCGTACCCTCGTCCACGTAGGCGCCGATGTTCACGTAGCAGGGCATGAGCACGACGTTCGATCCGATGAAGGTACCGGTGCGCACCGTGGCGGTCGGCACCACCCGGAAGCCGCCCTCTCGAAACTGCGCCTCGGTGTAATCCTTGAACCGCAGCGGCACCTTGTCGAACCAGGCCGAGCCCCCACCGGCCGGCATCACGGCGTTGTCGTGCGTGCGGAAGTACAGCAGCACGGCCTTCTTGACCCACTCGTGCGTGGTCCACACGCCATCGAGCTTCTCGGCGGCGCGGATGCGTCCGGCGTTGAGCTCCTGGATAACCGTGTCGAGCGCGTCGAGCAGCTCGCGCTGAGCAGTCCCGGGGCTGATCTCGGCGCGGCGCTCAAACGCGGCGTCGATGACAGCCTCGAGAGGATGTGTGGATATAGGCATGGTGGCTTGACCTGTGACGTCAGCGACAGAACTCGCTGATGCGATCGGCGCCCTCGACGCAGGTGCCGACCTCGGCGACGAGCGCCATGCGCACGTACCCTCGGCCCGGGTTCACGCCGTGCGCCTCGCGCGCGAGATACGTCCCTGGAAGCACGGTGACGTGCGTCGCCTCGAACAGGTCCCTTGTAAACCGCTCGTCATCGTCGCCCGTCACGCGAGCCCAGAGATAGAAACCAGCGTCCGGCTCGCGCACATCGAGCACCGGCTCGAGGATCGGCACGACAGCCGCGAACTTCTCCCTGTAGCGCTCCCGATTGTCGCGCACGGACGCCTCGTCGCTCCAGGCGGCGATGCTCGCCTGCTGGAACGCGGGGCTCATCGCGCATCCATGATACGTGCGATACAGCAGAAACTGGCGCAGCAGCGTGGCATCTCCGGCCACGGCGCCTGAGCGCAGCCCAGGCGCGTTGGACCGCTTCGACAGGCTCGTGAACACGACGAGATTTCGGAACCCGTCGCGGCCCAGTCGGTGCGCAGCCTCGAGCGCACCGAGCGGCGGGCTGCCCTCGTCGGGATAGATTTCCGAATAACACTCGTCCGACGCGATTGCGAAGTCGTACTCGTCTGCACGGTCGAAGATCGCGCGCCAGGCATCGAGCGTGAGGATGCGGCCGGTGGGATTGCCTGGCGTGCAGACGTACATCAGCTGCGTGCGGCGCCATTGGTCCTCCGTCAGCGAATCCAGATCGAGGTCGAAGTTGCTCGCAGCCGTCTGATTGAGGAACACCGGCTCGGCCCCGGCCAGCAGCGCCGCGCCCTCGTAGATCTGGTAGAACGGGTTCGGGCAGACCACAACGGGCGCAGCGCGCGAGGTGTCGACGACCGCCTGCGCAAACGCGAAGAGCGCCTCGCGCGTGCCGTTCACGGGCAGTACGTTCGTGGCGGCATCGAGGCACGGCAGCGCGTACCGGCGTCTGAACCACGCAGCAAGCGCGTCGCGAAGTGCGTCGAGTCCTGCGGTCAGCGGGTACACCGAGAGGCCGTCCAGATGGTCGACGAGTGCCTGGCGAATAAGATCGGGCGTCGCGTGCTGCGGCTCGCCGATTGACATCCGGATCGGAGACAGCGCCGGCGGCGCGATCCCTGCGAGAAGGGCGCGAAGCCTCTCGAACGGGTACGGGTGGAGACGCGCAAGCAGGGGGTTCACCGGCTCATTGTACCGAACGCTCTGGTGGCACACGCCTTGCCCCGACCGCGGACGATGATAGGATGCGCATGCCGCTGACATCCGAATCATTGAGGATGCGGCCGATGACGCCCCGTGACGTAGACGCGATGCTCAGTAATCTCGATGCTCGCACCACTCGGATCGAGCAGATTCTGCCAACTTTGGCCACAAGGCAGGATCTGAGTGATTCGATCCGCGTCCTTGCGACCAAGGACGACCTGAAGAGGTTCGCAACCAGGGACGACCTGAAGAGGTTCGCCACCAAGGACGACCTGAAGAGGTTTGCCACCAAGGACGACTTGAAGAGGTTCGCGACCAAGGACGACCTGAAGAGGTTCGCGACCAAGGAGGACCTGAAGAGGTTCGCCACCAAGGACGACCTGAAGGGGTTCGCGACCAAGGACGACCTGAAGAGGTTCGCCACCAAGGAGGACCTGAAGAGGTTCGCCACCAAGGACGACTTGCGAGAGGGCCTTGCCGCCACCCTTGCCGAATCCAAGCACTACACGCGGGTCTTGTTCGAAGACCTCAAGAGCGATATCCAGCTCCTGGCCGAGCATCTGGTCCACGTCTCGGAGGTTGTGGAGCGGTTGGATCGTCGCCTCTAGCAGCGCGTTAGCTCGGTGCGGCGCCCTGTGTGTTCAGGTACACGGCGTACAGCGATTGACTGGCCGCCATGAACAGCCGGTTGCGCTCGGGTCCGCCGAAGCACACGTTGGCGCACACCTCCGGCAGACGAATGCGCCCGATCAATTCCCCTTCCGGCGACCAGACGGTGACTCCGCTGTAGCCCAGGTTCTCACCAGCGTTGGACGAACACCAGAGGTTGCCGTCGACGTCGCAGCGGATGCCATCTGTTCGGCACATCACGCCGTCGACCATGAAATCGGCGAACTGCCGCATGTTGGTGCACCTGTTGTCTCCACCCACATCAAAGCTGTGCACCACGCCTGCGCTGACCGCGTAGAGCTTCCGGTAATCGGGCGAGAACGTGAGCCCATTGGTCCCACCCCCGATCTGCTCTTCGCTGACGGCGAGGTCGACGCGACCGCTCGGATCCACGCGGTACAGATTCGCGGGTAGCGCCCGCGTGAGGGTACCAATCTCCGGTGGCTGACCGAGTCGCGGGTTGAGGCGCCCGTTGGGATTGCTTGGGCCACCGGCGGCGTCCGGTGTGCCTTCATACAACTGGCCGCCCGCCCCCAGATCCGTGAACCAGTAGCTGCCGTCGGGGTGGGGCACGACATCGTTGGGACCGATGAGATGCGTCCCGCTGTACGAGTCGGCAATCACGACCACTGAGCCATCGTTTTCGTACCTGACCACGCGACGGGTCAGATGTTCGCAGGACAGCTGTCGTCCCTGGAAATCAAACGTGTTGCCGTTGCTGTTGTTCGACGGGGACCTGAACACCGTGACGCGGCCGTCATCCTCCAGGTAGCGCAGCTGACGGTTGTTCGGGATGTCGCTCCACAGCAGGTAGCGGCCCTGGCTGCTCCAGGCTGGACCCTCGGACCAGAGGGCGCCGGTCCAGAGCCGAAGGATCGGCGTGTTGAACCGTCGAAGCTGGCCGAATCTTGGATCGATGTTCAGAATGTCCGGGTCGGGATAGGTCACCGGCGACCCTCCGGAGCCGAAATCGCGCGCTGGATTCGTGACCGTGCTCGGCGGCGTGGCTGGCCCCGGGGTCTGTCCCATCGCGATACGAGGAGCAATCGCCGCCGCACCGATGGCGGTCCCGAGCGTCTTGAACAGCGTTCGCCGGGACAACTGGTGGTTGTCCTCTCGAGCGCACAACTCATGCGTCATGATTGAAGCCCCTGGAAGAAGGATCCGCGCCACACGCTACTTGCGGTCGACGTTCTCGTCAATAACGGTGGCCACCGGGCTGCGCCTGTCCAGCTGCTCGCGCAGGCTGAAGCCTGTGCGCTACAGCCCAATGGAAAACGCCACCGGGCGGTGCTCGGCATCCAGCGCGCGTCCGGCGCGCGCCACGATTTCCGGAAGCGCGTCCACGTCTGCCCGACTCGTGTGGAAGTTCACGATGCAGGCTCGCAGCAAATACCGCCCGCCGACCACGGCGTTCGACACGAACGCCTCACCCCCCCGCTGCACGGTGTCGAGAAGCCGTTCGTTCAGCACGTTCAGATAGCGACTCACCGCAGGCTCGTCGACACGTCCCGCCAGATCCTGGGGCACGAATCGGAAGGTCGTGATGCTCAGCGACTGGCTTTCGAGCTGGAACTCGGCATGGCCGGTCACCGCCTCGGCCAGTGCGCGCGCAAGTCCGATATCGTCGGCGATCATCTGCCGGTAGCCCGACGCGCCAACGTGCTGCAGCGCGAGCCACACCTTGAGCGCGCGGAATCCACGGGAGTTCTGTGGTCCCTGGTCGACAAAGTTCACCGCCGCC
>Ga0326597_10007410_pt1 | contig 14940 bp, 6 predicted proteins | sample RVTome_12_FD_203789 | JGI IMG/M metagenome (GOLD analysis project Ga0326597, IMG submission 203789) | Soil microbial communities from uranium-contaminated site in the Upper Colorado River Basin, Wyoming, United States - RVT100D185 | ecosystem: Environmental > Terrestrial > Soil > Contaminated >... | reverse complement strand
CGGAAACGCCCATTCCGGCGAGCCGGTGGGCCTTCGCCACCTGCCGGCGCAACCCGACGACGGGGGCCGTGGAGAATATCGTCCCGAGCCGCAAGGACATCTGCTACTTCGACGGGTTCAATCCCGACAGGCTCTACCAGCTCGTGTACCGGGCCAAGAACCCGAGGCCCATGGCCCTGGGGTACGCGGCCACCCGGGATGTGGGGTCGTTCCTGCGGAACCAGCCCGCGGACGACTTCGGCACCCCCAACCCTCTGGCCCGCAGCGGGGCCTCGACCGGCATCGCCCGCATGTACGCGCTCGGCGTCTCCTCCACCGGGATGTACGTCCGGGACTTCATCTATCTCGGGTTCAACGAAGACGAATCCCACAGGAAGGTCTTCGACGTCATCTGGCCCCAGATCCCGGGCGCCCTCCGGCTCCATCAGAACACCCGGTTCACCATGCCGGACATCTACTCGCGCCAGGATCTCTGGGCCGGGCTCTGGCCCATGGCCACCTTCCCCTTCAGCTATGGCATCACAACCGACCCTATCACGGGGCGGACCGACGGGATCCTGAAACGGCCGGCGACCGACCCGATCGTCATCCACACGGACAGCTCTGAAGAGTACTGGCAGTTCCACGGTGCACTGGTGACGACCGACGGCCAAGGGAACGACATCCCGCTCCCGGCGAACGTGCGCGTCTATTTCATGTCGAGCGAGCAGCACGGCCCCGCGGCCGTCCCGGCCCTGGGCATCTGCCAGCAGCTCAGCAATCCCCTGCCGCGGGGGAGCATCAACCGGGCCGTCCTGGTGGCCCTCGATGAGTGGGTGACCAAGGGGATCCGCCCGCCCCGCAGCCGGTATCCCCGGGTGGACGACGGCACCCTGGTGCCTCCCGACCAGGCGAGCACCGGCTTCCCGTCGATCCCCGGGGTGACCTACAGCGGCCTGCTGAATACCCTCTCGGTCAGAAATTACGGGCCCCGCTTCAGCTCGACGGGCGGGGTCATCGATGTCATGCCGCCGAGCACCATCCCGGGCACCGAGTACACCCTCCTCGTGCCAAAGGTGGACAAGGACGGCAACGACATCGCCGGGATCCGCGTGCCCCAGCTCGAGGTGCCGCTCGCGACCTACACGGGCTGGAACCACCGGGCGGCGGGCTTCCGGGAGGGCGAACTCTGCGCCCTCACCGGCATGTACCTCCCGTTCGCCAAGACGAAGGCGGAGCGGCGGGCGAGCGGCGACCCCCGCAAGTCGCTGGAGGAGCGCTACAAGACCCACGAGAAGTACGTGAAGGAGGTCGAGAAGGCGGCGAAGAAGCAGGTGAAGCAACGGCTCCTCTTGGAGGAGGACGCCGAGCGGATCATCGCCGAGGCCGAGGCCAGCGACGTGCCGCAGTAGTCCGGCCAGGGTGAGGTTACGCCTGATTCGAAAAGGGGGAGGTGTCCGATGCAAAGAGCGATGAGGGTACACTTGTGGATGGCGGCCGGCCTAGCGCTGGGCCTGCTGGCCGCCACGGCCGAGGCCCGGATCACCCGGATCGAGATCACGGAGCGGGTCGCACTCGCCGGGGGCATGTCCTTCGGTGAGTCCGGACCGTACGAGAAGCTCCGGGGAAAGATGTACGGCGAGGTGAACCCGAGCGACCCGCTCAACGCGGTAATCGTCAACCTCGAGAAGGCCCCCCGGAACGCGCGGGGCATGGTGGAGTACGTCACCAACTTCTTGATGCTCAAGCCCGTGGACATGCGGAAGGGGAACAGGAAGATCTTCTACGGGATCAATAACCGGGGGAATACGTCCAGCGGGACCCAGCGATTCAACGACGCCCCCACGACGAATAACCCCACGACCGCCCAGGATGTCGGGAACGGGTTCCACCTGCGCCAGGGCTACACCCTCGTGGACGCCGGCTGGGAGGGGGACGTCCTGCCGGGCAACTTCCGCCTGACCGCGGAGTATCCCATCGCCACGGACGGCGGGGCGCCGATCATGGCACCCATCTTGGTGGAGTTCCTCCCCGCGGCCAGCACACAGGTCTCGTTCCCCCTGAGCGCCTCCTCAGACTTCGCCTCCTACGAGAGCATCTCCGCCGACCCGGCGGTGGCCCACGCGGAGCTCCGGGTCCGGTTCAGCGACTCGGCCCGGCCCGGGACCGCAGCCATCCCAGCCGGGGTGGTGATTCCGACCAGCGAGTGGGCCTTCGCCAGGTGCTCCAGGGGCCCGTCGGGGGTCCTCACCTCCAGCCCGAGCACTACCGACATCTGCCTGCCGGCCGGGTTCAGCCCCGATGCGGTCTACCAGCTCATCTACACGGCAAAGAACCCCCGAGTGATGGGGCTCGGGTACGCGGTGACCCGGGATGTGGGCTCCTTCCTGCGGTTTCAGACCGCGGACGACGCCGGGAATCCCAATCCGCTGGCCCACCGAGCGAGATCCACCGGGATCAGCCACATGTACGCCTACGGTAGCTCGTCCACCGGCATGTACGTGCGGGACTTCATCTACCAGGGGTTCAACGAGGACGAACAGCACCGGAAGGTCTTCGACGCGATGTGGACGAACATTCCTGGCGCCCACAAGCTGTACCTGAACTACGCCTTCGGGCAGCCGAACCCCTTCTCGGTCCAGCATCGGCACCGCTACGTCCCGGATACCTCCTTCCCCACCAGCTACGCGGTGATGACCGATCCGCTGACCGGCCTGACCGACGGCATCCTGAAGCGGCCGGCCACCGACCCGATCCTGATCCACACCGACAGCTCCACCGAGTACTGGCAGTTCCGCGCCTCACTGGTGACCACCGACGGCCTGGGGCACGACATCGCGCTCCCGGAGACCGTGCGCCTGTATTTCATGTCGGGCGAGCAGCACGGGCCGGCGGCCGCCCCGGCCCGGGGCATCTGCCAGCAGCTCAGCAATCCGCTGCCGCGGGGGGGCCATCACCGGGCGGTCCTGGTGGCCCTCGATGAGTGGGTCACAAAGGGCACCCGCCCCCCCAAGAGCCGGTACCCCCGGGTGAAGAACGGCACCCTGGTCCCCTTCGACCAGGCGAGCACCGGCTTCCCGAGCATCCCGGGGGTGGTGTACGCCGGGCTGCTCAACGCCTCCGGCGTCCGGGACTTCGGGCCCGGGGTGACCGAGAACCGCGGGCTGGTCACCCTGAACCCCCCGGTGCCCGTGCCCGGGGGCGAGCACGTCCTCCTCGTAACGAAGGTGGATGCCGACGGCAATGACATCGCCGGGGTCCGGGTGCCGCAGCTCGAGGTCCCGCTCGCAACCTATACCGGATGGAACGTCCGGGCTGCCGGGTTCTCGGAGGGCGACCTCTGCGACCTCACCGGGATGTACCTGCCGTTCGCCAAGACGCGAGCGGAGCGGCTGGCAAGCGGCGATCCCCGGCTGTCGCTCGAGGAGCGCTACAAGACCCACGAGAAGTACGTGCAGGAGGTCGAGAGAGCGGCCAGGAAGCTCATGAAGCACCGGCTTCTCCTGGAGGAAGACTACGAGCGCATCGTGCAGGCCGCCGAGGACAGCGACGTGCTGAGGTAGCGAGGCGAGTGAGGAGGCGGGTGGCCCGAGGGTCGCCCGCCTCCGCGAGCCAATACGGAGGGACAGTCATGAGACGCGGGGCGCGGGTCGTTCGTTCGCTTCTCGTCATCGGGAGCGTCCTCCTGCTGGCTGCTGCGGGAGTCGAGGCGCGGGTCGTCCGGTTCGTCGTCGAGCAGACGCGGGCCTTCGCGGGCGGCATGGCCTTCGGCGATGTGGGGCCGTACGAGCGGCTCGACGGCACCGCCTACATGGAAGTGGACCCCCACGATCCCCGAAGCGCCATCATCGTCAATCTCGACCGGGCGCCGCGCAACGCGCGGGGCAGGGTCGAGTTCAGCGCCCCGTTCTTCATCCTGAAGCCCGTGGACATGGCCCGCGGGAACCAGAAGATCTTCTACGGCATCAACAACCGAGGCAACAAGCTTGAGATCGCGAGACACAACTTCACCACCACCAACAATAACCCTCTCACCGCCGCCGACGCCGGCGACGGCTTCCTCATGCGGCTCGGCTACGCCTATGTGGACGCCGGCTGGCAGGGCGACGTGGCGCCGGGGAACAACCGGCTCTTTCCGAGCTTCCCGGCGGCGACGCAGCCCGATGGAAGCCCGATCGTGGCCGTGGTGCGGATCGAGTACTCGGACCGCACCATTCCCCAGTCCGGGACCTTCACCCTGACGCTTGAGGGCAGTCCCAACTTCCGGTCCTACGAGACGGCCGACATGGACATGGCCCACTCGACCTTGACGGTCCGCGACAGCGTCAGCGGCCCCAAGGTCCCGATCCCATCCGATCGGTGGGCCTTCGGGAGCTGCCCGGGCGACCCCGCCACTCTTGTCCCCAACACGACGAACATCTGCCTCTTCGACGGCTTCCGCGCGGACCGGCTCTACGAGTTGATCTATCCGGCGAAGAACCCCATCGTCATGGGCCTGGGGCACGCGGTGACCCGGGACATCGCCTCGTTCTTGCGGTTCGAGACCCATGACGACGTCGGCAACGCGAACCCGCTTGCCCGCAGCTCGACGAGCGTCGGCATCCGGCGAGTCTACGGCGTGGGGAGCTCCCAGGACGGGGGATATCTGCGGGATTTCATCTACCTCGGGTTCAACGAGGACGAATCGGACCGCGGGGTCTTCGACGCCGTCAACGTCAACATCGCAGCTGCGTTCCGCTGGAACTTCAACATCGAGTTCGCCGACCCGAACACGTACTCGCGGCAGGACGACCGGCACGACTTCCTGGTCACGGGTTATCCACCGCCCCAGACCTACGCCGTCACGACCGACCCGATCTCGGGCATCCACGACGGGATCCTCAAGCGTCCGCATAGCGACCCGCTCGTCATCGATACCCACACGGAGACCGAATACTATCAGCTTCACGGGTCCCTGAATCTGGCCGACGGCCTCGGACGGCCGGTGCCGATCCCGGACACCGTGCGGCTCTACTTGATGTCGTCCTTTCAGCACGGGGGCATCACTCCGCCGGTCACCGCCCCCGGCCCGCGGGGCATCTGCCAGAACCCGACGAACGTCGCCTACCAGGGGCCCACGGCGCGCGCGCTGCTCATGGCTCTCGACGCCTGGGCGGATCGGGGCATCAAGCCGCCGAGGAGTCGTGTCCCTGATGTACGGAACGACACATTGGTCCCCCTCGACCAGGCCCGCGCCGCGTTCCCCGCCATCCCCGGCGTGCAGTTTCCGCCGTTCATGAACACGCTCGAGGTCCTGGACTTCGGTCCCGAGCTCGCTCCCCAGGGAGGTCGGCTCACGATCCTCCCGCCGCTCGTTGGGCCGAGCTACGCCGTCCTGGTCCCCCAGGTCGACAGGGACGGGATGGATATCGCCGGCATTCGGCCGATGGAGATCCGGGTTCCTCTCGCGACCCTGACCGGCTGGAACATGCGGGCCCCCGGCTTCCGTCAGGGGAACCTCTGCGGCCTGAGCGGCTCCTTCATCCCCTTTGCCACGAGCAAGGCCGAGCGCCTCGCCGCGGGTGACCCCCGCAAGTCGCTCGAGGAGCGGTACAAGGACCACGACGGCTACGTGAAGGCGGTCGGGAAGGCCGCCAAGAAGCTCGTGCACGAGGGCTTCCTCCTTGAGGAGGACGCCGAGGCGTACATCCGCGCCGCCGAGGCGAGCAACGTCCTGCGGTAACCGGAGCCTCAGGCAGGGGGCGGCGAGAGGGAGCAGCCAGGATTTCCGGGGAGGCTGCCAGCCGCGCAGTCTCTCCCGGGACCTGCGGTCCTCTCCACCGTCCCGCCGGCGGGCGGCCGGAAGTGATTCGTGGCTCAAATGAACCCAAGAAAGGAGACCGATCATGCGAATGGTGATGAGGTTGGACCGACGTTCCTTATCGGAGGAAAGGCCAAAGGGAGGAAAGGCAATGAGAAGGCTTTACCAGCCGAAGAAGTCGAGCAGTGTGTTGGCGGTCCTGTTCGCGGCGGCGATCGTTTTCCTGCTCGGCGGTCCGGCCGCGCATGCCGATCCCGGCGCTCACAAGGCCGAGATCCGCACCCTCTCCACCCGGCCCGACACGGTGAGCGGCGGGGACGTGCTGGTGCAGGTCGACGTGCCATCGAGCGTCCGGCTGACTGACGTCCGGGTGACGCTCAACGGCCGGGACGTCACCGGCGCATTCCGCCCAGGCCAGGTGCCCGGATCCCTCGTCGGCCTGGTGGAGGCGCTGCAGCCGGGAAAGAACACCCTGGCGGTGAGCAGTACCGGCCGGGGCCGGGGACGGGCGCCCGCCGCGAAGCTGAAGCTCGTCAACCATCCGATCACCGGCCCCATCTTCTCCGGCCCCCACCAGACACCGTTCATCTGTGAGACGGCGACCTTCACGCTCCCCGTGACGGGCGGGACCCTCGGGCCGCCGCTCGACGCGGACTGCTCGGCCGCCACGCGGGTCAACTACGTCTACCGGTCGACCGACGGCACGCGGAAGCCGCTGCCGGATCCGACCGTCCGTCCCGCCGACCTCGCGCAGACCACGACCACTCAAGGCAACACCGTGAACTACATCGTGCGGGTCGAGACGGGGACGATCAATCGCGCCATCTACCAGATCGCGATCCTGCACGATCCGGCGACCGGCCCCACGCCCGATCCCTGGACGACCTCGCCCGGCTGGAATGGCCGGTTGCTCTACAGTTACGGTGGGGGCGCCAGAGCGGGCTACCACCAGGGCCGCACGACGGGGGGCGTCCTGCAGTCGGTGAGCGGCGGGGACGTGCTGGCGCTGGGCTACGCCATGGCCGCGTCGTCACTCAACGTGTTCGGCAACAACGCCAACGACGTCCTCTCCGCCGAGACCACGATGATGGTCAGGGAGCACTTCATCGAGCGGTACGGCGTGCCGCGCTACACCATCGGCACGGGGAGCTCGGGCGGCTCCATGCAACTGCACTCGATCAACCAGAACTACCCCGGCATGATGCAAGGCTTCGCCGCGAGGAACAGCTTCGCGGAGCTCTTGACCTTCGGGATCCCCCTCTCCGACTGCGCGCTCCTGGAGAACGCCTTCAACACCTCGACACTGCCGTGGACCCTCGACCAGAAGACCGCGGTCGCGGGCTGGGGCACCTGGCAGCACTGCATCAACACCAGGACCTGGAACGCCGGGTACAAGCCCAATGGGGCCCCCACAGACTCCGCGGGCTGCGATGTGGGAATCCCGCCGGCGCTCATCTATGACCCGGTCACGAACCCCGGCGGGGCCCGCTGCACCTGGCACGACAACATGGTCAACATCTTCGGCCTGGACCCCGAGACCGGCTTCGCGCGCCGGTCCCTGGACAACGTCGGCGTCCAGTACGGCCTGACCGCCTTCAACGCCGGTCAGATCGGCGCCGAGCAGTTCCTGGACGTCAATGCACGTGTCGGCGGCTACGACATCGACGGCAACATCGTCGCCGCCCGCTCGGTCGCCGATCCGAAGGCGGTCCGCATTGCCTATGAGACCGGCCGGGTCAACAGCGGCGCCGGCGGACTCGCCTCTGTGCCCATCGTCCATTTTCGGCCGTACAGGGACGACATCGGCGACGTCCACGACTCCATCCGCAGCTACAGCATGCGGGCGCGCCTGATCGCCACCAACGGCCATGCGGACAACCACGTCATCCTCGTCAGCTCCAACGTGGGCACCGGCGCGGGAGCCCTCGCCGTGCGCGAGGTCGAGGCGATCCGGACCGTAGACCAGTGGGTGGAGAACATCGTCAACGACACCTCCGACGACACCGCCGCTGTCAAGGTGGTGAGGAACAAGCCCGCCGGACTCGTCGATGCCTGCTACACGGTCACGGGCGAGAGGATCACGGACGGGACCGTCTGCGGGCAGCTTTACCCGCCGAAATCCAATCCGCGGCTTGCGGCCGGCGAGCCGCTGGCGCAGGACGTCCTGAAGTGCAGGCTGAAGAAGGTGGATGCGCGGGACTATGCCGGTCCCCTGACCGCCGCTCAGCTGCGGCGGCTGAAGGCCATCTTCCCGAAGGGTGTCTGCGACTACAGGCGCCGTGGCGTGGACCAGAGACCGCTTGCGGGTACCTGGCTCTCGTATTCGCTTGACGGCGACGACGACAGGCATGAGGACGACGACGACGATTGACACATAGGCTTTCGGTCAAGCCCTGAAGTTGAGCCTCGCTGGTCGAGGCGAGGGCCGTCCTGGAGGGGGCTCTCGCCCCCCCCTCATGGCGGCGCCGGGCCGTTTCGAGGGTCGAGGGGGCACGGTCCTGTCCATCGTTGCGCGCAATAGCACGCGCCTCTACCAATACCTGAAGCAAGAACGAGAGTGTGTTAGGAACCGACGCCCAGCAAGGGAGCGGCCCGGGCACATGAGACACGCGAACGCGATGAAATGCAGGCCGGCCACCGTGCTTGGCAGCTGCCCGTAGTCGCGCCCCGGGCGCCGGAAGCGGCTGGCCCAGGCGAAGCTGCGCTCGATCACCCAGCGGCGGGCCAGCAGTACGAAGCCGCACCGCGCCTCGGGGTGCTTGACGACCTCGAGCTGGATGCCGTGGCCAGCCGCCTCGGCCTGGACCGCGACCCGGCCGTCCGCGCCGAGCTCGAGGAGGCCGTCCACGCGATCCTGATCCGGACCCTGGTCAAGCGGGTTCTGCCCGAGGCGATGCCGAGCCCCGAGGAGGGCCGGGCCTCCTACCAGGCGCACGAGGCGGAGTTCCGGCTGCCCGAGCAGGTCGAGGTGGACCAGATCCGGGTCCCGACCGAGGCGGAGACCGAAGCGATCCGCACGGCCGTGCGGGCGGGGCAACCGTTCGAGGTGGCGGTCGAGGCCCAGGCCCCCGGCAGGGCCGACCTCGCCACCTTCTCCCGGGGGATGCGGGAGCCGAAGGTCGAGCGGGTCACCTTTGCGCTCCAGGTGGGGGAGGTCAGCCCGCCCGTTCGGACCCGGGAGGGGGTCTATCACTTCCGGCTGCGGCCGCGCCATCCGGCGCGCCTCCAGTCGCTCGAGGCGGCCACCCCGGTGATCCAGGCCCGCTTAGCTGCCCGGACGCAAAAGCACCGCTGGAGGAGCCTCCAGGACCAACGCTGGGCCGCGGAGGGAGTCGTGATCCGCGAAGCTCTCCTCCAGGCCGCCGTCCCCCGCGGGCTCCGCTGCTCCCGCGGCGAAAGCGTTGGAGGTAGAGCCCAGTGGCAGCCCCAACCAGCGGGCCTGGCCGGAGGACCCGGATACGCCCGGGCAAGGAAGGCACCCATGACGGAGCCGGAGGGGCCTTAGTGGCTAGACCCAGGATCCCCCCTGCCCCCCGTCTTAACCGCAATCGATTGGGACAAAGTAAAGAAGGAGGATGAACATGCTCAGGAAATCTTTGGTCTTCTTGGCGATCGGGTGCCTCGTTGGGGCGGCCGTACCCCGCCCGAGCGAGGCGCGTGTGGTGCGGTTCGTCGTCGAGCAGCGGCGGGCGTTCGCCCCGGGGACGGAGTGGGGGACGGCCGGCGCCTACGAGCGGCTCGACGGGACCGCCTACTTCGAGGTGGACCCGCGCGACCCGCAGAACGCCGTCATCGTCAACCTCGACAAGGCGCCGAGGAACACCCGGGGCCTGGTCGAGTTCAGCAGCCCTTTCTACATCCTCAAGCCTGCCGACCTGGCGCGGGGGAACCACAAGCTCTGGTATGGCGTGAACAACCGCGGCAACTCCATCGAGATCACCTTGCGCGGCTTCCCGATCGTTGCAGGCAGCGACCCGCTGTCGGCCGGTGCGGTCGGCGAGAACAACATCCTGCTCCATAAGGGGTACGCCTTCGTCGACGCCGGCTGGCACGGGGACGGGATCCCGCGTCCGAACGCGCTGTTCCCGAACTTCCCGGTGGCCGGGCAACCGGACGGGAGCTCGATCGTCGGGCCGCTCCGGCTCGAGTACCAGACCGCAGTTGCCACCTTCACCCAACCGCTGGCGCCCGGTTGGAAACCGTACGAGGCCGCCGACACCAATACCCTGCACTCGACGCTGACGGTCCGCGACCGGGCGGATGCCCCCAAGGTCCCGATCCCGGCCGACCGGTGGGCCTTCGGCCGATGCCCGAGCGGCCCGGGCTCGCTGGTGCCGACGACGACGGACCTCTGCCTCTTCGACGGGTTCGAGGCCCGGAAGATCTACGAGCTGATCTACCCCGCGAAGAACCCCATCGTGATGGGCCTCGCCTACGCGGTCACCCGCGACGTCGGCGCGTTCCTCCGGTATCAGACCCACGACGATGCCGGCAACCCCAACCCGCTCGCCCTGAGTTCCACGAACGTCGGCCTGCGGCGGGCCTACCTGTCCGGGACCTCGTCCACCGGGATGTACATGCGGGAGTTCCTCTACCTCGGGTTCAACGAGGACGAGGCGCAGCGGAAGGTCTTTGACGGCGTCACCATTTTAACGGCCGCTACCCACCGCCTCTTCGCCAACGTGCAGTTCGCGCACCCGACCTTCTATTCGCGGCAGGACCGGAACCAGGATTACACGTCCAACTCGTATCCGCCGTTCACCTTCGCCGTGACGACGGACCCGATCTCCGGGATCCACGACGGCATCCTCAAGCGGCCGGCGACCGATCCGCTGGTCATGCAGATTGACGGCGAGCTCGAGGTCTGGCAGTGGAAGGCCTCTCTCAACGTCCACGACGCGCACGGGCGCTCCGTGCGGATCCCGGACAACGTCCGACTCTACTACCTCTCGGGCTTCGGCCACGTCGGGGGGATCACCGGTGTGCTGAGCCCTCCGCGGCCCCCGGGCACCTGCCAGCATCTCCTGACCGGCAGTCTTTCCGCGCCGACCCCCAGGGCGCTCGTGCTGGCGATGGACGACTGGGCCGATCGCGGGATCCATCCGCCGAAGAGCAACTACCCCCGCCTCGAAGACAAGGCGCTGGTCTCCCTGGAGGAGTACCGCGCGGCCTTCCCGCGGATCCCGGGCGTGGAGCCGCCGGCGGTCATCAACGAGATCCATCTCCTAAATTTCGGTCCCTTCTTCGACTCCGAGGGCGGCGAGCAGACGCTGCTGCCGCCGCTGCGCGGGCCCCGGTACCCGGTCTTCGCGGCGAGGTCGGATCGTGACGGCCTCAACATCGCGGGCATCCTGCCGCTCGAGATGCGCGTGCCGCTGGGCACCAACACCGGCTGGAACGTGCAGGCGGGCTTCCGGGCGCCGGATCTCTGCGGCCTCAGCGGCGCTTATTTCCCGTTCGCGGAGACGAAGGCCGAGCGGCTCGCGAATGGCGACCCGCGCAAGTCCCTCGAGGAGCGCTACAAGGACCACGAGGGATTCGTGAAGGCGGTCAAGAAGGCCGCGAAGAAGCTCGTGAAGGAGGGCTTTCTGCTCGAGGAGGACGCCGAGACGTACATCCGCGCGGCCGAGGCGAGCGACGTCCTGCGGTGAGAGGCGCACACGGCAGAAGCCAGCGAGATAGAGCACCCAGGCTCCGGGGCGCACGGCCATCGAGCCGCCTCTCCGGAACCCGGGAAACCGAAGTGCCGCCCGACGCGGCGGAGACATCGTCGAGAGGGCGGCGTCAGGTAGTCATCCCAAAGGATGACCGCTCGGCGCAAAGGAGAGGAACGCGGAGGCCGAGGCGAGCAACGTCCTGCGCTAGAGCGGCGGCGGGGTCGGGGAGAGGCGCGCCGCGCGCGCGGCTCGCGAACGGAGCGGGCGCGCCTCTCCCCAAGCGGGACGAGGAGGACTTTCACTCGTCCCACAAACACAGGAGGAACACTCATGGAACGCCATGCACGGGTGACCGGCCTGCTCCTGCTTCTCCTGGCAGTCCTCACCCTGGCCGCCCCGCTGGCCGAGGCCCGCGTCGTCCGGTTCGTGGTCGAGCAACGGGAACTCTTCGCCGGCGGCGTGGAGTGGGGAGCGAGCCGCGCCTACGAGCGGCTGCGCGGCACGGCCTACATGGAGGTCGATCCCCGCGATCCGCTCAACGCGGTCGTCGTCGACCTCGGCAAGGCCCCGCGGAACTCACGGGGGATGGTCGAATTCAGCACCCCGTTCTTCATCTTGAAGCCGGTGGACATGGCACGGGGGAACCACAAGATCTTCTACACCGTCAACAACCGGGGGAACAATCCCGGCGCGCTGATTGCCGCTCAGACAGCCGCACAAGTCGGCAGCAGTGATGTTTTCTTGCGGTTGGGCTACACCATCGTGGATGCCGGCTGGGAGGGGGACGTCGTACCCACCCCCACCAGGCTCGCCGCAAACCTCCCGATCGCGACCCAGCCGGACGGCAGCCCGATCGTCGGCCGGATGCGGGTCGAGTACTCGGATCGCAACATCCCCCTGGCCGGCACCTTCACGCTGACCCTCAAGGGCAACCCCGCCTTCCGCTCGTACGAGACGGCGGACACCAACACCGGGCACTCGACGCTCACCGTCCGAGACGCCGTGCAAGGGCCCAAGGTCCCGATCCCGCCGGACCGCTGGGCGTTCGGGCGCTGCCCCACGGGACCCGCGAGCGTCGTCCCCTCCACCGTCGACATCTGCTACTTCGACGGCTTCCGCAGCGACAAGCTGTACGAGCTGATCTACCCGGCGAAGAACCCCATCGTCATGGGCCTCGGCCACGCCACCACGCGCGACGTCGCCTCCTTCCTCCGGTACGAGACGCAGGACGACGCCGGCAACCCCAACCCTCTCGGGCCGAGCCCGGGTCACGCCGGGATCCGACGCGCCTACGCCACCGGCGCCTCTCAGACCGGCGGCTACTTGCGCGACTTCATCTACCTGGGCTTCAACGAGGACGAGTCGCACCGCAAGGTGTTCAACGGCATCATCCCCACCATCGCGGGGACCGATCGGGTCTTCATCAACGTCCGGTTCGCCGACCCCGACGTCTTCTCGGATCAGGACTTCCACCACGACTTCTTGCAGTCCAGTTACCCCCCGTTCACCTACGCCGTCACCACCGATCCGATCTCGGGCATCCGCGACGGCATCATGAAGCGGCCAGCGACGGATCCGCTGGTGTTCCAGATCGACTCGTCGAGCGAGTTCTGGCAGCTCCGGGGCTCGCTCAACGTCGCCGATGGCTTCGGGCGACCGGTGCCGATCCCGAGGAACGTGCGGCTGTATCTCAACTCCAGCACTGCGCACGGAAACCGGCTCACAGGGCTCCGGACCCCGCCCTCGGGCACGAGCCCATTGTGCCTTCATCCCACCCCCGGCGGGGCCATTGCCGAGACGGCCAGGGCCCTCCTGGTCGCCATGGACGAGTGGGCGGATCAGGGCATCGAGCCGCCGAAGAGCAACTACCCCCGAATCAAGGACCAGACGCTCGTTTCTCTGGACGAAGCCCGCGACGCGTTCCCGGCGATCCCGGGCGTGGACTTCCCGACCGTTGTGAACGAGTACGAACTCCTGGACTTCGGCTCCGAGTTCGGCTCCTTGGGCGGGGTGCTCACCCTGCAGCCGCCGCTGCTCGGCCCCAGCTACACGATCCTGGTGCCGAAGACCGACGAGGACGGGCACGACATCGCCGGCATCCAGCCGCTGCAGATCCGTGTCCCCCTCGGAACGACCACGGGCTGGAACGTGCGGAGGCCGGACCGCAGGGGGCCGGACCTCTGCGGCCTGACCGGCTCGTCCTTCCCGTTCGCGGAGACGAAGGCCGAGCGGCGGGCCAGCGGCGACCCGCGCAAGTCGCTCGAGGAGCGCTACAAAGACCACGACGGGTTCGTGAAGGCGGTCAAGAAGGCCGCGAAGAAGCTCGTGCACGAGCGTTTCCTCCTCGAGGAGGACGCGGAGGCCTTCGTCAGCGCCGCCGAGGCGAGCGACGTCCTGCGCTAGGACGAGCGGGGGGTCGGAGAGGCACATGGCCTGCGCCCGATTCGGGAAGGCGCTCGAGCGCGCCTTTCCCCCCCGGGGGTGGCGGGCCCGGAGAACGCTCCCGCATGCCGCAAGAAAAGGAGGAAAAATCATGGAACGACATGGACGAGCCATCGGCCTGCTTCTGCTCCTTCTGGCTTGCCTGAGCCTGGCCGCCCCGCCGGCCGAGGCGCGCGTCGTCCGGTTTGTGGTTGACCAGACCCGGTCCTTCGCCGGGGGCATGGCCTTCGGGACCACCGGCCCCTACGAGCGGCTGGACGGGACGGCCTACATGGAGGTGGACCCCCGCGACCCGCTGAACGCCTTGATCGTGAACCTCGACAGGGCCCCGCGCAACCCCCGAGGGATGGTCGAGTTCAGCTCGCCGTTCTTCATCCTCAAGCCGGTGGACATGGCCCGGGGGAACCACAAGATCTTCTACGGGGTCAACAACCGGGGGAACAAGATCGAGAGTGGATTGAGATACAACTTCGTTGCCGCCAGCAACAACCCCCTGACGGCCGCCGACGCCGGGGACGGCTTCCTGATGCGGCTCGGCTACACCGTCGTGGATGCCGGCTGGCAGGGGGACGTGGCCCCCGGGAACAACCGGCTCTTCCCCAACTTCCCCGTGGCCACCCAGCCCGGTGGGAGCCCCATCGTGGCCGCCGTCCGGATCGAGTACTCGGACCGGACCATCCCCCTGGCCGGGACCTTCACCCTCACCCTGGAGGGCAGCAGCGCCTTCCGCTCCTATGCGACCGCCGACACGAACACAGCCCACTCGACCCTCACGGTCCGCGACACCGTGAGCGGCCCCAAGGTCCCGATCCCGACCGACCGCTGGGCCTTCGGGCGCTGCCCCACGGGGCAGGCGAGCCTCGCCCCCTCCCCGACTGACATCTGCCTCTTCGACGGCTTCCGGGCCGACAAGCTCTACGAGCTCATCTACCCGGCCAAGAACCCCGTGGTGATGGGCCTGGCCTACGCCGTGACCCGGGACATCGGCTCCTTCCTCCGGTACCAGACCCACGATGACGTGGGGAACCCGAACCCCCTGGCCCTGAGTCCGAGCACCGTCGG
>Ga0326597_10007409_pt1 | contig 14940 bp, 8 predicted proteins | sample RVTome_12_FD_203789 | JGI IMG/M metagenome (GOLD analysis project Ga0326597, IMG submission 203789) | Soil microbial communities from uranium-contaminated site in the Upper Colorado River Basin, Wyoming, United States - RVT100D185 | ecosystem: Environmental > Terrestrial > Soil > Contaminated >... | reverse complement strand
CGATCGGGCTGCTCGTGGTGACGCTGGTGGCGGCGCCCCGCCTGATCGCGGCGCAGCAGGACACGCTGCTGGCGGAAGCCGCCGTGGAGCTCAACTTCCTCAACGGGCCGGCCGAGGTCGTGCCGGCGCTCGTGTACGACGGCACGCTGCTCCTTCCGGTCCACCGGTTCTTCGAGCTGGCCGAGATCCGCGTGGTGGCCTTCGCGCTGCGGGACTCGCTGGTCGCGGTGCTCGAGCCCGTCGGACGGCTCATCCACTTCCATCCCGATCGCGGGGAGCTGCTGCTCGGCGACTCGATCATCGCGCTGCAGCCGCATGACGCCCTCTGGTGGGACGGCGACCTGTTCGCCCCACCGGACATCTTCGAGCGGACGCTCGGCGTAGCGATCGACATCAACTGGAGCACGCTCTCGGCCCGCGTCGGCCGGACCACCGGACTGCCCATCGTCCGGCGACAGCGGCGCGAGCGGCAGCGCGCCTATCTCAGCCGTCCCACCCGGCCTGAGGGCCTCGAGCTGCGGCCCCCGCTTCCGCCCGCGGGCGGCGCGGTGCTCAACTGGGCCTTCACGGGCTCGACGGGCGCGGGCGCGGAGTACTACACGCTCGATCTGGGGCTCGGCGCCCAGCTGCTCGGCGGAAGCCTCCTGCTGCGGCCGGCCTTCGCGGACTTCGGGGGCCGGAGCTCCGCCGAGTTCCGCGCATCCTGGGAGCGGGCGTGGCCGGAGCGGCAGTGGATCCGGCAGGTACGCATCGGCGACGTGCAGTCCTACGGCCGCCGCGCGCAGATCATGCGGGGCGCGGTCGTCACCAACGCTCCCTTCGTCCGCTCCTCCGAGTTCGACGTGGAGCAGGTCGTGGGCAGCCTGCCGCAGGGGTGGGAGGTCGAGCTGTACGAGCGGGGCCGACTGCTCGGCCACGGCACAGTCGGTGCCCTGGGCACGTTCCAGCTCCCGCTCGAGGTGCGGTATGGGCAGAACCCGTTCGAGCTCGTCATGTACGGGCCGACGGGCGAGGTCATGCGTCAGAAGCGGACGATCCGGGTTCCCTTCAGCCGTCTGCCCGAGGGGCGCTTCGAGTACGCCGCCGCCCTAGGCCAGTGCCGCTACGAGCCGTGCGACGGGTTGCTCAGTACGGATGCCCGCTACGGCCTTTCCAGCCGGGTGACGCTGCAAGGCGGGATGGACCTCTACGCCAAGCAGGACGGCGGCACCCTGTGGCAGCCGTACGCGGTGGCGTCCGCCGCAGCCCTGCGCTCGCTGACCTTCACCGGCGAGGCCGTGCTCAACGGGCATCTCCGCGCGTCGGCCAACTTCGAGCCGTCCGCCGACCTGCAGGTCACCCTCGCCCATACGGACTTCTCCGCCGCCGGGCGCGCGTTCTCGGGCGCCTACATCGAGAACAACCGGACCGAGGCCACCGGGTTCTGGCGGCCGGGCCTGATGCGCGGCTCCCTGTTCTTCCAGGCGTTCGCCCTCCGGTCGGCGCAGACGAGCCTCCACCGCACGGTCGCCCGCGTATCCGCGACCGCGCAGGTCGGGCGGCTGCGGTACACGGCCGGTCTGCGACACGATGCGACCACGCAGGTGGATCTCGACGACCGCACGCGCTTCGCCGCGGACTTCGCCACCGATGCGATGCTCCCGTGGCAACACCGGTGGATCCGCGGCACCAGCGTGCGGGGCGAGGTGAGCATCGAGCCCAGCGAAGGCCTGGCGGCAGTGGCGGCGAGCGTGGGGCGCGCCATCGAGCGCACGGTCCGTGCCGACGTCGGCGTCGGCTGGTTCCGGGGCGGCGGGTGGGGACTCTCGCTCGCCCTGACGACGACGCTGTCCGGGCCGCGGGTCGGGGTTCGCAGCCAATCCAATACGATCGCGGGGACGACGGGGCTCGTCTTCGTGAACGGCTCGGCGGTCTACGACGCTCAGGGGCGCGACGTCCGGTGGACGGACGGGGCGGATCTCGGCCGCGCGGGGATCACCGGCCATCTCTACCTGGACGACAACAGCAACGGCGTGCGGGACGAGGGCGAGCCCGGGATCCCCGCCACCTGGGTGGATGTTGGCGGGCGGCGCACCCAGACGGACGCGCTGGGCCGATTCGCCGTCTGGGACCTGCTCCCGTTCGAGGCGGTGGACATCCTCGTCGACTCCCTCTCGTTCGACGACCCGCGGATGATCCCGAGCACGCCGCTGCTCCAGGTCCGGCCGGCGCCCAACAGCTACACGTCCATCGACGTCCCGGTCGTCGTAGGCGCGGAGATCAGTGGCTGGGTGGTGCTGGAGGGCGATGTGTTGGCGGGCGTCCCCGTGGTGTTCCGAGAGCTGAACACCGGTGCGGAGCTCCTGACGCTCACCTACAGCGACGGCACGTTCTACCGGGCGGGGGTGCCCCCCGGCGAATACGAGGTGACGCTGCCCGACGCCGTGACCGCGGCCCTCGGGGTGTACGCGATGCCGCTGCACATTTTCGTGCCGCCCGGCACCGGCCAGAAGCGCTATGACGGCATCGGGATCGAGCTCGGACGATCGTGACGATGCGTGGCACGGTGGCGTCGCCGGAGGGCATCGCACCGACCCCTGTTGTGGGGTATAGTAAGAACGGTGAACAGGTCGCGGCCGGCCGGCCGCCGACGAGTGGAGGAATGGCCCGAGTGGCGATCCAGGGAACCCTCGAAGAAGCCCCGTTGCCGGATGTGATCCAGCTGCTGTCCATGGGGCGCAAGACCGGATGTCTCACGCTGACGGAGCGCGAGATGCAGGGGGAGATCTGCCTGGATCGGGGCCGGGTGTGCCACGCCGCGGTGTTCAGCCGGCGGGATCGCCTGGGCGACATGCTCGTGCGCAGAGGCCGGATCACGCAGCAGCAGCTCGACTCCGCCATCGCGCAGCAGCGCGCCGGTGGGAAGCGCGTCTCGCAGACCCTGCTGGAGTCCGGCCAACTGGAACAGAGCGAGCTCGAACAGTTCGTCCGCCGGCAGGTCGAGGACGCGGTCTACTTCATGTTCACCTGGCGGACGGGGACCTTCGCCTTCACGAGCAGCGTGCGCGCCAAGCACCAGGACGTGCCCGTCTCGATCGACCCCGAAGGATTGCTGCTCGAAGGGGCGCGCCGGGTGGACGAGTGGAGCCTCATCGAGAAGAAGGTTCCCTCGCTCGACCTCGTGTTCCGGCTCGACCGGGCGCATCTCGACGCCGCGCAGGCGACGCTGACCCCCGAGCAGGAGCAGCTGGTCCCGCTGATCGACGGCTCCCGGGACGTGAACGGTCTCATCGAGGTCACCGGCCTGGAGGAGTTCTCCGTCGGGAAAGCGCTGTTCGGCCTGATCACGGCGGGGTTCGCGACCCGCGTCGAGCGGCGCGCGTCCATGCGCCACCTCGACTACCGCGAGCTGCTGGCCTATGTCGTCCGGGAGGCCGAGTTCACCGATCCGGAGAAGCGCCGGGCGGCGGCCCGCCACATCGCGGACTGCGCCACGTGCACGCAGCGCCTGAAGACGATCCACGTCCGGCGGACCGGGACCATTCCGACGTTCTCCGGCCTCCCCGAGAGCCACCCGTCGCATGATGACGCCGACGAGCCGCCCGAGGGGCCGACGGCTACGGCGACGCTCGCACGGGGTGGCGACGCGCGCCGCGCGGAGGATCGGCGGCAGGGCGAGCGACGCACCGTGCAATCGGCGGAGTGGGAGCGGCCCGGACGTGACCGGCGCACCGGGGGTGATCGTCGGGCGGAAGGCCGGCGTGTGGCCGAGCGCCGCGCGCCACATATAGGCGACCGGCAGCGGGCCGCCGACGCGCTCGCGGCTCGCGCGGTCGGCGTTCCACAGCGCTCGCGCCCCAACGAACGGCGGTCCACCGGTCCCCGGCGGATCCGCCCCGTGGGCGGAGGCGCGGCGGCCCCGAAGCGCGACACCGGCGGGCGGATCCGGCCACAGCCGGTCGCGGAGCCCCCTGCGCCGACCGTGGAGCGGCCTGCCACGAGCGACCAGGCGGAGCCCGACACCGCGGCCGCCAGTGCCGCCCTCGAGCCGACCGTCCAGGTCACACCCCAGAAACCGCCGCGCGCGCGGCCCGCGCGGCCTGACCCCGAAGTGCCCGAGCCGCCCGCCGAAGCCATCGTCGAGGTCGCACCCGTCAGCTCCCCACCGGCGGCGGCGGACGCGCAGCCGGCGGCCGCCCCACCCGCCGCGGCTGAGCCGGATCCGCAACCGGAGCCTCCCCGCGCGTCTGCCCGCACCACCGACATCGAGTGGTTGGTGAGCCCTGCGGAGGCGGATCATCTGCTCCGGACATCGCGCGTGGGGTTGGCGGGACCGGCGGCGGCAAGGCCCGCGGCCGCGGAACCGGCCCAGGCGCCACGCGACGTGAACCGCGCGCCCGCCCCGGCGCGGGCCCCTGCGCCGCAACCAGCGCCCGCGGTCGCTCAGGCCGAGGCCGCCGGTCTGCCCGGGACGGGAATGGGGCGATGGGTGGGGATGGCTTCCGCCATCGCGGTTCTGGCGGTGGCTGCCTGGATCGTCCGGCCGTTCCTCGGGCTGGGTAGCCCCGACCCGCTCTCGTCCGTGGCTCCCGTTTCCATGCCGGCTGCCGTCGAGACGCCGTCCGAGGCCCCGACCGAGACGGTGTCGCAGGCCGGTGGCGAGACCATTCTGCCCGCAACGAATCCGGCCGCGGAACCCGCTCCCCCGCCGGAGCGACCGGTCCGGCGACCGCCCGCTCCTCCCGCAACGGAGACGCGCGTCGCCCAGGCGCCGGTCCGGGAAACCGCGGCCGCAGCCGCGGCTCAGCCTACGCCTGCGCCGGTCCCGGCGGTCGGCGTCATCCGGGGCGTCGTACGGGACCCGCAGACAGGCGCGGCGCTCGCGGGCGTCCGCATCACGATTCCGGGAACCCCGTTCACGGCAACGACCGATGCCTCGGGTCGGTTCGCGCTGCTGGATGTTCCGGCTGGACGGGTCGCGCTCGCGGCCGCCGGCGACGGGCGCCTGCCGGGGAGCCGGGAAGTGGTGCTGGAGACGGGGGCGACGGCGCAGGTGGACATCACGCTCGCCGCCCCCGCGCCCGCCGGCGCCGAGCCGGCGCCGGCCGCGGCGCCCCCTGCGGCCCGCCCCACGGTGGCTCCCGCGGCCCGTACGACCGACGACGAGCTGGCGGCGGGGGGATGGACGGTGAGCGAGGCGTCCACCGCGGCGGCGCAGCTCCGTGACCGGCTCGCGACCATTCCCGAGCTCTGGATCGAGAGCATCGCGACCTCGCAGAGCGGATCGCGGGCGCGGGCGCGCGTGGCCCTGTTGACGGCGTCCGGCGAGCGCATCGTGCTCACCCAGACGCGCTCCGGGGCACCCGCCGTTGGCGGCGCGCCCCGCGTCACCGCGCTCCGCATCATTCCGGCGAGTGAGGCCTACCCGCTCACCACCGGCACGGCGAGCTTCGGCAGCCTGTTGGTGACGGCAAAAACCACGCTGGCAGGAGACACGCTGCGGGCGCTCCTGGCCACGCTCGCTCCGTTGGAGTAACGCGATAGGCGGGATGAGCGGGATGGGCGGGATCGAAGAGGGGCGCCGGTGCGAGCCGGCGCCCCTCTTCGTTGCTGCATCCCGCTCATCCCGCTACTTCTTGATCAACGCCTGAATGGCCGGCGGCGGCACGAACACCGAGTCCGGCACGGTCGTCACGTCGACCTTGCTGACGGTCACAACCTGCTCGATCCCCATAGTCTTCTGCATCGACTTGAACGGTTGCAGCATCCCCTCGACCGGGCGCCAGTCCGACACCGCAACCACGATGTCCACGTTGCCCATGGGGCTCGCCTGACTCCGCTGCGAGCCAAGCATCAGGCTGGTCTCCTTGGCAAAGAACTCGTGGTACGTCTCCCCCCACGCGGTCGTCACCTTCACCTTGTAGCTGGGCGTGCCGTCGAACGTCGTGTCCGCCACCGTCTCGAGCGACGTGATCTGCTCTTCCGGGTACAGGATGGCGTAGAAATCCGCCTGCTGCCTGGTCTGCTGGGCCTGGAGGCTGTCGAGGACCATCGGACCCATCATGGGATTCATCGCCCACGCCGTGGTCCCGTCGAACCCGCTGGTGACCTCACCGATGCCCGGGATCGTGACGCGGACCAGCATCTTGTCGGGCGGCTGGCCGTACACGTCGAGCGCGCCACTGATCCCCTGCGCCGGGATGTCGAACGTGCCGGTGACGTGGCGACCGCTCTGGGCGAGGATGACGTCCCGGCCGCCAATGGCCGCGATGTACTTGTTCACGATCTCACGCCCGGACGGCAGTGGCCCCTGGGCATGGGCGGGAATCGCGGCGAGCAGGGTGAGGAGGCCACCAAGCAGCACGGTCGGCAGACGGCGAGACATGCTACGGCTCCTGTTCAGGGTTTCGATGCGTGTCGATCCAGGCGTGCGCCGCGTCCAGCACCGGGTCGTGTCCCGCCAGCAGGTCCTCGCGGGTGGGCCGCACGGCCTCGTCCGGCACTACCCCGCGACCTTCCAGGACGATCCCGTCGGGCGTCGCGAAATCGGCGATGGCGTGGTACAGGACGTCCCGGTTTGGCAGCCGGTCGAAGACCGCGGGCAGCACCCCGCCGAGGGAGGTCGAGCCGAACACGCGGACGCGTTCGAGCGCCTGCATGCCGCCGGCGAAGACCTCCGAGGCGCTCCCGCTGGTCTCGTCGATGAGGAGGGCCACCGGGCCGGCGAACGGCTCCACGCGTTCGCCACTCGGACTCACGAGGCGCGGGTTGGCGCGGAACTGCAGCGTGGACCGGCGCGAACGGAAGTCGCCAAGGGAGACGCGCTCGGTAAAGAAGTGCCCGGCGACCCCCATCACCATCCCGCCGGCGCCGCCGCGATTCCCCCGCAGATCCACCACGATGCCGTCGTACCCGCGGTAGGCCTCGATCGCGTCGTCCAGCTGCCGAATGAGCGGCGGCATCCAGAAGTTGAACCAGATCCGGCCGACGCGGCGGCCGGCTGGCGTGGTGTGCTCGTCCCGGGCAAACCGCGCGAAGAACGTCGGCAGGTTACCGAACTTGATCGGCTCGCTCGGCGCCGTGCGCCGGACCAGCGTGCGCACCTGCCGGGTGCCCTGCCCGTCCTCGAGCGTGAAGGCTACTGACGTCCCGACGGCGCCGCCCATCCGCCGCTCGGCGACGCTCCAGAGCAGGAACCCGTCCGGATACCGGAGCTTCTGCTCGCGGATGCGCCGGAGTATCGGCGCGACCGAATCATCGTCCACCGCCACCAGCGCCCAGCCCGGCCGGATGCCGGCCGAGTCCGCCGGCCCGCCGGCCTCCACGCGCGTCACCACCAGGTCGTCGCCCAGCAGGCGCACGTCCATGCCCACGTCGCCCGTCACCACGTCGCCGTCCTCGGCCGGAGCCAGGGTATCGGCAAACTCCTCCGGAATCAGGGAGAAGTGCGATTGGTTCAGTCGGCCGATCATCTCGTCGATGGTCGCGCGCAGGGCGGCTGTCGAGGTGGCCTGCTCCGCGCGTGGCCGCAGCTCGTCCCGCAGGGCGAGCCAATTCACGCCGTTGAACGTGCTGTCGAAGTGCGTTTCATGGATGATCTCCCACGCGCGGTCGAACGTCCGGAGGCCGAGCGCCGCGTCGTACGGGGGAGCGGGTGGCGCGGCGGGACGCGGCGCGCAGGCGGCGAGCGCGACGGCGAGCGCACCGGCCATGCGCGAGCGGAAGGGAGACGCTGGGAGAACGCGGGTCACCAGAAGATATTAGCCGCCCTGCCCACGGGCGGCCAAGCGGTCGGCGGTTCCAGGTGGACGAGTTCCCACCGGATTACCTGACCAGGGCTCGCACCATGGCCTCCTCGGACGGCGCGCCGACGATCGCTGCGACGCGCGGCTTGTCCGCCACCAGGCGCGCCACTTCCGCGAGTGTGGCGAGGTGGGCCGCGGGCTCTTCCATCGGGCTCAGGAGCAGGAAGACCAGTCGGGCCGCCGCCGAACACCCCGCGAATTGCACTCCCTCCGGGCTTCGTCCGAGGAACAGGCGCGGCTCGTCGAGGGAATCGAGCCGCGCATGCGCGATCACGACACCCGGCGTCAGCTCGATGGCCGCTCCGCGGTCGCTGTGGAGCAGCAGCCGGAGGATGTCTCGACGGCGTCCGTGGTCGTCCTGGAACTCGCGCGCGAGGAGCGCGTCGAGAGCGCCGTGCGCCGACCGGCCCGGCAGCGCATGGACCACGCGGTGGCGGGCCAGTGCGGCCGGCAGCTCGATCTCCGCGTGGAGTGGCGGCAGCTCGTCTCGCTCCGACGGATAGAGCAAGAGGAAGCTCTCGGGCACGAGCTTCGCCAGTCGCGCCGGCAGGCGGGACAGATAGGGATCCCAAGAAACGGTCCCGCGCCGGGCGCTCACGACCACCACCAGATCCTCGGGCTTGAGCATCTGACGCAGGGTGCCGAGTGCGCTGGTCCAACTCGTCACCCGTTCCGCCCTGACAGGGGCATCGGGCTTGACCTGTTCGAACGCCCGCAGGTAGCCCCCCTCGTCCTGGTCGATCACGAGAACGTGGAGACTCGCGCGGAGTCCGTTCGTCAGCCGCTTGAGGGTTCCCACCGCCTCGGCAAACCCGGTATGGTGGTCGGAGCCGGTCGCCGGAAGGGCCACGATGCGGCTGGTGGTGCTGACCGGATGCCCGAGCTTGGCGACGATGACCTGCTGCTGACTCTGGTCGAGGAGTTGGTCGAGCACGCTGCCAAAGACGCGCTGCCGGGACGTTCGTCCGTCCCAGCCGATCAGGATGGTCGCGGTCCGGGTCTCCACCGCGCCGCGGACGATGCCGCTCGCGAAGTTCTGATCAACTCGCGTGATCGCCTGGATCTGGACGCCGGCGCCCGCCGCGTATGCCACGGCCTTGCTGAGCATCTGCTCGGCGTTGGCCACGTAGGCTTCCGCGGTCTCGCCCTCGTCGGGAACCACCGTAAGCGCGAACAACGGTTCGGGCGACCGTGTCTCGCGGAGGACGAGGGCCAGGTCCAGCAGCGCCGGCGCCGTCCTGGGATTCGACATCGGCACCAGTATCCGGGCCGGCGCTTCCGCGCCCGCCAGGGGCTGTTGCTCCTCTGCCCGGGCCAGCGCCCGGCCATGCCGCTCCACCAGCCAGGGACCCAAGAAGACCGTCACGGCCATCAGCACCACGACGCCGTTCTCGACGAACTCATCGAACAGGCCAACCTCGTGGCCGATCAGCGCGATCGCCAAGGCAGCGGAAGCGCGCGAGACCGACAGGCCGAACACCGCGCCGGCTTCCGCCCGGGTCAGGCGGAACAGCAGCCGCGTCCCTTCCGCCGCGAGCCACTTGCCGAGCACGCCCGCGACGATGAGCGCTACCAGGACCTCCCACGCGCGGCCACCGCTCAGGAACACCCGCACATCCACGAGCATGCCGATGGACAGAAGGAAGAACGGGATCAGGAACGCCTCGCCCACGAAGTGGATGCGGTTGCTCAGGAGCCCGTTCCGCGGAATCAGGCGGTTGAGCGCCAGGCCCACGAGAAACGCCCCGATGATGGCCTCCACCCCGGCGACCTCGGCCAGGAAGGCGCCGGCGAACAGCGCCGTCATCACATACAGGAACGTGGCCGCCGTGCCGGTCGCCTCGCGGCGGAAGTACCATCGCGTGAGCCGCGGGAGCCCAACCGTGACCAGGACGACGAAGACGGTCAGCGATCCACTCAGCCGGATCCAGAACGCGGTGTCGAGCGCCCCGCGCGTGGCCGAGCTGACGACGGCCAGGACCAGCAGAGCGGCCGTGTCGGTGATCATGGTGCCGCCGACCGCCGCTGTAACGGCACCGTTTCGCACGATGCCCATGCTCAGGGCGAGCGGATAGGCCACGAGTGTGTGTGACGCCAGCATTGCACCCAACAGCAGGGCGCTCCGCGGCTCGAACCCCAGGACTCGGCCCGCACCCCACCCCAGCAACATGGGAACCGCGAACGTCAGACTCCCGAACCCGAGGCTCCGCCACCGATAGCGCTTGAACCCGTGGAGGTCGATCTCCACGCCCGCAAGGAACATCAGGTAGATGAGGCCCACCGTACCCAGCAGCACGATGGTCTGCCCGCGCTCGAGCACGAAGAGGCCGTGCGGTCCCAGAACGGCACCCGCGATGATGATGCCCACCATGCCCGGAACGCGGTACCGCTCCACGATGAGCGGCGCGACCAGGAACACCACCATCGCGAGTGCGAAGATGAGTACCGGGTTGGTGACGGGCAGGGTGAGCGAGAAGCCGGGCGCGACCATGAGCGTCCAATATGACCCGAGCCGGCAGGGGCCGACAGCCGAGGCCGCCTCGCCCGGCGGGCCTCTCCGCCCTAGGTTAGGGCAGGCCTGTCACCATCCCGCCCGAGGAGTGCGCATGCTGACCACCACGACCCCGTCCATCGAGGGCTACGAGATCGTCGAGTACCTGGGCCTCGTCACGGGAGAGGCGATCCTCGGCGCGAACATCTTCAAGGACTTCTTTGCCGGCATCCGGGACATCGTCGGCGGCCGCTCGGCCGCCTACGAGCAGGAGCTGCGGAAGGCCCGCGACATCGCCTTGCAGGAGATGACCGCGGAGGCGGAGCAGCTCGGCGCCAACGCCGTGATCGGCGTGGATCTCGACTACGAGACGCTTCAGGTGGGCCAGACCGGCGGGATGCTCATGGTGAGTGTATCTGGTACGGCGGTAAGGGTGGCCTGGTAAGGCTCTGACCGTCTTGCCGTTTCGCCGTCTGGACTAGAACTCGTACGCCTGCCCGAAACTGACAACCCACCGATTCCCCGACCAGCCTTCGCCGAAGCGATACGCGACGTCCAGGCGGCCCACGTTGGGGCCGGTCGAGGTCGTGCCGCCCATGCGGAGCCCCAGGCCCACGTTCCCGCCCACGCGGGGCGACTGGTCCGCGTACCACGCGCCGCCGTAGTCGACGAAGCCAGCGACGCCCAGGCCGATCAGGTTGAACAGGGCGTCCACCAGGAAAACCCGATGCTCCAGCACGCCCCATGCCATGCGCGTACCCGTGAACGCGTGGGGTTCGAAGCCGCGCGGTCCGGCGCCGTGGCCGATGTCGAACTCGGCCCCGGGCGCCGGGTTCTTCTGCGCGCCCGCTTCGACGTGCACCACCGTGGCCTGGCGACGGAGCAGGCGCGAGGCGAGCGTGAGCCTCCCGCGCACCTGCCCGGAGTCCACGGCGCTGGAGGTCACGAGCCCGCTCACGCTGGCCTGGAGCCGCGCGAACGCGGCGGGTATCCCGAGGCCGGCCTGCACCTCGAGCACGCCGCCGAGCCCGTCGCGCGCATAGCCAAACGCAGACGGGGCAAGCGAAACCCCAAGGACGAGCCGTGCGCTGAGGTCGATGTCCTCTTCCCGCGCGAACCCGTTGTAGTGGGTCACTTCCAGGTAGCGCGGGCGGAGCAGCTCGACATAGGGCCCCACGGCGCCGGACACGGAGTCCGGGATCACCAGCAGGGTATCCTCGATCTGGAGGTACTGCTCGCGGCGCACCTGCCCGTAGAGCCCCAGACGCACGTACCCGGCGGGCCCCGCGGCGGGAGCCCAGGCGAGCCACGCGCGCTGGATCAGGGCCCGGTTCCAGAGCGTGTCGCTTTCCACGCCGTCCCGGAAGCGCAGCACCCGGCGGTCGGCCGCTTCACCCGGGAGTCCGCCGCCGACCCGGTCGCCGAAGGCCCGGAACGGGAATTCCGGGATCCAGGCTCCCGCGTCCCCGTCGCTCAACCGGTCGTAGAAGCCCGCCACCACCGCGCGGGTGCCGAAGGGCCGATTGAACTGACCCAGCATGCGCAACGCGTTCCGGTCGGGTTCGTCGCGATACACGAGTCCCGCTGTATGGCCCGTCCCGAGCACGTTCCGCTCGACCACGCCGGCGCGCCAGGTGACGGTGTTTCCGGTGACGCTCAGGCCCACGTCCACGTTGGTGGTCCACCCGTCCGACGTGAACACTCGCGCCACCAGGCGGTCGCCGTCCCGCACCGTGTCGATCGCGACGCGCGAGAAGATCCCGAGGCGCCGCAGGTTCCGCTCCGTCTCCTGCAGCCGGCGGATGTCGAGGGAATCCCCCGACCGGAACAGCAGCTCCTTCCGCACCACCGAGGGGCGCGTCTTCATGTGGAGCGCGTTCATGATGCCCGCGAGGATGTTCCCTTCCACTTCCTCCGGGAGGAAGATGTCGAACGTCTCCACCGCGATGGAATCGACGACGACCCCCTGGGCCTGGCCCGCGGCGGGCAGCACGGCCAGGGCCGCGAGCGGCCAGATCCAGACGCGCGGTGGACCGGAGCGTCGCACGACGAGCCGGCTCAGCGCCGGAGCAGCTGGAGTCCGATGTTCGGCCCGTGGCCCATGCGGTATGCCAGGTGAATCCACAGCATGGCCAGGGGCTCGAGGTAGCGGGCCGCCTGCAGGGGCCCGGCGTCCACGGGGGCGAACCCGAGCGTCACGATCAGCGGTTCCACCGTGCGCTTCGCCTCGGCGTCGTCGCCGCAGTAGAACATCGTGAGCCGTTCGGCGCCGAAGCGCGGGTTCTCCATGTTCCCGGAACCGGTGGTATTGAAGGCCTTCACCACCCGGGCGCGGGGCACCTGCGCCGCGATCCGTTCCGCAGCGGACTCGGTCGTCCCGACCGAGAGGCCCGCGAGCGCCGGCAGAATGGGATTCGTACAGTCCACCAGGATCTTGCCGTCCAGCGACCCGGCCGCGCCGAGGGCCGCGTCCACGGCGTCCCACGGTGTCGCGAGCACGACGACCGCGGCCTCCCGCACCGCCTCCGCGATGCCGGCCGCCCGCCCGACCAGCACTTCCTTGCCCGCCGGATTTCGGACGCCGAAGACGACGTCGTGCCCATCCCGGGCCCACCCGTGTCCGAGCGCCATGCCGACCTTGCCGGCCCCGATGATGGCGATGCGCATGGCGGGGAAGCTAGACGGACGGGCGAGGCGGGCAAGACGGGGACGGGAGGACGAGAGCACGAGAGGACGTGAGGGACGCTCTCACGTCCTCACGTCCTCACGTGCTCCGACTGCGTCCTAGTACTTACCCAGATACCGATCCAGCTCCCACTGATGCACCTGGGCCGAGTAGTCCAGCCACTCCTGGCGCTTGGCTTCCACGAACCGTTCGATGATGTGCGCGCCGAGCGCGTCGGTGATGACCGTGTCCTTCTCCAGGGTGTCGAGCGCCTCGTGCATGTCGCGCGGCAGCTCCGTGATCTTGTAGCGCCGCTTCTCCCGCTCGCTCATCGTGAAGATGTTCTTGTTCACGGGCTCGGGGGGCGTGAGCTTCCGCTCGATGCCGTCGAGGCCGGACGCCAGCATCACCGCGAGCGCGAGGTAGGAGTTCGCAGCCGGATCGGGCATGCGGAGCTCGCAGCGCGTCCCCTGCCCGCGCCGCTCGGGAATCCGGATCAGCGGCGACCGGTTGCGCATGCTCCACGCGACGTTGGTGGGCGCCTCGTACCCCGGTACCAGGCGCTTGTAGCTGTTCACGAGCGGGTTCGTGATGGCGCAGAACCCGCGCGCGTGATCGAGCAGGCCCGCGATGTAGTGGAGCCCCACCTTCGAGATCTGCCACTCGGCTTTCTCATCGTAGAACGCGTTCTTCGAGCCCTTGAACAGCGACTGGTGGGTGTGCATCCCGGAGCCGTTCTGCCCGAAGATCGGCTTCGGCATGAACGTGGCCAGGAAGCCATTCCGGTACGCGACGTTGCGGACGATGAACCGGAACGTCGCGATGTTGTCGGCGGTCTCGAGCGCGTCGGCGTAGCGGAAGTCGATCTCGTGCTGCCCCACCGCCACCTCGTGATGCCCCGCCTCGACCTCGAAGCCCATGTGCACCAGGTCCTCGATGATCAGCCGGCGAATGGGTTCGGCCTTGTCCACCGGGGCCAGGTCGAAGTAGCCGCCCGTGTCGTGCGTCTGCAGGGTGGGATGGCCGTCGGGGTCGAGATGGAAGATGAAGAACTCGGCCTCGCAGCCGGCCATCATCTGGAATCCCAGCTTCTTGGCGCGCTCGATCTGTTTCTTCAGGGTCATGCGCGGGCAGCCCGCGAACGGTGACCCGTCCGGGAGGTAGATATCGCTGATGAGCCGCCCGACGCGGCCGCCCTCGTCCTCGTACGGCAGGATCTTGAACGTGTTCAGGTCCGGCTTGAGGAGCATGTCGCTCTCCTCGATCCGGACGAACCCCTCGATCGATGATCCGTCGAACATCACCTCGCCGGAGAGGGCCTTTTCGAACTGGGACTGCGGCACTTCGACGTTCTTGTTGATGCCCGTCACGTCCGTGAACTGGAGGCGGAGAAAGTCGACCTGCAGTTCCTTGCACAGCTTCAGAACGTCGGCCTTGCCGGCGCCGCGGGTATCGATCACGCGACCCTGCAGCGGCGGTTTTCCGGCGGGGGTGGGCTTGGGCGGCACGGCACTCTCCTCAGGCGCGAAACAGGTGGCTTTCGGGACGCGGGAAGGTATCCGGGGGTGTTCACGGTGTCAAGCAAATGACGGTCATTTTGCACAGATACGGGACTTTTTCTGGTTGAATTGCCCGCATTCACGCGTCACTGGCGCGATTATCGTGCCCAAACCGCAGATTCCCGATGACACCGAGGATTCGGTGGTCCCGGAGCCCGGGGTGGCAAACGCCGCCGGCACCCCGGGCGGTTGCCAAGAGGGTGAGGTCAGCGCTGGATGGGGGCGGGGCTCAGCTGAGCGAGTCGAGCAGGTTCCACAGCTCCTGGGCGGAGAACTCGTGGAACCGCGTCTCGATGTCCCGGGCCGACCACTCGAGGAAGATCCAGCCGGACAGCCGGTGCAGCACCCCGGACACGAAGTGGATACGGCCGCGCAGCGCGCCGACCTCCTCGTCGCGCGCGAACTCGATGAGCACGTCCCAATGGCTCTCGCCGCGCTGCA
>Ga0326597_10007408_pt1 | contig 14941 bp, 12 predicted proteins | sample RVTome_12_FD_203789 | JGI IMG/M metagenome (GOLD analysis project Ga0326597, IMG submission 203789) | Soil microbial communities from uranium-contaminated site in the Upper Colorado River Basin, Wyoming, United States - RVT100D185 | ecosystem: Environmental > Terrestrial > Soil > Contaminated >... | reverse complement strand
GCGCCGCTCCCAGAGCAGGCATTTGAGCCACCAATAGGGCGAATGCAGCCCGTGCGCGTGATGGCGGCGGAACAGCGAGAAGCCCCTGGCCTTCGCATCGGCGACCAGCGCATCGCGCCTGAAGATGCGCACATGCCCGCCCGGCGCGTTCTGATAGCCCGCGTTCAGATGCCAGCAAATCCATTCGGGCCAGAAGCGCGGCACGGATACGCCGAGCCGCCCACCGGGTTTGAGTACGCGTGCGATTTCGGAGAGGGCTGCGCCATGGTCCGGGATGTGTTCCAACACTTCCGAACAGACCACGGCGTCGAAGGCGCCGTCGGGAAAGGGAAGCCGCAGCGCGTCGCCGACCGCAAGCGCGAAGCGCCGCTCGGTACCCGGCTCCATGTCCGGAAACGCCGCGAAACTTGCGCGCGCCTTCGTCACATCGTCGAGCTTCAAATCCATGCCCACGGCCAGCAGCTTCTTCTTCCAATAGAGCGCGTGCAGATGGCGGCCCTCGCCGCAGCCGAGATCGAGCGCACGCGCGCCGTCCTCAAGCGCGAGCGCGTCGAGATCGATCGTGAGCATGGCCGATGACCTCCCGGCAAACCATCGCCGTTTTCTTCGCCGCGCGCGACCATTGGAACCGCTCGATCGCACGCGCACGCCCTTTCGCGCCGAGTTCGTCCCGCAATGCGGGATTGTCGAGCAGCATGGCCACGGCCGACGCGAGCGCGGCCGGGTCCTTCGCTGGCACCAGCACACCGGCATCGCCGACGACTTCGGGTAGCGACCCTCCCATCGAGGAGACGAGCGACACGCCGGCCGCCATCGCCTCGGCGGCTGGAAAGCCGAAACCTTCATAGACCGAGGGGCATACGGCGAGCGTCGCCTCGGCGTAGAGGCGGTTGATCTCCGCGTCGCTCACGCCCGTGACGAAGCGCACGCGCGCGATAAGGTTCAGCTCGCGCAGCATGCGCTCCGTCGGCCCCTCGCGCAGCTTGCCGATCACGACGAGCTCCAGATCGGAATAGTCTGGCACGAGCAGCGCGAGCGCACGCACGAGATAGACGAGCCCCTTGAGCGGCACGTCGGCACTTGTCGTCGCGATCAGCCGGTTCGTCTTGCGTGTCATGCCCGGGATGGGCCGGAACGTCCCGATGTCGACGCCATGGGGCACGACGCGCATCTTCGCGGGCGGCACGCCGAAATCGCGCGCGAAGTCGCGCTTGGCGGACTCCGAGCCGGTCACGAGCGTTCCGAGCTCGCGGACCACGCGCTTTTGCATGCGTAGGAACGAATACCAGCGCCGGATCAGAAGCCGCAGCGACAAACTCTCGGCATGATCGATCGCAATGCTGCGGTCGAGCGTGATGGGATGATGGATGATGCCCGTCACCGGCAATCCCATCGCCCGCGCCGCGAGCAGCCCGTAGGAAAGCGTCTGATTGTCGAAGACGATGTCGAATTCATGCGCGTGGCCCTTGAGCCAGCGCGCCATGCGTTGGCCGAACGTATAGGGCTCGCCGAAGCCGCCCGATATATGGATCAGCCATTCCTTGAGATCGATCGCACCTTTCGCCTCGGGCGGCAGCGCGGGTACGCCCGCCCAGCCCTTGGGCCGCGCATAGAGATCGAGCGAGGGAAGACGGATGAGCCGCACGCGCGCGTCGAGTTCGGGATAGGGCGGGCCCGAGACGACGGCGACCTGATGGCCGAGATCCGAGAGCGCCTTGGAAATGTGGCGCATATAGACGCCCTGGCCGCCCGTATAGGGATGCGAACGATAGCTCGGCATCAAGATGCGCAGGCCCCGCTCAGCCGCGCGCGGCTCGGGCATTTCGGGCAAATCACGCAGAAGGGCCGCGCTGGACGCGTCCATCAAACTACCTCCGCAAGGGCGAAAGACGCGCCCGGGGACGTCGGATGCGCCGCAGGATCAGGGCGCGCTGACAAATTATCAAACGTCGCCGCCGGATCAACCGTTAAAGCCTATCCGAACCGCTTCTTGAGCCAGCCGATCATGGCGCGGTTGGTTTCCTCGGGTTTTTCCTGCTGCGTCCAATGCCCGCAATCCTTGATCAGGACCTTTTCGAGGTCGGGCACGAAAATCTCCATGCCGTCGGCCATCGACGGACGCAGCACGATGTCGTTCTCCGCCATGATCATCAGGGAGGGCTGGGCGACGCGTTCCTTCACGCCGGCCATGAGTTTCCAATTGCGTGTGAAGTTGCGATACCAGTTGATCCCGCCCGTAAAGCCTGTCTTCGTGAATGTGTCGACGAAGAAGGCGAGTTCCTCGGGCGTGAGCAGAAGCTCGCCCGGCCACATGCCTTCTTCGAGCGCACGCACAAGTTCGAGGTTGCGCGCTTCCTTGGGCATCTTGTCGAACTGCTCGATCGTGATGTCGGTGCGCCGCATGAAGAAGCGGAAGGTCTTCTCGACATCCTTGGCCAGAAGGGCGTCCGCCACGCCGGGCTTCTGGAAGAAGACGATGTACATCTTCTCGCCGAACGCCATGCGCATCGCCTGGATCGGATCCATCGGCGCGTGGCGGATGAAGGGCGTGTTGACGCCGATGACGCCCGAAACCCGCTTGCCATGCAGCAGCGGCATGGCCCAGACGACGATGCCGCCCCAGTCATGGCCGGCGAAGACGGCCTTCTCGACGCCGGCCGCGTCGAGCAAACCCACGAGATCGCCCGTCAGATGATGGATGTCGTAATCCTCGATCGTCTCGGGCCGGTCCGTCAGCCCGTAGCCGCGCTGATCGGGTGCAAGCACGTGGTAGCCGGCCTCGGCCAAGGCCGGAATCTGGTGGCGCCAGGAATAGGCGAGCTCTGGAAAGCCGTGGCAGAGCACGACGGTCGTGCCGTCTTTCGGGCCGGCCTCGTAGACGCCCATGCGGATTCCGTTGGTATCGACGAAGCGCGGTTCGGGCATGGCGGGTGCGGGCATGATGTCTCCAGTGCGGCGGATCGAGTTTCAGATGGCGAGTCCCAGGCGTTTTAGCATGTCGGCGCGCGCCGGGCCGAGCGGCGGCGGATACATGCTGCGCGCGCGCTTGACGAAGCGTGGCACCGCCCACCACGCCAGCACGCGGGCAAGCATCGCGGGTTCGCGCAACCAGGCTTCGGGGTGCGCGATCATGTGAAAGCCGCGCATGACCGCGCGATGGACCGCGAGATCGCCGCGCGACGCCGGTCCGATCGCGTCCTCGACGAAGCTGCGGACGATGCGCCCCTTGAGGCTCGGGCGATGTGCGGGATCGCACTCCGCCTTCGCCCGGCGGATCGCCTGCTCGTCCTGCCGGACCATGATGTCGTAAAAGGGGCGCAGCGTGTCCCGGCTCGACCGCGCGAAATGAAGCGCGCGTGCGCGTGCGTCGCGCGTCGCATCCAATGTCTCAGCCAACGCATGTGCATGGATGACGGCAGCCGAGCAGCCGCGCCCATAGAGCGGATTGGTGCGGATCGCACTGTCGCCGACGGCGAAGAAGCCGAGCGCGATCGGCTCGCCATCCCTCACATAGTGCAGCCACGCGCTTCTGAGGTTGCCCATCGCGAAGACCTTGGTGACGGGCTCGGCGCGTTCGGATTCGATCCAGCGCCGGGCGCCCGGAATGGCGCCCACGATCGCGTCGAAGATTTCCGGCTTCAAGACGGCCATGCGCAACTCTTCCTCGATCTCGGGAACCGCGAGCGTGATAGAGAAATGCCGATTGTCCGCCAGAAACACGCCATATTTGATGTAGCCGAGATCGCCCGCACCCGGATGGGGATCGCGCGAGGGCTCGCCGGCGCCGTCCTTCAGACGGTAATGCCGCGTGTAATAGAGAATGCCGGCCGGGCTTTCCTCCGCTTCGACGCGCGCGCCGGCGGCCGCGAACCAATCGGGAAAATTCGTCGTGCGCCCCGTCGCATCCACGGTGACGTCGGCCCGCATCTCCTCGACCCGGCCGCCGCACTCGACCTTGAGCCCGGCGACGCGAAGCCCGCCGCCCGGTTCGCACGCCGTCACGATGCCACGCGCCGCCGCTTCCGTTAGAAACGCGACGCCGGGGAGCGTGGCGGCATAGCGCCGGATGACCAGCTCCAGCGTCGTTCGCCGGCTGAAGAGAAAGGCGAGATCGGCATCGCCCGGCTCCGGCACGTATCGCGCGGCAAGCCTCATGGGCATGGATTCGGGCATGGCGAGCACGCGCGCGCCTTCGTCGAGCAGCGTGCTGTAGAGCGCGGGATGGCGGGTGCGGATCAGCGCCAGCAGGCGTCCGAGGAACACGTGGCTGTGGCGGAGCTGGGTCGCGCCCTTGCGCTCCCAGGAATGGAACGCCTCGTCGACCGAGGCGGCAGGCGGCGGTGGGTCGCGGTCGAGAAACAGGATTTCGCGCTTGGGCCCGGCGAGCGCGAGCGCAAGGCCGAGGCCCGCGATCCCGCTTCCCGCGACGAGGATTTTCTCGCTCATGGCGTGGCCGCGTCCTTAAAGACAGCCGCAAGCCCCGTGGCCATGCGCATGCGCGGGACTGTGCCCGTTTTCCCGCGCGCGGAAGGCTTGGGCGATTGCAAGGCGCGAAACGTCTTCGCTCGCCGCAAAATCTCCCTTGGCGTGATCGCGAAGTTCCCGGTTGGCCAGCACGTCGAGCGCCGTCATCGCCAAGGCCTTCGCGCCGTCGATCACCGCTGCGTCGCCGCGCTCGGACGCGGCCCAGCGCGCGAATTCCGGATTGTGGATGATGACGTCGGGCGGCGCCACGGCCAGCATCGGATGGATGGATGGCACGCGATGGCTGACATTGCCCATATCGGTCGAGCCCGACGAGAAGGGCGGAATCTTCTCCGTCGGCACCATCTTGCGGCCGAGCGCACCTGCGTTCTTCTCGAAGGCGCGCGCGATCGGCCAATTGGTCTTGAGATCGAGATAGTTCGCCTCGCCCCAGACGATATCGGCCTCGCAGCCCGTGGCCCGTGCGCCGGCGTCGAAACAGGCATGGACGCGCTTCCTCAGCGTCAGCAGCTCGTGCACGTCGGCCGCGCGCACATAGAAGCGGCACGCCGTGCGTTCCGGCACGATGTTGGGCGCGAGGCCTCCTTCGGTGATGATGCCGTGGATGCGCTCGGTCGCCTTGATGTGCTGGCGCAGGGCCGCGATCGCCTGATAGGCGAGCATCACGGCGTCGAGCGCATTCAGCCCGCGATGCGGCATGGCGGAGGCGTGCGCCGCCCGGCCGCGATAGACGACGTCGACTTCCGAGATCGCGATGCACGGCATCGTGGCCATGTCGATGCTCGCGGGATGGATCATCATCGCGGCATCGACGCCGTCGAATGCGCCCGCGCGCGCCATGTATTCCTTCCCGCCGAAGCGTTCCTCGGCCGGCGTACCGAGATAGCGTACGCGGCCGGGAAGCGCGGCGCCCAGCTTGGAGAGCGCCATCGCCGCGCCAAAGCCCGCCGCCGCGATCACGTTGTGGCCGCAGGAATGGCCGATACCCGGCAGCGCGTCGTACTCGGAAAGAATGGCGACGGTGGCGCCGCCGTTCTTGCCGAACTCGGCCGCAAAGGCGGTCTTGATCCCGCACGCCGCGCGCGCGACCGCAACGTCGTGCGATTCGACCGCCTCGGTCAGCCGCTTGGCCGCCTTGAATTCCTGAAAGGCGAGCTCGGGCTCGCCATGGATGGCATGGCTGAGCGCGAGAAGCTCGGCCTTCATCGCGTCGACGGCCTTGGCCGCCTCCGCCTTGAGATTTTCAAGAGGCACGCGAGACTCCGCAATTCCGGCGCGCGATCATAGACATGGCGCTCACGCTTTGCGAACCTGGAACCGGGAGCTCGCATGACCCGATTCGTGACGGCCACGGATGGAATGCGCATCGCCTACGAAACCGTCGGCGAAGGTCCTCCCGTGCTCTTGATTCATGGCTTCGCGGCCAGCCGCGTGCAGAATTGGCGCGCGCCCGGCTGGTATGACACGCTGACCGAAGCGGGCTATCGCGTCGTCGCCATGGATTGCCGCGGCCATGGCGAAAGCGGCAAGCCGCACGATCCGGCCGCCTATGGCCACGATGCGATGGCGGGCGACGCGATGGCCGTAATGGACGCGGCGGAACTCGCCCAAGCCCATGTCATGGGCTATTCGATGGGCGGCTTCATTGCCATGCATCTGCTGATGCACCATGCGGAGCGCGTGTTGAAGCTGGTCATCGGCGGCGTCGGGGGCGCTTATGTCGACCGCTCGCTGAGCGGGGACTCGCCGGCCGATCCCGCGCGCCGCGAAATGATCGCGGCCGGGCTTCTGGAATCCGACAAGAGCAGAATCGTCAATCCGACGGCGAAGGCGTTCCGTGAGTTCGCCGAGCAGGACGGAAAGGACCTCGTCGCGCTCGCCGCCTGCATGCGCGCCGACCGCAAGCCTTTCACGGCCCCCGAGCTTTCGCGCTCGACGCGGCCGGTCCTTGTGGTCTGCGGCGAGGCGGACAATCTCACCGGCCCGCCGGGTCCGCTGGCCGCCGTGTTCGCCGACGGCAGGGCCGTGACGGTTCCCAAGCGCGACCATATGACGACGGTCGGCGACAAGGTCTACAAGCAGGCGGTGCTGGACTTTCTTCGCTAGAAGTTTTCCGCTAGGCAACCTGTGCGGGTGCAATCTATACTTGTGGTATCGCGCAACGGCATCGGGGGGGTGTCATGTTCGGTGCACGGGTACTTTTCCTTGCTTGTCTGGTGGTCGCGTCATTCGTCATCGGCCACGCGGCGGCCCAGACCGATCAACCGCCGGTCGAAGCATTCGGCAATCTTCCGTTCTTGTCGCAACCGGTATTGTCGCCGAGCGGGCGCTATCTCGCGATGCTGCAGGAAAATCAGGGCCGCAACGTCGTCGTCATCTATGACACGGCCGCGCCGGGCAGCCGGCCCGTGGCACTCGCCCCCGAAGAGGGCATTGTCGACGAACTCACGTGGGCGAGCGACGATCGCCTGCTCATGCGTGCCGCCAATACCGTCAAGAGACGCATCGACACGCGCCCCTACGAATGGGCGCGTTTGACGTCGATCACGCCGCAAGGAACCAATGCCTTTGTATTGATGGCGAGCAAGACGCAACCCGTTCGTACGGTCGATATCACCACCGTTTCCGACATCGCATTGAACGATCCCACCCATGTGTACATGCCGCGCTACGATGCGATCGCGGGCTCAGGATCTCCGGATACGCGCCTTAAGCGCAGTTCCGGAGTCGCGTACAGCCTCTACCGGGTCGATGTCACCAAAAACGAATTCTCGCTCATCGAGCGCGGCAACGAGGATACCGTCCGCTTCATCCTCGACGGCAATGGGAAACCCGTCGCCCGCATCGATCGATCGATTTATCTCAAGGACAGCGTATATGCCTACGATGCGGGGCGCGGCATCGCCGAATTCGACGTGAGCGGCGAAGCTCGCGAGGCCGCGATTCACGAACTCAGCGAAGACGGCAAGACACTTGTCGTGAGCGGCCGGTTCGGCAAAAACACGATTGGCGCCTATCCACTCGATCTCGTCACGGGCAAGATCGGACCCGCACTTTTTGTCAATCCGCAATACGACCTCGATAGCGTTGTGGTCGATGAATGGACGCATCGCGTAATCGGCGTGCGCTACGTGGAGGACCGGCGTCATACGCATTACTTCGATGTCGCGCGCGAGAAGCTGCGGAAGAGTCTGGAGGTGACTTTTCCGGGATTGACGGCCGAAATCGTTTCTTCGACCGTCGATGGGAAGATACACGTCGTCGTGGTCGAGGGGCCACGTCATTCGCCGACCTTTCACATGTTCGATTCCGCGGCCTGGAAGATGGATTTCCTGGGACCGGCCTATCCGAACCTGGAAGAGGCGGTGCTCGGCGAGATGCGCAGCTACAATTACAAGGCGCGCGACGGCTTGGAGATTCCAGCCTATCTGACGCTGCCGCCGGGGCGCGACGCGAGAAACCTACCGGCCGTGGTCATGCCGCATGGCGGCCCGGAATTGCGCGACGCGCGCCGCTTCCATTGGTGGGCGCAATTTCTCGCCAATCGCGGCTACGCGGTGCTCCAACCCAATTTCCGGGGCTCGGCCGGCTATGGCGGCGCTTTCGTCACGGCTGCGTTCAAGCAATGGGGCCTCGATATGCAGGACGACGTGACCGACGGCGTGAAGAAGATGATCGCCGACGGCATTGCCGATCCAAAACGCGTCTGTATCGTCGGAGCGAGCTATGGCGGCTATTCCGCGCTCGCAGGCGCAGCTTTCACGCCCGATCTTTACGCCTGCGCGGTCAGCGTTGCCGGTGTGGCCGACCTGCCGACGATCATCGGTCACGGCGTCAAGACGGCGGGCGCGAAGTCCGCCTCGGTGAGTTACTGGGAATCGCGCATCGGAAGCCGGCACACCGATATCAAGCAGCTAAAGGAAACCTCGCCCGCGCGCCAGGCAAGCCGCGTGCAGGTGCCGATCCTGCTGCTCCATGGCGACAGGGATACGACCGTTCCGATCCTGCAGAGCCAGTTGATGGCGGATGCGCTCAAGGCAGCCGGCAAGACGTATGAATTCATTCGCCTCGAGGGCGACGATCATTCCCTCGATCTCGGGGCGTCGCGCATTAGGGTATTGACGGAAACCGAGCGCTTCCTGCGGGCGCATATCGGCTCCTGACGGCGCTGGCCCGCCACGAATGCGACTCGCGTGCGAAGGCGGAACTTTCCCGCGTGCCTCCTGGCCGCTATATGATGGCCCCGCGAGCGAATGAGACCCCGCATGGACAAGAAGGCCGAGAAGACCGTCTCCTTCGATTGGGCAGATCCGCTTCTGATCGAGCGCGAGTTCACCGAGGAGGAGCGCCTAGTACGCGATTCCGCGCGCGGGTTCTGCCGCGAAAAGCTGATGCCGCGCGTACGCGACGCCTTCCGCCACGAGACCTTCGACCGTGCGATCATGACCGAAATGGGGGCGATGGGCTTTCTCGGCATCACGCTGCCGGCGGACTATGGCTGCGCCGGACTCTCCCATGTGGCTTACGGTCTGGTCGCGCGCGAGGTGGAGCACGTCGATTCCGGCTATCGCTCGGCGATGAGCGTGCAGAGCTCGCTCGTCATGCATCCGGTCCACGCCTACGGGACCGAGGAGCAGCGCCGCGAATATCTGCCCAAGCTCGCGACCGGCGAGATGGTCGGCTGCTTCGGCCTGACGGAGCCCGATCACGGCTCCGATCCGGGCTCGATGAAAACGCGCGCGGTCTCCGCGCCGGGCGGCTACCGGCTCACCGGCGCCAAGACCTGGATCACGAATTCGCCCATCGCCGATATCGCGATCGTCTGGGCCAAGACCGAGGACGGAATCATCCGCGGCTTCGTCGTCGAGCGCGGAACGAAGGGCTTCTCGACGCCCAAGATCGAAGGGAAGTTCTCCTTGCGCGCGAGCGTCACCGGCGAGATCGTGCTCGACGATTGCTTCGTGCCGGACGCGAATTTGCTACCCGGTGCGCAAGGTCTGGGCGGCCCGTTCGGCTGCCTCAACAAGGCGCGCTACGGCATCGCCTGGGGTGCGATGGGCGCGGCCGAATTCTGCTGGCACGCGGCGCGGACCTACACGCTCGAACGCTCGCAATTCGGCCGGCCGCTGGCGGCCAACCAGCTCATCCAGAAGAAGCTCGCCGACATGCAGACCGAAATCGCGCTGGGGCTTGGCGGCGCGCTCCGGCTCGGCCGGCTGATGGATGAGGGGCTCGCCGCGCCCCCTGCGATCTCGCTCATGAAGCGCAACAATTGCGGCAAGGCGCTCGCCATCGCGCGCGAGGCGCGCGACATGCATGGCGGCAATGGGGTCTCGGACGAATACCACGTCATCCGCCATGTCATGAATCTCGAGGCCGTCAATACCTATGAAGGCACGCACGACGTGCACGCCCTCATCTTGGGGCGCGCGATCACGGGGATTCAGGCGTTCAATTAAACCCGCTGCGCCAGGCACGCCCAATCCCAGGGCTGCTTCGTGCCCGCCGCGCGCGGCTTGCGCATGCCTTCCTTCGCCCAGGGTGAAAACACGCGCGCCATGCGCCGGACCGCGAAGTCATGCTCGGCCATCGTCGCGGCCAATTCGCGGCGTGAGAAATGCTTTTGCATCGCGTCGTCGCGCGGCAGCAACCCGTCTTGCGTCGGCGTGTATTCCGCGCGCCTTTTGGCGGGCGAAACCAGGCCGCCGATCATCGCGCTCGATTCGAGCGAGGGCACGACGACCAACGCGAAACGCCTGGCCTTCGTGACGGCGGCGATCGCCGACCACAGCTTGCCGCGCGCCGCATGGCCGGGCGCGGTGATGACGTTCAGGCACACAGTGAGGTCGGCGCGCCGCCCGACCGTATCCGCCGCGCGCGCGATATCCATTGCGAGCCATTCGACGTCGGGCATTTTCGCGCAGCGCCGCTTGGCGCGGCCGATGATCCTGGGCGCGAACTCGATGCCGACGATCGCGCGGAACCGATGCCCGAATTTCAGGATGAAGCTGCCGACGCCGCAGCCGAGATCGACGAGAACGGAGTTCTTCGGCGAAAGCGAAACCGCGGATACGAGGCGATCCATCTGCTTGCCCGGCTCGTCGCGGGTCACATCGGTGACCGAGGTCTCGAAATCGTCCGCCAGCGCATCCCATTGCGCCCGATTCATCGCGAATCTCCCGATATTGTTCAGTAGACGGCATATCTTCGGGTTTTGCAATGAACGCCGCCATCGGCGATAAGCATCGCATGTGTCGCGTTCGCATCTTGCTTTGCATGTTGGAAACCGAGCGATGAAACTTTCCGGCCTGCGGGTTCTCGATCTTTCGCAATTCTTGCCCGGTCCGCATCTGACGATGACGATGGCCGATCACGGCGCGGACGTGATCATGATCGAACCGCCGGACGGCGCGGGCGAACCAAGCCGCGCCTTGGGTGCACGCACGAAGGACGGCGCGTCCGTCTGGTTTCGCAACATTGCGCGCGGCAAGCGAAGCTTGAAGTTGAACCTGAAGGACGCGGCCGGCCGCGATCTGTTCCTGAAGCTCGCGGCGAAGACGGACGTGGTCGTGGAGGCGTTTCGACCCGGCGTCGCCAAGCGCCTCGGCGTCGACTACGAAGCGGTGTCCGCGATCAATCCGCGCGTCGTCTATTGCGCGATCACCGCTTTCGGCCAGAACGGGCCGTATCGCGATCGCCCGGCGCACGATCTGGCCGTGCAAGGTCTCGTGGGCACAGTCGATCTCACGCGGGGACTTACCGACGATGCGCCGTCCGCGCCCGGCGTGCTGGCCGCCGACATGGCCGGCTCGCTGACCGCGCTCTCCGCGATCCTGATGGCGCTGCTGGCTCGCGAGCGTTCGGGCAAGGGCGAATTCGTCGACATCGCGATGTACGATTCGCTGCTGGCCTGGACGCCGAGCGTGACCGGCCCCGTCTTCGCCGAAGACCGGGCGCCTACGCCCAAGGACATGCGTCCCTTCGGGGGCCAGGCGATGAACCGCATCTACGAGACAGCGGACGGCCGCCACGTCATTCTGGGCGGCTCGGAGGTGAAGTTCGCCGAGAACCTGCTGCGCGCGCTCGGCCGGCTCGATCAGCTCCGCTACGCCAAGGTGGAGCCCGGCGCGGGGCAGAAGCCGTTGATCGATTTCTTCGTCGGGCTGTTCAAGACCAAGCCGCTTGCCGACTGGGAGACGTTTCTATCGGGTGTCGATCTCTGCTGGGCACCGGTGCGCTCGCTGAAGGATGCGTTCGCCGATCCCCATACGGCGGCGCGCGGCATGAACCCGCAGGATGCCGCCGGCAATCGTCATATCGGCCCCGCCGTCAAGTTCGCGAATGATCCGGCCGCACCCGATCTGCGGCTTCCGGGCTATGGCGAGCATTCGGAGGACATCGCCCGCGAAGCCGGGCTGAGCGAGGACGAGATCGCGGCGCTGAAGGCACGCGGCGTGATCTGAACGTCACACCGCGCGCTGCGCCTTGTCCTTTTCGTTCGAGCCACGGATTTCGTCGCGGATGCGCTGCCAGTCGTCGTCCGTCAGGCGCGACAACGAGGCGAAGTTCCCGCCCGACGCCAGATGCATGCCGCCGTCGATCGCGATGGTTTGGCCGGTGAGATATTCACAGCCGGGCGCCATCAGGAAGCAGGCCAGGTTCTTGAGCTCGCGCATCTGGCCGACGCGGCCCATCGGATTGTAGCTCGCGCTGTCCTCGCGGCCCGAACCCTTCGGGTTCAAGCGCTCCCACGCGCCTTTGGTCGGGAACGGTCCCGGCGCGATCGCGTTCAGGCGAATGCCGTGGGGTCCCCATTCGGCGGCCAGCGATTTGGTCATGATGTTGAGCCCCGCCTTCGACATGGCGGACGGCACCGTGAACGGGCCGCCGTTCCATATCCACGTCGTGAGGATGGAGATCACGCTCGCCGGCACCTTGTCCTCGATCCAGCGCTTGCCCGCCGCGAGCGTCACGTAGAACGAACCGCGGAATACGATGTCTGAGATGGCGTTGAAGCCGCGCGGAGACAAATCCTTGGTACGGCTGATGAAATTGCCGGCCGCGTTGTTGACGAGCCCGGTCAGCGCGCCCCCGTCCGCCCAGATCTGCCCCATCATCTCGTCGACGGCTTCCGCGACGCGGATGTCGCAGGCAAGCCCCTTTATCCGCGCCTTCTGGGCATCGGAAATCTCCCTCGCGGTCTCCTCGAGCACCGAAAGCCTGCGTCCGCAGATATAGACGTCGGCGCCGAGGCTCGCGAACGCCTCCGTCATTTCGCGCCCCAGCCCCGTGCCGCCGCCGGTGACAAGAATGCGCTGGCCCTTCAGGAGTCCGGAGCGGAACATGAGCTCATCCATGGAAAATCTCCGTGCGGAATTGCGATCGGGGCAGCATATACCAGATCGCGAAGATGCCGACGTATCCGCGATCTGAATCGCCTAAACCGGCGCCCGCGCGAAGGCGAAGCGCAATCAGCTCTGACGGAACAGGATCGACGACATCCAGCCCAGCAGCAACGCCATCAGCACGGCGCCGATGCCGTAGAACAGCGGCTCGCGATGGGCGAGGTTGTAGAGGCGCCGCTCCATTCCCGATTTGTCGACATAGAGCGGTGTCGATTGCGCGCTGATCACGGTGCCGTCGCGGAAGAGATAAACGTCGGCGGTATAGCTGCCGGGCGGCACCGTCGCGGGCAGCGGCACGCGGGCGCGGAACACCGAATGGCTCGAAAATTCGATGCCCGACGTCGTTTCTTCGTACAGCCCTTCCTCGCGCTTCTGACGGATGGCGGCACCCAGGAATTCGGCGGCGGCCGCCGAATCCTCCGTATCGGCGAGGGGGCGCGCGGCCAGATTGGCAAGACCGAGCTCGAAGCGCTGGAGGATGAGTGGGGATGCGATGTCGCCGAGCGGCCGCGTCGCCGCCACGAAATAGAATCCGGGCAGGCGGTCGAACGTCACGCTGTCGCGGTTGATCCAGACGCCCGCGATGCGCGCTTTCCTGCGTACGGTCGCGGGCGCGTCCGGCCCGCGGATCGCCACCACGATGTCACGGCCCTCCGCCGATGCGAACGGGTCCGGCGATTCGATCGCGCCGAACAGCACGATGTCCGTGCCCGTGAAGTTCGAACGGATCTCGATCAAATCCTTGGAGAGGACGGAGACAAGGTCTTCGGCCCGTGCCGGCGAGAGCGCGAGCGCGGCCGCGCCGAAGAGAGCGAGGATGGCGTGCGCCCGTCTCACGGCAGCCCCGTCACGAGCGAATAGAGATCCGCAGGCGTCGCGATCAGACCGTAGAGGAGCCGCAGCGCGACGGCCAGCACCAGAAGAGCAAGCAGCAGGCGAATTTGCTCGCCGCGCAGCCGCGCGCCCGCGCGCACGCCGAATTGCACGCCAACTACGCCGCCCAGGATAAGCAGAAGCGCCAGGATGATGTCGACCGACTGGTTGCCCAGCGCATGCAGCACGGTGGTCGCCGCGGTCACGAACAGGATTTGGAACTGCGACGTGCCGACCACGATGTTGGTGGGCATCCGCAGCAGATAGATCATGGCCGGCACGAGGACGAAGGCGCCGCCGACGCCGAGCACGGCGGCCAGCAATCCGCCCACGACACCCAGCACAAGCGGCGGGACGACGCTGATATAGAGCTTGGAACGGCGAAAGCGCATCTTCAGCGGCAGGCCGTGAATCCAGTTGTGCTGGCCCGGCTTGCGGCGCCCGCCGGGCGCGCCCGACCTCAGCGTGTTCAAGCTCTCGTTCAGCATCATCGCGCCGATCGAGCCCAGCATGATCACGTAACTCGCCGCGATCACGAGTTCGATCTGGCCGATCTCGCGCAGGGCGGCGAAGGCATAGACGCCGAGACCGGCTCCCACGAGCCCGCCACCCACCAGCATCCAGCCCATCTTCGTGTCGACGTGGTCGCGCCGCCAATGCGCGAGCGCGCCCGATAGCGACGATGCCGTGATGTGGCTCGCCTGGGTCGCCACGGCGATGCCCGGCGGGATGCCGTAGAAGATGAGGATCGGCGTCATCAGGAAGCCGCCGCCGACACCGAACATGCCGGAGAGGAACCCCACCGCCGCGCCCACGCCGAGGATCATGGCCCAGTTGACTGAGATCTCGGCGATGGGGAGATAGATTTCCATCGAGCGTACGCGCTGAAACTACGAAGGCATGGACCCGGCACAACTGTCCGACTGCGGACGATCGGTGGGCGGACGCACTCTGCGCGCGCCTCGTTCCGGGGTCAACAGCCGGAGCGGAGAAATCCGGCTCAGTTCAAGACGCTGTCGAGATCGGGCCCGTCGTTCGCCGCGCGGTCGATCGGCTCGGGCTGGAATGTCGTCGCCGCGCGGTCCGCCGTCTGGCGCTCGATCGGCGGAAGCTGCGTGGCGAGCGCATCGCGCCTCGCCTTGGCTTCGGTGTCGCCGTTGGCGGCGGCGATCCCGTAC
>Ga0326597_10007407_pt1 | contig 14942 bp, 22 predicted proteins | sample RVTome_12_FD_203789 | JGI IMG/M metagenome (GOLD analysis project Ga0326597, IMG submission 203789) | Soil microbial communities from uranium-contaminated site in the Upper Colorado River Basin, Wyoming, United States - RVT100D185 | ecosystem: Environmental > Terrestrial > Soil > Contaminated >... | reverse complement strand
AGCCTATCTCTGTTGACTTCAATACTGCCGGTGAAGGTTGGGGATGTTATGGCTGCAACGCATCAAATGAAAAGCATATCCATCATCCCGACTGCCCATGGCTAGCAGCAAAGAAGTTCTTGGACGCCTTGATGACTCTGAACGAAGCACACCGAGAAATTGCTGAGACCCGCGAACGTGTTCAAAAGACGTTTTTGGAGGAGAGCGATGGATAGGAAGAAAATCGAAGTAGTAGCTACGGGGCTAGAAGATAAGAGCCTCTGGCCCAGACGACACCCTCTCATAAAAATGGCCCATCTACTAGACTGGCATTTTGAGTGGGGGAAGCCTCCTGGAATCCATCAATACCTTCAGCAAGAACTGGGGATCACCGGCCACCAAATACAGGTGTTGGGTGACATAGGACAAGCTCGCCGTGCTGCGAACTATCTACGCCAACTCGCCGACACGGAGGCGCAGCAGTGAGCAAGTGCCATGCGGTTATCTGGCATCGAGCGACCAACACATCCATTATCTGTGGACTCAAGAAAGGACACAAAACAGCGCACCGCTTTGAATGGACAGACGAAAAGATTAAGACAGGCTCCTTTGCGTATTCGGCAGCAGGGAGTATAGAGCAGCCAGCGTCGTCAGAGGCGCAGCAGTGAATGTGACATTTACCACAGACATCACTAAGCAAGGCCTCTATCACGTAGCTGAGGATGGAGTACCGATTGGTGAAGTGATAGTTGGACTTTACAGCAGCGGTTTTCGGCAAGTCCCTGGCTGGTACCTACACGCAAGGACTTTAAGTAAGATCGCTGACTTCATGGATCAGCAGCCGGCGTCGTCAGAGAAGCAGACCCATCAGGCGATCCCAATCGAATAGCGGACCAGGATCTGACCTATCAGCTTGAACCTCTGAAACAGGTATAATTACTTAGCATAACTAACCCCCGCGCTGAGGAAACAGCCGGGGGTATGACACACCGAAACGGAGGTTCGGCATGCATTATCAGTCTACGATAGATCGCTTCTGGTCCAAGGTTGACAAGTCGGGTGCTTGCTGGCTTTGGAAGGCAAGCATCAGCTCAACAGGCTATGGGAAATTCACTATAAATGGAGTGAAGATCTATGCCCATCGGTTTGCATATGAGCTAGTTAATGAATTACTTCCAGATTACGCCCAGAGAGGCCTTGAACTCGACCACCTTTGTCGGAATCGTTCATGTGTACGCCCTCAGCATTTAGAACTTGTTACAAAACGCGAGAATATTCTCAGGGGAACTGGTTTTGCCGCGAGAGAAGCTATGAAGACACAGTGCCCTAAAGGGCACCCTTATGACTTGTTCAACACATACATAACTACTGCTGGGACGCGTGCCTGTAGGGCATGCCAGAGAGAGCACTCACGTATATATGAGCAGCGTAAGCGAGGTGTTAGGCTAGCAAGCTCATAAAGTAATCCCATCTGAATAATGGGCCTGGGTCTAACCTATCACTTTGGACTTCGCTGTGCCCCTTGATCGTCTCCCGGTTGATCGGGAAGCCGTAAATATCCGCCATCTCCGCGATGATCTCGGCGCCAACAGCGTACTGCTCGTCCGTGTACTGGCCCTCACCGATCGGGGCCCGCTTGCAAAACTCAATGGCTAGCCGAGTCCGGTTGTAGTAGCCGCCGGACTCACCATTCGGGCCTTTTGCAGCAGCGTGGTAGGCGATCAATCCATACGGAACGCTGATGTTGACGTTGCGTTGGCGGTCAATGACGACATGCGCCGACGATTCGTTTCCAGGGCGTTCTCTCTGAAACCAGCCAATCGTAGCCTCGTACTGCGCCTCTTCGGTGTTGGCGCCGGCGGTGCAATGAATCAGCACGCCTTCCGTGACGGCGCGCGCGCCCCCGCAATTCGTCGGATGGGCCAGGCGAGGTGGGTCTTCCCACTCAATCTCGACCGGCGCTATGCTTTTGGGTGAACGACTACCCCAGTCTTTGGCGTGTAGAGATAAAGGCTCCCTTGATCGTCCATGGCCACGCCCAGGTGGTGGCCCGCCGGGCCGTTCCAGTCGATTTGATCGCTGGCCGGTGTTACCCCGCGGCGGTCCATCTCGTCCCTGAATCCCTGTCCTAAAGCATAGTCGTCTGGCATGGTCGGTTCCTCCTGTGGTGTTGGCTGCTGTTGCGCTACGGCGTTCAGAATGCGGCGCTGGTCTTCAAGCGAGAAGGCGTACTCTACGCCGTTCCCATCCTTCCATGAGGTATGGCAAAACAAGATAGCCGCCTGAATCTGCCCCTCACGGGCCCACTGCTGCACCGCTTCGATGCACGCTTGCACTCGAGATGCGTCGTCTAGGTTCGCCCCTGAGTGATTGAACTCGTCAACGAGGAAGGCGGGTTGCTCCCAGGACGCAGCCACGATATCAGCGCCGCTGGCTTGGCTGTAGGCATGGCTTGCACGGCGTAACCAGGGACGGCCTTCCTGTACCCCGGCGTACATGGCGATCCAGGAACCAGTGTTCGTAAAGCGCACGAGCCCCGGAAGATGAAGCAAGTGCGATGCGGGCAGCTCAAACAACGCTGCGATCAGTTCGGCCCGGTACCAGCCATAGCCATCCTCCCTCCAGGGACCTCCGGAGTGATTAGGCTCGTTGCCGAGCGCGTGACCGTCCCAACGCTGGCCGGCGCTAGCTTGGGCAAACGCCTGCTCCCACGCGCGGTAGCCGTCGATGATCTCCTGCTTGTAGTAGCCCTCAGTGGGAGGCCTCGTATAGATACGCGCTTTTGGGCAGGCTTCCAGGATCGCGCCTAGTTGCTCGGGATGCCTAGCTTTGATCACGGACGGCTGCAACTCCGCGATGGAGCCAATGCTTTCCAGGATCTCGACGCCGGTGAGCAACTCTACGCCACGAACCATGAGCATGCTAGAAATTAGTCCTGTCTACCCTGAACTCCACCTCTTCCCCCTGGGCCACGTCTCCCGTTCCCTCGAAGCGGTAGGCCCACAAGCCGGCTTGGTCAACCGTCACGTCCGCATGGAAGTTCCCCGTGCTGTCCTTCACCACGGGCGAGGTCACGGTCGGTAGGGTCATGGGTCCAACCGTTGTGACTACGCCGTCAGGCTTGCGGTATTTGAAAGTGAGCGTTGTGGGATCGGTGGCAGCAGCGCTGGCGTTCTTGAAAACCGCGCTCATGCGGACCAAGTCGCCTACGTCATATATGGTTTCTGAAAGATTAGGCATCGCTTAACACCAAACTTCCTACTCCAGCGTCGCTTAATATGAGGCTCCCAACGCCGGCGTCCGTGAGGGTGAGGCTGTCTCTTGCCGCATCGGAAAGGGTGACTGTCCCAGGAGAAGCAACGGCAACAGCGGCCGGGTTAAGTCCAAACAGAATGAACCACTTGACTGAGCCTGGGGCCGATCCAATGCCGAGAGTAATGATCCCTTCGGCCATGACTACGAAGCCCTCGTGATGGACGTAGGATCGTCCGCATCGTCCAGGGTCAGGGTAAAGAGCGTTGTGCTGCCATCAACCTTCTTGACAGTAACGGTCGTGCTCGATACAGCGCGTTCCAGCATGAACTGCGTGATCATGTAGAGAGCCTGCTTCACGCTCGGCCTGGTTCCATCCGCCGGTATTGAATCCGCAATGGTGGCTTCGAGTGCGTCGGCCACCTCGCTCTGCACTTCCGCGTCCCAGTCAGCATTCCAAGTGATCGCAGTGAGGTGATCCCCCGTTCCTCCTGCCTCGGTAAGACCTGCGCCAGCGGCGCCGATATCATCCGTCTGCGCTTCGATATCCACGAGATTTGCGGCAACTGACGCCCCAGAACCAAGATCGGAAGGAGTGCCAAGACGCGACTCTAAATCGTCCACCTTGCCCTCAACGTCAATGATGTCTGCCGCAACGTTCGTTCCGGCGGCGTCTGTTACCACGGCGTCGTACATCGTCTCCGTGTTCGCTCCTGGGTCGCCTATCGCTTGACCGAAGGTCCCGCCTGTTTGGTGGCCGGTGGCGTCTTCATCCCAAACTGCATCTGCGATTACCGCCGCTGCAGCAGCCTCCAAGCCAGTTCCATCTACTGTGGCATCAATCCTGCCTCCCACAAGAGCGGCAGGCAGCCGTGCTTGTATATCCTCGGTATCAGCCTGGATACCATCAAGCTCACCCTGCAAGGTTGTGGCAGTATCGACCAGAATCGCGTCAATATCGGTCCAAAGTTGCTCTCCAGCCTTGCCAGCGTCAGTGTGTCCAGTCGCTGCCTCATCCCAAACTGCATCAGCAATAGCCGCCGCAGCTGCCGCTTCCAGGCCGGTTCCGTCTACGGTAGCGTCGATCCTACCGCCCACCAGCGCCGCAGGCAGACGCGCTTGAATGTCCTCCGTATCGGCTTGAATGCCGTCCACCTCGGCCTGCAAAGTAGTCCCTGTGTCGGTAAGGATGGCGTCGACATTCGTTGCCAGGGCAGAGACATTGGTCGTCGCTCCGGCAACGTGCGTGAGGTCCACTTCCGGAACACCGGCGACTGTTGGAGTCGCGGCCGCTGTTCCAAGCCAGGCGTCAACGTCCGTTTTCGGCTTCCCAGCTATCGCCTCAGCAGCCATAAGTCGGAAGGTCCCGGCCACAAAGTTGACAGTTTGCCCGTCAATGGTGACGGACGCAACGACGACGGTGTAGAAGCTCCCCGCTGCATAGAACCCGGCATCGGTGTTGTCGCTTGTATCAATCGAGAAGCCGTGAATACCTGTGACCCCATCAACGTCGATGCCATCCGTGTCAAGCAGCACGACGCCTGCGTCGGAGGCTCGCTGGGTCATTGAGATGCCCTTGTAAATCTCAATGTCCGTAATGGCTATTCCAGTCATGGTGATACTGGCGCCGGTCCCGCCGTCAAAGGCGTCGAAAAAGAACGGGAGAACCGAGTTTATGGGTACGTTGCCGTGTGAAATCATGCTGCCCTCACTAGTACTCCGTGCTTGAGAAGTCCACCGCGGATGAGTTTGCCGCCCACCAGTGAGCCTTCAGGGTCACCACCAACCACCGCCGCCGCGATCTCCACGGCGATCACATCCCACTCCACCGAGTTATCAAGGGTTGCGTTGACGGTTGTGTCGTTGTCGTTGCGGAACTCCGTGGCGACCCGCGTGTCGCCGTTCCCTGTCTCTTGAATCTCGGTGAACCCTGTGCCTGGCGCCGTGTGGTCCGTGGCGTTGTAGGAGCCGATGGAACCAAAGGTTGCGTTGCCAGCATCACCGAAGGCCGCCAGGGTCGCTAGCGGTGTGGTGCTCGTGCCCGCGCCGGTCGCGCTTTGAACAACGGCGTCCGCCCCGTTGGTCCCGGTCGTGACCACGTCGGAGAACTCCAGAATCGCCCAGGCAGCCGCGTCTTGGCTTTCAACGCCCCCAAAACCGAAAGTGACGGCGCCGGAAGTAGGGCTCGCCTGGAGCGCGCGGAACAACGTCATGCGAGCGCCGGCGGCCGCCCTCGTGGCGACCTTCGTCCATGTGGTCATCCCGCCGCCGGTGGCGGTGGCCGTATCTCCAGGCTCACCGGCGGCGCGCCACGTGCGTACTACCGCAAGGACAAGCCGGTTGCCCGTGGGCGAGATGGACGCCGTCGCATAGGATGTGGCGTCCGTCTCGCTGTTGCCCGCCGTGAGAGCAGTTGCCGCTACAGCCATCTAGTTCGGCCCTACGACCTCGCCGTACTCGACGCTGGAACGAACAAAACTGAATCGCTCGACGCCGAACTCCACCACGGCGTACTGCTCGAGCGTCGGGGCTACATCTCCACCAAAGCTATAGAGGCGGTCCTTGGGGATCACCCAATCGACTGAGCGGAAGGTTCCATCGCCCCGGCCAACGCCGTCAACGTCCTCCCAAACTCCGCAGACCGTAGTTCCCTGGTCTGCAATACCTGAGCCGGGCCGTGAGTACCATGTCTCGCAGCTCTTATCGACACTAACAAGGATGATCGGCCGTATGCCTGGGTCGTCATCAGGGTTGGCGCGCACGTGTATAAAGATTGGTCCTGTTGGATCGCTCTCGTCCTCGGCGTAATGCGAGACGCCCTCCCAATAGGAGGTACCACCGCTAGGATCGCGCACCCAGAGCTGGAAGTCATGGTCCCCGTGGTGACGGCCTGCGTGCGTGGGAGCGATATGGTTGATGAGATACCCTTCGACGCCATTTGACATAGCGGCAGAAAAGCCCTTGTAAAAGTGATGGGCCTCCCGCGACTGGCTGAACGGTGGATGAACGCTGTTGAGCACCCAGTCCGGTGGCGGGTCACCGTGCTCATGGGTAAGACCATCCGGGCCATGCCAGTTCGAGTTATGGACAGGAGGCGGAGGTGGCGGTGGAGGCTCGACCACAACCGACACGCTCTCAATATGGACCGAGAATGGATCGACAACCGTCACATTGAGCTTATGATCCGCTTGGGCAGAGATAACCTCATCGTAGTCAATCGGTGCAGTAAATTCAGTGGGCATCCTGTTCTCCTTATTCGTTCGGTTCCGCGACTCGGCCGCGTAGATAAAACATCGTCGCCCCGGCGGCAATAGCGACAAGCGCCTCGCTCTGCTCTCCGCTCACGACCGCCAGGTAAATCACGGCCCCTGTTGCGCTCAGTGCCATGATCGCCGCCACCGCGTCCCTCCAAGGAATACTGTTCATCTCACCCTCCTAAACCAGAAACGAACACTTTGATAAGTCCCGCCGTCACCACGCTCGTCACGATTGGGCCAACCAAAAGCAGCGCCCACAAAAACCCAGTCTGCCGGTCCTGCCGGGCCTCCAGGCTATTAACCCTGATTTCGGTCTTGTCGGCATGGATAGCTTGCTGCGTCTGCTTTTCCGCGATTGACTTGGCATAGCCTTCAACGCGCGTGATCGCCACCCGCAGATCAGCAATCTGCACGCTAACCATGCCGCGCTCGCTGATGGCCTCCGCCAGCCCGGAAAGCGCCGTGGTGATCGCGTCATCGGTTGCCATTTATGAGCGCTTGCCTTTCTTAGGCTGCGACCTTCCGGCCTGCCGAAGCGCGATTGCTACGCTCTGCTCTTGGCTTTTTCCCTCTGCCTTGAGCCTGCGTATGTTCTCGCTCACCGTCCTCTGACTTTTGCCCTTCTGTAATGGCATCCTGCTTTACCTCCTTCTGCTTGGTCTGCTTCTTCGCCTCACGCCTGCGCGTAGCCCGGTTGTTCGGCTCTGCTTGCGGGATCACCCATTCCCACGTCTTCACGTTCAACATCGTGCCTTCGGGCAACCCGAGAGCCGAGAGCGCTCCGCCGATCACGGCGTTGATCTCGGTGTTCTTGGCTGCGTCGTGCCGGTTCGCAATTCCGATCAGGTGGTTCTTGAGCGCTTCGGTGACTTTCATGGTGGTGGGGTTCCTTTCCTTACGCATAGATGACGGTGACTGAGGTACAGGCCTGCTCCGAGTGGGCTCCTCTACCAGCACGGGATGTAACGGGTGGTGCCGTTGATGTTGATGGTTAGCCACTCTTGAATCGCGGTGTTTGAGCCCACCGGCCCGACGTTGCTCATCACCGTCGCCACGCTGCCATTGGCGCTCGCCGAATCGATCCTTGGGAGCCCAGCGTCGATCCACAGCGAGTAAGGGTTGGTGATCGCGGCGGAGCCGCCGGCGACAGGCGCGCCCTCGATATAGAGCGTGGCAGCGTTCGTTACCGTCAGGGCGCTTCCTGCTGTAATGGTCGGCGGCGCGAAGTAGCTGTAGCGCTCGTTCGTAAAACTCCCCGTGATGGTGAGCGTCGCACCGTCAACGAGCATCTGGAATTTCTCGGCAGTGACGGAGCCTTCAGCGCCAGAATCAACTTCCAAACCAAGAACCGAGGTGTTGAAGGAGCCACCGCCCGCGATCAGCGGCCCCGAGACCGTGATCTTGCTGCTGTCTCCGGTGATGTGGTGAGTCGTCTGGTTGCCGGGGAAGATGCCGGTAGCTGTGATCTTGGCCCACTGCGTAAGAGCGATGCTATTGAAAACAATGCTTGTAATGGCCGACAGCATAACCTCGGGATCGTTGCTGCCAAGCGTGATGCCGCCTTTAGCAGCGCTGTTCACCTGCGTTTGCAGGCTAATGCCAGATGTTTCACCCGTTGGAGCGAGGGCGATGATGCCAATGGAGGAGTCGTCGCCAGCGACTGAGACGACACGGATGTCGAGCTGATTGCTCCCTGCAAGGTCTTGGGCGTTGACGTAGCCGATCAGCGTGCCGTCGGACTTTTCCCAGTTCAACGAGCGCGCCGCCGAGTAAGTTGTCGTTGCTTCTAGCGTTATGCCGTCCGCATCCAGAGTCCCCGCCGCGCCGCCAAAGACGATCTTCCCTGAGCTGTTGAAGCCAGCTTGCACCACGCCGCTCAGGTAGCCCTCCAGCAGCCCAATCCCACCGCTGTTGTAGAGCTTGAGGCCCGTGGTTGGGCTGGCAAACGTTCCGGTGCCCTGATAGATCCCACCACTGGTGCCGATTGTGAGCGGCTTGGTGAACTCCGCCCCCGCGCTGGCGTCGAAGGTGAAGACCGCCGCGCCGCCTGAGTCACGGATTGTCATGACTCCAGCCGGCGTGACCTGGAACCGCAATGTCGCAAGGCCATTGATGATCCGAAAGCCATTCACATCGTCGGCGGCGACCCACGTCTCTCCGGCGATATACTTGCCGAACGCCGCGCCGTGTGCCTCTGACGAGTAGTCATACACATCTTTGAGGTGTCCGGCGGCGAAGCATTCCGTCAGGTCGTTATAGGTGCCTGAGTCACGCATATAGGCGATGATCGTGGGGCCAGTGGCGCCCAATGCCCCGCTACCGGAGAAAATCTCGATCATGTGGTCGCCAGTAGCGCCGGTGTTGAGCACCGTGTCCCCCAAATGCCACTGATTCGCGCCCGAGCCATCAAGGTCACGGGTGACGGTGTACAGATAGGGGCCTGGGCCGGAAGCGGCGCTGTCGATGCTCATCCATTCGACCTTGCCGTTCGACTCCATATAGATGCGGTCACCGCTCGCCAGGCTGTTATGCTCAACAAGAATCTCGGTATCAACAGGGCTTAGGTCTCTGGCGAGCCGTGTTGAGCCTGAGGCCAGGGTTATGCGTCCATTGGACACTACCTGCGTCTCGTCCGAAACAAGCGTCCCAACATGCAATTCAGTGGCCCAGATCGTCCGCTGCCGGTTCGTCTCCGAGCCGATATCACCCACCTCAATAGAGTTCCAGGGATGGCTGTGCACCTTGGGATGGTGCTGGTCCTCCAGCACTCCTGTCAGCGCGCTATGGTCGGTCACGCCTGCGCTACCGTCTGAAAGGGCCGCGGGGCCGCCGATGATCTTGGAGTCAGTGGCGTGCTCGCCTTTGCCGAAGCCTCTCCAGAGATCGGTCAAGAGCGGAGACACTAGGCCACCGCCTGCTCGACCATATTCAGGCTCCAGAGCTCGTTCAGCGATTCCTTGACGAGGTGCACGCCTGATTCACGGACTCCCAACGGCCGCGGGGTAACGCTGAACTCTTGAGAAAAGAAGTCGGTCAGCGTCATGGGCAACGTGGCATTGCGCACATGACGCAGGAACGCTCTGAGCTCCTTCGGCGGGACCGTTCCCCAGCTCGCGTACTGGTCTCCAACGATGCAGGAGAAGTCAAACGTCTGGACCTGAACGGGCAGGGCGTACGCTTTCACCCGGTACTGAAGGATCAACGGAGTCTCCGCGCTATCGGTCGTGGTCGCGGTAAAGACAAGGCGCATCCGCTTCCCTGTGAAGCTCGCTGGGAACCGGAAGGTCTCTGTTGTCTCATCCGTAATGGCGCTGATCGTCTCATCGAACCCTTCGGTCCCCTCCTCGTTGAAGGCTTCGACCTGGACAGAACACACGCCCGATCCGGTAGCTAGCACAGTGATATCCACGCTATCCCAGCGCTTCGGCGTCGTTGGGCAGCCCATCGTCAACCACGGCTCGGCCATGAATCCGCTCGCGCCAAACTTCACGCGTGAGTCCTGTGTCGGGTCGTGGCCGTCCGGCAGCACCATGTACGAGAGCCCGGTATCGCTGCCGGTTAACGGGGTAGCGAACCACAAGACCGGCCCGCTCGTGGATGTGCCCGAGACGAACATCCCGCGCCCATCGGCCACGTGCGTGTAGGTATCAATCGTGGACCAAACGTAGATGCTGCCGTTCAGTTCCTCCAGCTCCAGCAAGTAGCGTTTGGTGCTGTCCTCAATGCGCTGTAGCGAGGCGTAGAGACGGTCCGGCCCCTCTGCCAAGGCGTACACCTTGCCGGAGGCGGCGATGCTGGTGCTGTGCTCCACGGCGCGCGGTTGCTGCTATGCAGGAGTGATCCGGCTGACGGAGCCGCGACCAATCGCCTTGAGTTCCGAGAGCGCGTTGTAGAACAGCTTCTTGTGCCAAGTGCGCGCCGCGTAACCATTCCCCGTGTCGGTCAGCGCTCGGATGTCGGGATCCAGTTCCTCCACGATCCCGTAGGAATCCATCGTGTGCGGCCCAGTCGGTTTGATAAAGACGATGATGTCATCCAGCAGGAGCATTTTGTTGATGTTCTCGTCTGGATCAGCGATCTCGTCGGCGCTGGTCCAGGCTTGGCCAGCATCTTCACCCGTGGTGCTCTGACTGTGGTTCGCCAGAAAAACGCGATGCAGGACGCCCTTGTGGCTCAGGAAATGCGCCGCACTGTCGTCCGTGCCGGTGCGCCCGGACTCAACCCAGGTTGCTCCATCAGTCGAATAAGCGTATTTGTAGCTGGAGTTGTGGCCATAGGCGGCGTACAGGATGCCGTTATGGACCGTTAAGCCGGTCCCGCCAGCGGAGGCGTTCGAGTGAGTGAACACCGCCGCCGTCAGCCGCGGAGTGGTACTCCAGTTCTCCAGCTTATAGATCTTGCGCTCGGTGGTCTGAACGTACAACTCACCGTTGAACTCGACCATGTCGCGCACGGTTGCCTCGAGATCAGCCTGCCCGGCGCCCACGCCGATGGTCTGCTTCAAATACGAGAGCATCGGCCAGCGCGTGCTATGGAGCATGCCCACGGTCCCCGCAGGCCTCGGGTGCTCAGGCTCTTCGATATAGCCGCCGAAGGGCCCGTCCCAGCGGTTCTTAGTGAACGTGATCTCTAATGTCTCCGGATCAACCGCGAACCCCGCCCGCGTGATCTCAGACGCCAAGGCGGGCGGCATGGTTAGCCCTGAGTGCCACTGGAGAATGTCGCCTTCCCCTGTCGCTATGCGCAAAGGAACGCTCCGAGGCACATTGCCTGGTAACACCTCGTTCTGGTGGAAAGCAAGTTGAACGTGCGCCGGGTCGCTCATCGAATCCTGATGGGCGCGTGCGCTACCCTAAGGGACTGCACGATGCGGGAGAGTTCGTCACGCGCGATAGACTCGCGTTCCTTCCATAATTCCCTGGATCCACGGTAGTCGTCATTGATCGCCTTCCGGCAGACCCGCACAGCCGCTAGAGCCGAAAGCATCTCATCGTTCTCTATCGGTATCGTGTCGCTGGCCGCGCTGATATTCATGTAACGCGACTCGCCCACGAGCTTGATCCAACGACCCTGCGCGAGCCCTGAATAGCCGCCCTGGTTGAACAGGCCGGACTCGGGAACGACGCCATTGCCGCCGAGCTGCGAGTACCAGCCGTATCCCTTGAACACGTGGTCCGGCATGCCAATGCGGGTGAATCCTTGCACGTTGCCGCCGGAATGCGCGTCCAGCGGTCCGGACTGGACCTCAGAGAGCGGCAATCGGTAACCATCCGACAGGGGAATCCAGAGCACCTGCGTACCAGCCGGAACCTGCAGACTTACCAGGTCAAAGAGACACGCTGTCGCGGTCGAATTGTTCAGCTTGATCTGCAGCGGCGCACCCGGCGTGATGGTGAAATCATTGGTCACCGTGAGCTTGGTGAACGCATCGTTGGTGCCCAGAGCGGCGCTCGCCGTGCTGTTCGCTCCCTGGATGATCTGGATGTTCATGCCCGCCGCCGCAGCAGCGCTGCGCAGATACGCTGTGAGAGTGAGCGTCAAGCCCTCGAGCTCTACCTCCAGCGGGATCTCCTGAATCGCGGACCCGCTCGTAATGGAGATGCTGAACTCTTTCTCGTACTCCGTGCCGCTTTGCGCGATGGTCCCGGTCACCGTCCAGTCGTAGGGCTGCGTCGGCGTGCGCCAATACTCCAAGCCCCGGTTGCGGCAGAGCTCGCCGCCCAGAAACGTGTCCATAAACACGCGCGGCTGCAAGCTGGTGAGTTCCCTCAGCGCCTCGTCAATCGCTTCTATCTTCCACTCCGGCCAAACGTCGTGTATCCTGAAAGTCACGCTCGTTGCGATCTGCGCCGTGAACGCAGATTCCAGCTCCGTGGTGCTTCCAGTCAGGTCCTTGACCCGCCGCACTTCCCCGTCGGCGGACCCGCTCGTGATCTCAATGAACTTTCCGGCCAAGCCGCGATTCGGCCACCGCAGGAAGTCCGTCGATATCATGGTCGTTCCGCCAGCGTTTCCGGCGCTCGTTGTTGTACCAGAGAAGTAATCGGTCAGCCGCTTGGAGAGCGAAACTTCCACATCGGAAACGAGAAGGCTCACCTAGTTCGCTCCAACGAGCTTGTTGAACTTAGCGATGGTCTCCGGGTCGCCGCCCTTGAGATGCAGCTTGCCATCCCGCATTTCGACCAAGGGGCAGCTTGCGAACAGGCCCGCCTTATGGACCGTGCCGTCCGGTTCCCTGAAGCCCAGCAGGCGGCCGCCCATGTAGATCGGCTTCCAGTGGGTCACGGCAGGCACAACAGGGCTAGCCATGGGCAACTCAGGCTGCGCTGCAGGGGCATCTTTAACGTAGTGCCCCTTGGCGTCACGCTCTCTAGCCATCGGTGTATCTGATGAACCAATGGGCGTAGCCGAAACGGCCACAGTTGCAGTGATCCTCGACCTCTGGCAGATCGTCAGGCGAGTCGTACTGTTTCCTGCAATGAATCGGTGTGCCGGGGTGCGTGATCTGTACCGTCACCGGCCAGGCCGTTACCCCCTCGACCGACTCGATAAACGATTCTTTGCTTATGGGCTGATAGCCACAGACTTTGTCTGGCTGGCCTGCTGGTTTGTTTTTAGGCATCGGTTTTCTCCTCCTTGGTTTCCCCTTCCTTGGCCCGCTGTGCCGTGGCTCCCTCAGCAGCCAGTAGGTCTTTTTGTAGTTCTTGAGTAATTTCAATCGCCCCATTGATGTGGTGAACGCGGAAGCGAGCACGCTCTAGAGTGGCCGCAACCTCATCGAGATCAGCGAGCGCGACCAACTTCATTTCGTTTAGCCAAACTAACTTTGCTTGGATCAACTCGATTTCCATCCGTCCTCCTGTGGTGGTGTGGTGGGTTTGGGGGCCGGTCCCACCATCTCCGGCCCCCGTCTCGCTATTCCCTTACTAGCCCGGCTTGTGGCTAGTCGGCCAAACTACCAATGGCATAGGTGCGGACATATCTGGCCGCGCCATTGATAATTACTTTGAAATAGCCCTGAGCGCTCCCATCAACTTCCGTTGCGGGATCGTCATTCCAGACCAGGGGCACCGTGTCCGTAAGCTCAAACACAGCGTCGTAGGTCTTGGAGTTGGTCTGCGCTTCCGGCTTCTCGATCCTGATGGGAACGAAGTTCCCGGTGATCGTAGTAGCGGAAAACACAGACCGGATACGAATACCAGCCACATAGCCGTCGATGGTTCGGGTTCCAGAGTCGTCTGTTACCAGCTCGATCTGGAGCCCTCTCACATCAGCGCCAATGGTGCCGGCGGCCGTACCTCTCAGGTAGCAATCAACGTGCAGCCCCGTGATGGCTCCTGAGAGACCAGCGAGAGCAACGCCACTGCTCAGCTGCGCGCTAATTTGACCGCCAATCACTTCATTGGCGGTCTTGCTAGCGTGCTGGCGGGGCTTACTCTGGAAGCCGATGGTGTCCCCGCTGGCCTGAAGATAGTTGCGGCTGTTAATCCGCACGATCTTATTGTCCTGGCGGGAATTGAGGTCAACGTGGTCATCCGTCTGCCACGCTGGAGCCTCACCTTGGATGGCGGACTTGGTTGGAAAAACTTCAGCCATGATGTTCTCCTATTCCGCCATCGGGACTTTAGTTGACAGAGCAACCTCAGCCCGGACGACATAACGATTCCAGACGCTCACTCCGCCGTGCCATTTCCAGCCCTGGTAGACGAAGCGTTTCAAGACGTCGAGGCTGTCTTGGAGCACGACTGTTCCAAGCCGCCCGACGTTCTCGCCGTACACGCCCTTGATGGAGTTCCGGCCGATGACGGGGATAGCGGCCGCAAAGGCCCCTTCCGTCACGGCAACGCCACTCGCGTGCGCGTACTTCAACCCATTGTTGCTGGCCTTGCTTCCAGATCCAGCAATGGTGAGCGTGGTGCTGGCCACGACCGTGACCTTCACTGTCTCCGCCTTGGTAGCCTCCAGCGTCTCGATAGTCACGAAGTCCCCGGCGACGATGCCGGAAGCCGACGCGACCTCGATGCTGGTATCCCCAGCGGCGGCAGCCGCCGCAAGCGTGGTGGCTGCCTGAGCGACTGTCCCGCCGCTCTGATAGACCTTGCCCCACTTGTGCGGGATGAAGTGGAACCCGGCAAAGATGAACGGCATGAAGCCGCCGTAAATCTCCTTGTTCTGGAGATTCACTGGTCGCCGGTACTGCACTTCCTTGTACTCGTCGAGCGCTTGGATATCGAGCACGAGCAGGTGATGGATCGGCGCCATGAAGAGGCCGTCCTTCCCGATCGGTTCGATATCGGCGGTCGCAGCCCGCGCGTGGAGTTCCTTGAGGAAGGCAAACGTGACCTGATCGCCTGACCCGGTGAGGTCAGTGCGGGCCGCGTTGGTTCCTGGGTACACCACATTCGAGCCGCCGAGCACCGCGTTCCGGATGATGCGTTCGACGGAGCGAGTTCG
>Ga0326597_10007406_pt1 | contig 14942 bp, 15 predicted proteins | sample RVTome_12_FD_203789 | JGI IMG/M metagenome (GOLD analysis project Ga0326597, IMG submission 203789) | Soil microbial communities from uranium-contaminated site in the Upper Colorado River Basin, Wyoming, United States - RVT100D185 | ecosystem: Environmental > Terrestrial > Soil > Contaminated >... | reverse complement strand
TGTTTACCGCTTCTCTCGGTATATTCCATTCTTTTAACGCCATGAGCACGGAAAGCTCGTTTTGCCCGCCAAAGTTTACGATGCCGATTTTCTTGCCTATCAAATCAGAGGGCTGTCGGATCTCCGGTCGCGCGACGACGCTGAAAGGAAACTTGTTGAGGGCACCCGCGACAACGACAAGATTTGCGCCCTGTAGATACGCAGTGACGGGGGCTGTCGCATCAATCTGCGAAAAGTGAATGCTCCCGCCAAGCAGCGCCTGCATCTGCCGGCTTGAACCCGGCATCATGACAAGCTCGGCATTGATTCTGTACTTATCCAGCAACCCTAGCTCCTTGGTAACCCAGATGGGCACTTGGTACCCGGAGAAACCGCCGTAACTGATTACGTATCGATCTTGCGCGGCGAGAGTCGAGGGAAGAAACAGAGACGCGGTCCATAGGAGAAATAGTGTGCCTAGCATAAGTCCGTGCTCCTATCTAATGCCCAATTGAAACTCACGCCCATTGAGCAGCCACAATTTGTGGTGTGTTGTTCCTCCGAGGAATTTGCCTCGGCGTCAACATAGCTTTCCGCTCCAATCGCTGTCAAGGTCCGCGTCGGCACCCGCTCCGCGGGCGCTGGCATCGCTTGACAGGAGAAAATGATCCGATAGAAGCTTTAAGCATCGGACAGCACAGGGCTTGCCGGATATTTCGTGTCCGGCGCCGCGCGCCCTACAGACTGTGCCGCAATTCCGTTCATGGTTCGAGAGCCTCACCACGAACGGAATTGTCTCATTGTAAATCAGATGGATTCCCGTTCGTCCTGAGGTTCTCGAAGGGCGAATGTCCGATTGAAACAAAGTCTCTAAGCCAAGGAGGAGTGGATCAATGTTAGGAAAACTACTGCTCGGAATCGTGTTCTCGCTCGGTACCCCGCTGGTGTTGTTTGCCCAGGAACGGCACTACGTCAGCTATGGCGGCACGGCGGGATTTCAAGCGACCGTATGGGCGATGAAGGACTTGGGGACTTTCGAGAAATATGGCCTGAACGGCGATGTGGTGTTGGTCGGCGGCTCGGCGCGGCAAATCCAGGGAGTGCTCGGCGGCAGCACGGATTTCGCCCAGGTCGATATTACGGCCGTCGTCGCGGCAAACCTGAAAGGCGCGGACCTCGTCATGGTCGGCGGCACGCTCAATCGGATTCCGTTCAGCATGGTGACCCAGCCGGAAATCCGCGAGCCCAACCAACTCAGAGGAAAAAAAATCGGCGTCGTCAACTTCGGCGGCGCCAACGAGTATGCCGTGCTCGCCGCGCTGAACGAATGGGGCATCCCGTCCTCGTCGGCGACGATCATGCCGGCCGGCGGCGCGGCCACTCGGCTGACCGCCATGTCGGCCAAAGTGCTCGATGCCACGGTGCTCTCGCCGCCGGAGACCATCAAGGCCGAAAAATTGGGGCTGCGCATTCTCCTTCACTTGAGCGAGTTGAAGACTGCTTTTCCGATGAACGTGATGATCGTGCGGCGGCCCTACCTGGAAAAAAATCGCGACGTGGTAAAGCGCATGATGAAGGCCCATAGCGATGCCGTGTATCAGCTCAAGCACGACAAGAAAAAGGGGATCGCGGTGCTCCAGAAACGGCTCATGCAGAAGGAGTCCGACGTCATCCAGGCCACCTATGACTACTACACGCCCAAGTTCGAGTTCCCGCCGCGCGTGAACCGAGAGGGGGCTGCGGCCACCGCCAGGTTCGTCATGGACCGTGTGACGGCAGGGAAAGCAAGCCTTGATATCAGCAAGCTCTTGGACGAGAGCATCGTGGATGAATTGGAGAAAGAAGGCTTCTTCAAGTCGCTGGCAAGGTAGGCTCTTCAGGCTTCCGTCTGGATAAGCTGGCACTATTACGTTGATTTCGTTCACCACGAAAATCCCGGCGCGGTAGAAAAGGCAAATTTTACCACGAAGGTCACGAAGAAAACGAAGTTAAGAACTTTAGAAATATCAATGTCCGAAACCTTCGTGGCCTTCGTGTGCTTCGTGGTGAATACGCTTTCACACTAAACCCGGAAAAACCGTAAAGTAAGAACTTGACACAAGTGGGGCGTTTATCGAACGAGGAGTGGGCAAGAGTGGCGGCTCGTTAACTTTTTGGTCCTTTGTTACTGCTGTCGTCCGGCGTGTTGCAGTTTGAGAATCTCGTCGATGAAAAAAAGATCTGTGAGAAGCGAGCGCAAATGTATCAGAGCGTTCAGGTTGTCGATGAGTTGCGAGCTGATTGCGCGCTGAGCGAGGGCGAGCTGGACAGCCGCCTGTGCGCTGGCGGCATCCCGCTCGAGGACGCCAATAAAAGATTTGTATGGCTCAGGTGGCTTTAGGCCCCGAGTCGCGACCACTTCCTTGAACAACTCGGCCAACCCCTCCAGGGCTTCTTCGGCGCGTTTTAGCTGCGCGCGTATCTCGGTTGCCGAGCCACCCTCTTCCTCGCCGGTGACTCCCTGGGCGGCGTAGGCAAGCATAAACTCGTAAGCCGCTTCAACGTGGTCGATGCGCTCTTTAAGCCTGTCTTCGACAGAGCGAGTCATAATCCCTCGGCTTCGCTGTGTTTTGGCACCGCGGGAGCGGTATTCCCGCTCGGACCGGCTCCGACCGGCCAGCTCTGCGGGTCGTAATGCTCAAGATAGCGCTCGCGGGGGATCCAGCCGCGCAGCATGGAAAGAGTGATCCAACGTTTCTCCGGCCTCACCGCGAAGTAGAGGTGCGCCATGATCAAGGTAATGAGAGCCACGCTTCCCGCGCCGTGGATGATATAGATGATGCCCCAGGTATCGTCGGACAGAACGTACGGATTGCGGTTCCACCACGGCGTGTCAATTTTGGCCATCATGATCAGGCCTGTGATGATCGCTGCCAACGTGGCCAATGCCACGACGTGATGAAAGAGCTTGTTCTCCAGCGGATTTTTCCCCGGCTTTCCTGGTGCTGACCCAGTGGAGCCCAGAGCTTGCTTGACCGCCAGCCAGCCGTCGCTCAGGTCCTGGCTGTTAATCCAGATCAGGCCCAGCCCTTTCCACAACGACGCGTGAATGATGTGAAAAATGATCGCCGCCGTGAGCACCAGGCCGGCAATCCAATGAGCTGTCACCCAGGAAAATTTAACGCCCCAAATCGGTAGGAAGGCGGTGAAGAGAAGGGTCAGGACGGAAACCGCCATGACCCAGTGAAAGAGCCTCGATGCGACGGAGTGGCGGAGAATCCTTTCCGGGAGCTGCTTAATAGGTTCGACAAGCTCACTACAGGGAAGAGTCTCGCTTATGGTTCCCGCGCCGGCCCCACGCCAGCGCCAATAATAAACCAGCGCGTGCGCCACGATCAGCAGCGCTCCGGCCGCAACCGCCACCCAGACAAGATCCCAGGAAAGCCCGATGAGAATCTCTTGGCCCCAAGGGTTTCGCTCCCACCGAAACCACTCCATCTAGACCTTGACTCCCCGGACGGACCTCTTTACCAAATTCTTCATCAGCAAGACTTTGTAGTGGTTATGATTGAGCGGCTTGGCGCCCCAGATGGCCGTCTGCCCGGCAAGCTCCGCGGTTTCCTCACTCACCCGTTCTCCACGCAAGCTGTCCTCAACCGGCTTGAGCCTGAAGGGCCGCGCCGCAACACCGCCGACCACGATGCGCGCTTGCTTGATGGTTCCGCCCTCGACGATCATGGCCGAGGCCACGTTGACCAACGCGAAATCCCAGGCCTCACGGTCGCTCAACTTCTCGAAGTAAAAGCGCGCGCCGGCCCAGGTGGCTGGCAGGCGAATCGCAGTCAGGAGGTCTCCCGCTTGAAGTATCGTCATTCGTTTAATGTCGACCTTCGGGCCGATGAAAAAATCATCCGCTTCGATTACGCGTTCGCCTTTGGAGCTGCGAATGACGAACTTGGCAGCCAGCGCGATTAGGGCCGGAGCCGTATCCGATGGCGACACGGCGACGCAGCGATCGGCTTCGAATAGACAGTGCTCACGGTTCATCGCAGTCGGCGTATCCGCATAGCAGGTGTTTCCTCCAGCGCGATAGCACTGCATCCCGGCGCGGTAATACCAGCAGCGAGTATCTTGGCTCACGTTGCCGCCGATGGTTCCCTGATTGCGGATTTGCGGCGTGGCTACCTTGCGCGCCGCCTGCGCCAGCAGACCGTAGCGTGACTGGATAAACGAGTTGGTGGCAACCTGTGTCAGCGTGGTCATGGCGCCGATCTCGACCCCATCGCCCTGCTGGCGGATGCCTCTTAGTTCTTTGATCTGACCGAGGTCCACGACCACCTTGGGTTTTTTGGCGCGGTCCTTAAACCAGTCGAGGCTGTCCATACCGCCGCCCATCACCCAGGCGTCCTTGCCGTGCCGATTTACCAGAGCCAGGGCATCGTTGACGCTTGCGGGTTGGAACAGTTCGAAGGCCGGCATCATATCTTGGATAATGGCCATATCTTTACCCTCCTCTTAGACATTGACCTCGAACGGTTTGAACGACTGCGGTTTTTTCTCTGCCGCGTTCAAGATCATATCGCAGGTCACCGGCACTCGGTTGAAATTGATGCCTCCCAAGGCATCGGAGATCGCGCACAAGACGGCTGCAGCAGCAGCGCCCATGGGCGGCTCGCCGATCCCCTTGACGCCGACCGGGTTGTACCGATCGGGTTGATTGACCGCGTCCCACTGCATATGGAGCGGGACATCCAGATAGGTGGGAGGTTTGGCGGTGCCAAGCGCCTTGGTCGCGGCCAGCCCTAGCTTGGTGTCGAAGACATGTTTTTCGGTCAACGCAAATCCAAAGCCTTGAACGGCCCCGCCCGCGAGCTGGTTGCCGAGATTCTTGGGATGGATTACGGTACCGCAATCGGCGACCTCCAAGCATTCGGTGATCTCCACATGGCCGGTCTCAAGATCGACCTCGACCTGGACAAATGCCGCGCAGAAGGCGGCCGGCAGTCCCTTGATCGGTAAAGTATCCTTGGCCACGCCGACGAGGCCCTGTCCGGCCAACGCCGCCGCGGCGCGCGCGGTGATCGGATTGAGATCCTTTGGCAACTCCTGACCGCTGTATTTACCGCCAAGTTTGATCGCTCTCGCAGCCGCATCCGCAAAGCTTAGACCTTCAGACGGATTCGATTTCAGAAATACCCGTCCGTTACCCACGTCGTAATCGTCCGGCGCGCCGTTAAGTGCCCTGGACGCGATCTCTTGAAGTTTTTTCTTCGCATCCATCGCCGCGACATAGTTCGTCCGAGTCAACGTGAAACTCGTGTTGCTGCCGACCTGGGGTGAATTCCACGGCACATTTTTACCGGTATCGCCGGCAACGACCTCACAGCGCTCCCACGGCATGCCCAAGACTTCGGCCGCCGTGCGCGAGGTTGCCGCGTAAGAAAATGTCCCCAGGTTGCCCGCGCCACTGTGAATGTAGAGCTTGCCGTCCGGCTTGATCACGACCAACCCATCGAAGCCGGTCCGGCCGGCGGAGTGATATGCCGTACCCACGCCGATGCCAATAGCCTTGCTCCCCTTTCGCTGACCGCTGAGCGCCTGTTTCTTTGCCCAGTTAAAACGGGCCGCTCCCTTGTCGAGCGCTTCAGGCAGATAAGAGCTCGTGATTGGACCCTGTTTAGGGCCGATCTTGCCGTCGTTCGTAGGGGCATTGATGCGGCGAATCGCGACACGGTCGATGCCGAGCTTGCGGGCCGCCTTGTCGATGAAAGGCTCGAGGGCCGCCGCGATTTGATTGTCCCCTGGACCTCGCTGGGGAGAGCGGGGCGGAGTGTTGGTCAGAACGGAAGTGCCGCGCCAGCGCATCGCCATCGGTTGATAGACAATGGAGGCGGCGAGGGCGGAGTTGCGAAAATCGGGAAAGCCCTCATAGGGGCCGTTGCTGTGAATGATGTAGAGGTCGAGAGCCGTAATGCGTCCATCTTTGCGGAAACCGATCTTGACCCAGCCCTGATAGCCAGGCCGCGCTCTGCCGAAGGCATACTCCTCGTCGCGCGTCACCCGCATCATCACCGGGCGCCCGGTTTTTTTCGCCAACAGGGCCGGAATACCCCATTGGGGATAGCCTGTTCCCTTGGCGCCGAAACCGCCGCCGGTGTTCTCGCTGATGAAAACCAATTGCGCGGGATCTATGCCGAGAAGTTTGGCAGCGTATGGCACCACGAAAGACACGCTTTGGGAGGAGGCGTGCAGATACAGTTTGCCGTTCTGCCAGTACGCCATCGCCGTGCGCGGCTCCATGCAGTGATGCGACATCGCCTGAGTCACGAATGCTTCCTCTAGAACAAATTCCGCTTGCTTGAACCCGGCATCGAGATCGCCGTACTGCCACTCCTCGGCGGGTTTGCCCATTGGCAGCTTGCCTTGATTGACCCCGGCAAAATCACGCGCGGTCCATTTGATGGTTTGGAGCTTCAGACCCCGGTTGGCGACGTTGCCGTCCAAACGCGGGTCCGGCCCGCCCGGTCTTAAAGTTTCAAGCGGGTCGACGACGAACGGGAGCGGCTGGAGATCGATCTTGATTCGCTCTATGGCTTCCGCCGCAGTTGTCTCATCGACCGCCGCCACGGCTAAAATCGGCTCGCCGGCATACAGGGGCTCGTTGGTGAGCATCGGCTCCTGCGGCGGATCGATCTTGGGGACATCGTCGGCAGTCAAGACCGCCACGACCCCTTTGAGTGCCAGCGCAGCGCGGGTGTCGATCTTACGCACATTCGCGTGCGGCATGGGGCTTTGTAGCAGCTTGGCGAAGAGCATCCCCGCCGGGCGAAAGTCCTCGGCGTACTTGGCCTTTCCCGTAACCTTGCCGACGAGGTCGGGAGCGGTGAAATCTTTTCCAATGAGTTTATAGCTAGCCATTTCAGCTCACCTCCGCCGCGCGCATGACGGCGTTCAGGTAATAATCATAGGCGCCACACCGGCAAAGGTTTCCCGAAAGGGCCTCGGCGGCCTGTGCCCGGGTGGGCTTTGGATTCGTTTTAAGCAGCGCCACGGTGGACATGATCTGTCCCGGCGTGCAGAAGCCGCACTGTGGCGCGTGTTCATCGACGAACGCTTTTTGCACCGGATGGAGCTTGCCACTCGCTCCGGCCAGCCCCTCGATAGTGGTAATTTTGGCGTTGCGCACGGTGTGGGTCAGCACCGAGCAAGAGTAGCGCGGCACATCGTCGATCAGCACGGTGCAATTGCCGCATTCGGCGCGGTCGCAGCCGATCTTAGTGCCGGTCAGTCCGAGCTTATAGCGAAGCGTCATGGCCAGAGTCTCCTGCTTGATGACGTCCACCGGCCGCTTTTGACCGTTCACGGTCAGCGTGACCAATCGTTCCACGGCGCCCGGAAGGCCTGCGACTTGGGCCGCTTCGCCGCCGCGGAAAAGATAGCCAACCGACGAGACCGTAACCCCCGAGGCGATGATTCCCTTGATGAAGCTTCGCCTGGTGACACTGAGCTCGCTATTCGGTACTTGGTCAACCGTATCCATAAAGACTCCTCCCCATTGGCGCTTCTTTTCTATTACCAACGGGCTATAGCCCCTACAGGGGACTTCTGTCAATAGAAAAAAAGGGCCAATGTCATTTAGAAATCTTAGAAAACGTTTCCCATCTGCCCCCGTCAGGCTGCTATCAATTCGCGTAGAATTCGCCGAAAGGTCGGCTCTTCCGGGTTTACTGTGAAATTGTATTCACCACAGAGATGCAGAGTTCGAAGAGAATTTGTTCACGATGGCGGAGGCAAAAGGGGCGACAGTCTTTTCGGACACACGGAGGGATTAATATGCGCAGCAAGCTATTTTTGTCTTTGACTCTCCTTTCGCTGCTCGCTGCGACGCAGGGCCGGTCTCAGGAGCGGGAAGTTTCCCTGGACGCCGCGCGAAAGGAAGGGATCGTCTCGTGGTACAGCACGCTTGCCGTCAGCGAGAGCCAGCCCCTCGCCCATGCCTTCGAAAAGATCTACCCTTCTATTAAAGTCAATCTCTATCGCGGCCAGGCAGAAAAGCTGCGGAGCAAGATCGCCACTGAAGCACGCGCGGGTCACTACCTTTTTGATGTTCTGACTGCGAATGATATTTAGTTCTTCGTTTTGCCGAAGCAGGGTGCCTTTGCGCCGCGCATCCCAATGCGGGAAACTTGTTTATTGACTATATCCTCTCACGACAAGGCCAAGAGCTTGCCGTGCATCTGGGACGCATCTCCCCAAGGAGCGATCTAAAGCCTCCCTATCCGCGGCTAGGCATGCCGGGACTCCACCTCGTCCCCTCGATCCCCAGCGTGGTTGATGACTATAACCGATTCAGCGACGACTACCGAAAAACTTTCGGCGTAAACTAGGCAACTTCTTTGAAGCGAAGGATACGCCAATAGGCGCCCCGAGCCTTTGCCAGGTTACAATTAGTGAGAAAACTTCTCGAAGCCTTCGCAACAAGCCTACGCTCGACTAACAAGCTGCCCTGAAGAAATTCAGAGATCGGCTTGAGAAGATCACCGCCAGTATTCACCAACTCCATACTTGACTGACCCCCAACGTCCTTCCTGACCTGTTCTGTCATGGAAACGCCTTTCTCTAACCATATCTGTTAATTAATTTTTTCTAACTCCTTGCCACATAAACCAAGCATGTGTTCTATTCGTGCCGCTTGCCAGGGGCGCAGGAGATAAGCCTCAGGCCGCTCTTCTGCGGCGAGGAGTAATTATTCGCGGGTCTTCAAGAATTAAATTTAAGGAGGGAACGTGAAATGAAAACGAGGAAATTTTTCAATACTGGAGGTTTAACGATGCGACGACACTTACTCTATGGGTTTGGAACGCCATGTCTGATGCTTGCCGCAATGCTTGCTCTAGCCGGCACCGCTTCGGCGCAAGTGCCGGCGACCGAGTACACCCGACGCGTCAACTCGATCGCCGTTCTCGGGCTCGGGGAGCGCGAAGGCGCAAGCCTCTCAGTCGTGTGGCTCCCCCGCAAGGGCCCGGACCCGCAGATGCCGCCTCGCTTGGTACAACTGGTCATCTTTGATCTGGCGGGTAAGCAGCTCGCGAGCAAGCAGCAGCAACTCGCGCCGTTCACCGGCGCGATAGTCGACTTTGTCCCCCCAAGCACGCCGGACGTCAATCCGTCTATGGGTACGTGTTCGTCGACGAGCAGTTCGACGACATTTTCCCCACAATCGAGGTCTACGACGTGTCCTCGGGACAGACGAAGGTGGCGGCCCCCTCTTTTCTTCCTTGACGCACCCTCGATCCGCGATGCACGAAGGTGGCGTGAGGGTCGGGACGGAAAAGGGGACATTCTACATTTCCATTTCTTTTCTCGGTCGTCCTCTCGGTCTCAGGCTCGCCGTCAAACCAAGCGCAGCCGTCATGCGAGAAACCCACGCAGCGGAGCCGTAGAGGGTTCCACGATTGACCCTTCGACTCAAGCCCCGGCCTTGGCCGGGGCCTCTGGCTCAGGATTCCGCCCCACGGGCGGACTGGAAGGTGCTACGGGCTTGCCCGCAGGGGCTCCACGCTCCTGTCGCAGGTCGTCCAACTCGGCGGCTACCAGGGGCTGATTCCTTAGAAAACTGGTCATGCAGTTCGAGCACCATAGTGGGATATTCGGACATACGCCCAACCGCTACCCGTAGGTATCACTTGAGTAAAGTGCATAGCCTAATATGTCTTATCATAACGCATGAAGCGTGCTTGACTCCTACACTATCAGCGAATAACCTGGCCTGAAGGGTAAAACCATGGGCAGAAATAATATCGATCTGGACGAGCGGCTGGTCAGGCGAGGCCTGAGAATCTTCAACTGTAAGTCCAGGCGGGAACTCCTCCGGCTTGCTCTCAAGGAACTTCTCAGGAGCGCCAAGCGGAAGGAAATCCTCGAACTGCGCGGCAAGGTGAAGTGGAAGGGCGATCTCGATGAGCTTCGCCGCAGCCGCCTGTGATTGTCGTCGATACCAGCGTTTGGATTGATTTCCTGGAGGCCAAAGAGACGTCCTTCGACTTCCACCTCACGGAACTGATCAACCGCGGAGAAGTTGTGGCTCTGACCGATCTCATTTATTGTGAGGTCTTGCAGGGAATATCAGAGGACGCGGAATATCGCCGCGTGCGGAGTATCCTTGAGAGCTACCCTATCCTTCGAATGCGCGGCCTGCAAACGTTTGAGCACGCCGCGCGCATCTACCGTGATTGCCGCCGGCGGGGCTTTACTATTCGCAAGACTATAGATTGCTTGATCGCCGCAACTTGCCTCGAAGCCAGGGTAGAGCTTTACCACAATGATCGGGACTTCGAAGCGATCGTAAAGGTGAAAAGTTTAAAAATTCACCAGCCCCGGGGACCTTCCCGGCCTCAATAGCGGAAAAAGGGGACATTCTACCCTTCGATACGAGCCCCGGCTAAGGCTGGGGGCTCTTACTCAGGATTCCGCCCCGCGGGCGCGCTGGCAGGTGCCATGCGCTTGCCCGTGGGGCGCCACATTTCTATTTCTTTTCTTGACGGGTTCCGACTTTTATTTCTCGACTGTCTTCCGGATTGTTGAATCGTAGAAGCCTGAACCTCTCGCCAAGCTGTTTTGGTCTTCGGGAGCCGATTTCTATTTCTGATTCTGCTGAGAAAGCATCCATTCCGCTTTGTGATCGGCGTTCAGAATGCTGCCGGGAATAATGGCTCCTGCCCCCTTTTTCCGTTCACCGCAACGGCAGATAGCGTACTTGACCTTCCCACTCACTTTCGAGACTGCATTCGCCCAGCAGTAGAATGTCTTCGATAGCTTGAGCGATCGGGGGAGTCTTTTATATTGGGCACTCTCCCCGACAAATTGGAGATCGTCACGCTCAGAGCCTTTCGGCTGGACTCTTTGGCTCCTCGAAAGCGGGTCGCCTGTCTGCGTGTACGCACAGGCAGAGTGGAAGTCGCTCTGGGCAATTTGAGTTCTCAGCGGCTGGTCTCTCAAAGGAAATTCTTATCGCTAGCAGTAGCCCACCCAAGGGCACCGACCGCCTTAAGCTAACTCCATCACAAGACTTTTGCCTTTCACCCGCGCTTTGATCTTTCGGCCCTTCCCGGCGCCTATGGAGATGAGCCAATCCCGAGGGACGTGGACCATCGCCCCCTTAGTTCCAACTTTGGTCACGTAAAGCGATCGCACGCTGGTCCCGCCGGGCGCCGACAGTTTCCAGCCGCGATCTCCAAGAACTTCTATGGCATCGTGGGTGTCCCAGAAATCACGCTCGGCTTTAATTGATGTGAATTTAGGAATTTGTCGCATGTTACCGCACCTTTCTTCTGAACCAGCGTCGTTCCGGCTCGGTCATATCGCGTGCCGTGACGACGCGATAACGTCCTTAAGGTTTTCGAGCAAGCACAATAAACAGATATCTTCCACTTTTGCTCTGCCCATGGATATAGTAGGTTCCGTCACGTCCTCTGCGAAAAATATATCGTCCGTCCAAAGTTTCTTCGACTTCCTCCGGCTCTACGTGGTGCCGCCAGATATGACTAATACTGTCCTCGTCCCATTCAATCTCGATCCGCCGCATCCATTTAGCCTTTCTACAGGTTCAGCGTTCGGGCATTGTACCGCCTCTATTTATGATACGGAGTTTCTGGGGCTTTTGCCACAACATTTTGTGCGGCTTGATTTTGCGGTTTGCCTTCGGCACAAGAGAGGCTTGTTAAAGACTTGATAATTGCCGGCTTTATGAAACACTTCGCTCTGCGCGTTGCCTCGATTGAGGACGTGATAACAGAGGTCTCCCACCGAGGCGCGGGCGGTGCGGGGCATAAAGCCATCTACCTCGGTCAATGGCTGTGAGGCTAGAGAAACGTAGAATGTCCCCTTATTACACATGAGTGAAGTCTACTTCGTCAACACGACGTTCAGGGACGGCCACATGAGCCTGTGGTCGGAGCGGATGACGACCGGGATGATCCTGCCGGTCGCGGCGCTTGCGGACCGGGCAGGGTTTGTGGGGATGGAAATAATCAGCACCAGTATTTTCAAAAAATGCGTCAGAGAATTACGCGAGGATCCCTGGGAACGAATTCGCCTGGTAGCTCAAAAGGCGCCCAAGACTCCGCTGGCGTCGATGATGGCGCGCAGCATTTCCTCGTTCCAATTGACGCCCCGGTCGGTGCTGAAGCTATGGGTGGAGCGCTTGGCCGCCAACGGACTCAAGCGTTTGCAACTGATGGACCCGGCCAACGACATGGTGTCGTTGGCGCCTTATCTATTGTCTACGGCTCAGAATGTGGGACTCGATGTCGTGCTGGCGGTCGTCTATTCGCTCTCGCCCAAGCATAGCGACGAGTATTTTGCTGAGAAGGTTCGCGCCGCGCGCGCGCTAAAGCCCAATCGCATTTATCTAAAGGATCCCGCGGGACTGTTGACACCCGAGCGCATCCAAACACTCGTTCCCGTGTTCCTGAAAAACGCCGACGGCATACCCGTCGAGATGCACTCGCATTGCACGACGGGGCTCGCGCCGTTGTGTTATTTGGAAGCGATCAAGCTGGGGGTCGAGACGGTGCATACTGCGATTCCGCCTTTGGCCAACGGCTCTTCCAACCCGTCTCTATGGAACATCGTCAATAACGTGCGCGCGCTCGGCTATACCCCGGTCATCGACGAGAGCGTCGTCAAACCCATCGAAGCGCATTTAACCTCCATTGCGAAGCGAGAGGGGTTCCCCGCGGGCGCGCCGTTGGAATACGATCACGCGCAGTTCATGCACCAGGTTCCCGGTGGCGTCATTTCCAATTTAAGATATCAGCTCGCGCAGTTGCGTATAGACGAGCGCCTGGACGAAGTTCTGGATGAGATCGTGCAGGTGCGGGCGGACTTGGGGTATCCCATTATGGTCACGCCGTTCTCCCAGTTTGTCGTCAGCCAGGCGGCGATTAATATCATGCTCGGGAACAGGTACCGCGAGGTAACCGACGAGGTGATTCAATATGCGCTGGGATTTTGGGGCGAAGAGCAGGACGCTTCGATGGATCGAGAGGTCAAAGCCAAGATACTGGATCGCCCACGCGCGCGGGAATTGGCGCGCTGGACACCGCCCGAACCCACCTTGAAAGAGGTCCGTGAGCGAGTTGGTGGCGTTGGAGTATCGGACGACGAATTCCTGCTGCGTTGTTTTTTGCGCCCGGAAGAGATCGCGGCGATGCAGGCCGCCGGCCCGCCGAAAGAGTATCTGACAGCGCAACATCCGGTGGTGACGTTGATTCAACAACTAACGCTGCGGCCAAGCTCAGGGTTCATCCGAATTCAGAAGAGTACTTTTTCCCTGACTCTCGGGAAGCGATAGGTATCCACCGTACGGCCTTGCGTGGCCGGCAATGGAAACTCAGCGACTCTTTTTTCCTCTCACGCAGCGACGATCAATTTGGGTTGGATGTGCTGCCTGGTTTCTTGCAATGGGTCCGGAAATTGACACAACGGCCCATCATCGGCTACTGTTTGCTGCGAAAACCGGGAGGCGCAGAGCAGTTTGCTTTCTCCCGCAGGCCACGTCGAGCCTTGGAAACGGAAACGTCAAAACTTGCAGGAAAAAAACCATGAGACCACCCGTCAATTTATTATTGGTTGTTTTGGTTCTCATCCCATTTGTCGATACAGACGCACTTTCTGCCGAAGTATCCGCGAAACTTACGCCGCTTCGCATCGGCATTGCGGCACGGAGTGCCACCGTCATGCCCTTGTTCGTTGCGCGGGAAAGGGGATTTTACCGTGAAGAGGGACTCGATGCGCAGTTGATCTTGATGAAAGCCGAGCAGACTGTCCAAGCGACTATTGGGGGGAGCATAGAGTTCGGGTCAGCGACAGGCACGGCTGTGAGCGCTGCGGTTAACGGCGCTGAGGTGCGAGTGGTATTGGCAGTATCGGACCGGCCGACCTTCGACCTGATCTCACTACCTAACATTGTCAGCGTCGACCAGCTCCGGGGAAAGAAGATTGGGGTGCCCGGAATAGGTTCATTGAATGAGATCCTTGCGCGGCGGATTCTGGCGGCTCACGGCATCCGCCCGCAAGAAGTTACATTCTTGGGCATGGGTCCCACCCATGTGACCTACGCAGCCCTGAAGGCCGGGGTGATCGACGCCACCATGCTTCAGATTCCACTGACTTTTCTAGCTCAAGACGAAGGTTTTCATAAATTGGCATACGCCGGGGATACTTCTCGCGCAGTGCAGGGCGGTCTGTTCTCGACCAAGGCGATTATTTCCCAGCAACCGGATTTGATGACTAAAACTGTTCGAGCGACCCTCAGGGCGATTCGATTGATACTGAACGATCCCAAGTTTGCTATTCAATTCATCAAGGGGCCATTTTTAGATGTCGGCGCGGATCGGGAACGGTTTGCCGAGAGGATTTATGACGCGATGCGGCGGGTTTTTCTGGAAACAGGCATCGTGGACGAACAACTGCAGCGGGAGATGATCGCCGACGCTTCGCAGCGAATCAAGCCTCCGCAGCCGGTGCCGCCCGAACGCGTTTTCGACTTCAGTTTTGCGCAGAAAGGGAGTCAATCCCCGCGTTAAGGTATGACCCTAGACGAAAAAGCAAATTTTACCACGAAGGTCACGAAGAGCACGAAGTTAAGAAGTTTAGAAATATCAATGTCCGAAACCTTCGTGGCCTTCGTGTGCTTCGTATGCAGCCTATACGGTTGCTTGTCTAGCCGGTGAAAGTCCGGCCACGGGAATTGGTTGTTTACCCGTGTAGTTATACTCGACACCCCCCAGGGGTGACCCAGGAGGTGAAAGCTCGAAAGTAAACGCCCTAGCCGGAGTAGGGCCAGCAATTCCATCGGGCTGTAGCATGAAGTGAACTTTGCAGCCTCGTTACACGTACGCGCAGTTCCGGACAGCGCGATCAAGCGTGCGCCGACCTTATGCGAAGACGGGGAAGGCCAGAGTGGACGATCAAGTAATAAC
>Ga0326597_10007405_pt1 | contig 14942 bp, 13 predicted proteins | sample RVTome_12_FD_203789 | JGI IMG/M metagenome (GOLD analysis project Ga0326597, IMG submission 203789) | Soil microbial communities from uranium-contaminated site in the Upper Colorado River Basin, Wyoming, United States - RVT100D185 | ecosystem: Environmental > Terrestrial > Soil > Contaminated >... | reverse complement strand
CTTCGCCGAAACATCTGCGGCCAAGATATTGGCGTCCGATGCTCCGGCGCTGAGCTCCACGCCGCGTCGGTCGGAACCCGGTTGCCCCTCTGCTTTCACGGTGAAGATCGCATCCTTTTCCGCGCCGACGACCACCCCGATCTTCGGGAGAATGCCTTCGTCAGGCAATTTGATTTCAATCGTCATGAAATCGCCCGCTTTGATCGCGCACTCGAACGTCGGCGATCCTTCGACCTCGCTCGACGCCTGCAGGGCGGCGATCACCGCGTCGATCTCCTTGTCGATGGGCGGTTGCTCCAGGTCGGGCTTCGCCTCGGCGCAGTAATATTCGACGGCATAGTCCGCGTCCTTGACTTCACGACGAAGACTGTCGATGTCCGTAACCATCCCTTGGTACGTAAGCTGAACCAGAAAGGCCTGACTCTGCGCAAAGCCGCCGACGTAGGCCTTGAAGCCCAGTTTCGCCAGACGCGACAGCGACTCGGGGCTGGCAGCACGGACACCTTGATCCGCCATGAATTTGTCGGGGATAGGGCGCAGTACCGCAACAGCACGTCGCACGAAATCGGCGGCATCGCCAGCGACGGTACGGGTGTAAAGAAATTCGAGCCGGGCAGCGCCTCGAAAGCCGCTCGAGGCTGCGTTGATGTTCGACTCCGCGATCGACCGCATCTTCCGGGTCAGCGGCTTCATTTTCCGACACCATTGGCCATGCGCCCGGCGCAGGCATTCGTCCGGATTGGTGCCTGCTTTTTCACAGACCTGCGCCACTCTCAGAACCTCCAGATGAGCCTCGTGGCTCGCCAGCGCAAGTCCGTGACGCCGCTCCTGGCGCAGCAAGGTGTAGCCCGCATACTTGAATGCGTCCTGCAGCAGCCGGTCGGCGTCGATTCCGATTGCCCGCGCAAGCAGGTGTTGCATCGGCCACGCCTCTTTCGCGATGTCCTGATACGCGGAAAACGCATCGAAGTAGGCCTCGATGCACCGGCTCACCGCCACGTTCCAGGTCAGAGGCACGTTTTGTGCGGGCACCGCAGATGAAACAGCTTGACGCGCGGCCTTTTCACTCTCGAGGATCCGCCGCTTGGATGCCGCGATCCTGTTGCGCAGCGCTTCCGTGCTCACAGCAGCCCATGGCTTTGCCGGCTTCATCAGCTTGGTCAGGTAGGTTGCGTACGCCGCCAAGGACTCGCCGCGTTCGAGTGTTTCATCGAGGTAGGCAAAGGTCTGCCCGATCAGCTTCGCCAGGGCGTCGGCCGGCGGCTTCGGTTTGTTTTGTCCGCTTGGATCAGCGGCCTTTGCGGCCTCCTCGAAGGTCTTGTCCCCCGGTCGCCGCGCCTGCGCCTTCCAGAGGTAACTCCTGCCTTTGGCCTGCTGCCCACCCTTGAGATGAATGATCCCCGCAGTGTAGAGGATGTTCGTGTCCCTGGGCAGGCGCTTGACCGCCTGCTCGATCAGGTCGATGGCGAGCGCATGGTTCTTGCGCTTGAAGGCGATCATCGCGAGCGCCTCCAACGGATAGGGCGAGCGCGGGTTCATCAGCCGCGCGCAATTGAGAAAAGTCTCCGCTTCGGGCGCACGATCGAGGTAGAACAGATACACGCCGACGCTGGTGACCGAGACGGCCTGCCAGGACAACTTGGCGTTGTTCAGGCCGGCCCACACGGCGACTTCGTAGTTGCCGCGCAGCGCTGCGGCCGCGCCGACGTAGGCGAAGGCCTGGGGCCGGCTGCGCCCCTCGGTCACTCCTCGTTCAACGGACGTTGTGGCGAAGGTTCTGACCGCAGCAGGAAGTCTGGTGTCGAACTCGCGCAACAGTTGCAAGCCCTTCTGGTAGACGGCCGTGCATCCCGGCGGAGTGTCCTCGGTAATTCCAGGAGCAGGCTCAGCGGCCAACGCGGGCAGAGCAAGGAAGCATGCCAGGACGGTGCACGCGCCGGCAACAAACCGCGCGGCAAATTTCGCTCCGCATCGCCTGGTCATGATCTCGTTCATCGGACTTGAGCTCAGAAGTCCGTGATCTTCCCCTCCTGAATGGTCGCCGCCGAGAACTGGCCGGCGATGTTCACTTGCACCGTGCCGATCGGAAAGCCGATCTCTTGTTTGCCGTCGCTGCGGGTGAGTTCGAGCTTCTTGGCCGCATCGTAGACGTACACGCGGGTAGTGCCGCCGACGCCGAGGCGCAGCACCCCCACCTTCACCTGCGTGTCATGACCGGATCGAATGGTGACGCGCTTCACCCGCACGCTGGAAATCTCGACGGCATAGGTGCCCGGCAGGAGTTCAGTCGTGTAGTTGCCGTCTGCCCTGGCGATCTCCTTGTCGTCGGCGCCGTACACGTACAACCGCGCCTGGCTCGGGATGGCTCCCTGAGGATAGGCCACCACCAGCTGTCCCAGACGGCCCTTCAGCGCCGGATTGGCGACAACGGCGCAGCAGGGGTCCCCCGCCATGACATCCGGCATCTTCACCGCCGGTAACTTCGCCACGTCGGGCTTCGTACCGGCCACGGGAGTACGCTTGTCCGCTCTTACGGAAGGTGGCGTGACCTTCGGCGCCGCAGCCTGCACGATGAAGCAACAGGGATCGGCCCCATCCGGCTGGACCGAGACCTTCATGGCGGTGAAGTCGGCATGCACCTGCTGGCCGACGCGCAGGCTGCGCAAGATGGTTTGGTCGGTCACCTGGAATTGAAACACCCGCTTGCCGGCGAGTTGCTTGGCCGTCACTCGGCCATTGGCATTGATGCTGGTGATGGCACAACAAGGGTCGACGGCCCAGGCGACCGGCGCAAAGGTGAGTCCGCCGAGCGAGAGCAAGCCGACGCAGAACACTCTTAGTACACTATTGGTGACAGGATTCATGATGGGGATCTCCTTTATGGGGTGTGGCCTAACTTACGGTTTCGCCGGCTTGCACGCACCGGCCCAACGTGCCTCGGCATCGACGATGACGAGGGCAGACTCCTTCGTGGTCTTCGAATTCGTACGCATGGACAGGGTGAAATGGCGTGAGCTCTCGATCGTCACGGTCGCCGTCACGTCCGCGGTAAAGCCCGAACCGGCGCACTGCGTTCGATAGGCCAGCTTCTTGGAATCACTCGAAGGCAACCGCGCCCTCTTGCACTTGGCTTTAACGCCTTCCAGATTCGGTGCGAAGTAGGAGCCCAGGTCCTTCAGCTCATTGCCGAGGCACTCCTCCGAGTTTTGAACGGGTTCGGGCTTGCCATTGGTCGTGCTGACCACGTGCAGCTTCCAGTTGCCCGGTTCCAGTTCGGGCTGGGCAGCCCACGCGGTGCACGCGGCAAAGGCCGCGGCCGCCAGGACCGCGACCCGCGCCGCATTCGCTACGCCTGCAAGCATCCCGGTAACGGTGAATTTCGTTGCGTTCCGCATCATGAATATTCTTTGCATTTATTCTGAAAGAAATCAGCAGTCTTCTTAGGGGACTGAGCTGACCCGGCTTTTTCGGACACTTTTAAACGTAGACAATACGCTTGGAGGTGTCGGATGGGCAAGGAAAGGACAAAGGTCAATGCGGATCGGCAACGGCAACGTTACCTCCGGGAGTTCCAGCTCGAGGCGGTGAGGCTGCTGGAGCTCGGGCAGAAGCCAGGGTGAAACCGGGGACAGCCCACGGCTTCCGGTCAATCAAGCCCCGTTCTTGATACGAACTTCAAGCCCCCGCGACACAGGCACTGGATACGCCCCAAGCAGCCTTTTCTTCCCCGGGCATCTTGTCCCAGCCGCCTTTTTCAATGGTATCGGATCTCTGGTAGCTTTCCGTTCCCTGTAATTCCTTGATTTTCATCTTGTGGTTCGGGCTGTTCATGAATTGAGTGACGCAGATAGTCGCCCGGCTCGTCAGGACCGCCGAAGCAAGGTGCGAGAGATGATGTTCAATGTGATGCACGGTCCCGTGAAACTCCTCGCCGGGAAATTCGCGTGCGATACGCCCCTCACGTTTCGGTAAAAATGCGGTAGCGATACCAGAATCGGCAAACCGGCGGGCGTATTACCCGGGGGCAGGCGCGCCTTGAGCCGCTTCGCCATCTTCTCCCCGATCGCGACATTAGCAACGGCGGTGGTTAACGAAAGATTCCGGAGCCACTCCAGCATTCGCGCCACGCCACCGTTCAACCCGCGCACATGCAGGGCTGTCGCAATCTCCGGGAAGAGGTCGTGCAGCCAATTGACCAGATGCGCTCGCCGCATGCGAGCCACCACCATCGCAACCACTGAGATGAGAGGTGGATCGGTCTTGGCCACGATGATATCGCCCGGACGGACAAGCTTTAAAAGATGCCACATTGCGCTGAAATAAAACGTCAGGTAATCCAGCACGCGGCCTGTCAAACGATCTCGGCCAAAGCGCGACGACCACACCCGACTTACAAGAACATCGCCCACCACCTCGGTTTTCAACAATCCTGCGTTAGAATCGTCGTAGCGTTGTCGGCTGGTAACGACATGCACCCGCAGGCCCTCGCCCGCCAGGTAAAACGCCAGATCTGACAGCATCTGGCTCTTGGCCGAAATGTCAGGATGGAAATACCGATTGACGAATACTATCTTTCTTTGCTTCATTGCCGCTCCGCCGTAGCTCTGCCCGCTCTCGTCGGGTTGTTATAATGGCGGTTTTCCCTCCACAGCTGGACCATCCCCTTGTGCCGACATGCATCTGAAAACGGACTTTCCAACCCGTCAAGAGCGCCATTCAACCGAACTTCGCTGACCTGCCTATATCCTTGGTAGGTCGAGACACATCGGCACCCGCGGCAGCATACACCTGAAATGTCTCGAGAATCACCCGATCAATATTGAATTCTGCGCAGGCAATCTCGCGTGACTTTTCACCCATCCGACGGCAAAGATCGTCGTCGCGAAGCAGTGTCTCCATCGCGCCTGCCAGTGCCGGAATGTCCTTTACCGGAACTAGAATTCCATTCTCCCCATGGCGCACAATTTCACGACATCCGGGGACATCGGTCGCGACCAGCGGTAACCCAGATGCCGCTGCTTCCACAAGAATTCGCGGAACTCCCTCCCGATAGGAAGGCAATACCACAACATCAACTTTCCTCAGAAACACGTCCATATCGTCCCGGTGCCCAAGACACTTAACCTTGCCTTCCGACCTCCACTGATCGAGGGTCTTGGTCGTGACCGAATCCGGGTTGTCTAGCTCCACATCACCAGCTACGCAAAACTCGACGTTTGAAAACTTGACTCGTAGACGTGCCGTGGCCGCAAGGAACTCGTAGATCCCTTTGGCCCGAAGGAGTCGCGATGCAAAGAGCACCGTTCTCTTCTCCCCGGTTTGTCTTCCTTCGGCTGGAAAGAAGCGGCTCGTGTCAACGCCCGAACCGCGAACCAGATGCGCTTGATCGTCTGGAACCAACCTACCCTCACGGAATCTGCGTTGGTCATCTCTGTTTTGGAAAATAACCTGTGAGGTACCAAGTGCCAGCCTGTACAGTACTCTAACGATGGGTCTCATTAATCTAGCCTGCCATCGCTCGTCTACAAACACGTAACCTAATCCCGTAACCGCGTTGACGACCGACCGAACACCCACAATCCGCGCTGCGATTGATCCATACAGTACGCACTTGATCGTGAAATGGTGAACCAAATCCGGTCGTTCATTCCGGTAGAGCCGCATCAGCGCGACGAGCGTTCGCAACTCAGAAATCGGGTTGAGCCCAAATCGCCGAAACTCAAACGACACCCACCTAAACCCAGCGCGGCTAAGGCGATCCGCATAGCTACCTGGCGGCGATACGAGAATCACGTCGTATCCAAGCGACCGAAGCGCTTTCGCGAGGGGCAATCGGAAGTTATACAAATACCAGTCCGTATTCGCAAAAAGTATCACTTTGTACGGGTGGTCCATTTTTTTACCGTTGCGCTTCCAACCAAGCCTGAAACATAAGCACATCCCAAAGATGGTATTGCCAGTTTCGCCGACCAGATAGATGCTCGACCCATTTCTCCCTGATGGCACCATGATTGAAGAATCCTTCCTGACGCAGCCTTTGCTCGTCGAGCAACACCTCTGCCCATTCTCTTAGTGGACCTCGCAACCATGCATCAATGGGAACGCCGAATCCGGCCTTTGGGCGCTCAACAAGTTCCTTAGGCACATATCGATAAAGCACCTGCCGCAGTAGCCACTTCCCCTGGCCGTTACGAATCTTCATGGAAAGCGGCAGGCGCCACCCGAACTCCACGAGCCGATGATCCAAGAATGGCATGCGAGTTTCGAGGCTCGCAGCCATGGCTGCGCGATCGACTTTTACCAGAATATCGTCCGGTAAATACGTAACCATGTCCCAGTACATCATGCGCTCAGTGAGGTCCAAAATACTCGGCCACTGACCAGGATCAGTCAACGCCGTTGGTGGTTCGTTACCCTTGATAACCAGCGTCGATGGGTTCTTCCAATGGGACACCAGCCCGAGATACATCGCTTCTGGTTCGTCCATCGCCAGAATATCCGCTAACTTGTGCAACTTGTCCCCGGGATGACGCGGCTGGCCCACATTTGCCGTCAGAGAGGCAACTCCTTGAAAGAAAGAGTCCCATTTTCCGGGAGACACGGTGCGCAGAATATCCGCCGTCACCCGCCGCAAGCCCTTGGGCATCCAGCCGACCGTTTTCCAGATCTTCCGGCCCCAAAAGTAGCGGTTGTAACCTGCGAATAGTTCATCACCCCCGTCACCTGACAGACTCACCGTAACATGCTGCCGAGCCAGACTAGAAAGCAGGAAAGTTGGAATCTGTGAAGAATCGGCAAACGGCTCGTCATACAAGTGTGGAAGGTTCGGGATTACCGACATCGCCTCATCCGACGAGACATACAGCTCGGTATGCTCTGTGCCTAGATGGCGGGCTACTGCATTGGCATACATTGCCTCATCGTAACTCTCCTCTTTAAAACCAATTGTGAACGTTTTTACAGGTCGGCTACTTTGCGCCTGCATTAGCGCCACGACCGTGGAGGAGTCCATCCCGCCGGAGAGAAACGCACCCAAAGGTACGTCTGCCACCATCTGTTGCTTTACAAAATCTTTGAGCAAAGTCTCCAGTTCATCCACCGCCTCTGTACTGCTCCCGCCGTAGCGATTTCTCATCCCTCGTTCGGCGACATCTCTCACGGACCAGTATGCGACGGATTTGCACACACTTCTTTCGCCACCGACAACATCTCTGGACACACTAAGAATTGTTCCCGGCAGCAGCTTGTGGATTCCTTGATAGATAGAGTGTGGCGCAGGAACATAGTTGTGTCGCATGAACAGCGTGAGCGCGTCTCGGTTGATTTCGCCCCGCCATCCTGGATACACGCGCAGCGCCTTGAGTTCGGAACCAAAGAGAAAAACCTGACCCATCCATCCGTAATACAGCGGCTTCTCCCCCATCCGATCTCTGACCAGATGAAGTGTCCGCTCTCGGCGATCCCATAGCGCAAAGGCAAACATGCCCACGAAACGCTTTACCGCCGCTTCCAGTCCCCAATGCGCGATTGTAGCTAGTATCACCTCGGTGTCGGAATGGCCCCGCCAAGCAATTGCGCCGCTGTTCTTCTCCAGCTCCTCTCGCAGATTCGGAGTATTGTAGATCTCGCCGTTGTAGGTAATGATGTAACGGCTACAGGCAGATTCCATAGGCTGGTGACCGTAAGGAGAAAGATCAACGATGGCCAGGCGCCTGTGCCCGAGGGCGATGCCAGCTTCTGAGTCCTGCCAAACGCCTGCATCATCCGGGCCGCGATGAACCATCGTTTCGGTCATTCGGGAAACGATGGTGCCAAAGCTCTCTTTCCCGGTCACAGATCTTGTTGCAACAAAGCCAGCGAAACCACACATAAATTATGTTTAGGACAAGAAATCGCTGGAACGCTGTTGCTTTGCCAGATCATTATAAAGCCGTTCGTATTGATCCGTGATAGTAGCCAGGGAAAACAAAGAACCAATTCTATCCCGCGCTGCAGTCCTTAATGCTGCCCGTTGATCCTCTGGAAGTACCAACAGTTCTATACACGCGTTTGCCATTGCTTCCGCATCCCCCGGTTTAACTACTATGCCGGTCTTGCCTACAATCTTTGCTGAGTCACCAACATCGGTAACTACGCAGAGTACGCCGCACGCCATTGCTTCAGCCACGACATTGGGAAATGCCTCGGAAGTGGAGGGAGAAACGTAAAGATCCAATGCGGCCATAATTTTGGGGATGTCATCGCGCTCACCGAGGAGGTGAACATGTTTTTGCATGTCAAGAATGTCGATCGATTCGTTGAGGGCATTGTTGGCCTTGTTGATGTCGTTACCAGCGAGCACATAGTGTATCTCCGGTCTGTGCGCCCGCAGCAGCGAAGCGGCCCGCAGGAACGTATCGTGATCCTTCATGGCATGGTAGCGTGCCACTAGTCCGATAAGCGGCGTATTGTGCGCTACTCCTAACTCTTCCCGCAGTGCCAAACGGGCTTCGCTACTTGGTCGAAACTCGTCAGTATCTATGCCGTTGGGGATGTACTCCCAGCGCTTAGGACTGTATCCGATTTGCTCGTGGGTGACTTGTCCCGTTCTGGAGTTGGTTATGACGACATCCGGCAGGCGAGAGAGCCTGGCGAGTAGCCGCGACGTAGCATATGTACTCCACGGTCTATACGCTGCGGCTAGCGCGGTGGAACGCAAGTTCCAGGCGACAGCGGGTACACCTGCAAGCCGCCCCGCAAAAAACCCGATGAGGTCCGCATGGTATAGCCATGTATGTAGAATGTCTGGGCGCTCTGCACGCAATAACAAGACAAGCCTCCATAATCCGCGCAGGCTTGTCGGGCCAGATCGCATACCAAGACAAACCACCCTGACTCCTTTCTGCTCAAGACGTGCACCGAATGTCCCATATCCGGTAAGGGACACAACCTTTACGTCGAATCGTGACCGATCCAGTCCTGTGGCGAGCCTGTACAGCATCGTTTCTGCGCCACCGGTGTCAAGGCCAGTTATCAGAAAACAGACCTTGATCACCGCCCGCGACCTGCGGCCACGAGCAGAATGTTCGTCAATTTCGGTGCAAGTACCTGTATGGAGAAGTGCACCACTGCCACGCGCCTTGCGCTATGCCCCATCTTGCGTCTAACGGACTCACTCTCCAGTAGAAAAATCAGCGAATCCACCCATTCGCGCTCGCCAACGGCACCCATTCCGACGCTATCGATATCCAGAATTTCTTTGTTCATACCGACCGGCGACACCACAACCGGAATGCCGCAAGCCATGTAAAGCAGCATCTTGTAGCTGCACTTGCCGCGCGCCCACACTGAATCATCCATGGGCATTATGCCAACAGCCATCTCCTGTACCGCGCTGGCCTCTTCCTCCTCAGACCAGTGGACAAACTCGGTTCGTGTCAACGGAATCTGACTGAATGCCGGCGCCTTGTCAGCAATGATTCTCAGCCTTGCGTGTGGTACCTTTTCCAGAACCGTGCGCAGGGCGGATTCGATCATGTAAAGATATTTAAAGTTACTGCTCGTCCCGATCCAACCGATCAGCAGTTCCTTCGGTGCGCCCAACGCAGGGCTGAACCGCTTCGTGTCGACCGCCGTAGGTATGATCATAATATTCTTATTCCACTGCCCAAAGTGGTTGGCCAGAAACGAGTTGCCACATATCACAGCATCACAGACAGCGGCTAAGCGCTTCGCATAGCCGCCGCGACGGTGAAACCAAATCGCGTCATCGATATCCAATACTCTGGGCCGATGAGTCAAGGGCTCGAGCGTTACGAACGTAGAGAGCATTTCTCGCTGTAGCAAAGTCACATCGTACGCATACGATCTCAGGACATCCGGTGCCCGGCCCGCCACTGACAGCATGCCCCAGAGCGGTCGCACCATGCGCAGGGGTGGCGGATACGCACTCATATGGGAGCATGCTTCTTTTATCTCCACTCCCAACGGGCGAACGGCATTGATATATTGCCGGACCCTGAAGCGTGCACTCGGGACGTTCTTTCCACCGGTCAACGCAATGCATTTAAGCATTGCTCGGCCTGCCTACACCCCACTTGACCGGCGCTATCCTGGCCACCACCAGATACACAAAGGAAAAGAATATAACCGTCTTTAAGATAAAATTGAGCGCGAGAAGAAAATGTTCGGCATGAAAGCTGAATACAATGCCAACTGCAGCGATGGCATATAGCATCACAGCGATGGGCATGCCGCGACGAGCCAGCCGAAAGACCCACGTCAGGATTGCTCCCAGAAAAGCTAGCCACACAACCGTCCCATACCATCCAAAATCAAGAAAATAAGTGTAGTAAATCGTGTAGGTATTGGTGTCCATTGTGGCGGAGATGTCCGTATACTCAGCATGCAGTGAGGGTACTGGGTAATTTGCCCCAAGACTATTGGCGGTCTCGAGAAAGAACCGGCTAACGCTCTGAACAGCCTCGATGCTGTTTGGGTCGAGCATGATCCGGTCAAAGGCAACCAGCCCGCCCAGCCAATAATTCTGTATGACCGGCAATAGAAAGGCGGCGGACTCAACGAGCCCTCCCGTATCCATATAGGCGTAATTGACGATGAGAAGCCCGGCAGAAAATACTACAAGTACCGTTGCCCCGCCGATGATGAGCTGCTTGGGATTGATCCGCCCCGCCTTTACCCACGAAATGAAAAGCAGCATTGTGATAAAAATAACGGCGTTTCCCTTGGTTCCCTCGGCCACAGCGTAGATCAAGGCGATGCCAATCGCGAGATAGGCGCGCCACCTTCGTGCGGCTGTACCGTTGTCTTCGTAATGCATCGCCATGGCCATTAGCAGCGCAACGACACTGAGATTTCGTACTACACTAAAGGTTGTCACCTGTCCGCTTGCTTCAATAGCCGCTTGGCGGATCGCGGCAAAGTAACGAGTTGGGTCGTCAAAATCAACCCTGTCAACCAGCCCGGTCAGAAATACCGGTAACCCGAGCATGACTATTACTAAAATGGCATCCAGAAAAAAATATAAGAACCGCCCCCCGATTCCCCAGCTAGCCGTCGAACAATTAGAACCGATCGGTAAGTATACGTCGGCAAGTACGGCACCTAGAGAAAACGCCAAGGCTCCCAGAAAATACAGAAACAACGTCTGGTCTGATACTGGATACAGGGAATCTCCGGAGAGTAGCAACCCCGTCACACTTGCGCACCAAATCGCCGCATACAGCGTTGCAGGCGCAAGCAATGATCCGGCCCAGTAGTAGTTCAGTGCCAGCAGCATCGCGAGCGCAAGGACTACGACGTAGATCAAGCTGTCTCCTCCTCGCCTTGTCCAGAATTCATCCGCAGCTATTCGCCTGTTATCCGACGCTGATCAAGCAAGTAGGCGAGATAGCCCAGCGGCAGCAGCATGAGAATGAGGGATGTACGACTCGCACCATCCGCAACGGCTCTTCCGCCTAGTCCCGCATGAAACGAGAAACGAATGTAGTTGATCAGTGCCTTGATCTTCCATGCAGTAGGTACCGGCAATGCGGCATACTCCGCATAGTACAAGCATGCACCAATAGGATTCTTTGCGCGCATTGCTACCGACGAAGCGCTAAGGCCGTCAGTAAGCCATTGTTTGCGAACAAATGCTTCGTTGACATACCTCGTTTTGTACCTCTGTGACAACCTATTCCATACGACGCCTTCCGAAATAAAGCGCTCGCCCTCAATCTCGGGAAAAGGGTATTGCCTCAAGAGCGCTGTCTGGTTTATGCCACATCGTTCTGCGAGCGTGCGATATTTGATCTGCAAATCAAGTCGCTCGATATCCAGCACCTCCGCAGGAGAATGTTTTCCCAGGACACTTCCGTTCTCGTTCATGCAAAGCGCTGTAACGGTTGAAAACCCATGCTTCTGCTCTTCGGGAATTGAATCCCAATGATACTTGAATCGTTCCAGTGTCTCCGGCACGCAGCTGTCGTCCGAATCAATGATGAAAAACAGCTTTCCACGGGCTTCGCGTACACCACGGTTGTAGGCCACGTGCTTTCCCCGATTAGCCTGATAGATATAGCGGATCGGAAATCCTGCCTCAACCTGCCAGGCACTTACAAGATCAGAAGTATTGTCAGTCGAGCCATCGTCAACAATGAGCCATTCAAAATCGCTAAACGTCTGGGCCTGCAGACTCCGATATACACTTGGCAAGGTGTAGCCTCTATTGAAAGTAGGCGTGAATACCGTGAAGGTATAGAGAGACTCTATCTCACGCATATTTCCACTTCCTTCCTACAAAGGCGCTGACCTTATCCCGAAATCCTCCCGCGTTCAGCAGCCACAGAAATAAGGTGTACGCGGTGACACCGCAGGTTATTTGCAAGATCAATGCTATTGGACCTTGGAACGATACCGTAGGCCAGAGAACAAGTGCCATCGCTGCTGAAGCCAGCAATAGCTTATAGGTGTCCCTTGGGGGCATTGGCACCACAAAAACGTTCCTTACCAAGAATATGCTTACGCATAACCCTACTGCAAATGCTGCGATCGTCGCGTAAGCGGCGCCAACGAGCCCAAACAGTGGAATCCACCACAGATTTAGCAGGATATTTACGAGAGCCGCGCCCATCACGCTCCACAACAGTTTGTGGGTGGCGCGCCCCAATTGGAACCCCAGATCGACGTAAAACGATTTTATTCCTGAAAGCAATACAGCAACCGCGATCAACGGAATAACCAGAGACGCGTCGTTGCTAAAGGCTTTCCCGAGAATGACATTGCCTATATTGGCGGACAACATGCACAAACCGGTAACAGCCGGAACCGCGATGCCGAGCAACAGAAATGCGCTCTTTCTCAACTGCTCCCGAGCTGCATCTGCGCCACTGTCTTCCATCGCCCGGACAATCAACGGGAACGCCGCCAGGTTTACCGCCGACATTAATAATCCGACCGACTGCTGGGCCAGATCGTAACCGGCTGCGTACACTCCGGCCGCGCCAACGCTCATAAGGTATCCCAAGAGAAACCGGTCCGAACTGCTCACCAGGAAGTTAAGAAAGAACAGGATCGTAAGCGGTAAACCGTAACTGCCCAAGTTCAGGAGTAGTTTGTGGTTAGGTCGCATCAGGCGCACGCCAATCCACTCGCCCCATCCAAAACTCACTGATGCCAAAAACCAGCCTGCCAATAACCCCAGCAAGGCGCCCTTCGTCCCATAACCAAGAGTGATCAGAATTGTTCCCAAACCGAGGGCAATGCCCGCCTTGAGTGCGGAGAGCGCCCCATAACGAAGCGGAGCGAATTTGCTTCTGGCCACGGCAAGGTTCAGCTCAAACCATGCCTGCGCCCAAAGCATGACAACTCCTACTCCCACCAACCAGCGCAGGGTTTGGTCCTGCCGTAAATACAGGACAATGGCGCCGCCAAGTATTGCCGTAAGCCCCACCAACCATAGGTAGACATGCGCAACTGCCGCAACCATTTCCTGGTTGCCACCGCTATGTGCGGGAAGAAAGCGTTCCACGCCCAGAATGAGCCACGAGAAAAACACGGCGTTCAAGATGCTCACAGCAGCGACGACTATTGTGTACTGCCCATATTCGTTCGGGCCCAGCAACCGGGTATAGAGTGCGATCACCAGTAAATTGATAACTGCTGGCAGTCCACGTGCCAGCAGATAAAGTGCACTGTGTCGAACCAACATCGGAATTGATCGATTTTTAGAGCTGTAATGGCCTACCGCAGTAGAGGATCCGTTTGCACCCCGCGCCTGCCTGTAGCGTTACGAATAAACACAACAGACACTGCAAACATCAAACCAATCAGGAAGCCCATCATGATCATTAGCATCCGTTTTGGTCTAATTTTTCTCTCAGGAGTAACTGCTGCATCGATTACTTTAAATGCATATTCTTCACGTGTGCTAGCAACCATCTTCTTTTTTGTTTGTCCCTCTATGAGTCGATAGATGGCTTGCTGAATTTCTACAGCACTTGTCAATAGAAGCTGTTTTTCGAGAAAACCGATGCTTTTTTCGGCCTCTTCAATCGCTTCGTTCCGTAGTCGGGTGTTTGCCCTCTTTACCAAATTATTTGCCCATTTAGCAGCAAGGGCAGCGTCTTTCCATTCGATCTCCAATGTGACGAGCCCAGTTTTCCGGTCATTGCGAACTGTACGGATATCCTCATCAAATACCTTGAACGTCTCCCAGTCTGATGGAATCCTGGAGCTGTTTTTCCATTTCTTGTTTTCATCATCCCAATATCCAGGAAACAGAACTGATTTAAGATTCTCTCCATTTATGAACGCAACAGAGAGTGATCGGGACTTTAGGGCAGCGATGTATTCGGATGTCTTGTCCTTGCCAGGGCCCAAATTGATACCGGCCAGAGACGCAAGGTCTCCATACTGGCTGGCTATGGCGCTAAGGCCCTCGCTCTTGTCCTGCGACACAGGCGCCAGCAGCACTTCCGCCCGGTAGACCGGGGGCAGCAGGAAGGCGAGGAGCAGCGCAGTGAGGGTACTGACGGCAGTGATAATGCCGATGAGCCTGCGGTTCTTAACAAGAACGCGCCAGTATTCGCTCCAATTGATCGGTTCTTCCGGAGGATAGACCAAGAAGGGACCTGGATAGCCGGGATACGGCGGCGGTGTCTGGGTGGGTGGCTGTTCTTTGGCCATAGTAATTATTCGGCTCGCTGATTCAAGGATTCAGCTGGTTAATTCCAAGTAACAGCAGGAGTCTTTCAGTTAACCAGGACATTAATTCGATAACAGTTTGTGCAGAAGTCAAAAATTAAAATACACCGGCTGCATCCAATGCAGCAAGCGTGACAGCCAATTGGAATAGTATGGTTGTGATTTCACCGAAAAGCTTGAGGCCGCTGACTCGATCAACCTTTAACGGCACAACGATGGTATCGCCGGGTCCCAGTTCCGCATTGCGGCTGAACCAT
>Ga0326597_10007404_pt1 | contig 14944 bp, 12 predicted proteins | sample RVTome_12_FD_203789 | JGI IMG/M metagenome (GOLD analysis project Ga0326597, IMG submission 203789) | Soil microbial communities from uranium-contaminated site in the Upper Colorado River Basin, Wyoming, United States - RVT100D185 | ecosystem: Environmental > Terrestrial > Soil > Contaminated >... | reverse complement strand
CGATGGTCATGGTGCTCGAGGCCAACCAGTACGCCTTCTCGACGCCGACCCGGAAGCAGACCCGGGCGAAGCGTCTCGCGGACAAGGCGATCGGGTACGGGATCCCGGGTGAGCAGGTGGACGGCAACGATGTCCTCGCATGCTACGAGGCGGCGGCCCGCGCCGTGGCACGCGCGCGAGCCGGCGAGGGAGCCAGCCTGCTCGAGGTGTACACGTACCGCCGAAGAGGACACGCACAGCACGACGCGCAGGATTACGTTCCACGGGAAGAGCTCGAGCACTGGCGAGCGCGCGATCCCATCACGCGATTCGAGGAGCGGCTCTCGAGCCAGGGATGGGCGAGCCAGACCGAGCTCGGGGCGATCGCGGAGCGAGCCCACCGTGAAGCGGAGGAGGCCGCGGAGCGGGCCCTGGGCGAGCCGCTGCCGGAGGGCGCGACCGCAGTCGATCACGTCTATACCGATGTGGACCTGCCCCACCCGTGGACCCGACGTCCGCATCCCCATCCGCGCACTGTGTGAGAACCCGTCAATCATGAGCCCTCCGATCCGATCCCGGACGAATCCGAAGCCCGAGCACGTCACGAAGTCCGAGCGAGGTGAGCCCGTGACCTTTCTCGACGCGATCGCCGAAGGCCTGTTCGAGGAGATGGAGCGCGACGAGCGCGTCGTGCTGCTGGGCGAGGACGTCGGTGTCTACGGCGGAGCATTCAAGCTCACGACGGGCTTCCAGGCATACTTCGGCGCGGACCGGGTGTTGGACACGCCGATCAGCGAGTCCGGCTTCACCGGCGCCGCTGCGGGTGCCGCGCACATGGGGCTCAGGCCGGTCGTCGAGATGCAGTTCATGGACTTCATCTCCTCGGCTTACAGCGTCATCACGAACTACGTCGCGACATCGCTCTGGCGGGGTGCGGGTCCGATGCCTCTGGTCATCCGGGGGCCGGTCGGGGCCGGCGGCCGGAGCGGGGCGTTCCATGCCCAGAGCGTGGAGATGGCCTTTTTCCACACGCCTGGTCTCAAGATCGTGTACCCTTCGACGCCCCGGGACGCCAAGGGTCTCCTCAAGGCGGCCATCCGCGACGACAACCCGGTCATCTTCGAGGAGCATAAGCTGCTGTACAGGGACCCGAAGATGCGGGAGGTGCTGCCGCCGGAGGACGACGTGGTTCCGATCGGCGAGGCCCGGATGGTGCGCGCCGGTCGGGATCTCACGATCGTGACCTACGGGAGGATGGTCCACGAGTGCATGGCGGCCGCCCACCGTCTCGACGAGGGGGACGGGCTGGATGTGGAGATCATCGATCTCCGCACCCTGCTGCCCCTCGACGTGGATGCCATCACAGCGAGCGTGCGGCGGACGAACCGCCTGCTGATAGTCCATGAGGATACGCGCACCGGAGGCATCGCCGGGGAGATCTCGATGCGGGTGAACGAGCAGGCCTTCGAATGGTTGGACGCCCCGATCACGCGCGTGACGGCGATCGATTCACCGATTCCGTACGCGTCCACCCTGGAGGATTATTTCCTTCCCCAGGTCGCGGACGTGGTCACGGCGGCGCGGTACCTGGCCGGGTATTGACGCGGGCCCGGATCTCGCGGCCCAACCAGTGCGGCGACCGGGCAATGGAGGCGGAATGAGCACGAGACCGGCGAGGTGCGGGAGGGCGCTCGTCTACGGCCGTGGGCTCGTCATGCTCGTCGGCTTGGGCGGCTGCGCTCCGCCCGTGCCCGACCGTATCCCGCTCGAACTGGTCCACCGGGAATGGGTCGCGGTCGACGAAGTCGAGCAGATGGAGGGGCTGACCTTCGTCACCCCAGGGGGTGACTCGGTGACGGCCTACCTGCGACGCCCCGTCGCGGCCGCCGAGAATGGACTGGCCGGTGTGGTGCTCGTCGCCGGGCGAGAGACCGGTCGGCAGGCCGCCCAGGTGGTGCCGGGCCCCCTCGAGGCCGCGGTCCTGGCGGTGGAGTATCCGGACGCGCTGCCAGAAGAGTTGACCGTGCGCACCATGGTGAAGGGGCTTCCGGAGATCCGGGAATCGGCGCTTCGGGTGCCGGGCATCCTGCGGAGCGCGGCGGAGTTCCTCGCCGCTGAGCCCGAGGTCGATCGGGGGCGACTGGCGCTCGTCGGCGTGAGCTTCGGCGTTCCCTTCGCGGCCGCGGCGGGGAGCGATTCGATCTTTCGGGCCGTGGCGCTCCACCACGGAGGCGGCGACCTGTACCTGCTTTTCCGAGCGAACCTGCCCGTCGAGAGCGGCTTAATGCGCGCTGTCGCCGCCCGTTTCTTGTCGTGGTATCTGCGCCCGCTGGATCCGTTCCGCCACATCGAGGACATCGGGCCGAAGCCGTTGCTCCTCATCAACGGCATTGATGACACGCAGGTTCCGAGGGCGTCCGCGCTCGGCCTGGCGGAGCGGGCCACGGGTCCGGTCCGCCATATCTGGCTGCCCCACGACCATCTGATGCCGGGGGATACCGCGCTCATGCGTGAGCTGGCGGACAGCACGATCAGCCACTTCGACTTCCTGGCGCCCTCACGGCCGTGACGCCCCGGCCGGCCGGTTTGACACCGGCGGTGGCGGGACCCGAGACTGGAGAACATCCAGCGAATCCAACGGCCGAGTGAGGTGTGACCATGCGTATTCCCCTGGTGCTCGCCCTGTTCCTGTTCCTGATCCTGGTCGGCGCCCCCGACGCGCAGGCCCAGGTCGAAACCGTCGCCGAGCCCTTCAAGGTCGGGACCTTCGACATCGACGGTGAGCCTCGGATCGGGGTGGTTCTGCGCGACCGCTACGTGGTGGACCTCGAGCGAGCCAACCGCGCCCTCGAGCGAGATCCAGGCTATCCCGGGATCCCTCTGCCGGACGACATGCTCGGCCTCATCGAGCGGTACGAGTACGGGATGAGGGCTCGGCTCTACGAGCTCGTGAACGACCTGGTGGCCCGCGACGCCCTGGGCGCGAACCGACCCGCGTACGTCTACGAGGTGGACGACGTCCGCACGCTCCCACCCATCATGTATCCCGGGAAGATCCTGAACGCGGCGGTGAACTTCTATACGCACGTCGACGAGACCGGGACCGAGGAGGAGCGGGCGGCGGCGTTGCGGGAGCGGCGGGAAAACCGGGGGGTGCCGTACCTCTTCCTCAAGCCCAGCCGCGGCGCGGTGGTCGGGAACGGCGCGCCGGTCGTGCTGCCGTACGGGCGCGACCGGATCGACTGGGAGGTCGAGCTCGGCGCGGTGATCGGACGGGCCGGTAAGTACATCTCTGCGAACGACGCGGAGGCGCACGTCTTCGGCTACACGGTCACGCTCGACATCTCCGACCGGGGCGGCCGCCCGCCCGGCGGCAACCCGCTCCAGTCCGACTGGTTCGTGGGGAAGGGCCACGACACGTTCGCGCCGATGGGCCCCTGGATCGTCCCCAAGGAGTTCTACGGCGACCCCATGGAGATTCTCCGTCAGACGCTGAGCGTCGGGGGAGAGCGCATGCAGGAGGGGACGGCGGGCGACATGATCCACTCGCTGTGGGAGCTCATCGAGTACGGCTCGTCCATCATCACGCTGTATCCCGGCGACGTCATCAACAACGGCACGTCGGGCGGCACGGGCATGGGCACCGCCGTGCGTGGCGAGCAGCGGTTCCTGGAGGCGGGCGAAGTCATCGAGGCGACCATCGACGGGATCGGGACCTTGAGGATGTCCGTTGTGGGTGAGGACGAGCCCGAGGGGCTTTCCGGCGCGGAGCTTCCGCCGGTCCGGAGTTACAGGCCGCCCGGGGGGCGCTGAGGCGCCACGGCAGGAGTAGCTCGGGCCGTTCCCGCCGCGCCCCCTTTGTCCGTCTCCCCGCACGCTCTACTGTTTGGGTCCCTGAATCGCATATCCGGAGTGGACCTGAGACATGATCACGCTGAAGAGCTTCATGAGCGGCAACTGGCAGGAGGGCACGGGTAAGCCGTCCGTGCTCGTGGATCCGTCGACCGAGGAGCCCATCGCGGAGAGCTCCACGGAGGGTCTCGATTTCGCCGCCGCGGTGCGGTACGCGCGAGAGGTGGGTGGCCCGGCGCTCCGGAAGCTCACGCTCGGAGAGCGCGCGGCTCTGCTCAAGGCGATGTCGAAGGCGCTCGGTGCGCACCGTGACGAGCTCCTCGACATGGCCATGAGGAACGGCGGTAACACGAAATCGGATGCCAAGTTCGACGTGGACGGCGCATCGGGTACGCTCGGTGCGTATGCGTACTTCGGGAAGGGTCTCGGGGATGCCAGGCTGATGCCCGACGGAGACGCGGTTCCGCTTTCGCGCGACGGGGACTGGGTCGGTCGTCACGCGTTGGTGCCCAAGGGGGGCGTCGCGGTCCTGGTCAACGCCTTCAACTTCCCCGCCTGGGGATTCGGTGAGAAGGCGGCCTGCGCCCTCCTGGCCGGCATGCCGGTCATCGTAAAGCCCGCGACCAGCACCGCGCTCGTCACCTGGCGCATGGTCGAGATCCTGGATCAGGCGGGAATCCTGCCGGAAGGCTCCGTCCAGCTGGTCTCGGGCGCGCCCGGCGACCTCTTGTCGCATCTCGGTCCGCAGGACGTGCTCGCGTTCACGGGGTCCGCCGACACGGGGCTGCACCTGCGCTCCATGCAGGAGATCCTCGAGCGCAACGTGACGGTGAACATCGAGGCGGACTCCCTGAACAGCGCGGTCTTGGCGCCGGGCGTGGATCCCGGCTCGGAGCTCTACGAGTTGTTCCTGAAGGACGTGGTCCGCGAGACCACCCAGAAGACGGGGCAGAAATGCACGGCGGTGCGTCGCATCTTCGTCCCCACCGACGCGGTCGAGCGCGTCTCGGCCGACCTGGTCGCGCGGCTCGAGGAGGTCGTGGTCGGCAACACAGCCGATCCGTCCGTCACCATGGGCCCCGTGACCACGGCACGCCAGCTTCGTGACAACCGTGCGGGCATCGACGCGCTCGCGGCCGCGGGAACGCTGCTGCTCGGGGGCTCCGAGCCCATCGACGGCGTAGGCGCGCCCGCGGGGAAGGGCTACTACGTCCGCCCCACGCTCGTCCGGTTCGACTCCGCGCGCACGGCGTCGGTCGTCCACGAGCGTGAGGTGTTCGGCCCGGTATCCTCCATCCTTCCGTACGACGGCACCCCCGAGGACGCGGCAGAGCTCGTGGCGCTCGGGAACGGCAGCCTCGTCGCGAGCGCGTACGGCGATGATCCCGAATGGCTCGAGGGTATCGTGACCCGATTCGCGCAGTGGAACGGCCGCATCTATCTCGGCTCGAGCGGCGTGACGAAGGCCGCGCTCGGCTCGGGCTTGGTCATGGCGGGGCTTCTGCACGGTGGCCCTGGGCGGGCGGGGAACGGCGCGGAGCTCGGCGGCCTCTCCGGCCTCAGGCTCTATCAGCGCCGCTCGGCGGTGCAGGGCGATCCCGCGGTGCTCGCGCGCATCTTCGGGGGCCGGTCCGACGCTTGAGGGCGGATCCCTCTGCGCCGCGGCGTGTTCCACAGCAGAACCCCACCAGGAGAGCCGGACGAATGAAGAGGACGTTGAAAGGGTCGCTGCGCGCGTCAGCATGCATGTTGGCCGTCGCGCTGGTCGCCGCGGGATGCGGGAGCGATTCGCCTACCGAGCCGCTGCCGTTCGAGGAAATCGACGAAGTCGAGTTCCATGAATCACTCGATGTCGATCTGAGTGCGATGACGGTGACGGAGTCGGGACTGTACTACCAGGATCTCGTGGTGGGCGACGGCGCGGAGGCCCAGTCGGGCTCAACGGCGACTGTCGAGTACCTGGTGCGGCTCCGGAGTGGAGTCGCCATCGATTCGACCACGGTGCGTGGCCCAACGACGTTCACGGTCGGTGATCCCGGGTATTACGAGGGCTTCAACGAGGGCGTCCTCGGCATGCGGGTCGGCGGTGAGCGCAAGCTGGTGGTTCCGCCTCAACTCGCGGATGGTGTCCGCGGCCCCGAGGGGATCCTGATCTTCGATATCGAGCTGACCGAGGTAGCAGCCGAAACGCCCTGAGGGGTGGCAAGGGGGCCGACGACGACCACGTGGTGCGGCTCGACCGCCCTCCATGACGTGTGCCCATCGAGTCGTTCCGAGGCGAGCAGAACGCCGTCCGGGGCGAGCGGGTGGCCTTCGGCCACGTAGAGCGAGTTGGTCGATGCCACCGTCCCGGCGCGGACCACGGCGAGCGTCCGGCCGTCCGTGAGCAGCATGTTGAGCTGCGCTTCCGTCCCACCCACGCGATCCGCCACTCTGCGCACCACCTCGGCGAGCGCCCCCGCGGGGTCCGCGCCCCCGTCGAGCGCGGCCAACGCGATCAGGAACAGCGTCTCCGAGTCTGACGATCCCTGGAGGCGCGCGTAGAGCGCATCGGGTAGCGTTGCCCGCAGCGCCCGCATGTGCCGGGCGCGGAAGTCGGGCACGTAACCGTTCAGCACGAAGGTCCAACGGCCGTCGACCATGGGGAGGAGACCGGACCGATCGAGTGGGATCCCGGGGGTGCCGTTCCTCAGCGCCGCCACGACGCATCGTGACCGGAGCAGGGGCAGCGACCGGCGGAGGTCGGCTTCATCGGACCAGATGGGCCGCTCGCCGACGATCCGTCCGGGCCGCCCCGGGTCGCCACCGCCGTCCGGACCGTACCACGCGACGCCGTAGCCGTCGGCGTTGACGCTCCCCGAGAGCAGCTCCTGCGGCCGCCAGCTTTGCTCGAACAAGGGGTGGTCCCCGCCGAAGACGAGCGTGGAGGCGGGAATCGGGCGTCCCAGGTAGGCGGTCAGCCGGCACATGTCAGAGCTTGCGCTCCGCGCGGGGCATCTCCGACGAGGTCTCCGCCAGTAGCCTCGCCAGCAGGGCGAGATCCACGTTGCCTCCGCTGAGGACCACGACGACCGGTCCGTCGTCGTCCAGGGGGATCCGGCCCTCGAGCAGGGCCGCGAGGCCTGCCGCGCCGGCCGGCTCGACCAGGAGCTTCGTCCGCTCGAGCAGCAGCCGCATCGCGCGCACGATCTCGTCGTCGCTCACGACCGCTACGCCCCTCGCATGCCGGCGGACCAGCTCGAAGTTCAGCTTTCCGGCCATGGGGGCCGCCAGCCCATCGGCGATCGTGTGGACGGCATCGAGATGGACCGGGCTCCCCGTCTCCAGGCTGCGGTGCATGGCCGCCGCACCCTCGGGCTCCACCCCCCAGACGCCGACCTGCGGCGCGGCGGCCGCCACCGCCGCGGCGATGCCCGAGATGAGGCCGCCGCCGCCGACGGGCACGATCACGGAGCGTACGTCCGGAAGGTCGTCGAGCACCTCCAGCATGCAACTCGCCTGGCCGGCGATCACGTGGGGGTCGTCGAAGGGGTGCACGAACACGAGCCCGCGCTCCTCCGCGATCTCGAACGCCCTCCTGAATGCCTCGCCCGGGTTCCCGTGCAGGATGACGTCCGCGCCGTACTCGCGGCTCGCCTGCACCTTCGTCCGGGATGCATGCTCCGGCATGACCACCGTGCTGGCGACGCCCGTCATCGCCGCCGCCCATGCGACGGCCTGTGCGTGGTTGCCGGCCGAGATCGTGATCACGCCCCGCTTCCGCTCGTCGGCGTCGAGGGCGCGCATGCGGTGCAACGCACCCCGGACCTTGAACGACCCGGTTCGCTGCAGGTTCTCGCACTTGAGATGAACGGGCGCGCCCACACGCTCCGAGAGCGTGCGTGACAGGATGAGGGGCGTGCGGTGCACGGCACCCTCGAGACCGGCGTGGACCTCACGCAGCTGCTCGAGGGAGAAGGGGTCGGAACTCATGGCTCGGATGATGTCGGCTGTGTTGTCGAGCCGCTACCCCGGGCGCGAAGATGATTGCGATGGAGCGATGCGTCTCGGTAGCTTTCAAGCGGTTCCCTCCCGAGCGTGTGGGCTTCATCAAACGGTGAGAGGCTCCTTATGCGTTCCCGCGTATCTCGATGCTTCTGGGTCGCTCTGGCGACCGTCGTCGTGACCGCCGGCGCGCTCTCCGCGCAGCAAGGAACGTTGACCGGCGTGGTCATGAACTCCGAGACCGGGGCGCCCGTCTCGGCGGCCCAGATCCAGGTGCTCGGCGGTGCTCAGGCGACCGGGACGCTCAGCGACAGCCAGGGGCGCTATAGCATTAGCCTGTCCCCAGGCTCGTACGACCTCGTGGTGACCGTCATCGGCTACCGGACCACGCGCTTCGATGGGATCTCCGTGACTGCCGGGGAGACGACCGCCCGCGACCTGGTCCTCCTCTCGCAGGCCCAGGAGCTGGACGCGTTGGTCATCACGGCCTCACGCGGCACGCCGGAGAAGTCGACGGAGGCGCCCGCCACCACGTACAACGTGAGCTCCGCGGAGATCACCGAGCGCCCCGCGGCCACTCTGGCCGATCATCTGAAGTCGGCGCCGGGCGTCGACGTGATCACGCAAGGCATCCAGTCGACGAACGTCGCGGTCCGCGGATTCAACAACATCTTCTCGGGCTCACTCCACATGCTTACGGACCACCGCCTCGCGGGCGTGCCGTCCCTGCGCGTGAACTTGATGCACTTCATTCCGGCGAACGAGGAGGACGTCGACCGGATGGAGGTCGTGCTCGGCCCGGGATCCGCCCTCTACGGCCCGAACACGGCGAACGGGGTCGTGCACATCCTCACCAAGTCACCGCTCGATGATCAGGGCACGACTGTCACGCTCGGCGCCGGGGAACGCGACCTGTTCCAGGGATCCTTCCGCTCGGCGTTCCTCCTGAACGACGACGTCGGCCTGAAGCTCTCCGGACAGTACCTGACCGCCACCGAGTGGAACTACGTCGATCCCACCGAAGAGGCCGCGCGTCAGCAGGCACTGAGCGACCCCACCGCCTGTCTCACCGACAAGGCCATCCGCGGGTTCTCGTCCGGCGTGGCGCAACAAGCGTGTGCTCGGGTGGGCGATCGTGACTTCGACATCCGCCGCTTCGGCCTCGAAGCGCGGGCGGACTGGCGCTTCGCGGACGACGGCACGCTCGTGGGCACGTATGGTCGGACGGGCTCGACCGGCATCGAGCTCACCGGGCTCGGGGCGGGCCAGACGAGCGACTGGATCTACGACTTCTTCCAGGCGCGCCTGAACAAGGGCCGATTCTTCACGCAGGCGTACTACAACCGAAGCGACGCGGGCGATACGTACCTCCTCCGGGACGGCGTCCCGCTCGTGGACAAATCGAGCCTTTTCGTGGTGCAGGGGCAGCACGGACTGGCCGTCGCCGATGGACGACAGGACTTCACGTTCGGGGTGGATTTCTACGCGACGCGACCGGATACGGAAGGCAGCATCAACGGATCGTACGAGGCCGACGACGCGATCGACGAGTGGGGTGTGTACCTGCAGTCGAAGACGGCGCTGACCGACATGCTGGAGCTGGTGGTCGCGGCCCGGCTCGACTCGCACTCGCTCCTCGAGGACGACGTGTTCTCGCCACGGGCCGCGCTCGTGTTCAGCCCGGCCGAGGAACAGAGCTTCCGGCTCAGCTACAACCGCGCGTTCTCGACTCCGTCCAGCCTGAACTTCTTCCTCGACATCTCGGGGGGCGCGGCGCCCGCGCCGCTCGGGCCGCTCGGCTACACGACGCGGGCATACGGCACGGGCCAGAACGGGTTCTCCTTCCACAATCCCGACGGTAGCCTCAGAGGCATGCGCTCGCCGTTCAACCCGGGAACGAACGGTGGGGCGGGTCAGCTCCTCCCGGCCGAGATACCGGTGCTCTGGCAGCTCGCCGTGGGCGTGCTGCGGGCACAGGGCGCGATCGACGACGGAACGGCCGGCATGCTCCTGGCCATGGAGCCGACCAACGCCGACATCGAGCGGATGTTGCTGGACGTGAGCTCGGGCGACCAGCAGCTCACCCCGCTCTCCACCACCAGGATCGAAGACGTACCGGGCATCGCCGAGAGCTACACCGAGACGTTCGAGGTCGGGTATACCGGCATCCTCGACGGACGGGTGAAGGTGTCGGCGGACGCATATTACATGCGGCGGAACAACTTCGTCTCCCCGCTCCAGGTCCAGACGCCGCTCGTCCTTCTGAACGGGCAGGACACGGGCGCGTTCATCGCGGGCCGCCTCATCGCCGGGGGCATGGATCCGGCCACGGCGCAGGCCACGGCCACGCAGCTCGCGACCGGCATGGCGCAGATCCCGCTCGGAGTCGTGTCCTCCGATCAGGTGGCCGCGCGGGGCGCCGACCTGATCGTCACGTTCCGGAACGTCGGAGACCTCGATCTGTGGGGCGGGGACCTGGCGGTGCAGGCGTTCCTCACGGACCGGTGGACGCTGAACGGGACCTATTCCCACGTCTCCGAGGACTACTTCGAGGTCGAGGGCTCCGCGCCCGTCTCCCTCAACGCGCCCAAGCACAAGGGATCGGTCGGCCTGGCGTTCCGTGACGTGCGGTCCGGGTTCAACGCGAACGGACGGGCACGGTTCTCCGGTGGCTTCCCCGCCGAGTCCGCGGGCTACGTCGGGACGGAGTGCATCACGGACGGCCAGGGAGGGATCTTCGAGGAGCCCTGCGTCGACAGCTTCGCCATCTTCGACGTCAATCTCGGATACAGGATCCCGAACACGACCGCCACCGTGCAGCTGTCGGTGAACAACCTTTTCGACACGGGATACCGGTCGTTCGTGGGCGTCCCGAGCATGGGGCGCTTCGCCATGGTGCGGGTCCGCTACGAGCTCTTCTGATTCGAAGCGCCACCCGTCCCCCGCGCCTCCGGAATGCGCCATATTGAGGGGTCCCCGCAGGCGCGCCCAGCGGCGCCCGCGACGCGATCCAATCGAAAGGTCGGTAGGCGATGTCGAGCACGAGTCCAAAGAACCAGGTCACCGTCCGCTGCAGCTTCTGCGGGAAGCTCAACAAGGTCGACATGGGACGAGCGGTCGACCGCCCGCATTGTGGCGAGTGCACGAAGCCGATGTTGCTCGACCGGCCTTTGAAGGTGGGGCAGGAGGACTTCGACCGGACGGTTCTCGAGGCCGGAGTGCCGGTCCTGGTCGATTTCTACGCGGACTGGTGCGCCCCGTGCAAGATGGTCGCGCCGCTCATGGACGAGCTCGCGCACGCCCACGTCGGTCAGGTCCTCGTCGTGAAGGTCGATACCGACGCCGCGCCGCGGATCGCCGAGCGCTACGGGATCCGGAGCATCCCCACGGTGATCCTCTTCCAGGAAGGTGGGGAATCCGAGCGCAGCCTCGGCTTCGAGCCGGAGCGGGTGAGGGGATTCACGGCCAGGGCCGTCGCGTGAGCAAGCGGGACAGACACCAAATCATTCTCGAGCTTCTCCGCGAGCACCGCGTCAACAGTCAGGAGGGGCTGCGTGCGCTTCTGCTCCAGCGGGGCACGGACGTGACGCAGGCCACCCTCTCGCGCGACATCAGAGAGCTTCGACTGGTGAAGGTGCCGGGCGCCGACGGAACGCCGCATTATGCCGTACCGGACGAATGGGAAGGCACACCTCCGCTCGAATCCCTCCTCCCCGCGCTCTTCCACAGTGCCGAGGGCGTGGACCACCTCCTGGTCATCCGGACGATGAAGGGCGGTGCCCAGACGGTCGCGGCCGGCATCGATTGGGAGGAATGGCCGGAGGTGCTCGGCAGCCTCGCGGGAGACGACACGATTCTCCTCGTGCTCCGCTCGCCGGACTTCCTCGAGGTAGTGCGGGATCGGGTCGAGAGGATGGCGCGGGGGGGTTGACGCCATGCAAAACTGGTGCATATTTATCCAGCACGCGTCGTCAAAGACAGGACGCGGCGCCCGGGACCACACGAGGGGACCGGGGGCGGAAGTGAGGGGCATGATGCCCCCCGGCACTTTGGCGGGAAGTGACCGGTCTTCCGGCCCCCGGGCCTCTTTTTTTGCACCTATCCACCGGGATCGGGAACCCGGTGGTCGTTGCCGAAGGGGATGAGATGAAGGTCGTCCTTGGATATTCCGGAGGACTCGACACCTCGGTCATCGTACCGTGGCTGCGCGAGCAATACGACGCGGAAGTGGTGTGCATGGCGGGGGACGTGGGCCAGCGCGGTGGCCTGGCCGGGTTGGAGACCAAGGCGCTCGCGACGGGCGCCACCGCGTTCCACGGCGTCGATCTCAGACGCACCTTCGTGGAAGACTATGTATGGCCCACCCTGCGCATCGGTGCGGTCTACGGTCGCACGTACCTGCTCGGCACGGCGATGGCGCGCCCGCTGCTCGCACGCGCGCAGGTCGAGATCGCGGAACGGGTGGGCGCCGACGCACTCGCGCACGGGTGCACGGGGAAGGGCAACGACCAGGTGCGCTTCGAGCTCACCTATGCGGCGCTCGCACCCGACCTGAGAGTCGTCGCACCATGGCGCGAGTGGGGTATCCGCTCCCGCGAGGACGCGCTGGCCTATGCCAAGGCCCGCGGCATCCCGCTCATCGGCGTCGACGAGGAGAAGCTGTACTCCCGGGACGAGAACCTCTGGCACATCTCGCACGAAGGCGGACCGCTCGAGGACCCCGCATGGGAGCCGGAAGAGGAGATGTTCAGCTGGACGGTGGCCCCCGAGACGGCCCCGGACGATCCCACGTACGTCGAGATCGGATTCGAGTCGGGCACGCCGGTGACGGTCGACGGGGTGGCGCTCGGTGCCGTCGACCTGCTGACCCACATGAACGACCTGGGAGCACGTAACGGAATCGGACGGGCGGATTTGGTCGAGAACCGGCTGGTGGGGATGAAGTCGCGTGGCGTGTACGAAACGCCGGGGGGCACGCTCCTCCACCAGGCGCTCCGGGATCTCGAGTCGATCACGCTGGACCGCGGGGCCGAGGCCCTGAAGGACGAGATGGCGAGCCGCTGGGCGGACCTCGTCTACGAGGGACGTTGGTGGACGCCCGAGCGGGAAGCGCTGTCCGCCATGGCGGACGTCCTTATGGCCCCGGTGACCGGCACCGTGCGGCTCAAGCTCTTCAAAGGATCCACACGGGTCGTGGGGCGGCACGCTCCGACGTCGCTCTACCGCGAGGACCTCGCGGGCTTCGGTGAGGCCGCGACATACGATCACGCCGACGCCACCGGATTCATTCGCCTGTTCTCGCTGCCGATCCGGGCCGCGGCGGCCGCGCGCGATCTCAACGTGGTCGAGCTTCCCGGAGCCGATGGATGAGCTCCGGGGGCGGTAGGGCGGGGGGCGACGCGCCTCTCTGGGGCGGAAGGTTCGAGCAGGGGATGGCGCCGGAGATGGAGCGGCTCAACCTCAGCCTCGGCGTCGACGCGAGGCTGTGGCGCGAGGACGTGCGGGGGAGCGTCGCATGGGCACGGGCGCTCGGCGGTGCCGGCGTGCTCACCGCAGACGAAGTCGATGCCCTGACGACGGGGCTCGGGCGGGTGGCGGCGCGCATCGAGCAGGACGGCTTCGCCGGTGCGTCCGAGGAAGACATCCACTCCGTCGTCGAGCGCATGCTGCGCGAGGAGGTCGGTGAGGTGGCGGGCAAGCTGCACACCGGCCGCTCGCGCAACGACCAATCCGCCACCGACGCGAGGCTGTACGGAATCGCGGCCGCCGAACGGATCCGGCGCGAGCTGCTCGACCTATGCGCCGCGCTCCACCAGTTGGCGGAGAGCGGAGTGGAGCATGTCATGCCGGGCTACACGCACCTCCAACGCGCCCAGCCGGTCCGCGCCGCCCAGTGGACGCTCGCGCACGCGTTCGCGTTTCTGCGCGATCTCGACCGGGTGGATGCCGCGGCCTCGGCCGCGTCGGTGCTTCCGCTCGGGTCGGGGGCCATCGCCGGTTGTCCGTTCCCGGTCGATCGGGAGGCGCTGCGGCGTGAGCTGGGCTTCGCTCGCGTGAGCGAGAACTCGATCGACGCCGTCTCGGATCGCGATTGGATGTGCGACCTAGCCTACGCGGGCGCGATGATCGGGGTACACCTTTCGAGACTCTCCGAAGACCTGGTGCTCTTCACGAGCACGGAGTTCGGGTTCGTCCGGCTGTCGGACGGGTTCAGCACCGGGTCGAGCCTCATGCCCCAGAAGCGGAACCCGGACGTGGCCGAGCTGGCCCGGGGCAAATCGGCGCGGCTCGTCGGCTCCCTCACGACGCTCCTGACGCTCATCAAGGGGCTCCCGACCGGATACAACCGGGATCTCCAGGAAGACAAAGCGCCGCTGTTCGACACCGTCGACACCTTGCTGCTCACCCTCCCCGCGATGACCGGCGCGCTCCGGACGGCGCGCTTCGAGCCCGCCGCCATGGCGGCGGGGCTCGACACCGCGATGCTCGCGACGGACCTGGCGGACCATCTCGTCCGCCGCGGCGTGCCGTTCAGGACGGCCCACGAGGTCGTGGGCGGGCTGGTGCGTACGGCCGAGCGGCGCGGCGTCGCCCTCGGCGCGCTCACCCCGGACGAGCTACGCGCCGCGCATCCGGCATTCGGCGACGGCGAGCCCGCCCGGCTAGAATGGCAGGCTTCGCTCGAGTCCCGCGATTCCGAAGGCGGCTCGTCCGAGCGCGCGGTCCGGCGTCAACTCGCGGTCACGCTCGAGCGCATCGACGCGGCGCGCGGCGGCCCCGACGCGAGCGAGCGCCCGGCCGCCTCGGCGAAGGGCCTGAGCCCGTCCATCAATGCGTCGAACTCCTCGAAATCCAGCGACTGATCGCCGTCCGAGGTGGCGTCCTCGGGTACGGGGTGCACCTCCACGATGAGACCGTCCGCGCCGGCCGCCACGGCCGCGTAGCTGAGCGCCGGGACAAGATGGCTCCGTCCTCCGGCATGCGACGGATCTGCGATGACGGGTAGATGCGTCTCCCTCTTCAGCACCGGAATCGCGGCGAGGTCGAAGGTGTTGCGGGTCTCGGTGCCGAAGGTGCGGATGCCGCGCTCGCACAGGATCACGTTCGGATTACCCTGGCTCATCACGTA
>Ga0326597_10007403_pt1 | contig 14944 bp, 17 predicted proteins | sample RVTome_12_FD_203789 | JGI IMG/M metagenome (GOLD analysis project Ga0326597, IMG submission 203789) | Soil microbial communities from uranium-contaminated site in the Upper Colorado River Basin, Wyoming, United States - RVT100D185 | ecosystem: Environmental > Terrestrial > Soil > Contaminated >... | reverse complement strand
CATCAGCAGGATGTGGTAAACAGGATTCTGGCGGCATGATCAGCAACCGGAATACACCTTAACTTGGCCGCCAACCTGTCCAACGAACCGGGACCACCTCAGTACCGTGTAAACGAACCACGACCGAAAATGTTATGTTTACCCCGATTCCCCGGTGCAACCCACTACTGCAGCAGGTCATACAGATCGGTCCAGTCTGGATTGTCCGCGAGGATCAGCCTGACTTTCCAAGCGCGTGGCCAGCATTTTACGGCCTTCTCGCGGCGAATGGCCTCACGAATGTCGTCGAAACGCTCCGCGTAGACGAGCCGTTTCAGTCCGTATCGTTTCGAAAACCCCTCCGCCACACCCTGCCGGTGCTCCCAGATTCGCCGGGCAATATCGCTCGTCACGCCAACGTAGAGCGTGCCATTCGGACGATTGGTGATGATGTAGACCCATCCACCTGCCATGAGCGGATGGTGTCATTCCGGGAGAAATCGGCAAGAGAAATCCCGAATTTGGCCGGACTTCCTATCCGGCTCACCCCGGTTCACTCACATCGTCATGGCCGTGCCTGTCACGGCCATCCACGTGTTTCTTTTTGTTCGTACCGGCTGAAAACGAAAAGAACGTGGATGGCCCGCATGCGCGGGCCATGACGCCTGGTGTTAGCGTGTATGAAACCGCACGGCAACGCGGCATGCCGGACGCCCCCTCACGCCCCCTTCGCGTACTTGCCGCCGGTCTGCGGGGTGGAGACGCCCTCGCCGCCGCTTTCCTGGTGCTGCAGGCGGGTAATGCGCTTCCATGTACGCCTGAGGTCGTCGCGCACCTTGATGCTCAGCCGGCCCAGCCCCTCGCATTCCAGCTCGATCGCGTCGCCGTCCATGAACGGGTTGAGGCCGCGGTGGTTGGTGCCGGTGGCGAGCACGTCGCCGGGGTGCAGCGTGTGGATCGCACTGACGAACTCGATGCAGCGCGGGATGTTGTGCGCCATGTCGCCGGTGCTGAAGTCCTGCATCAGGATGCCGTTGTTCCACAGGCGGATCTGCAGGTTCTGCGGGTCGGCGATCTCGTCCTTCGTCACCAGGTACGGGCCCAGGGGGGCGAAGGTCTCGCGCGACTTCATCTGGTAGAAGGTGTTGCCCGCCGGCGGCAGCCCGCGCGCCGAGCCGTCGATGAAGTTGGTGTAGCCGAACACGTAGTCCATGGCGTCGGCCGCCGTCACGTTGCGCGCCGTCCTGCCGATGACCAGCGCGATCTCCGCCTCGCCCTCGAAGATGGTGGCGGGCACGTCGGGCAACACCATGGTGTCGCCGTGGCCGATGACGCAGCTCGGCGACTTGTGGAAGGCGTTGATGGGCGCCGGCTCGGCGCGGGTGCCGTCCTCCACGTAGTTGACCGCCATGCAGTCGATGTTGACCGGGCGCGGCAGCGGCGGACGGATGCGCACGCCGGCGAGCGGCACGGCCTTGCCCTTCGCGGCGGCATCCTCCAGCCGGGCACGATACGTATCGAAGCGCTCGATCAGCCCGCTGATCAGGTCGTGCGGGCCGAGATGCGGGATGTCCTGCACCGCGCCGGTGACGTCCACCACCGTCTCGCCGGTCAGCACGCCGAGCCTGAAATCGTCGAAATACAGCAGCTTCATCTTGTTCTCCCTATTCCGCGAGGATGGTCGCGGCCACCTTTTCGCCGGTCATGATGGTTGGAATGTTGGTATTGGCGCACGGCACGGCCGGGAAGATGGAGGCGTCGCACACTCTGAGCCCGGAGACGCCGTAGACCCGCGCATGGCTGTCGGTCACGGCGCCCGGATCGTCCGCCGCCCCCATGCGGCAGGTGCACGACGCGTGCCAGTGGCCGAGCACGGTGTTGCGGATCCAGGCGCGCATGGCGGACTCGTCGCGGGCGAGATCCTCGACGGTGGGACCGTCGGCGATCATGGTGCGCACGATCAGCCGCCGCGCCAGCGACGACGAGTCCATCGCCTGGGCGCCGATCCATGCCTGCACCCTGTTCCACGTGCCGTAGACGGCGAGCCGGCGCGCCCGGTCGTTGTAGCTGACCGGAAAGATCTCCTCCGCCACCGCCTGCACGGCGGGGTGCGCCTGCAGGCGCAGCATCATGCGCGCGCCGATCACCAGCCGTTCCATGTCGCGCGCATCCGAGCACATGTCGTAGTCCACCGCCGGCTCCACCGCCGGGTCGGCCGAGACGAGAGTCACCTCGCCGGTGGAATAGGACTTGTTGACCCACATCATCAGCAGCCCCATCCGCGCGCCCACCGCGTGCCACGCCGCCTTGTCGGAGGGGATGATGTACATGTCGCCGGCCGGGCAGCCGTCGAAGCCGGACGAGAAGCGCAGACCGGCGAACATCTGCCGGCGCAGGTCGGGCGGCAGGCGGCAGCCGCGCCTGAGAAAGACGCCGAGATTGACGCCGGGATGTTCCATCAGGTGCTTGCCGACGCCGGGCCGGTCCGCCACCACGTCGATGCCGAGGGCCCTGAGCTCCGCCGCCGGGCCGAGGCCGGAGCGCATCAGGATCGCCGGCGAATGCAGCGCGCCGGCGCTGACGATGGTCTCGCGCCCGCGGAAATCGCTCGTCGCACCGTTGCGGCGCACCCGCGCGCCGGTTACCCGCAGCCCGTCGACCAGCAGCCGCTCCACCATGCAACCGCCCAGAACGGTGAGGTTGGGCCGGGCGCGCACCTTATGCGTCAGATAGGCGCGGGCGGTGGAGACCCGCTCGTCGCCCATGTTGGAGATGGCGATGGGACAGTAGCCGTCGCCGAACGCCGCGTTCTGGTCCCCGAGGTTGCGGAACCCCGCCTCCTCCACCGCCGCACAGGTGGCGCGGGTGAAGGCCGGCCAGCGCTGCTCGGGAATGCGGCGCAGCCCGACCGGCCCGTCCCTGCCGTGCAGCGGGCCGTCGAAATCCCGGTCGCTTTCCAGCTTGCGGAAATAGGGCAGCACGTCGTCCCAGCCCCAGCCCTCGGCGCCGCGCGCCACCCAGTCGGCGTAGTCGCTGGGCAGCCCGCGGTTGGCCACCATGCCGTTGACCGACGAGCCGCCGCCGATGACCCGTCCCTGGGTGTATTTCCGCCGCGGCCGGCGGTCGGGCGCGTTGCCGGGACGCGGCAGAAAGGCGGCGTTGAGCCCCGACCAGGTGAAGCGCGGGTTGGCGTGGGCGGTAGCGGCGAAGCTGTCGAGTATCTCGCGCGGCTCGCTGCCGGGGGCGAAATCCTCGCCCGCCTCCAGCAGCAGCACGTTGTTGGCGGAGCGCTCGCTCAGCCGGCCGGCCAGCACGCAGCCGGCGGACCCGCCGCCGATGATCACGTAGTCGTATGCCCCTGCCCCTGCGTCTGCCACGTCGCGCCCTTCCCCTGTTTCGCGGCGATCTTAGTGTGCGCGGGCGCTCCCCACAAACCCCCGCCGGGACAGGGGGTACAGGTGACCGCCCCGGTTTTGTGCCCTATAAGAAAGCCGATAGCGATCCGCCCGGGCGGATCGACAGGTGCCGGCGTCCCGCGCCGGCAGGCAGGGAGAAACAGACCCATGAGCACCGTCGTCAAGCAGCAGCCGGCCGCAGAGATGTCCGTGGCCGAGGCCTATCTCGCCGCCCTCAAGACGCACGGGGTGCGCCACGTCTTCGCCAACGCCGGCACCGACTTCGCCCCCATCATCGAGGGGCTGGTGCGCGCCCGCGACACCGGGCTCGACGTGCCGCGCTTCATGACCGTGCCGCACGAGAACGTGGCCATGGCCATGGCGCAGGGCTACTACAAGGTATCGGGCGAGATGGCGGCGGTGATGGTGCACGTCACCGTCGGCACCGCCAACGCGCTGTGCGGGCTGATGAACGCCGCGCGCGACAACGTGCCGCTGCTGCTCGCCGCCGGACGGACGCCGCTGACCGAGGACGGCGACCCGGGCTCGCGCAACATCCACATCCACTGGGGCCAGGAGTCGTTCGACCAGGGCTCGACGGTGCGCGAATACGTCAAGTGGGACTACGAGCTGCGCGCCGGCCAGCCGGTGGAGCAGGTGGTGCGCCGCGCGCTCGACATCGCCATGAGCGAGCCGCGCGGGCCGGTCTACCTGACCCTGCCGCGCGAAGTGCTGGGCGGGGCGCACGACAACGGAACGGCCCCGGCGGGCAGTCGCGCGACGCCGCTGCCGGCGGCGCCGTCGATGGCCGCGATCGAGCAGGTGGCGGACGCCGTCGCCCGGGCCGAAAACCCGCTGATCCTGGCCGGGCGCAATTTCCACACCGTCGAGTCCTTCACGGCACTGGCGACGCTGGCGGAAGAGTACGCCATTCCGGTCTGCGATGTGTCGGGCGGCAACCTGCCCTCCAGCCACGCGATGAACCTCGGCACGGTCACCGGGCCGGTGCTGGAAGCCGCCGACCTCGTGCTGGTGGTGGACGCGCCGGTGCCGTGGATTCCGCGCTACGCCACGCCCGGCGCGGGGGCGAAGGTCATTCACCTCGGCTCCGATCCGGCCGCCTGCCGCGTGCCGTTCCGCGGTTTCCGCTGCGACCTTGCGGTGGCCGGCGAATCGGCGCTCGGCTATGTCATGCTGCATGCGGCGCTGGCGGGCAGGCTGAAGGGCAGACAGGCGGCGGTGGACGCCCGGCGCACGCGCATCGCGGCGCTGCGCGAAGAGGCCCGGCAGCGCCGCGCCAGGGTGCTGGCGGAAGCGGAAAAGATGAGTCCCATCCATCCGGCCTGGCTCGCCCATTGCCTGAGCCGGGTGAAGAACGACGACGCCATCGTCGTCAACGAGATCGGCGTGCCCATGGACTTCCTGCAGGTGGACAGGCCCGGCTGCTTCCTGCCCGGCGGCGGCGCCGGCGGACTGGGGCGCGGGCTGGGCGAGGCGCTGGGCGCCAAGCTGGCCGCGCCCGACCGCCAGGTAATCACCGCGCTGGGCGACGGCTCGTACATGTTCTGCGTGCCGACGGCGGCGCACTTCGTCGCCCGGGCGGAGAAGCTGCCGACCCTGACCATCGTCTCAAACAACGCCCAGTGGTTCGCCGTGCGCGGCGCCACCATGGCCATGTACCCGTCGGGCAATGCGTCGCGGGCCAACGCGCTGCCGCTGGTGGACCTGAACCCGTCGCCCGACTTCACCAAGACCATCGAGGCGTGCGGCGGACGCGGCGAGCGGGTGGAGGACCCGGCGAAGCTGACCGGCGCGCTGGAGCGGTCGCTCAAGGCGGTCGACGACGGCACCCCGGCGCTGCTCAACGTCATCTGCCGCGCACGGGGGTAGGGCCCGATACCGGGGGCCGTTGAGATCGACCCGTCCCGTCGCCCCGGCGACGACGCCCTACACCCGCCGGTCGCGTCCCTTCCAGTAGGGCTCGCGCAGGGCGATCTTGTCGATCTTGCCGGTGGAGGCGCGCGGCAGCCGGTCGCGGAACTCCACCCGGCGCGGCTTCTTGTAGCTGGCGATCCGGGTGCGGCAGAACGCGACGATCTCGTCCTCGCCGGCGCTCATGCCGTCGCGCAGCACGACGAAGGCGAGCACGGATTCGCCCCATTTCTCGTCGGGGATGCCGATGACGGCGGTATCCATCACCGCCGGGTGGTGCATCAGCGCCTCCTCCACCTCGCGCGGATAGATGTTCTCGCCGCCGGAGACGATCATCTCGGTCTTGCGGTCGACGATGAACAGGAACCCCTCGGCGTCGAGATAGCCGACGTCGCCCATCTCGTACCAGCCGTCCCTGAGCACCGCGGCGGTGGCGTCCGGGTTGCGCCAGTAGCCCTGCATGACGAGGTCGGGATTGCGCACCCAGATGGAGCCGGACTCGCCCGGCGCGCATTCCGATCCGTCGGCATGGCGCACGCAGATCTCCGCCATGGCGCCGGCCTGCCCCGCCGAGGCGAGCCGCGCCACCTGTTCCGGCGTGCCGTCGGGAACGTGCTGGTGCTTGTCAAGAGCGGACACCACCGCCGCCTCGGTGGAGCCGTAGCGCTGGATCAGGATGGGCCCGAAGCGGGCGAGCGCGCGGCGGAGCAGCGCCACCGGCATGGCGGACGCGCCGTAGCTCAGCGTGCGCAGCGACGAGATGTCGCGTTGGTCGAGCCCCGGCACGTCGAGCAGCGCCTGCACCATGGTGGGCGCGAGATGCAGGGTGGTGATGCGTTCGCGCTCGATGGTGTCCGCCACCGCGGCGGCGTCGAAGCGGCGCGGCAGGTGGATGGTGGCGCCGGCCATGTGGTGGGCGATCTGAAAGAAGCGCCCGCCGATGTGGAACAGCGGCATGACGATCAGCCCGGTGTCGCGCGGGGTGATGCCGGTCTCGTAGCCCACGATCAGCGCCGTGTTCCACTGGGCGCGCTGGCCCAGCATCACCCCCTTGGGCCGCCCGGTGGAGCCGGAGGAATAGAAGATGAAGGCGGTGTCGTCGGCGTGCGGGCGCAGCGCCGGACGCAGCGGCGCACCGGCGGCGAGCAGCGCCTCGTAGGGCTCCGCCCACCCGGGCACGCCGTCGCCGCCGATCTGCACGAAGGCGCGGACGCCGGAGAGCGAGGCGCGGATCTCCCCCATCAACGCGGCGTACTGCGCCTCGAAGAACACCACGCTGGGTGCCGCATCGCCGAGCACGTAAGCGACCTCGGGCGCGGTGAGGCGGAAGTTGACCGGGTGGACGATGATGCCCGTGGTCTCGCCGGCGCCCAGCACCTCCACGTATTCGACGCAGTTCTGCGCCAGCAGCGAGATGCGGTCCTGGCGCGCCACGCCGCGGGCGATCAGCGCGTTGGCGAGCCGGTACGCCCGCTCGGCGAGGCCGGCGAAGCCGAGCGTGCCGCCGTCGTGCACCACCGCCGCCTGGCCGCCGCGCAGCGCCGCGTTGCGCGGGATCACGTCACCGAGGATCATGCCGTCCGTTCCCTCCGTCGCCTGAATGTCGCCGCCGGCAGGGTATTGGATCGGGCGGGCGCGGTCGAGGCGGCGGGCCGCCGCGCCATTGTTTCACGTGAAACAATGGTCAGCTTTACTGACCTTTATGGGTAACATACTGGAATAGCATAGTTTTTCGGCACAGCGGCCATGCCAGACAGAACTCCGGCGCGAACGCGGCGGTATAGCTGAGACAAGTAACACCAAGGGTTCCCGAACAAGGCTCTTGCTCCGTTCGCCCTGGGTTTGCCGACGGGCGAACGGATGGTCGAGGGGTCAAACTCCGGGGCCGCCGGGAAGGTCGATCCCGATGCCTCGCGCCATCGCCGGACCGTTCTATCGCGGCAGGGCGATCTCGACGCGGAGACCGCCTTCCGGCCGGTTCGCGAGGACGATCTCGCCGCCGTGCGCCCGGATGATCGTGCGCGCCGTGGTCAGGCCGAGACCGGTACCGCCGGTCTCGCGGCTGCGCGAGCCCTCCAGTCTGCGGAAGGGCTTGAACGCCTCCTCGCGAAGGTCTTCCGGAATGCCCGGCCCGTCGTCGTCGATTCGCACCGTCACGTGGCCCCCGCTCCCGCTCAGAGAAACGCGGGCGCGCCGGCCGTACTTTACCGCGTTCTCGACGAGGTTGCCCAGCGCGCGGCGCAGGGCGGCGGGCCGGCAATGATACGGTACCGCCGTGTCGCCCGTCGCGAGGACGACCTCGTGGCCGGCGTCGGCCATGTCGTCGCAGACGCGCTGCAGCAGGGAGCGCAGGTCGACGGCCGCCCGTGGCTCGCCGGAGGCCTCGTCGCGCGCGAAGCTCAGGGCGGAGGCGACCATGCGCTGCATGTCGTCGAGGTCTGCCAGCATCTTCTTCTGCTGCTCCGCGTCCTCGATGAATTCGGCGCGCAGGCGCAGGCGCGTGATCGGGGTGCCGAGATCGTGAGAGATCGCCGCGATCATCTGGGTGCGGTCCTCGACGAAGCGCCGGATGCGACCCTGCATCACGTTGAAGGCCGTGGCCGCCTGGCGTACCTCGGCGGGGCCGGTCTCCGGCAGCGGCGGCGCCTTCACGTCGACGCCGAGACGCTGTGCCGCACGCGCGAAATCCGTGATCGGCCTGGTCAGGTGCCGGACGACGATCACGGACAGAACGACCACCGCCAGCAGCATCACCACCATCGACAGGCCGAAGCGAAGCGACCAGAACAGGCTTTGCGGCTCGACCGGCGCGATGAAATTCAGCCAGCTCCGGTCCGGCAGCGCGACGGAGACGAAAAACGCCGGCTGCGTCGACGCGGACCCTGCGTTCGCCAGTTCGCCGTAGCGGGACCGGAACTCACGGCCGCCGTCGGCATCGAGATGCGCCGCCAGGGAGTCCCGCAGCACGCCGGCTTCCCAGCCCCTGCCGGTCACGTCCACCACCGCGCTCTGCCCGCCGAGGGCGACACGCAGATTGGGCTGAGCGGCCAGCTCCACGATACGCTCCCGTTCGCCCGGCGACGCGCTCTCGACAAGCCGGACGACGGTGGCGATACGCTCGCCGACATGCTCGCCGCCGGTGAACAGCAGAGCGCTGGTCCGGTCGGTCAGATACATCACGACGCTGAGCGCGTGCGAGACCGACAGCCCGACGACGAGGACCAGCAGCGTCCGCGTCGCAATGGTGTCAGGGATCAGCCGCTTCCACATCGCGTCCCGGCGTCACGTTCGCCGCAAAGAGATAGCCGCCGCCGCGCACCGTCTTGATGATCGCCGGCTCCTTCGGATCTCTCTCGATTTTGTGGCGCAGGCGACTTACCTGCATGTCGATGCTGCGGTCGAACGGCGCCTCGACGCGCCCGTGCGTCCAGTCGAGGAGCTGATCCCGGGTCAGCACCCTTTGCGGGTGCTCGGCGAAGGCGGCAAGCAGATCAAACTCGCCGGCGCTGAGATCGATGACGAGTCCGTCGGGCGAGTCCAGCCGGCGCCGACCGGTGTCCAGCCTCCAGCCCGCGAAGCACAGGATATTCCGGCCGGCGGCCCGCGACATCGCCGGCTCGCCCTGCGCGCGCCGCAGCACGGCCTTCATGCGCGCCAGCAGCTCGCGCGGATTGAACGGCTTGGGCAGATAGTCGTCGGCGCCCATCTCGAGGCCGACGATCCGGTCCGTCTCCTCGCCCATCACCGTCAGCATGATGACGGGGATCTGCGAGCGTGCGCGCAGGTCGCGGCACAGCGTCAGTCCGTCCTCGCCCGGCAGCATCAGATCGAGGATCACGAGGTCGATGTTCCAGTCGTCGAGGGCGCGGCGCATTTCCCTGCCGTCCCGCACCGCGGTGACCCGATAGCCCTGCCTGGTCAGGAACCGCCCGAGGAGATCGCGGATTTCGCGATCGTCATCGACGACCAGGATGTGGCCTGCCTGCGCCGGGATCATTGCCGTCATTCGCAGAACCTACCCCCGCCGTGGCCGACCGGGCCCGGCGTCCTTGTAACGGGCTGTAACGAACCCGCACCCGGTGACGATCGGTTACCAAATGGGCCGTCGGCCGTGACGAACGCGTTACCGGGCACGCCTACATCCAAGGTGTTCGAGAATACCAGCATAGAGGAACACCATGGCAAATCTTTACAAGTCGACGGCGGCCGCGCTCGTGGGCCTGGGCGCCCTCGCGTTGCTCGGCACATCCGCCATCGCCGCCGGCACGGCGACCGCGCAACCGGCGCTCCGGCTCGCCCACATGGGTCAGGGTCCGGGCATGATGGGTCCGGGATACGGCTACGGCGCGGGGCCCGGCTACGGCATGGGGCCAGGGATGATGGGCCCGGGCTGCGGCTATGGGCCGGGACAGGGCTACGGCATGAACCCCGGCATGATGGGCATGATGGGTCCCGGCATGATGGGTCCGGGATACGGCTATGGACCGGGACCCGGATATGGCATGGGGCCCGCCGCCCGGCCCGACATGGACCTCTCGGCCGACGACGTGCGCGCCCGGCTGGAGCGGAGCCTGAGCTGGCACGGCAACAAGCGCGTCCGGGTCGGCGAGGTGAAGGAGGCCGACAAGGACACGATCGTCGCCGACATCGTGACCGTCGACGGTTCGCTGGTCGATCGGCTGAAGATCGATCGCCATAGCGGCCTCGTCCAGCGCGGCGAGTGATGCGCAATCCGGCGTCGTAGCGGTCTGGAGGCACGACCATGTGGAACAACTCGCAAACGGCCGCGCTCGCCGGCGAGCCGTCGTCGTGGGGCTGGATGCACCATCCGGGGTGGGAGTGGATGATGGGGATGCACGGCTTCGTGTGGCTCGTCCTTGCGGCGCTCGCCGTGGTCGCCCTAGTCGCCGTCATCCGCTCGACGCGCGGCAGCAGCCGCGCGACCGGCGACCCGGCGATCGCCGTCCTCGCCACGCGGTATGCCCGCGGCGAGATCGATCGCGGCGAATATCTCGAAAGAAGGCGGGACCTGTCATGAACGGCACAGGGCGCCGGCCGCGGACCGGTCACGGCGACAAGGCCATGGCTCAAGCGTATGCCGTCCCGGCCAGGCCCCGGCTTCAATCCGGGGCGCGGAACCGGGATCCAGCGGCGTTCGTGGGCCCCGGTTCGCGCCCCGGCGCGCCGCCGGGGCTTGTCCGGGGCGACAGCATTCCTTTGCTATGAAACAGGAACCGAAGCCATGGAATCCCTCGTTTATTTTGCGCTGTGGGCAGGACTGATCTTCCTGATGATGCGCTTCGGCTGCGGCGCGCACATCATGGGACACGGCCGCGGCCGTACCCGGGGCGGAAGCGCCCACGGCACCGGCAGCAGCGCCGAGGTGAGCTGGGTTCCGCCCGCCAGGGACACGGATCCGGTCTGCGGCAAGACGGTCGCGACCGACGCGGCCAAACCCAGCGTCTACGACGGCCGGGTCTTCTATTTTTGCTCGCGCGAATGCCGCGAGGCCTTCGAGGCCGCGCCGGACCTGTATGTCGGCGACGGCAAATCCGATCCTACGAAACTGGAGCACTCCCATGCCTGACACGGCTGCTGTCATGGAACCGCGGACACGCGCCGGAACGCCGCTGCCGCCACGCAGCGCATCGCGAATTCCGGTCATGGCGCTCGGCATGAGCCTCGGCGCGTTCCTCTCGATCACGTTCGTGCTGTGCGTCCTGTTCGATCTCTGGTTCCCCGCGCAGGCGATGAACGCCGTCTGGGCGCCGCTGCTGCCGGGCTTCGCCTGGATCAGCTGGACGAGCTTCACCCTCGGCCTGGTCGAGGCGTTCGCCTACGGCTGGTACGTCGCCCTCATCCTCGCGCCGCTCTACAACTTCTTCGCCGCGCGCGCAGAATGACCGCCGCCATCTTCGCAAAAACCTGAACCCCTGCCGCCCCGACCGCCTGAAGGAGGATGAAATGACGATGAGACCCGGATTTCTTGCCAGCACGATCGGCCTTGCGCTGGCGGCCGCGCTGGCGGGCGGCGCTCTCGCCGACCAGATCTACGTGCCGCTCGGGAACGCCAACAGGATCCTGATCGTCGACCCGGCGCGCGATGCGGTCGTCGGCAGCATCGACGGTCTGCCCAACGTGCACGGCCTCGCCGGCACGCCCGACGGCAAGCTCCTGATTGCGGGAAGCTACGATGAAAGGCCCGCCGGCGGCCCGGCGCCGGAGAAACCGGCCGGAGTGAGCGCGGACGAACATGCGGCTCACCATGCGACGCCGCCCGCCGGCGCCGCCAAGCCGGACGCCATGATCAGCACGCTATCCATGATCCGCACGTCCGATCGCCGGATCGTGCGCAGGATCGACGTGCCCGGCGCCGTCCACCATGTCGCGACCAGCCCCGATGGCCGGCTGGCGGCGGTTACCCATCCCGACGCCGGCGCGGTGAGCGTGGTCGACCTGGTGAAATTCGCCGTGATCTCCACGATCGCCACCGGGCCCGCGCCCAACTACGCCGCGTTCGCCCCCGACGGCAAAAGCCTCTACGTCAGCAACACCGGCAACGACACGGTCAGCGAGATCGACGCGACACGGCTCTATGTCCGGCGCAACATCCGCGTCGGCGCCGCGCCGGAGCATCTCGTTCTGTCGCGCGACGGGCGGACCCTCTATGTCAACAACGTCCAGGACGGCACGGTCTCGGTCCTGTCCCTGCGGAGCGGTTCGGCGAGAACCATCGCCGTGGGCGACGCGCTGCACGGCATCGACCTTTCCGAGGACGGCCGCACCCTGTTCGTGGCCGCGCTCGGCCTGAACAGGATCGTGGCCATCGACATCGCGACGGGCGAGACGCGCGAGACGCCGCTCGCGCCGGCGCCGTATCACCTCGCCGTCATCCGGGGGACGGGAAAAATCTATGTCTCCAGCGCACAGGAACCGAAGACGTGGGTGGTGGACCAGAAGACCCTGCACGTGATCCGCGAGATCGCGATCGGCGGCAAGGGGCACCAGATGGTCCGGTCGCCCGGGGCGTGATCGAAGCTCGTGCATCGAACAGCGGCCCGCCCGCCCGATTTCGGTCTTCCAGGGCCGCAGTCAGGGCGGGCCGGGACGCTCCGGTGCGTTCGGCGCGTCCATAAACAGCTCGGAAAGACAGCTCGGAAAGAATGCCATGTCGCTATCCAGATACATCATGCCGGCGCTCGTGTCGGGAATCCTCCTGCTCGGTGCGGGCATCGTCGCCTCCCGCTGGTTCGGAACCACGGACACCGGCACGGCCGTCGCGGCGCGGTCGCTCCAGCGGCCGGCTCCCACGGCGCAGGGCAAGAACGCGTTCGACGCCAACTGCGCGTCCTGCCACGGCGCCGGCGGGCGCGGAACCGTCCAGGGACCGCCGCTGGTGCACGATGTCTACAACCCGGGACACCATGACGACGCGTCCTTCTATCGCGCCGCCAGAAACGGCGTCCCGCAGCATCACTGGCCCTTCGGCAACATGCCGGCGCAGCCCAAGGTGAGCGACGGAGAGCTTGCGGAGATCATCCGCTACGTGCGCGCGCTGCAGCAGGCCAACGGCATCTTCTACCGGCCCCATACCATGTGACGCGCGGGAACGGCAGGACGCCGGCGCACCGGCTCGAGGTCACCGGCGCACACCGCCGCGTCGGCGCCGCGCGCTCAGCGCGAGGAACCGTTCCTTCACCTGCGCGAACAGGCGCGGCGGAATGAAGCCGTAGGCGAAGACGCCGGGGCGGCCGGGCAAGGGCGCCAGCCCGCCGTTCGGCCATTCGTCGACGTTGTATTCGGAAACGACCACCCAGCAGGGCGCATCGTCCAGTCCGAGCGCCTGCCGCACCCGCGGCGGCATCTCGACGCCTTCCGTATCGCCCGCAGGCGGCGTGTGGGTGATGGGCAGGATGACCACGAAGCGCGGTCGCATGGTGGAGTCGCTGGCCGCGACCAGGCACGCCGGACGTTCCTTGCCCTGATCGCGGCTGGCGGCGGCGTCGCGGGACCACAGATAGTCGTAGCGGATTACCAGCCCGGGCGTCGGTTCCGGCAGGGCCACCGGACCCGGCTCACGTCATCAGGTCGTCAAGGCTGGCCCGGTCCGGGTCCATCCCGGCATTGCGCACTGCGTCCTCCACGACGTCCGGCGCCTCGGCGCTGCGGCCGGTACGGCGCGCCGCCGCCATCAGCCAGTCGTAATGGTCCGCCGACATCAGCACCAGCTCGCGCCGGCCGTGGCGGGTGATCTCCACCGGCTCGCGCCGCGCCTGATGCTGGAACGCGCCGAACCGGCGCTGAAACTCCATCGCCGTGGTCTGCGCCATGAGGTCCTCCGGCAGGGAAACTTCGGATAAGATGTATTCTACGTATAATACGGGCGATGTCAAGAAGCATGGACAGCGGCGGGCGTTTGGCATATGCTGAGACAGATGCCAAAGAGGTGAAGGCCATGTCCGAACGACACGTGCGGCTGTTCCGCAACGGCCGCAACCAGGCGGTGCGCATACCGCGCGAGTTCGAACTGCCCGGCACCGAGGCGGTCATGCGCAAGGAGGGCGACCGGCTGGTGATCGAGCCGGCGCGGCCGGCGTCTCTCCTGGCGGTGCTGGCGACCCTGGCGCCGCTGGAGGAGGACTTCCCGCCCATCCCCGATCCGGCGCCCGGGCCGGTCGAGCTCTAGCGGCCGCACCGCCTGGCTCCGGCCGCACCGCCTGACCTACCCGATCCCCGATGCGCTACCTGCTCGACACCAACATGGTCTCCGACCTGGTGCGCCATCCGCAGGGCCGGGTGGCGCAGCGCGTCGCCGCGGTGGGCGAGGCGGCAGTCGGCACCAGCATCGTCGTTGCCGCCGAGTTGCGCTACGGCGCGGCCCGGCGCGGATCGCCGCGGCTGACGGCGCAGCTCGAGGCGGTGCTGGGCGCGCTCGAGGTGCTGCCGCTCGAGGCGCCGGCCGACGCCGCCTATGGCCGCATCCGCGCCGAACTGGAACGCGACGGCCGGCCCATCGGCGGCAACGACCTGCTCATCGCCGCCCACGCGATCGCCCTCGGCCTCGCCGTCGTCACCGACAACGAGCGCGAATTCGCCCGCGTGCGGGGGCTCACCTGCGAGAACTGGCTGCGGGAGGGGTGAAGGGGTGGCCGGCGTCGTGGCCTGGTTGAGCCGGCGACCCGCAGAAAGAAGATCGCGTTTGCGAGATCGCTGAATTAGGGTTTATGTCCCCGGAACTTTCGGAAATTTGTTTGTACACTTACCATATAGTGCAATATCCAATAAATCGTGCACTAATTCGGAGACACGAGACGTCGTATGCGATCCCATATTGAGGGGCTGCATGCCTTTCGTAGCATCTCTACAGCTTCTTCTTGGAGTAATGAATAAGAAATTCGGCGTGCCTCTGCTTCTAATCTCCGTTGATTCGGTGGATAAATCTCCACTACAGTATATCTTTCCCAAGATGGAAGTGATCTTCTCAAGAAATGCCGAAGGTCAGAGCGACTCTCGATTAGTGTCCGTCCGGGGAGTTTGTGAATCGGCAGAGTCGGTTATCGCATTTTGGCTTGCGCGGGTGGAATCGGCTGTGATTCCTTGTCTGGCACCGAATCGAGGGGAGAGGTGCCGATGTGGAC
>Ga0326597_10007402_pt1 | contig 14945 bp, 14 predicted proteins | sample RVTome_12_FD_203789 | JGI IMG/M metagenome (GOLD analysis project Ga0326597, IMG submission 203789) | Soil microbial communities from uranium-contaminated site in the Upper Colorado River Basin, Wyoming, United States - RVT100D185 | ecosystem: Environmental > Terrestrial > Soil > Contaminated >... | reverse complement strand
CAAAACTCTTCAGCGGTCATCCTGAGGAGCGTAGCGACGAAGGACCTGCTTGTTCTTCGCTATCCACTATTCACTATCCACTATCCACTATCCCCTACTATACTCTCTCACCGTGGGCCCGACCGGCCTCGGAGGGGATATCGAGGAGAGAGATTCATGTTTTCCTATTTCGATCATCTGGAATGCTCGGCCTGTTCCCGCACGTTCGACAAGAACACGCTCATCAATCTGTGTCCCTGCGGCGCGCCCGTCCTGGCGCGATACCGCTTGGGAGAAGCGGCCCTGGACATGGACCGCTCGAACCTTCCGGGACATGGTCTGTGGCGTTATCACGCTGTGCTGCCCGTGGGAGAGCCCGGCCGGATCGTGACCCTGGGCGAAGGCATGACGCCGCTGCTGCGGGCCGACCGGCTCGGACGGCTCCTGGGGCTCGAAGCCCTGTCCATCCAGAACGACGCCTTGAACCCCACCGGCGCGTTCAAGGACCTGGGGTTCTCGGCCGCTGTATCGCGCGCCGCCGAGCTCGGCGTGAAGGAGGTCGCGCTTCCGTCGGCGGGCAATGCCGGCAGCGCGGCGGCTGCCTACTCCGCCCGCGCCGGACTGCGGGCGCATGTTTTCTTTCCCAAGGACGTTCCAAAGGCCTTTCTCACGGAGTGCAGGTACTACGGCGCGCACGTCGAGCTGGTCGAGGGAAGAATCAACGACGCGGGCAGGCGCGTCGGCGAAGAGTGCAAACAGCACGGGTGGTTCGATCTCTCGACCCTTAAGGAGCCGTACCGACTGGAAGGCAAGAAGTACATGGGCTACCGTCTGGCCGAGCAGATGAACTGGGAGCTGCCCGACGTCATCGTCTATCCCACCGGCGGCGGCACGGGCCTCGTCGGCATGTGGAAGAGTTTCGAGGAAATGGAAGCGATGGGCTGGATAGACGCGCGGCGGCCTCGTATGGTCACCGTCCAGGCGGCCGGCTGCGCTCCCATTGTACGGGCCTTCGAGAGCGGCGCCGAGCGGGCCGAGTTGTGGCAGAACGCCGAGACCATCGCGGCGGGCCTGCGCGTGCCAAGCGCCGTCGGCGACCGGTTGATGCTGCGCGCGCTGCGCGACAGCAACGGAACGGCGGTTGCCGTGGGCGAGGAGGACATTCTCGATGGCGTAAAACAGCTCGCGCAGTCCGAAGGAATCTTCGCTTCGCCCGAAGCCGGGGCCGCCGTGGCCGGCCTGCGCCTGTTAGCCGAACGAGGATGGGTGAATCCCGCAGAGCGCGTCGTGCTCTTCAACACCGGCAGCGCTTTGAAGTACCTCGATGTGCTGGATCGCGACTAGAACGGGGTTGGCTCTGTTGACATTCTCTCTGGTTGTTCTCGCCCCGAAGGGGCAAAACGGTGAATAGCCGTAGGTTTCAACCTACGGAACCCGGCGCCGGAAGACACCTCAACCCCGCAAGGGGTTGACCGTGATCTTTGGTGTGGGTTTGGAAGGGCACGGCTTCAGAGGTTGCTGAAAAAATCAATTGCGCGGTCATTCTGAGCGTAGCGAAGAACCTGCTTGTCATACGAATCAGCAAGATGCAGATTCTTCGTCGTCTTCGCCTCCTCAGAATGACGGTACTTTGGGGTTTTTTCAGCAGCCTGTTCAGCCGTGACACCGGAATGAGTGCTGGACAATGGCAACGCTCAAGCAATCCGTCGCCGCCGAACCACCGCAAGCCGTTAACTGGCGTCTTGGGGCGCGCGCGGCCATTCCGCTGCTGGTCTGCGCGGCAATCGCATTCACGCCCACGCCCGAAGGTCTTTCCGAAAACGCCTGGCTCTACTTCGCGCTGTTCGCCGGAGTCATGGCCGGGATCATTACCGAACCCATCCCACAGGCGGCCGTTGGGCTGCTGGGCATCGTGGCGGCCGCCGTTTCCGGAGTCGTGCACGACTCGCCCGAAGAGTCGGCCCAATGGGCGCTCGGCGGTTTTTCGAATGGCACGGTCTGGCTGATCTTCGCGGCGTTCGTTTTCGCGCTCGGGTACTCGAAATCCGGCCTCGGCCGGCGCATCGCGCTGCTGCTGATCCGGCTGCTCGGCAAGCGCACCCTGGGTCTCGGGTACGCCGTCGCGCTCGCCGACCTCGCGCTCGCACCGGTCATGCCGTCGAACACGGCGCGCAGCGGCGGAACGGTCTATCCGGTGATCCGCAATATCCCCGAGATCTACGGCTCGCACCCGCACGACGCCAGCGCGCGCAAAATCGGCTCCTATCTGCTCTACACGGCGCTCGCCGCAACCTGCGTCACCAGCAGCATGTTCATGACGGCGCTTGCCGCCAACGTCCTCGCCGTGGCTCTGGTCTCGGCTACCATTGACGTCACGATCACGTGGACCGTCTGGCTCAAGGCGTTCGCCCCGGCCGGAGTGGTCCTGTTCGCGCTCACCCCCGCCCTGCTCTACAAGATCTACCCGCCGGAGATCAAGGAATCGCCCGACGCCCCGCAATGGGCTGCCGAGGAGCTCGCGAAAATGGGTCCGGTGACGCGCAACGAAAAAGTGTTGCTGGTCCTGGTCGCCGCGGCGCTCGCCATGTGGATCGCCGGAGGACGCTACGCAGACGCCACCATCACGGCCATCCTGGCCGGGGTCCTGATGGTGATTCTGGGCGTCGTGCGTTGGGAGGACATTCTCGCCAACAAAGAGGCCTGGAACATTCTGATCTGGCTGGCGACGCTGGTCACGCTGGCCGGAGGCCTGGCCGAAACCCGCTTTGTGAACTGGGTTGGCGAGGCCCTCGCGCCCAGCTTCGCCGGCCGCAGCGCAACCGTCTCCATATTGCTTTTGGTGGGAGCGTTTTTCTTTCTGCACTATCTGTTTGCAGGAATGACGGCCCACGTGAGCGCGCTGCTGCCGGTGTTTCTCGGCGTAGCCGTGACCGTCCCGGGCGTCACGCCGCTCGGCTGGGGCTTGCTGCTCTGCCAGTCGCTCGGGATGATGGGCATTCTCACCGCCTACGCCACCGCCCCCGCGGCCATCTTCTACGGCAGCGGCTACATTCCGGGCCGGGACTTCTGGAAGCTGGGATTTATTTTGGGCGTAATCTTCTTCGCGGTCTACATCGCCATCGGCGTGCCCTGGCTCGCGTACCTGGGAATATAAGGCAAGAATATTCTTTCCCCCCCGCCTCCTCTCCGTCAAACTGGTAGGAGCACAGCATGCGGCTCACAAAAGGCTGCAATGTGAGGGAGACGAAAATGTCTAAGAAGAGAAGCTATCCCATGCTTGGCTTCATCGTCGTGGCCCTTCTGCTTCCCTGTCATGCCGCGGCACAGACTGGCGCTCCGGCGCGCAAGTCCAATGCCAGACCCCAACGATCCGTAAGAGGCACCCTGGAGCAGGCCATCAAAGCGCTCGAAGCCTACGACTGCGCCACCGTGGCAGTAGATTTCCTCAATCCCATCAAGCGAGCGCGCATTGAGAACCTCGAAGCTTACCGGACAGAGCGAGCATGCTCGCCGGACGACAAAGGCAACATTGACGAAGTCCTGCTGGCGCTGAAACTCGCGCGCCAGGGGGAGCCCGAATACAAAGGCATCACCGCCAGCATCAGCCTGGATGGCGTCGGGCTGAAAATCCAGGAGATTCGTTTGATGAAGTACACCGACGGGCGGTGGTACTTCAACGAGCTGTGACGATAGGCCAGCCGCAGGATCCTCCCCTGGTTCCCTGCGTTAGCGATTCAGCCATTTGTCGCAAAACAGCTTGCAACTGTCCTGGGTCGGCAGCCGGTTTACAATGCCGAGCACCCGGGTGTTGATGGTGTTCACGCGCGTCTGGATCGCGCCGGTCACGTCATCCACCCGGTCGAGCAGCTTCGAGAATCGCTCGTTGGCCGCCAATTCGCAAATTTCGCCCAGCGGGCCGTCGAGCACCGGCGGTCTGGGGGAGAGGTTGCAGATGCCCGTTTCCTTGATCTCTTTGAACTTCTCGAGCAGGCTGCTAGGGTCCGTCAGAACGGCCTTCACGTTCGGCGGAATGGGCAGGGCTTCCATCAGCGCCGCCCGGTCCGGCTCATCGTTTCCCCGCAGGGAAGCCAGCGGCCCGCCGTCAAAGGAAAAGTCGGCCAGCCGGTCCAGGAGATTCTGGAGGGTCGCGGGGTCTACTTGCAGAGTATCCGCCAGAGCCAACAGTCGATTGGTCATTTCCTCTTCGTCGAGGCTCTGTATCTTGTCTAGCAACGCGCTGTTCTGGAGGGCCACGTTCGAGCCGGCGGACGCGGCGGCGACGCTGGCCGGACGGACCGCGGATGCTCGATTGATGCCGTTGCGGACTATCGCCGCCAAGTCCACGCACGGCCCCGTCTTCGGCACACCCAGGGCGAATTTCCAGGCTGTTTCGATTTTTCCACCCGGCGTCCCCAGCAGCCGCACCATCAATCCATTCCCATACCCCTCCGCGCCGATTCTTCCCTCCGCACCCAGTTTTACGTTCGCTTCCGTTGAACCTGCCACTTCGTAATTGCCGGACACCTCCGCGCACAGCGGCCACGAGAACACCGTTTCCGGCTCGTTGAGAATCGCCAGGATCAGATCCAGCTTCACATTCAGATCCTCGTTCGTAATGGCGCGATCGTTGGCGTTGGAGCCGGGATCGGGATGATCGTCCCGATGGTCTTGCGCCCGGAATCGGCCGCCGGACGATCCCGTCTCCGGGATATCGAACCCGGCAAGCCGAAGCTCATTTCGCACCTGCTCGTGCACCTCCCCAGCCAGCATGAACTCCTCGGCCGGCCGCCCCCCCAGCGACTCCGCATCGCCCGCCTGCACCGCATACGGAACACTGCCCAGCACGGTTCGCGTCTCCCCCAGTTGCCCGGATATTTGCACGCCCAGCCACTGCGCCTGTCCCGCAGCGAACAATTCCGGCGGCACTCCCTCCGTTTTTGTGGCGCCCAACAGAGCGGTGTAGTGACCCTGCTCGTCCACCTGAACATTCTGCGTTTCCATCCAGAGGGGCGTGCCACTGTTCTGCTCGTCATAGAGAGAGAACGTCACCCCGGCCACATTCGCCCGAGGAGCTCCCGCCACCTCCGGAATGACTCCCTGGTAGCGCACCAGGTGCAACGCCCCTCCAATGGAAGCACTCCCATCCCCTGCCGCTTCCAGATCGGATTTCCCATCCGACTGGGCTTGCAACGTGATCGCGCAAAACATCGCCAGACATGCCATTGAGAAGAATCTTCGGCTCCAAGACATAACAAGCCTCCTATTCGTCCGCAAACCAGCGGCCACAGCCGCCGGGACCTTTTCCCTTGCGCTCACAAAAGCGCACCATAACTTCTTGCTCTCTGAATAACAGGGGGAAATACCTGTGGATTATCGCTCTCGGAAATCTTCGAAGTCAAGCGGGGTTAGCCGCCGCCGGCTACAGCGGAGGCAGCCCCAGCAGTTTTGCGGGGTTCTCCTTGAGCATCAAATCGAGCTCCCGATCCGTCACGCCCTGACCCCGCAGCGCTCTGGCCGCCAGCGCAATGCAATCGGACGGGAGAGGGTTGCTCATCTGCCCGCAATCGGTTGAAAGAATAATGGAGCCCGCGCCAACCCTGCGAATCCATCCCGCGGCGTCACGAGCCGCCGTCGCATTGCGAACAACCGGACCGACGGTTATCTCGATATAGGCTCCGAGCTTCGCCGCTTCTTCCAGTTGCGGGATCTCGCGCGGGTGCGTTAGGACCACCTGCAGACCCAGTCTGCGGCCCTCCCGCGCCAGCAGGAGATGTTCCTCCGGGGAGGCGTGTCCCGTCGCGAGCGCCAGCCGGCCGTTGCTGTCCACCGTCCGGAGCTTGGCCGTCACTTCCAGAAAGTATTTCACCTCCGGCAGAAGCTCCCCGTTCCGCGAGACACTCACATACTTTGGAGCCGTCAGAGGCTGGAGCAGGATCCAAGGTCTCGTCTGCGCCAGCGTCTCCGGGTTCTCGCTCCGAGCGCGAAACTCCGAGTCCCGGGTCGGCATCTCCACGATCCGTCCCCATCCCCCCTTGATCTGCGTGAAATGCTCCAGCGCGGCGACGTTGATTCCGCCCGTCGAGAGGTTCTGGGCCATGCGGCCGAAAACTTCCAGGCCGGGAGCGCCGTGCTTTCGCACCAGGTACGCCACTCCAGCCGAAGCCGGGTCCTGATGCGTCTTGAATACGAATCCCCGCATCCCGCGTTGCTTTGCGATTACAGCGGCATCGAAAGCGTCGATGCCCCGCACGACTCCCCCGCTCCCAGGCGCGTCTGGATCGAAATGCGCGTGGATATCGATGGCGCCCACCAGCGCCGGGTCGGTCAATCCAAGGTCTACCGGGCCTCGCAATGGATCGACCCGAAACTCCTGCGGAGCTTCGGCTTGGCTCGCAACGGCGATGCCGTGGCCTTGCGGGCCCTGTCCGCCTCCAAACTGTGTGAGCACAAGAACTGTGAGTCCCGCGAGCTCAAACGCCCTGCACCGGCGCGTTGCAGGTACCACGCTCATTGCAACCTCCTAAATTCTCGGTTCGACCTTTGAAAACAGGCCGGGATTATAGTGGTTATCTAGGTTATCTCATAAATGTGGATTTGACGCAGTTCGTCAGGGCATGGCTTCCGATCTCGTATGAAAACTACGGTACGCTTGCCCCGAAGGGGCAGCCCGTGAGTAGCCGTAGGTTTTAACCTACGGAACCGGAACCAGGAACGATTCAACCCCGACGGGGTTGACCGCGTTCTTCGTCGGTTTGCGTCAGGGCATGGCTTCAGTGGGAAAGCCAGAGCCGTGCCCACCGTGTAGCGCCAGCGCCTCGCTGGCCCGATTGCCGCCGGAAACGGCGGCGGAGCCGGGAGCCACGGCACGTCTTTTGTGCCGTGGGGTGTTTTCCCTAGCGCGTTTTCACTAGTGTAGACCAACCTCGTCCTGCTCGTTTCCCCATATCCCAATTCGTGTCATCCCGCCTGTCCCGAGGCTTTGCGAGGGAAGGAGCGCAGAGACGAGGGACCTGCACTTGCAGTTCGGTCTACGCCAATTGTGAAAATGGTGTAGATCGTGACTTCTTTGGGATCATCTGGCATCGATTCCCACAAACGTGAACTTCTGCACGCGCCGATTCTCCGGCCGCAGCGGCGTGACCTCGGTGACGTAGAGATTGCCCTTCGAATCCACCCCCATGTGGTGGAGCGTGCCGAACTCGCCGGGCGCCGAGCCCCACTGACCAAAGGCATCCAGGAGCTCCAGCGACTCACGCTCGAATACCATGACCTTCGCCTGGCTGCGGTTGCCGACGTACAGGAAGCGCTGCTCGGGGTCGGTCGAGAACGCCGTGCTTGCGGCGGTGGTTCCGTTGCCGCACTCCGGGGCCTTGCATTCGTGTCCGATGAAAACCTGCGACACGTACTGGCCGTCGAGCGTGAACACCTGAACCCGCTTGCCGCCGCGGTCGGAGACATAGACGTGCCCGTCCTGCGACACCCGCGCCGCGTGCACCGGCTGCACGAACTGCGGCGCGCCCTTCGGATCGGCGTCGGGGTCGGCGGGGTTCGGGGCGGCGTCGCTCGGCACGTTGCCGAACGCCCCCCACATCCGCTTGAACCGGCCCGTGTCGGCGTCAAACACAATGATCCGGCGGTTGCCGTATCCGTCGGCCACGAACAGCTCGTTCGTCGGAGCGTGCACGAAGGCGTCCGCCGGCTTGTTCAGATTGGCCGTGTCGGCGTTTCCCTTGCTCTGGCCGGCGCGGCCGATCTGCATCACGAACTTGCCGTCCTTCGTGAACTTGAGGATCTGGTGGTCGTTGTCGCCGTTGCCTCCGATCCAGACGAAGCCCTTGTGGTCCACATACACGCCGTGCTCCGAGCCCGGCCAGTCGTATCCCGGGCCGGGTCCGCCCCAGGCCCGCAGGAAGTTGCCCGCGGCGTCGAACTCCAGCACCGGCGGGGCCGCTCGCGCTTTCTCCCCGGGTTCCAGCGTCCCGGGCCTCTGCAACACCCAGACATGGTCCTGCGCGTCCACGGAGACGCTCGCCACCTGCCCGAATTGCCAGTTGTTCGGAATCTTCGCCCAGGCGGGGTCCACCCGGAAGTGCGGCGCTCCAGACGCGGCTGACGGACTGCTCTGCGCCGCGATGGCTTGGACGCCTCCCTGCCCCAGGCTAATACCGACAGCAGCCAGCAAACCCAGCACTCCACTTCTGCCGATCATTCGTGTCATGGGTCTTCCTCCTCTCACCATAATGGACACATCCCGCGTAGCCCGCTCATTATTTCAAGTCCAGGTGCTTCACGAAAATCAGCCGGTGGCCGAGCATGTCCACTGCGGCCTGGGATTGCTCCAGCAGGGTCCTGTCGTCACCAAGACTTGGGAACTTCAATTTGATATCTGTTGGTTTCATCAAGAATGAGGAGCCCGCTCAGCTGCTCAGGAATCAAGGCAATCACCTGATCGTGAACACTCTGGTTGAGATCGTTAGCCGGCGGGCTAACGGATACCACATCCTTTGCCGAAAATCTAAAGGACTCTTTAGTTGTTGCTACACTACGCACGGATTCAAATGGTACAGTCAGCTAATGACAGTCGTCTGACCTGACAGAACCCACAATGGACTTTCCATAACGGCTCCGCGTGCCGGATAAAGACGTTCGGCGGTTTGAAACATGACGGCGAATCGAGTGGAGGGATCGACACGGTAGTCCTGCTTAGACTGATTCGCCAACGCCAATCTGAAAACCACGTTTTCAGTCTCACCATCCAAACTTCGCTCGTTAGAAAGATCGATCAGCGAGGCTCGGATTGAGGTGTTTTGCCAAGCTATGGGACGCTCAAGCATCATCAAGCCACCAATGACGGCCAAGAACACAGTTAGACCGCACGCGCCGACAAGTGGAAGACGTTTTGCAGGTGGATCATTCGCTGCCTTGTTAAGAACTATCCTGAGATAGTCATCGTGGAATACTTGAAAAAAAAGAACCGCTAAAACGATCAATAGGAACTGGCCTGTCGACGTTGAGATTCTATTGACGTAAACAAGCACAACGTATGCAACAAAGGCGATCTTTGCTGGAGAGGTAAGCGCCGTTCCAAGGGTTGTCACAACCCCTCCGAAACTCTCCTGACTCATAGCAGTCCCCCTCTCCAGCAGTCGGTGTCAGCCGTCAACGCGGATGAGGTCACCGGCGCTGATCCTTGCCAATACCGCGAGAATTTGGGGAACAAATGGCCGCAACTCCTTCAAACGGTTCGTACGCGCCGCGACGAGGACGACCGCGATGCCGGATTTGCGAACGTTCTGCTCGAATGCAATTCCCTGGTCCACGGTGAGGAGCGCCTCAAACCGCTCCGCGACCATGAGTTTCAGCAGTTCCCCGTTGCGTTTCGAGGACCACCCCATCTCGACGACGGTCCGGGCGTCGTGTCCGACCAGGTCACGTTTGAGAGGCCTCGGCACGCATTCATCGAGCAACACTCGCATGCGCTTCAGTCATTTCCCGGGCCAGTTCGAGCGCCGCGACGGCATGCTTCCGGGTAACGGAAGGGAAATCGTTCAAAAACTCGTCCAACGAGTCACCCGCCTCGAGGTAATCAAACAGCGTCTTCACCGGAACCCGCGTCCCGACAAATACGGGGATACCGCCGAGAATCTCCGGGTCGCTGTGAACAATCTTCGGCTGCTTTGCCATCCCGACTCCTATTCTCTGTTCCCATTATAGCCCTGCACTGAGTCGCTCATCACTTCAAATCCAGGTGTTTCACGTAAATCAGCCGGTGCCCCAGCAGGTCCACGGCGGCTTGGGAACTTCCCAGGACCAGATAGCCGAAGAACCAGGTGTGATGCCCCCGTGTCCACCAGCGCGTCACACCGCAGGCCCTTGGTTGGGTCGGTTACGTTCTCGATTTTGACGGATGCAACGATGCGCCCCATGCTTCCCTCTGCTGCAATGTATCACGCTCCGCAATGTATCACGCTCGGCAATGTATCACGCTCGGCAATGTATCACGCTCGGAAGGATTCTTCCACAGATCGTTACCGCAGCGTCTCCGCAAACGCCGCCAGCCGCGCGGCCCCGATTAAGGCAGTCTGGTCGTTCATGATGACGCGCACGGGTGTTGCTTCCAGCAGCGGGCTCAAGCGCCCTTTGGTGGTAAACGCCTTCCAAAACGTCGGCCCCCGCAGTTTGTCAATGATTCGCGGCGCGATTCCTCCCCCAATGTACAGACCTCCCGTGGCCATGAGCTTCAACACCAGATTGCCCGCTTCCGCGCCGTACAGGGAGATGAACATCTCCAGCGCGCGCGCGCAGAGGTCGCAAGAACCGTCCAGAGCGGCCTTCGAAATAATCGGGGCGGGGTCCTTGTCACGCAGTTTTTCGGCCAGAGCGGCCGGTTCCGCGCCGCGTCCGGAATCCCGCAGGAACTGGTAAATGTTATAGAGGCCGGGACCGGAAACAACCCGCTCGTAGCTCACCCGTTTGTGCTTGCGGAGCAGATAGAAAAGCAACTCCACCTCGGTCTCGTCGCGCGGAGCGAAGTCGGCGTGCCCGCCTTCGGAGGCGAACGGCGTGTGCCGCCCCCGCTCCCAGTGCAGGCCCGCTTCCCCCAGCCCGGTCCCGGCGGAGATCAGAGCGGCGTTGCCGGCGGCGTTCGGCTCTCCTTCATTGAGGACCACGCAATCCTCGGGCGCAAGTGCCGCGATCCCGTAAGCGTTCGCTTCGAGGTCGTTGATGAGCAGCGTCGTCTCCAGGTCGAGCTGCAGCGCCAACCGCCGCGCGTCTACCTCCCACGGCAGATTGGAAGTCACGCAGCGCCCGCGCTGGACCGGCCCCGCGACGCCGAAACAGGCCCGCTCGACCGGCAACTTCCGGCTGCTCAGGAAGTCGGCCAGAACGTCTTCGAGCGCGGCATACTGGCGGCTCGGAAACACCTCGAAGTCCACCAGCCGCACCCGCTCGTCATCGGCCGCGAAATACGCCAGCCGCGTGTTCGTCCCGCCGATGTCACCCGCCAGTATCAATCCGCACGCCCCTGGTTGCATTGTAGTACAGACAGGGAAAAACAAACTCGGGGCGCCGACGGCGAAGACGGCGGCTCGCTAGCGAATAACTATACCTGTCATCCCGAGCGGAGCGAGGGACCTGCACTTCGCTTTGTGCGGTTGAAAAAACAAGGCGGTTGAAAAAACAAGCAGGTTCCTCAGCCCACTGTGCTGCCATGGGTGGCCATGGGTGGCCCATGGGTGGGGGTGATATCGCCGGTAGTACCAGACTGATATCGCGGGTAGTACCGGCTTCCTGTCGCCGCTCTCCCTCTTCCTGCCCGCTCAAGACACAGATTCTTCCCGAATTTCCGTTGCTTCCTGGCCCATTTCCGTTCTACCGAGAGAACCGAGAGAACCGAAAGAACCGAGAGTTCCGAAGGAAGGACCGAAACCCTGCTGGAGTGTTTCCGCGCGCTACCGGGCGGACTCGACGGCCGGTGCGACCCCGTTTGCCACCACGGTCGTGGCCAGCGGGGAATTCGCATCCATGAGGCCCGAAAAACGATCGCGGGCGACGGCAAACTCCGCCTCTTGATGCTCCGCAATCTTCGGGCCGAGCGGCAGCTTCAGATGCTCGAAATCCAGGAAGCGCCCGTTCTTCCGAATCCGGAAATCGAGATGCGGCCCGGTGGCCAGGCCGGTCGATCCAACCAGGCCGATTCGCTGCCCCTGCACGACCTTTTCCCCGTTCCGGACCAGGCGGCGGGAAAGGTGCATGTACTGCGTTTCATAGCCGTTGAGGTGGGAGATCCGGATCAGATTGCCCGCGCCGCCCAGCATCCCCGAGAAAACCACCCGGCCGCCGGCAATGGCCTGAACCGGGGTCCCGACTGGAGCCGCGTAATCGTTTCCGAGGTGCGGGCGGTAATTCTTCAGGATCGGGTGGAAGCGGCGGCGGGAGAAATGCGATGTCACCCTCGCTTCAAACCGCAGCGGGGAGCGCAGAAAAGCCGCCTGCAAGGACTCTCCGTTCGAGGAATAGTAGCGCGGCGCGCCGTCTTCATCCGGAAACAGGTAGGCGTCATAGACCGTTCCGGCATTGTCATAGGTGGCCGCGAGAATCCGCTGGTAGGTGGGCGGCCGGACGCCGCCGTACTCCTTCTTTTCCACCAAAAGGCAATACGAGTCGCCCCGGCGCGGATCGGTGTAGAAGTCGAGGCTCCAGGCAAAAACCTCCGCCACCTGATAAGCGAGCTCGGGCCGCTCGCCTGCTTTTTCGATACTTTCAATCAGCGAGCTTTGCAGCGTGCCGCAAACGCGAGCCGGGCGGATCGTGCCGGGGATTTCCACGACGTTCGCAACGTAGGCTCCCTCCTCTCCCTCGGATCGGGCCAGCGACAGTTTGTGGTCCGGATCGATGGCGTATTCCAGTAACTCGACGATCCCGAGCGGCGAGCGTCCGATCACGAGGTGAGAGCCCGCCCGAATCTTTCGGATGTCGAATGTCTTGCGGATAGCGGAGATCAGGCTGGTCCGTGTATCCGGGTCCACTTCCACGCGCGCCAGGATGTCCCCCAGCGTATCGCCCCGGCGGATGGGAATCGTGTCCATGAGAAGATTGACGACTGGATTGGCTGCCTGTAGCCGCGGCGGCTCGAACTCGGCTTCCTGAGGCTGCAGCACCTGAGAGAAATTCCAGACCAGAAGGGAAAACCCGGCCGCGGAGATCAGGCCCAGGCAAAGGACTAGCGTGGATCGGAGGGTCCGTTGAGACATAAGTGGGCATTAAAACACTGCTTAGTCCGCATGGTCAATCCAAAAAGTGAAAATGTGTCACCAAAATTACGGCATTGCCTCGCAAGGGACTGGCACGGGCCTCGATGGTCCGAAATGGCACTTCCCCCTGGAAAATCAATCGTTTCCTGTTCTTGGTGTGAAGTGGGATTTGGTATAATCGGCGCTTATGCGCGAGTGGATTCTCAGCGTCCTCCGGCGGCGGGGCCAACTGGCCGGAGCCATTTCGGCTGCGGTTTTCCTGGCCATAGCGTTCCCCGCTGCGGCCCCGGCGAGCCAGCCGCAGCCTCCGGCCCCTCTCCCCGAAAACATCTTTGACGCAGCTTCCCGGGCGGCATCCCGGCTTCCGCGCCTGCACAGCCTGCTGATCAGCCAGGGGGGGGAACTGGTTTTTGAGCGCTACTACAACGGCGCACGGCCCACGCACCCTGCCAACATCAAGTCGGCGTCGAAGAGTGTGATCTCCGCGCTGGTCGGCATTGCCATCCGCCGGGGCTTTCTGCAGGATTCCCAGCAGCCGATTTCGTCCTTCTTTCCCCAATTGGCCGGGATGCGGGAGGAAAACGGCTCTCCCCGGAAAGCGGAAATTACCATTGAGGATTTGCTCTCCATGCGCTCCGGGCTGGAGACGACGAGCAACCGCAACTACGGACGATGGGTACGAAGCCGGAATTGGGTGGCGCACATTCTCAGCCGCCCGTTTGTCGCCTCGCCGGGCACGGAAATGGTATACAGCACCGGAAACACTCACCTGCTGTCGGCGATTCTGACGAAAGCCACCGGAAAAAGCACCTGGGAATTCGCTCAGGAGACGCTCGCTGCCCCGCTGGGATTCCAACTGCCCCGCTGGCCCCGGGATCCCCAGGGGATTTATTTCGGCGGCAACGACATGCTGCTGACGCCCCGGCAGATGCTGGCCTTTGGGGAGTTGTATCTCCTGCGCGGTCAGCACGACGGCCGGCAGGTGATTCCGGCGGATTGGGTCCGGGCTTCGCTCGTCCCGCGCGTCCGCTCGCGGCGGGAAGCCGGCCGCTACTACGGCTACGGCTGGTGGATTCGCAGCATGGCCGGCTATCAGGCCCCCTACGCCTGGGGATTCGGCGGCCAGTATATCTTCCTCGTTCCGGAGCTGGACCTCGTGGTTGTCTCGACTTCAGCGGTTACTCTGGAAGACGACCGCCGCACGCATCGCTTTACCGTCATGGATATCATCGAGCGGTACATCGTCGCCCCGGTCGCTAGCTTCAGGCCGTCCAACGATTGAATATCCCCACGCTCCGCCTGCAAAGCCAGAATCACCTGTGTTACTCTATAACCGTCATGGGCACTGGCGTTCAGCAGTCGAACAGATCGGCAGCGCGGGCTGCCAGTGTCTTCCTGATCCTCTGGGCTTGTCTACGCCCAGGATATCTCCCTTCGATCAACCCCTCTTCGGAGGATGCGCCGAGTCCGTCCAGCGCATTGCTGGCTCCTATCTCATCATCTTCGGATGTCCTTCCGCGGAACCGTCAGAATGCTCCGCCGACTTTGACAGAGTCCCCTGCGTATACTTCGCATCAGGCCATCGCAATCGACCTGCGCGAGCAGAGGAACCCATCCGCAGACTCCTGCTTCCAATTCCGCGCCTCGCTTTGTTTCCCTGCCCTTTTTCAGCGCCCGCCTCCATCGTTCCAGTCGTAGCTTCCCGTCCATACATCCTGGAATCGAATGAAGGAGGCATAGTCATGTCTTTAGAACCCCACCAAATTGCCGTTGGTGTGCTCGTTTTGGTGACCGTAATCGCTCTCGTGTATCTCAACCGCAAGAGCGTTCCGAAGTGAGTTTTCCTGTGGAGAAGCCCTGCCTGTCGAAAGCAGGCAGAGCTTTCCCCCACGGGAACCACCGCCACGATTTCGTTGCCGGGATAGCAGGGCAGCAGCGAACTCCGAACCGGAGGGAGCGAACCAGTGCGCCGGTTGAAATACAAGGGAGGCCAGAATCGGAGTCCCGATTCGATTGCTCTTGCAGGTTGCTGCCGGCCCGGCAGCGTTTCTGTTTGTCTATGGTCTGCCCTTCCCGTGATTTATTCTGCTGGCGCCGTTCTTATGACGCGGGTAGCATTTTCCAATCCAAGAATGAGCCTGAAAATGGAGTTTGTTTCCAATACAAGATGAGCCTGAAGTTCCGGAGGGGGATGGAGTGCAGAGGAAGGGG
>Ga0326597_10007400_pt1 | contig 14946 bp, 10 predicted proteins | sample RVTome_12_FD_203789 | JGI IMG/M metagenome (GOLD analysis project Ga0326597, IMG submission 203789) | Soil microbial communities from uranium-contaminated site in the Upper Colorado River Basin, Wyoming, United States - RVT100D185 | ecosystem: Environmental > Terrestrial > Soil > Contaminated >... | reverse complement strand
CGAGAACCGGCGACTTCGCAGATCGAGCGCCCGATGGCGAAGGTCGGGCCACGGCAAGCTGCTCGGTAGAGACTTCAGTGATGATTCCTTGGGTGGATACCTCGTGGCTCACCATTAGCGTGGCAAGGGTCTTCGCGTCGAGCTCGGACGCATCGAGCGTCGCGACATGGCGGCCACGTCGCAGGACGGTGGCACGATCGGCATGCTCCACCACCTCGTCCAGATGGTGGGTGATGACGATGATCGTGGCGCCTCCGGCCGCGAGATCCCGCAGGCGATTCATCAACGCTCGGGCCTCATCCGGTGTGAGGCTGGCGGTGGGCTCGTCGAGTATCAGGATCTCTGCCCCGTGGCGAAGCGCCTTCAGGATTTCGAGACGCTGCTTCTCACCGACCGATAATTGCCAGACCGGGCGATCCAAAGAGACCTCGAATCCATACGCCGTGGCCAAACCATCGAGCTGGTGGCGAAGCTCGCTACAAAGGGGGCCGAGACGGATGCTGTGCTCGTCTGCGCCGCTCGCCACCCCGAGCGCGACATTCTCCAGACCGGACAGATTGGGCACGAGCATGAAATGCTGATGGACCATCCCCAAGCCGAGTTCGATGGCCCGATGAGAATCCTCGATCTCGACTGGCTCCCCGTCGATGAGGATCACCCCCTCATCGGGCCGAAGCATGCCGAACAGAATCCGCATCAGCGTCGTCTTGCCAGCTCCGTTCTCGCCGACCAGAGCATGGATCTCGCCCCGCCGAACCGAGAAGTCCACAGCATCGGTTGCGACCAACTCCCCGAAACGCTTCGTGATCCCCTTGAGCTGACACTTCGCTGGAGGCTCAGCACTGGACGCTTGATCCGTCAAGAGGTCGATATTAGATATGTCGTATCGCGGACATCAAGCGGTTTCATGAACATGAATTCAGGTGGACTTATCCACCACCGGGTCCTAGTGTTCGAATCCCGTGGCGCCAACGTGGAGGAATCAGATGGTCACCGATGACGATGAGCTCGCCTCGGATGTCTGACGCCAACCGTGCTCGGCTCGGTCTCTTGGTGATCGACATGCAGAACGGCTTCTGCCATCCCGAAGGCACTCTGGGGCTCGACGGAGCAGACCTCTCCCACATCAGACGGACCATCACACCGCTGGCCCGGCTGATCGAGGTCTGCCAGAAACACGGAGTTCAGGATTTCTGGTCAATTCAGGAGCACTTCCAACCTGACGCAGCGAGGGATCGCCACAGGATCACCCCCCACACCTCGAAGCGATTCCGGCCCCCGGCGCTGCGAGGAACATGGGACGGTGAGCTCATCGACGAGTTGAAGCCTTTGGCCGGTGAGCGGAGCATCCTCTTCTCAAAGCATCGCTTCGGCTGCTTCTACAACACCCAGTTGGAGACGCTGCTCAAGATCCACGACATCGACACTCTGGCCATCACCGGGGCCACCACCAACGCATGCGTGGAGACCACAATCAGAGAGGCATATCTGAGGGACCTCGATGTGGTTGCCCTCGAAGACTGCATCGGTGGCCTCAAGTTGGAATGGCACCGGAACGCGGTTGAGGTTTGGGAGCGTTTCATGTGCCGCGTCATGAGCAGTAGCGGGTTCGTGGACGAGTACCTGACCAATGCCCAGTCCGACGGTCCATCCCAAACCCAGACCGGGTGACGATCCCGGGCTCGAGCCGGACCTGGATGGCGGCGCAACCGTCGATACCAACGGGCAGACAGACACAGAAATAGGAGAGCAGGAATGAGCAATGCGGCAGACCGCGTCCTCGAGAGGATCGATGATGAGGAGTTGGCCTCGCTGGCAGTCGAGCTTGGCGCCATCGAGGCGCCGGCAGGTGCCGAGGGGCCGGCCGCCGACGCCGTCGAGGCATGGATGACCGATCAAGGGTTCAAACCACGACGGATCGGGCTGGTCGAAGATCGAGCCTCGATAGTGGGACGACTCCGCGGCTTCGGTTCGGGCCCGACCCTTGTCCTCAATGCCCATCTCGACACCGCCATCTCCCGCAACGACACCCTGGTCTACATCGACCCGACCCAGCCCAGATACATCTCTGCATGGCGGGAAGGCAACACCCTCTTCGGCAACGGCCTGATCAACGATAAGGCGCCCATGGCGGCGTTCTTAATCGCTGCCGCCGCGATCAAGCGCAGCGGCGTTGAGATGGGAGGCGACGTCCTGTTGCACGCCGTACCTGGTGAGATCGGCCTGGAACCGGTTGACGAGTTCCAGGGGCCATCCCATTTGGGCAAAGATCTCGGTGCCCGCTATGCGATTGCACATGGAGTCGTGGGGGACGCCGCCTTGGTGGCCGAGGCCACCGGCAATGCCATCGGCTGGGTCGAGCCGGGCAAGGCCTTCTTCAAGGTCACCGTTCTCGGTGGAGAGCCGATGTACACGCCGTTCGTCCCGGTTGAGCCGGACACCACCGAGAATCCCAATGCCATCGTTCGACTGGTGCCGGTCATAACCGCTCTCAACGAATGGGCAGCCGTTTATGCGTCGCGCCGGTTCGACTGTCCCGGCGGAAGCGTGGTGCCCAAGGCCAACATCGGTGCAGTGCGTGGCGGCCATCCGGACAAGATCACCAAGTCGAGCCAGCTGGCTCACCTGTATCTGGACATCAGAACCCGCCCCGATACCGGCCCGATGGAAATCCACCGTGAGCTGATCGAGGTACTGGACAAGACCGGTGTTCCCTATGAGATCGAATGCTTCCTACACCGCAGGGGGTACGAGGCGACCGGGATCGAGGAATTGGCTACGGCGGTTGGTGAGGCACACAAGGCGGAGTTCGGCAGCGAGCCGTCCCAGCCACCGGCACCGGTGACATCGATGTGGCGGGACATCACGCCGTTCAACGAGGCGGGGATTCCCAGCCTCACCTACGGGCCGTCGTCCTCGACCGGCGGTGGAAACTACTCGCTCTCGGTCGAAGACCTGGCCGTCACCGCCCGGGTCTACGCCCGCTCCATGCTTCTCTTCTGCGGGACAACGGGTTGAGAGACCATGGCGAAACTCGCGGTCGCCGCACAGAAGGATGCCGGTTCGAATTCCGGGGGGTTTGTTAAATGAGCCTCGCCCCTGGGGGTTATGCGGTCCCCTTTGTCGCAGCGCTCAAGTCGGCGCGCATCTCGATCGTGACCGCCCTTCCCGACTCGCTGCTCAAGGAGGCATACGGCCTGCTGGCGACAGATCCCGACATCCGGTATCTCCCGGTTACCAACGAGGGGGAGATGCCCGGCATCGTCGCCGGCGCCTACCTCGGAGGCAAGCGCGCGGTCATGGTGATGGAGAACTCGGGGCTTCGCCAGCTCTGCGAGCCTCTTGCCAGATTCTCGCAGGTCCATCACGTGCCGCTGGTGATGATCATGACCTTCAGGGGAGACTTCGGGGAGCCTTACTACTGGGGCCATACCCATGCCCAGTCGATGGAACCCCTGCTTCAAGCCCTCAGAATCCCCTATCGGGTCGTAACTGACACCGCCGAGTTGGAGGCGATGGTCATGAAGAGCTGGGTGCATGCCGAAACCAGCCAGTGGCCGGTGGCGCTGGTCTTGTCAGGAGACTGCGTCGAGGAGCGTCCGTATGCAACGACATGAAGCCCTGGAGGTGCTCAGTGGCCTCACCAACGAGGACGACCTGTTCGTCAGCTCCATCGGTGGGCTAAAGGATGATTGGTGGAACCTAAGGCCCGGTCAAAGCGACAACACGTTCTCCCATGGGGCACTTGGATCCCATTCGAGCACTGGTCTGGGATTGGCGATCGCCCTCCCCCATCGGCGCATTGTGGTGCTGGAAACCGACGGTTCGATTCTCATGAACACCGGCGTGATGTGCACCCTCGGGAACGAACGTCCTCCCAATCTGACGGTGATCGTGATCGACAACGAGATGTATGAGAGTGTGGGTCGCCTCCCCACCCATACCTCGGGCAACACCGACCTGGCGCGGATGGCGGAGGGAGCTGGCTGTATCAATTGCACCACAGTCACCACTCTCGATCGATTCGAGGTGGAGGTGGCTCGCCTCCTCGACGACGGCGAGCTCGGGTTCCTGGTGGCGAAGATCGAGCCGGGTGTCAAGCAATGGCCGGTTCAGGACCGCAAGCCCACCGACGGGGTCGAGGACAAATACAGGTTCATCCGCTACGTCGAGCAACTCGAAGGCATCGTGATCCACCCCGGAACTCCGAGCAAATAGCTTCCTTGGCTCCGGCGCTGCTGAGTCGAGTCTCTACCTGTCACCCAGTTGCATCAACAGATTGCCCTGGGCGTCCACGGAAGCCGAATCGCCCTCCCCGAGGACGATGGTGGTTATCGGCGACCACACGATAGCCGGGCCGTTCACGACGTTGCCCCGGGACAACAAGGCGAAGTCGTATCCGTCCACGTCGCCATACTCCCCCCGGTCCGGGATCCACGCCTTGCGTCGCTCGATGATGGCTGCTGATGCGTCTGTTCCGCCTTCGGGCATGCTCCGGGGGCGAGGCTGGTGAAGGGGCACCGATCCTCTAACCCGAAAACTGACGATCTCCACCCCAGCACCGGTGCCGCCGGACCCTTCGCCGTATCGCTCCCGGTACACATCCACGAACCGGTCGATGAGCGCTTCTATCTCCGCCAGGAAGTTGGCCTGCCTGTCTTCGGAGCCCCCGATGGGCACCGTGACAACGTGGACCTGGCGAACGTACCGCATGTCGACCGCGTACTCGTATTGATGACTCTGCTCACCGAACCCGTCGGCTTCGAGAGAAGCCTGCACCGACGCCGTGAGATCACGAAAGACCGAGGCCAATTCGTCGGACGACCACGGATACCTGATCGGCCGCGTCGTCTGCTTCTCGTGAACGATGTCGGCGGTGGCCAGGCCATATGCGCTGTGCACCGAGGCCGAGCGCGGCACTATGACCCGACGCACCCCCAGAGCGGCGGCATAGGAGGCGACGTGCATCCCGGCGGTACCGCCATACGAGACCAGGTCGAACTTGCGCGGGTCCAATCCGCGTTGGACCGTGAGCTTGTGGAGGAGGTCGTACAGGATGCCGTTCACCATCCGATAGACGTTGGCCGCCACTTCGGCTGTCTCCATGTGGAGAGGAGTGGCCAGATGGCGCTCTAAGGCAGTCTCGGCGGCTCCGATGTCCAACGGCTCACGCCCCTCGAGAAAGAATCGGGGATGCATGTACCCAAGCACGGCATCGACATCGGTGATAGTGGGCAGTTCGCCGCCTCTGCCATAGCACGCGGGCCCGGGGGACGCGCCGGCGCTCATCGGGCCTACGCGGGGTAGGCCGCTTCCGGGATCAACGGAGACGATGCTGCCGCCCGCCACGCCGAGAGAGGTGATGTCGAGCTTGGGCAGGGCGTAGTGGTAGCGGACGACCGTGGCATCTCGTTGATACTCCATGTACCCATCGCGCAACACTCCGACCTTGAACGTGGTGCCACCCATGTCCGATGCGATGACGTTGTCGGAACCCATCGATTGAGCGAGCCGCTGTGAACCGATGAGACCGGCCACGGGTCCCGACTCGATCATGGCGACGGGGCGCTGCGAGGCGTCATCGACCGTGGTCAACCCACCGGACGACTGCATGACCAGAATCCGGCCCGAATAGCCAAGGTTTCGCAGATCGGAGCTGAATCGAGCCAGGTACTCCCGCATCCCAGGCCCGAGAACGGCGTTTAGACAGGCAGTGGAGGTTCGCTCGTACTCGCCGAGCACCGGGGAGAGCTCCGAGGACAGAGTGACAAAGAGGTCAGGGGCGACTTCGAGCGCGATCTCTCGGACCTTTCTCTCGGCGGTAGGGTCGAGGAAAGACCAAAGAAAGCATACGGCGACAGATTCGGCACCCTGCTCGATGAGATGTCCCACAACCTGGCGCACTTCGGCCTCGTCCAGATCTGCGAGACGGTTTCCACGGGAGTCGGTGCGTTCCGAGACGCCGGCCACGAGCCTGTGTCCCACCAGAGGCTCGGGCTTCCTGGTCTCGAGCGGGTTCCTCTTCTCGTCGTCGCCGAGCCCTGCCCACCGACCGTAGGCTCCGCGCATGGCGGCCAGAGTCCCCTCGAAGCCGGCGTTGGTGATCAGCCCGGCTCTGGCGAATGTGCCATCGACCAGCGCGTTCTCGGCCACAGACGTGCTGTGAAGGAACAGGTCCGTGGCGGCGAGCATCGACTCGAGCGACATCCCCATCGACTCGGCCGCCCGTCTGAGGACGTCCTCGATCCCTTGCCAGAAGTTCGGGGGTGTCGAGAAGCACTTGGAAAGGGTGAGATCGCCCTCCTCGCTAATCACAACGCAATCTGTGCACGTCCCACCGATGTCAACCGCAATCACCTGCATGATCGAGCCCCCTACCGCGAGCCCTGACCCGGCCATGCCGTGATCTCGTCGTACAAGTGTCCGTCGTCTTTGCCGGCAACTTCCACTTCCAAAGATGTTGCGCAACCAGAGCAGTAGTAGGCCCTGAGACCGAGTGCTCGCTGACGAGGTGAGTTCTCCAGGAGGGTGAAGCGAGTGATCGCATGATCCTTCCATTGCCCACCTCGTGGGGCGATCAACTCGCCACACGATGTGCATTGGGTCTCTCCGTCGTCAGTCATCTGGAGACAGGTGCTCAAGGGCTTACCGCTCAGGGGGACCTCTCGAACCTCCCGGGTGATCTCGTGCCCGACCCGCTCGGAACGCATGAGCATCCGCAGAGAGCGTGTTGCTTCATCGGCGGCGGCGCCTGCGTCGTCGATGACCACCCCGTAGTCGTCATGAGCCGACACCGGAGTCACCGATCCCGATGCCACGTCGGAAACGACCTCTTCGACAGGCCGGTGCAACGGATCGCCGTATCCGCCACCGCCCATGCACTCGATGTGCTGGACGTCCTCCGGACCGAGCTCGATCGAGCCCCAGGAGATCTCCTCCGAGAGCGGATGGCCAGCTGCCGCGTCGCCCGAACGCAAGGTCTGATATGTCAGGGTGGACCCGGGCGACCCGCCCGCGATCGAATAGCTCTGAGGAATTCCGACCCCCTTGCCAAAGACGGTCACACCGACCGACCCCGAGGCCGTGGCGTGCGGCTTGAAGGCGAATTCATGTCCCATCCCGCCCCGGTACCGTCCCGCTCCACCTGAGTCGGCCAGAGCGCGCCGGTATAGGTACAGGATCGGGGTGTTCAACTCATGTGTCTCCACATTCGCCCATCGGGAGACCACATTCGGGATCTCGCCTCCCAGATCCACCCCATCGGCCTTGGATGTCGCGCCCCCGGCTCCACAGAAGGCATCGGTCAGAGCGGCCACGAAGGATCGGCCGCCCGAGTCCTCGCCGAAGATGCGAACGGCGGCGTGACTGCCGTGCCAGATCGCGGTGCTCCGGTGCGCCCATTCCTCGCTGGCGCCCATGATCCGGGACAAGGACATGACCGAGAGGTTGCTGATCACCTCGACCATGCCGACGGTGGCCACCGAAACCGGGCTCGGCCTCTCACAATTGACCACCGAGCCTATCGGCGCCGTCATCGTGATCGGAGCGACCACCCCCTCGTTCCAGGGCAGGTCCCACGCGAGCAGAGGGAACACCGATGCGCAGACCCCTCCCCAGGCGCCCCAATAACTGGCGTTCACCGAGATGGGGAGCTGTTCGCTGGATCCGGTGAAGTCGTAATGGAGTTGGTCTCCGTCCTTGCGCACCTCGAGCTCCACCCTCGCCAGATGGTCCCCGGCGTCTACATAGGCGCGACTCCTCCAAATGCCAGAGGGCAAGGATTTGAGACGTGCGCGAATCAGACGGCTGGCCTCATCGATCAAGCCGTCGCTCACGTTGGCAACCGTGTCCTGCCCGAAGTCGGAATAGAGGTTGTAGAGCCTCTCTTTCGCAACGTGGTTTGCGGCCAGCTGGGAGCGCAGGTCGAGTTCGACCATCTCAGGGTCCCGGACCATGTTCAGAATGGTGTCGATGACATCCTGGCGGACCCGGCCTTCATCCACGATCTTCAGACCCCGTGTCTGGAAACCCTCCTCGTAACTGCTCCTCGCATTGGGTGCGAAGCCACCGGGATCGATGGCACCTACGTCGGTGATGTGGACGAAGTTGGCCACGAATGCCGTCAGTTCTCCCTCCCAGAACACCGGAGACACGATGTACACATCCGGAGCATGGAGAGCAGCGGTATAGGCGTCATTGAGGAGATAAACGTCGCCGTCGGAGATGCCGGGCCCTTTCCCGAAGTAACGAAGGATGTGCTTGACCGCCTCCGCGGCGCTGGTGATGTGATAGAGGAATCCAGCCCCACCGGCCACCAGACGTCCCTCGTGGCTGTACAACGCAACCATCATGTCGTGGCCCTCGTTGGTGATCGGTGAACCGGACACGTTCTTCAGGGCCGCCGCCGCCTCCTCCACCACCATGTTGAGCCGGTGGCGGATGATCTGAAAGGTGAACGGATCGACCTCTCTATTCAAGATCCCATTCGAGCTCGCTCGGACCCCTTGCTCCATGTGAGCAGGCAGAATAGGCAATGGCGTGGCACAATGTCCAACCTGACTTCACTTTCATGAATCTGGGACGATAGGCAACGGACCACCACGAGACACTGGGAGCCAAGGACATGCCGCACACCGCGATAATCAACGGAACGATCTTGACCATGGATCAGGACCGGCGGATCATCGACAGGGGCACGTTGCTGATAGAGGACGATCGGATCACCGCAGTCGGCCCCAGTGACACAATATCGGTGCCAAGCGAAGCAGAGATCGTCGATGCCGATGGGCTTGCGGTGCTACCCGGGTTCGTGAACGCACATACGCACGCCCAACAGATTCTGTTGCGTGGCGGCGCCTCTCACGATCGTGGGCTTCAGGACTGGCTGTTGAACGTCTTACATCCCGGTTTAGCGGCATATTCGCAAGAAGATCTCAGAATCGGTACCTTGCTCTATTGTGTCGAGGCTCTCCTCGGAGGGATCACCACAATCGTCTCCAATGAGGGAGCAAGCCCTACAGACTTCGAATGGGCCGCAGCCCCAGCAATGAGTGCTTTCGAGACTGCTGGGGTTCGAACGATCTATGCTCGCATGTACTCGGATTCGGTTCCTTCCGAGCTATCCGGGCTTCGGGACGCCATTAAGGCAAAAGAGCCGGGAGTCCAGCGTCTTGCCACGAGTCCTGAAACTGACCAGATTCTGGGCCAGCTGAACGAATTGGCACGGAAGTATCACGGACGAAGCGGAGGCCTGATTCACGTCTGGCCTGCGCCGATTAGTCCATACCTTGTCAGCAAGCGGGGGCTGGCAGCCGCGTCCGAGCTTGCTCGAAGCAATGGAACCATGTGGACCATGCATCTCGATGAGGATGCCATCGAGGCCCGTGTCCTTTGGATGAGCCCAACGGAGTACTGCAGGAACTTAGGTGCTCTTGATGCTCGGCTATTGGCCGCGCACTGCGTGAATGCGAGCGCCAGAGACATCAGACTCCTGAAGAGTCACGACGTAAAGGTGTCGACACAACCAGGGAGCAACGCGTATCTGGCATCCGGGGTGGCGCCCGTGCCTTTGATGCATGCCCATGGCCTCACCGTCGGGATTGGCACTGACGACGCGAACTGCAACGACGCCGTGAACATGATCACCGAGATGAAGACTTTGTGCCTCATCCATAGGGCTGTCAATCGAGATCCCTCGATCATCACTCCGGAGAAGGCGTTGGAGATGGCAACCATAGACGGGGCGCGTGCCATCGGGTTGGAGTCGGAGATCGGGTCGGTGGAAGTTGGAAAACGCGCCGATATCTCGATGCTCGATTGCGGCGTGCCGCAGATGACGCCACATGGCGATATCGCCGCTTCGATCGTCTTCCAGGCGAACGGGTCTGAAGTGCGCGACGTGATGGTGGGTGGAAGGTGGCGGGTTAGAAACCGAATGCCCACTTTTCTTTCCGCGAATGAACTGCGCCTTTTGCTGATTGACGCCTCGAACAGAGCGGCCGACATCGCCAAGCGGGCGGGGATCTCGACGACGCGACCATGGAGAACGGTCGGCATCTGACAAGGGCGCTTAACCTCGCAGGAGTCCGACATGACCTCCAAGCCGATTCATGAACGCGCGTTGAAAAGGTACGCATCTGATTTCGGCGAACCGATCACGGTGGGGAATGCATCGCGTCATGAACCAACGGCGTAGAGAAGCGGTCCATTAGACGGACATGGGTTAGATCGGCGTGATGCTCCTGAAGGATCAGTGGCCGAGGACCGGCAGCCGGGGACAGCGACGACGTTTGTTCGTCAATGTGTATCGAAGATGGTCTGCAACTGAGCAACGAAAGCACGAACCCGCTCCAACTCCTCTTTGGTGGGGCGCTCCGGATTCTTGGCCGGCGGAGTTGCCCCGTAGCGAAGAAGACACGCCATGAGGAGGATCCGGGCCTTGGCTGCGGTCAGATTCGAACCGGCCACGAATAGCCCACTGCCATCGCGTGATGCGAAACCTTGGGTGCTACCCCGGCCGACGCGCACCACCGGCATTCCTGAGAGAACTGCCAACTCCAGGGCCCTTCTCATCGAATCGTCCCCCATTCCGTACGGAGAATTCCCCTCAAGGACGAATCCTGCCAATGGAACACGCCGGAGGTTAGCGGCGATTCGCGCCTGGATCTCCACCTCGTTGGATGGGTCGTCGCTGTGATCGACCATCGCGAACCGGGCCCACTTGGAGATCGTCACCTTCGGCATCGCCTCGGCCAAGAGCTGCCCATCTGAGTCCTTGACCGGGACATCGATCGACTCCACGGTCCCGTCCACCAGTGTCACGCCTTTCACCGATTGGGGAAGCTCTCCTCTGCGAACGAGAGACCGCCAGGTATGGAGCCGGTTCGGCCAGTAGGTCAGGACCGGGCCACCTGACCCGCCGATGGTGGCAACGACGCCTCCATGGCCGCCGGTGGTCAGGTATCCCCCGGGCCTGGCATCGCCCTTTTGCGCGTCACGAGCCGCGAATACCTGTTGGTCCTGGATCAGGACCGCACCCACTGCGTCCCTGCCTTCGGCGTCCTTTGCGATCCCGGATCTCATGTATTTGACGCTGTCGACCAGATTGCGGTCGCCTTCGCTACCAAGCGTCCCATGCCGCCGTTGGGCTGCGTTGCCGCATAGGGGAAGGGTGGTGTCGACCATGAGGTTCAGCCAATACATCGTCTCCTCGAGGTTCGGACTTCCCTCCATCCAGATCACACCATCGAACTGACCAGAGTCCGCTGCCGTTTGAACCGTGTTGCAGATCCTGGCAAGCAATGGTGTCGCCGGGGAGTGCGCCAGGTGCTCGGGCGAATAGAAGAAGAAGTCCTCGCCCGCCGTCTCGGGCGGGATGTCCCCCACGCCCTCGTCGGTGCGGTCGCTCGCCGGCAGACCCTGAGTGTATCCGCCCGGGGGAGCCACCCGGTAGAACTTGAGGTCGGCCAACCTGGACAATACGTTGTTATGGCCCTCGTCGTCGAGACCGAACCGGTCGATCTCTTCCGCCAATCTCGATGCGTCCGGGAAGAAGGTCTGGCGCGTTTCGCTCGAATCCGAGAGTGGTGCGGTGCCCTCCATCTCCCAGGGGCTGCCGTCGCGTTGACGAGCCATGTACGGGAGGAGATACAAGCCGTCCTCGGGGCGAAGAGTGGCCACGTAGACGGGCACATCGTTCTTTGATCTGCGTTCTTTCGAGAACTCGCCGGACCCGTCGATGTAGCCGTCGGGGGGAGCGTAGAGATCGGCGGCATCGCGCTCCAGCGGATGGGCGCTGTACGCGTGGACATAGACGACTACGGGTGCAGCCAGGCGCTGCGGTCGAAGCAGGTCGAATCTCTGTTCGCCCTGTCTCGGCGTCAAGCCGTGAAGTTCCCGCGCCTGATCACCTGTTATCAGGGGTGCCGAATTGAGAATGGTCGCGGTCGGCCCGGAGAAGACCGCAACCCGGACCCTGTCGAGCCCGGTTTGATCGGACGGGGTGTCGTCACTCATGTCTCTGCCTGGAGTACATGTGCTTTCCTGATGATGAACATGATTTCACATTAGGCACTGGGGCTCGGCCCTGATAAGTCCTCAGTTACGGTCAACTCTGGCCCTATTCGCCGGTCATGCCGTCTCGGGTGACTCATCCGGCTCCCAGATCGCGATCGGAACGCTGGCGTTGGCCACGTGTTCGACCGATCGGCTATGCGGTGATCCTGGCGGCAGGAAGAGATGGGCGCAGGCGGTACATCTGACTCGAACCGTCCCGATCTCCCAGAGAGCTCCATCCACTACGAACCGCCGCTCGCACTCGGGACAACGGAGCTCCTTTATGTACATCTCAATCCTTCTCCATCTGGTAGCCCTCCAAGGGGTATCGGGCCAGTGCGTCGTCGGGGACGCGGGCGATTGGGGCGCGGGGTCCGTCAAGGCTCCAAGTGGCATCGATCACCATTCCCGAGGTGGTGCCGAAGCCGGGATGGGACGGATCCAGGAGCGACCCCTGAAGTCCCTTGAAGATGTTCACGTCTTGATCGGCCCGAACCCTCGTCGAGACCGCCCACATCACCTGCTGCGCGTCGAACACGTCGATGTCCTCGTCGACGACTATCACCTGCTTTATCAGGTTTCCCGAGGCCATGACCGCCAGGGCAGCCCGCATTGGCTGCCCTGCGGCCGACTTCTTGACGCTGATGACGGCCGTCGTTGGCCCGCCCCCCTTGAACCAACCGAGGTCCACCACCTGAGGCACGGCGCTCTTCGCCGCGGCAAGTAGGCTGGCATGGATGGAGAGGTGGGCGTGGAGATGGTCTTGATGGCCGGCGAACACCTCGAGAATCGTCGGCTGATCGCGATAGGTCACTGCATCGACTTCGAGCACGTGTGACAGCTTCTGCGGCCCCAGATACCTCATGTACTCGCCGAACGGGCCCTCGACCGCCCGCCTTCCGGCCAGAAGCCGGCCCTCGATGACCGCCTCGGCATGGGCCGGGACCAGCAGGTCGCTCCCGAAGGAGATGGATGGGACCACCTCGATACCGTGCCCCATGAGCGCCCCGGCAACCTCATACTCGTCGACTGTCATCGCGGTGAGAGACGCAGCAGCGAGGTTGAACCCAGGATGATGACCGAGCACGAGGGCCACCGGCAGATCGTCCCCCTGTTCCTCTGCCACCCTCTGGAATGCCCACAGCTGACGGGGGGAGATGTGTACTCCGACATGGCGGCGGTCGAAGAACATGACCCGGTTCCAAGACAGGTTGTACCGGGCGGAACCTGGCTCACGCGATACGACGATCGGTGTGAAGTAGGGACCACCCTCTCCCTCGACGTGGCGGGTCCAGGGCAAATCCCGGAGATCCACCTCAGGTCCCACGAAGACGTGGGTCTGGACCTCTCCCCGCTCGACCAGCCGGTGGGGCTTGAGGTCAGCCGTCAGCTGTGACAGCTGCTCCAGTAGATCGCGCCAGCTCTCGCCGTCATAGCCGAGCGCCCGCATCACGCTTCGACGGCTGGCATAAGCGTTGAACAGCATCTTGAACGGCGACGGCGACCCTTGCAGGCTTGAGACCCGCTCGAACAGAACCGGGGGAGCTCCCTCTCCAGTTTCGAGCCGGGCGAGTAAGGCCGTTGCTTGGTAGTCGGCGGGGTTGACCTGGTTCCCCACCCGGACAAGACCGAGCTCGGTCCCATGGTTCTCCAGCCAGCCGCCGAGCGACACGTCCGTCACAGGGGATTCCCACCCGAGGCCTGGTGAAGAGCGATGGCCTGTCTATCGATCGGCAATCGAGTGACAACTGCATCTCCCGAGGGGCCGAGAGCGTCGACCACGGCATTGGCGATGGCCGCCCCAACCCCGACGATGCCCGCCTCGCCCACGCCCTTCAACCCCAGGGGGTTTCCGATGGCGGGCGCGGACTCGAAGACGAAGACTTCCATCGCCGGCAGATCGGTGCTTGTAGGGATCAGGTAGTCAGAGAGGTTGGACGAGACCGGGTTGCCGCTCGAGTCGTAGACGAACTTCTCGTGAAGGGCGGCCCCCACACCCATTGCCGCCGCCCCCACGATCTGGTCCACGACGTTCGAATGATCCAGGACACGGCCACAGTCGTAGGCGATAGCCATTCTCTCCGGAATCACGTCACCGGTCTCGACATCCACCGAGACCAGGGCGAGGTGGACGCCGAACCCGTAGGTCGGCTCCTTCATCTCGAATCTGCCTACCACGTCGATCGGAGCCACATCCTTCCATCGCAGCTGCTCGGTGTCGTGGGCAGGGCCTTCCTCATTGAAAGTGACTTCGTGGGTTTCACAGGCCAGCAGGCGCGCTGCCCCCTTCTCGGCTTTAGAGCGCAGATGATCGACCGCATCCGCCAAGGCATTGGCGACGAACACCGTCGATCGACTGGCGTAGGTGCCGGCTCCCCCTTCATGAGCCTCGGTGTCCCCGCTCCAGACCCCGACCTCCGACTCTCGGACTCCGAGCATGCCGGCCAGGGTGCGCCGGGCCATCGCATCAAGCCCCTGGCCCACGTCGGCAGCCGAGGTGCGAATCAGGAACCGGCCGTCTGTCTCGAGTTGGACGGTCAAGGTCTCCTCACCGCCAAGCGCCGAATGGAGGATGAAGAGTCCGATGCCGACTCCGACGTGCTCTCCTGCCTCTCGTCGCCGGTCTCGTTCCTCGATCCAACCCGCGTGATCGGATCGCTCGAGTGTCTCGTCGAGGACACCGGGGAAGTCGCCGCTGTCGAAACGGATGTCATGACCCGGCTCGCCTGTCGACCTCAGATAGGGGATCCGATCCGATGGGATGAGACTCTTCCGCCTCAATTGAATCGGATCCCGGTTGACCCGCTTCGCCGCCAGGTCGACCGCACGCTCCCTCACGAACGTGGTCTCCAGCGCCGCCGGGCCTCGCACCGTTCCGGTTGGGGTCTTGGA